>ENA-OQDF01000454-OQDF01000454.1-human-gut-metagenome-genome-assembly--contig:-NODE-454-length-16725-cov-1.820159_pt1 | contig 16725 bp, 19 predicted proteins | sample MGYA00242769_ERZ504597 | MGnify/ENA primary metagenome ERZ504597 (study PRJEB26092, sample SAMD00036305) | human gut metagenome | host: Homo sapiens | study: EMG produced TPA metagenomics assembly of...
GTGGCCGAACCATTGCCCCTTGTTTATGATAAGAAGTGCTTCAGTTGGAACGAGTTCAAGCTGCTGCCAACTTTGAGTCTGGTTATTCTTATGCTGCTGAATTGATACCTGCCGAGATGAATGTGCATGGAGTGCCTTTCAAATTGGAGACACGTGAAGAGCTGAATGGTATGGCTTGCAAGGGCAATGTACTGAAACTGCCCGCCGACTGTACTTATAACAGACTCTATATCCTTGCTGCTGCCGCTTCTGATAAAGATGTGAAGGGGATATTCCGCGTAGGCAAGTATGTGCAGGAAGTCATTGTTCCTTCTTATACTGGCTTCATCGGTCAGTGGGGGCACACCGGACATACGGAAGGTTATCTGAAAGATGCTGAAGTTGCCTATGTGGGTACGCACCGCCATTCCGGTGAAGGCGATCAGCCGTATGAGTTCACTTACATGTTTAAGTTCGCAATAGACCTGCCAGAAAGGCTACTGAGGTGGTATTGCCCGATAATAAGGATATTGTTATTTTTGCCGCCACTTTGACTGATGTTGCTGCTACTTCTGTTTGTCCCGCTTCCGAACTGTTCCGTACGGCAAACAAGTGCAATCGCTATCAGACGGAAAGCTCCACAGAGAGAGTGAACATTCTGAAGCAGGACATGGTAATGGGCTATTCAAGCTATGTGAACGAGAAAGAGAAGCCGGCTTCATGGTAGATGGCGACGAAAACACAAAGTGGTGTGCTATTGCTGAAATGCCCCACTACGTAGACTTTGATTTGGGCGGTGAAAGAAGCATTAATGGCTGGAAGTTACTGAACGCTGCCGGCGAAAACCATTCCTACGTCACTTCCTCCTGCTTTCTGCAAGGTAAGAGCGACAAGAATGGTGAATGGCGCACACTGGACTATGTTTCGGGTAATGGTAAGAATGTACTGAATCGCACGCTAAATAAGTCTGAAAGTGTTCGCTACCTGCGTCTTTTAGTGACACAGCCCATGCAATCGGCTTCTGGTAAAGATGTGCGCATTTATGAAATGGAAGTATACGAATAAACAGTTATTATATTCCCATTTTTCAGATCCTTGTGTCTGTCACCACAGACACAAGGATCTGATGATTCTCAGGTGTAAGTGCTTAATGTGAGTAAGTTAACAACTCTATTGAAGTAAATTTATTGGAAATAACAAATACCTTGAAAAATGAAAATTAGAATATTTGCTGTTGTATGTTTATTAGCTGCTAATCTCTTTACAATATCTGCTCAAAAGTGGTTTACGCCTGAGGCGGAGAAACAAGTGGATGCTCTTTTGAGCCAGGTAGTAGAAGGAAACTACAAGAATAATCGCTATCCTCTACTCCGTAAGCCCTTAATGGAACTTCCTTTAGGCAGTATCAAACCTAAAGGCTGGTTGCACGAAATGCTGGTTCGTCAGAAAAATGGCGCCAGTGGTCAGATGGATGTTCTTTACCCTTCGGTTATGGGCAAACGCAATGGTTGGTTAGGTGGTGATGGAGACCAGTGGGAACGCGGTCCATACTGGATAGACGGTCTACTTCCTTTGGCGTATATACTGGATGATGATGTCTTGAAAGCCAAAGTGCAACCTTGGATAGAATGGGCTTTGCAGAGCCAGCGTGAGGACGGATTCTTCGGTCCTGAAAAAGATTATCCGGGAGAGCCTGGACTGCAACGTGATAACTCGCAAGACTGGTGGCCACGTATGGTCGTGCTGAAAATCCTACAGCAGTATTATTCGGCAACGAACGATAAGAGAGTCGTCGCTTTTATGACAAAATATTTCCGTTATCAACTGAATACCTTGCCGCAAAAACCTTTAGGACACTGGAGCAGTTGGGCAGAATTCCGTGCTTGTGACAATTTGCAAGCTGTATATTGGCTTTATAATCTTACGGGGGAGGATTTTTTGCTTGAATTGGGGCATTTGCTGCACCGGCAGAGTTTCAGTTTCATAGATATGGTAGATAGGGGAGACTTGCGCAGAACCTGCACTATACACTGTGTTAATTTGGCACAAGGCATCAAAGAACCGATTATTTATTATCAGCAAGATACCGACCGGAAATATATTGATGCTGTCAAGGAAGGCTTTCGAGATATTCGCCGGTTCCATGGACAGCCGCAAGGCATGTATGGAGGCGATGAGGCTTTGCATGGAAACAATCCTACACAAGGCTCGGAGTTGTGTTCGGCCGTAGAGTTGATGTACTCGCTGGAAAAAATGGTGGAGATTACAGGAGACATAGACTTTGCCGACCATTTGGAACGCATTGCTTTTAATGCTTTACCAGCCCAAATATCCGATGACTTTATGACTAAGCAATATTTCCAGCAACCGAATCAGGTGATGGTAACACGCCATCGTCGCAACTTCGACCAGGATCATGAAGGGACAGACCTTGCTTTTGGCACTCTGACTGGATACCCATGTTGTTTTTCGAATATGCACCAAGGTTGGCCAAAATTTACACAGCACTTATGGTATGCCACACCTGATAACGGCATTGCAGCCATTGTCTATTCTCCGTCGGAAGTAACAGCCAATGTGGGTGATAATGTACCGGTGGTTATCAGTGAAGATACTTACTATCCGATGGATCATCAGATAACTTTACCATTAAAGAGGTGAGAAATAAGGTGAAACAAGTGAAATTCCATTTCACCTGCGTGTTCCGAAGTGGTGCAAGCAAGCTGAAATACGGGTAAATGGAAAGATGGAGCAAACTGTCAAAGGTGGGAAAATAGCTATCGTAGACCGTATATGGAAGCGGAATGATAAGATTGAACTGTATCTGCCCATGGAGGTCTTTACTAGCACTTGGTATGAAAACGCAGTATCTATTGAAAGAGGTCCGTTGGTATATGCCCTGAAAATGGAAGAAAATTGGGGAAAAGAAAGAGTTTAAGGATAGTTGGTATGGTTCTTATTATTATCAGGTGACTTCTTCGGATCCATGGAACTACGGATTGGTGGATTTTGACCGTAACAGAATGAACGAGGTGGCCCAAGTAAGTATCAATAGCCAAAAACAGCAATTGGACTTTCCTTGGAATCAGGAAAATGCACCGGTTGAAATAAAGATGAAGGCTCGTCTTATCCCTACTTGGACAGTATATAATGAAATGGCAGGGCCCCAGCCTTTCTCTTTCTGTGGCAGTGCCGAAGGAGGAGAGCAAGAAATCACGCTGATACCTACGGTTGTACAACCCTGCGTATTTCAGAATTTCCAGTTGTTGGGAAATGATGTTTCCGAAGTATGGGGAAAACGGTGTGTCTGTTTTGTGACAAACTTGTTTTAGAATTCTGCCATGTCCGGAATGTGGACGGTTATGTCACGGATTTATAGTTGGCTTTTAACCTTACTGTCTATTTTTGCAATCGTTTTTAATAGGGTTTATATATTATATAAAAGAAGACTCCTGCAACGGAGTGAAAAACAAGTCGAACAATTTAATGCCGTAGAAAAAAGATGAAATTCCAAGAAAGCACTCCTCTGCCTATTGGCATGCGCCTTGGCAGTAACCGGATGCAAGACACAGAAAGAACCGGCTGTGGCAGATAACGCAATACTGGTCAGATCTACACAAACACTTGATTCCTTATATGCTCACTATTCCGCACCGGGCACTTGTCTGTTGCGTGAGAATTATCCTTCGGACGTGGAAGGCTATACCGCTACTTATCTGGCTTCCGAGGAACAAAAGAACCGTCCCAATCTCTACTCTTATTTGTGGCCTTATTCCGGTACCTTCTCCGCAGTGAATGCGTTGATGGAGGCCACTAAAGATAACAAGAAAGATTTCGGGAACTATCAGAAGTTGCTTGATGAGAAAGTGCTTCCGGGACTTGCTGAATATTTCGATACTCGTCGTATGCCCGAAGCGTATGCTTCTTACATCAAGGACGCTCCGTTGTCCGACCGCTTTTACGATGACAACGTGTGGCTCGGCATTGACTTCACAGACGTCTATCTGATGACTAGCCAAGAGAACTATCTGCAGAGCGCCAAGCTTATCTGGAAGTTTATAGAAAGCGGTATGGACGATTGTTTGGGAGGAGGTATCTATTGGTGCGAACAGAAGAAGGAATCAAAGAACACTTGTTCCAACGCCCCTGGTTCCGTCTTTGCCCTGAAACTTTTCAAGGCTACGCAAGACAGCTCCTATTTTGAGAAAGGGAAGAGTTTGTACGAGTGGACTAAAGCAACATTGCAGGACACAACAGACTGCCTTTACTTCGACAACATGCGTTTGGACGGTGAGATAGGACGTGCCAATTTGCCTATAACAGCGGTCAGATGATGCAGTCGGCTGCTTTGCTCTATCAGCTTACCGGTAATGGGCAGTATCTGAAGGATGCGCAAGCGATTGCTGCTGCTTGTCATAATTATTTCTTCATGGAATTCACCCCCGGACAGGGAGAACCGTTCCATATGCTGAAGAAGGGTGATGTGTGGTTCACCGCCGTTATGTTGCGTGGTTTTATGGAACTCTATCAGGTGGACGGTAACAAGGTTTATCTTGATTCCTTTGCCCGCAGTCTGGACTATGCTTGGACGCATGCCCGTGAAGATAACGGCCTTTTCAATACTGATTTCACCGGCAAGAGCCGCGACAATCGTAAATGGCTGCTGACACAAGCCGCCATGGTAGAGATGTACGCGCGTTGGCCGTGTTCGCTAATCAGTCTTTATAATTAAAACGAATCAGACCAAATGAAAAAGAGAAACATTACCTTGTGCGCTGTTGCCATGCTCTGTATGCAAGGCTATGCTAAGGCAGACACTTTTATCCTGAAAGGTGACAACACTTGTGTGGAGAACTATGCTCAGATGACTGCTGCTTACAAGAGCAATCGTCCAAAAATGAAGAAACGCCTTTTCACCTCAAAAGCGGTGGAAGCTGAGATTGTTCGCGTGAAGAAACTGCTTACCAATCCTAAGTTGGCGTGGATGTTTGAGAATTGCTTTCCTAATACGCTTGACACTACTGTACACTTTCGCATGCTGGACGGTAAACCCGATACTTTTGTTTATACCGGTGACATCCATGCTATGTGGCTGCGTGACTCCGGTGCGCAGGTGTGGCCATATGTGCAGTTAGCCAACAATGATGCGCAATTGAAAGAGATGCTCGAAGGTGTCATTCGCCGTCAGTTCCTTTGCATCAACATTGATCCGTACGCCAATGCTTTCAACGACGGACCTACGGGTGGCAACTGGATGACTGACTTGACAGATATGAAGCCCGAACTGCACGAGCGCAAATGGGAGATAGACTCTCTTTGTTACCCGCTTCGTCTGGCTTACCAGTATTGGAAAGTAACTGGTGACAGCAGTATCTTCGACGGTGAATGGATGAAGGCAATTACTGCTATCCTGAAGACTTTCAAGGAACAGCAGCGTAAGGACGGTGTAGGCCCTTACCGTTTCCAACGTAAGACGGAACGTGCTCTGGATACGCTGAATAACGACGGCTTGGGTGCTCCGGTCAACCCGGTGGGACTGATTGTTTCCGCTTTCCGCCCATCGGACGATGCCACTACGCTTCAGTACCTGGTCCCTTCCAACTTTTCGCTGTCTCTTCTCTGAGAAAGGCTGCTGAAATTCTGACGGAAGTAAACAAGGAAACATCCTTGGCCAAAGAATGCACCGATTTGGCAGCCGAAGTGGAGGCAGCCCTGAAGAAATATGCCACTTACAATCATCCTGAGTTTGGGACAATCTATGCATTTGAAGTAGATGGATTCGGCAATCATCTGTTAATGGACGATGCCAATGTACCCAGCCTTCTTGCTATGCCTTATTTGGGTGATGTGGACGTAAACGATCCTATCTATCAGAATACACGCCGCTTTGTGTGGAGTGGCAGCAACCCTTACTTTTTTAAAGGTAAAGCCGGTGAAGGTATCGGAGGTCCGCACATTGGTTATGATATGGTATGGCCTATGAGTATCATGATGAAGCATTCACCAGCCAGAATGATGAGGAGATAAAGATTTGTATCAAAATGCTGATGGATACGGATGCCGGTACGGGATTCATGCACGAGTCTTTCCACAAGGATGACCCCACTAACTTACCGTGCATGGTTTGCTTGGCAGAATACGCTGTTTGGAGAATTGATTTTGAAATTAGTGAACGAGGGTAAAGTGGATTTGCTGAACAGCTTGTAAAAACAGGAATTATTTAAAATCAATAAAGTGCGCTGGAAGGAGGATTAGGATACAAATTGCATGAATTGGTTGTTCGTTGGTATTATTTGTGTTCTTTTCCTTTTTTATCGTGATTTATTATAATGTTTAATCTTAAAGAATATGAAAAAGAATCGAGTGTACACAGTAAATTCATTGCTGGCTCGGATAGGTGGGAACTATAAGTTCTGGCTTATTGCCTTGCCTGCTGTGACTATGCTGGCGCAGGCTCCTGCGGTTTATGCACATGCGGAGACTATTACTGTGGTGCAGCAAAACAATGCCACGGTGAGAGGTTCCGTTAAGGATGCCACAGGTGAAAGCCTGATTGGAGTGAGTGTTACTGTTAAGGGTAAAGAAGGTGTGGGTACCATTACAGATGTGGATGGAAACTATTCCATTGTTTGTAGTGCCCAAGATGTTCTCGTCTTTTCCTATGTGGGATATGCCACTCAGGAAATTGCTGTGAAAAATCAAAAACAATTGAATGTTGTCTTAAAGGAGGATACCAAGGTGCTGGATGAAGTTATTGTTATCGGTTATGGTACTACTACCGCAAGAGTGCCGTAGGTGCTGTAGACCAGGTAAAGGCTTCCATGATCGAAGACCGTCCCGTGGCTAACATGACAGATGCTTTGCAAGGGGCTGCGCCCAACGTGGTTATCCAGCAGCGCAGTAGCAATCCTAATGATCGTAAGACTAACTTTAATATTCGTGGTATCAGCACTGTGAATGACAATAGTCCGCTTTTTGTCATAGACGGATTGGTAGCTGATGGCGGTAGTTTCGATAAATTGAATCCCAATGATATTGAGAACATTTCCATCTTGAAAGATGCCGGTACAGCTGCTATTTATGGTTCACGTTCTTCCAATGGTGTAGTTTTGGTTACTACTAAGAAAGGTAAGAAGAACCAGCGTGCGACAGTTCGGTTAAGTGGTATGATGGGATGGCAGAATCCGGATATCTTGTTTTCTCCGGTGAAAGGCTATCAGAACGCTACTTTGCGCAATTTAGCTGCCACCAATGCTGGAGAGGCTCCTTTGTATACACCCGATCAAATCCGTGACCTGGCTGCCCATCAAAATGAAGAAAGCTGGTTTTTTGATCAGATAGTCCGCACAGCCTTACAGCAGAATTACAATCTAAGCGTATCTGGAGGTAGTGATAAAACTACTTACATGGTGTCCATGGGTTATTATGACCAGGAAAGTAATTATGTGGGCAACAGTGATTTTGGCGTGCAGCGTTATAATTTTCGTACCAATGTTAGCACGGAAGTGGGACGTTTGAAACTGAATGCTATTTTGGCTTATACACGTAATAATAGTGTAAGTACCACCGGTGGGAGTTTGGAAGTGGATGCCGCCCGTGTACCTACTTATTATTATTACAAAATGAAATCGGAAGATGGAAGATATTTGTTAAATGATGTATTGACTGAATTTAACCCATTGGGAGCATTGGAAGCTGGTGGCCGTAACAAGTATCGTAACAATTATCTGAACGCTAATGTCAATGCTGAATTCCGGCTTATTGACGGATTGAAGTTGCGTGGAGTGTTGGGTGCGGATGTGATAAACGACATGCGTTCTACCCGCAATTTGGGCGTATCCTATTACTTGAATGAAGAGGCTACCGAACCACGTCCAGTGAAAGATACTGACTATCGGACCAGTAACTGGAATCATACGGCTTACCTTATTAATAGCCAACTTTTGTTGGATTACAACAAGACATTCGGTAAACACAATGTCAGCGGGCTTTTTGGAGTAACCAATGAATCGTTTACTTCGTCTAGCAATGAGATTGAGAAGAAGGGGGTAGATCCCGACTTGGGTATCGGTACAGACATTACCAATAGTACTGTGGGAAACATCACAGGAAAAACATTTGTAGATGAATCCAACCGTACCAGTCTGACTTCTCTGTTGGGACGTGTGGGGTATTCTTACGCTGACAGATATTATACAGAATTCAGCTTCCGTTATGACGCTTCTTCCAAGTTTCATAAAGACTACCGATGGGGTTTCTTCCCTTCTGTTTCATTAGGCTGGCGTTTGAGCGAGGAGAACTTTATGCAGGCTTACAAGGAACGTGTGGGTGACTTGAAACTGCGTACTTCTTTGGTATCTTGGGTAACCAGTCTATTGGTACTTATGACCGTTTTACTGTTTACGAACTGTACAACAACTCTTACGCATACAACAACCAGACAGTATCGGGCGCAGGTTTTAAGTTAGGTAAGGATAATTTGACTTGGGAAAAGACCAAAACCTTCAACGTGGGTGTAGACGCTTCGTTCTTCAATAACGCTTTGAATGTGACGTTCGACTATTTCTACAAGCGTACGAGCGACATTTTAATGAAGCCCCTTGTGCCTTCGGTATTCGGTACGGATATGGCGATGGACAACATTGGTGAGATGCAGAATCAAGGTTGGGACCTCTCTATCAACTATCGTTTGAAAACGGGAGCCGCAAATCATAACTTCAACTTCAATCTTGGTGACTCTTGGAATGAAGTGCTGAAGTACCCTGGTCACGAAAGAATCTCACAAATAGAGGAGTTGAGCCGTATCACCCGTGAAGGATGTCCGTTGGAGTCTTACTACGGTTACAAGATGGACGGCTTTTTCCAAAGCTACGAGGAGATTGAGGCATCGGCTATTCCTGTAGGTGGAAAGGTACAGCCGGGTGATGTGAAGTTTGTAGACCGTAACGAAGATGGTGTCATCGACTCGAAGGATAAGTTTATCTTGGGTAATGCCTTCCCTCGTCTTACTTTCGGTTTCAACTACAATGTAGAATGGAAAGGATTCGATTTCGGTATGTTCTGGCAGGGTGTGGGCAAGCGTGACATGATGCTTCGTGGTGAATTGATTGAACCGTTCCACGCCAATTACTCTTATAATATCTATAAGCATCAACTGGATTTCTGGACTCCTACCAACACCGATGCACGTTGGCCGAGACTTACTGCCCCGGGTTCTACTTCCAACAGAAACAACTACGGAAGCGGACAAGGTTCCGACCTATTCTTGATGGATGGAAAATACCTGCGTCTGAAGAACTTGCAGATTGGTTACACATTCCCCAAAACATGGAGCCGCAAGGTGGGCATGGAAAAGGCACGTATCTATGTCAACGGACAAAACTTGCTGACTTTCAGTAATAACTCGTTTATTGACCCTGAATCTTCTGAGTTCGACTCTAAGATGGGTAATAGTGGCGCCAATTCTGGTAGAAACTATCCGACGCTCCGTTACTATGGTTTCGGTATAGACATTGAATTCTAAAAACAACAGATAACTATGAAACTAAAAAATATATAGCTTTGCCGGAATGGCTGTTCTGATGCTTTGCAGTTGCAACGAGATGGAGAACGCACCGACAAACAAATTTACGGATAACTCTTATTGGACTTCCACCACCAAAGCCCAGTATGTGGTGAACATGGCTTACAGCCAGATGTACAATGCAGGCCGTATGTGGAGCGATGAAAGTTTGAGTGACAATGCTTACGACGGTCGCAGTGTGGACGACCAACGTGCCATTCGCAAAGGTATGGCCACTCCCTCGCTCGACATCTTCAAGAATGAATGGAAAGACCTTTACGGAGGTATAAAGACCTGCCACGTGTTCCTTGAAAAGGTGGATCTGGTACCCAACATGGACGCATCTGTTAAAGCACGTATGATTGCCGAGATACGCTATATCCGTGCAAGCCTCTACTTCCGTCTGACTAACCTTTATGGTGCAGTACCTTTCTTTACGGAGGACATCACGCTGGAAGAATCGCGGAGTGTAAGTCGTACAGACCGCGAAACCATTATCAGCTTCATTCACCAAGAATTGGAAGACATCAAGGATGCGCTTCCCACTCGCGACCAATTGCCCGAAGAAGACAAGGGCAAAATTACTAAAGGTGCCGTTTGTGCTTTGCAGGCTCGTGTCTACTTGATGGATAGCGACTGGAACAATGTGATGCTTTATTGCGACAATCTGATGAACAAACAAGGCGAATATGGTACTTATGCTTTATTTCCTGATTATGCCGGGCTTTTTGATGAAGCCAATGAGTATAATGAAGAGATTATCATGGATCGTTCTTATGTACAATTGATTACTTGGGGTGAGATGGTAGACATGATTCCTTTGTCAAGAGGCGGACGTGCCGTGAACCGTGTGCCGCAGCAATCGTTGGTAGACACTTATCTGATGCTTAGTGGAAAGACTATCAGTGAAGCCGGGACAGATTATAACCCTGCTTATCCTTACGATAACCGTGACCCACGTCTCACCGCTACTATCATTTATGATGGCTATGATTGGAGTGGCAATGTGGACGATGGCAGTAAAGACGTAGTCATCAACATTCGTCCGGGTTCGGGAACCGATGCCTACGATGGTGGTGGAAACGGCACTTCTACCGGTTATTTCACTCGTAAGTATTATAATCCGCAGGCTTCCGGTGATCAGAATTCCGGTATGAACATCATCACTATGCGTTATGCTGACATCTTGCTGATGTATGCTGAGGCTGTTCACGAAACAAGCGGTATGACTGAAGCGGTATGGAACAAGACCATCCGTCCCATCCGCGAACGTGCCGGATTCACTGCCGATGCAGCCTTGAACTTTCCTGCCGGAAAGAGCAAGGAAGAGATGAGGCAGATTATTCGCGACGAACGTCGTGTAGAAATGGCGATGGAAGGTTTGCGCTGGTATGATATTAAGCGTTGGAAGGCTGGCAACGAATACTTGTCGGGCAAGGTGCGCGGTGCAAGCTTCGTGGACGAGAATAAGCTTGACACTCGCAAGTTCGAAGAGGCAAGAGATTACCTTGGGCAGTTCCTATCAGTGAAATCAATTGAATCCCAATCTGGCGCCTAACAATCCGGGATATGGAAATTAACGTGTATCTAAACTCATTAAAAACAATAGAACAATGAAAACAATATTCTCAACAATAGCTCTTTTTTCGGCAGTCCTCTTTGCTACGTCTTGTACGGAAGACATGGAATACAAGGATTCCAAAGTTTCCTCAGTAAATCAGTTGTATGAACCACTGACGGCAAGGAAGTAGTCTTGCAATCGTCGGCCAGCGCCAGCCTGTTCTTTGAATGGGAGTCGGCCAAGGCTGAAGATAGCGGTGCCCCTCTTTATGAAGTGGTATTCGATAAAGAAGGTGGAGATTTTTCTAAGCCTATTTACAAAGTGCTTTCTGACAATGGCGGTTCTTTGAGCTATGCTACCATCAGCCACAAGACATTGAACAAGGTTGGTGCGGCTGCCGGATTGAACAGTGGTGAGACGGGTACACTTGTTTGGACAGTAATGGCTTCCAGAGGTTTGAATTCTGTAATGGCAAAGGAAAGCAAGAAGCTCACCATCACTCGCTTGGTGGGATTTGAAGAGATTCCGGCACAGCTTTACTTGACCGGAAGTGCTACTGAAGGTGGTATGGATGCTTCTAAGGCTGTGGCGTGTGCTTCACCCGAAAAGGATAAGTTCGAAGTCTTTACGAAGTTGGAAGGCGGAAAGACTTACACTGGTAGATAGAGCAGCCGAAGGTGCCAAGGTGTTTTATATCAATGGCAATAAGATTATGGAAGGCGAAGGCGAGACAACCGTAGAAAAGACGGGAGTTTACCGCATTGAGATGGATTTCTCCATTGCATCTGTAACCGTCAGGGAAGTAAGTAGGATGGAATTCTACTTCTGTCCGAGTGGTGCCGCAACTTTTGAATTGCCTTATGTTGGAAACGGTGTGTTCTGCGGTCAGGATAAAATTGAGTTCAAGCAAGAAGGATGGGGGCGCGACCAACGCTATAAGTTCTTGATGACTTATGCTGATGGTAGTATACAGTATTGGGGAACCAAGAATACTACAGACTCTAATCCTGGTGCGGCTACTCCCGAAGATCCTTATTTCTACATTATGGAGACTCCTGATAACCAATGGGATCAGAAGTGGAAACTGAACGATGAATTCGATGGTGCGGCCGATGGCCACAATCCGGGTGCCATCACCAAGATTAGTGTGATATTCAATGTGGAGAACTATACTCATAAAGTGGAATTGGCCAACTAATTTAAGGAGAGATTATGAAAAAAATATTATTTTGTCTGCCCCTGCTTCTTTTGGCACTTCAATCGTGCGAGATAGAAGATGAGTATATGTATGATAAGGGGCTTTACACCATAGATTGGGATGCGGCTGCCGATAGCAGTTCTGTGACCCTGATAGATCGTTTCTGGAATACGGAAGAGAATTATTTCAACTACGGGAATGACGGTTCAATCAAGGATTTCCATTATTGGCCGCAGGCTCATGCTATGGATGTGATGATAGATGCTTACAATCGTACCGGAGATAGCAAGTACAGCGACTTGTTCGACAATGGTATGTCGGTATCAAGGCAAAGAACGGTGGCAGTTATTGGAACAACTTTTATGATGATATGGAGTGGATTGCTCTCACCATGATTCGCTTGTACGAAGTTACTGATGAAAACAAGTATCTGGAAACTTCTCAAGAGATGTGGAATGAAATCAAGACCGGTTGGAACGATTACGCAGGTGGTGGCATTGCTTGGACTCACGACCAGCTATGGAGCAAAAATGCTTGTTCCAACGGCCCTGCTGCTTTGATTGCTGCTCGTCTTTACCGTATTAACGGGAATCAGGAGGATTTGGATTGGGCTGTCAATATTTATAAATGGGAGCGTGAAAATTTATTTAACCCTGCTACCGGCGCCATCTATGATAATGTGAACGGTGAGACGGGTGAGTTGAGTACACTTTCTCTTTCTTATAACCAAGGTACATTCTTGGTGCTGCTTACGAACTGTATAAGATCACAGGAGAAGAGTCCTATTTGAAAGATGCTCGTAAGGCTGCCAATTTCGCTATCAGTAATAGCAGCATGATAGATACTGGAAATAATTTACTTCGTGATGAAGGCGATGGTGACGGAGGTTTGTTTAAGGGTATTTTCATGCGTTATTATGTGCAGTTGATTATGGAACCGAATTTGGACCCCATATATAAGAAGAAATTCATCACTTTCTTTAACAATAATGCTGAAATCTTGTGGCGAAAGGGAATCAATAAACTTGATTTGCTGTATAATACTAACTGGGCAATGAACAATAGCGGCAACAACCATCTGACTACGCAGACAAGTGGTTGTACTTTGATTGAAGCCAAAGCTCTCTTTGAAAAGAGCCTGAAATAAGTTAGCAATTAAAAGTGTGTCGAAACTCAATCTGGGTTATTGGGTTTCGGCACATTTTTTAGAGCCAGTTTTAATTGGCAGTTATTTTGGAAATAATGTTTTTAGAGACAACAGTTTTTTATATAAAATAAACACAAAAGATGAAACAGAATCAATATTTATTTCTACTGTTCGCCCTGATTGTTCTGACGGGCTGTGGCGGTACGCAGAAGAAATTAACCGAATATGTCAATCCTTTCTTGGGTACGGCTACTTTGTGGGAGCCTGAGGACTTAGGGTATACGCGCAAAATAAAGTCACGTACATGGGGTGCGGAAACTTATCCGGGTGCTACCTTGCCCAACGCAATGGTGCAGCTCAGCCCCGTTACACAGTTTCGTAGCGGTGCGGGCTATCAATATGAGGACACTGTGATTTATGGCTTTTCACATACTGCTAAAGGGCATTGGAACTTGTTGCATGTCCCCATGTTGCCAGTGGTGGGAACTATCGCTCCGGGTAATTATTGCTCCGGGTTTAGTCACGAGAAGGAATCTGCGCATCCGGGGTATTACCAAGTTTATCTGGAACGCTATAAAGTGAACGCCGAGTTGACCAGTACCTTGCGTTGTGCCTACCATAAATATACTTTCGGCAAGGGCGACGATAAGTCATTATTGGTAGACATCCGCCGTTCTAATAATGATGTCCGTGATTGGAAGATTGAGAAGGTTGACGATAATACGTTCACGGGTTATCAGGATGGCGATGGTAAAATCTACTTTTACGCTAAGACCAACTATAAAATAGGCCAAGTGGAAATGGTAAAAGACGACAAACATGAGGTGGCTGTGCTGCGTTTTATCGACAGCAAAGGTGTTGAACCTTTGGAAGTGAAGGCTGGTTTCTCGTTTGTGAGTATAGAGAATGCTCAAATGAATTTGAAGGCCGAAATGTTGAACAAAAGTTTTGCACAAGTGGCAGAAGAAGCTGATGCGGCTTGGGAAGCACTCCTCTCCAAGATTCAAGTTGCAGGTGGCACGGAACGTGAAAAGAGATTGTTTTATTCTACTTTCTTCCATGCTTTTAAATGGCCGGCTTTGCGTAGCGATGTGAATCATGAATATACTGATGTCCGTGGCGAAGTAGTGAATAACGGCTTCCACTATTACACTGACCCTTCTTTTTGGGACGATTATCGCAACAAACTGGTACTCATAGGTATGATTTCTCCCGATGTGACTACTGACATCATTAGGTCTATTATTGACAAAGGTGAGAAGCGTGACGGCTACATGCCCACCTTCTTCCATGGTGATCACGCTTCCACTTTTATTTCTGGTTCTTGGTTGCGTGGTTTGCATGATTTCGATCTGGAGCGTGCTTATAAGTTGATTCTGAAAAATGCTACGGTGCCCGGTAAAGGAGGACGTCGCTATTTGGATGAGTATATGGAGCGAGGTTGGATTGCTGAAAAAGACACAGTGAATGTACACATGGGACGAATACAAAGGGGCTGTGACCAAGACCCAGGAATATGCTTACGATGACTATGCCGTAGCCTTGGTAGCCAAGGAGCTGGGAGATGAAGCCAACTACAAACTGATGATGGAACGCTCCAACAACTACAAGACGCTATTCGACCCCTCTACCGGCTTTTGGAGAGGTAAGATTGACGATGGTAGCTGGATTCAGGATTTCGATCCGTATTATCCCTATTACCAATACATGTACCGTGAGGCCAATGCATGGAACGCCCTCTTCTTCGCCCCCCACGACCCCGAGGCATGATTAAGCTCTATCCCAGTAAAGAGGCGGTGGAGGCTAAACTGGATTCCTTATTCAGCGAACCGTGGAGAGGTTACGAGGCCCACAACCTGACCGGATTCATCGGAAACTATTGCCACGGAAACCAGCCGGGACACAGCATTCCTTACACCTATTATTTCATAGACAAACAAGAGAAAGCCAATGCATTCTTGACAGTCTGATGAACCACTACTATGACATGGGTGCCGACAAGCTGGCTTATGCAGGGATGGATGATGCCGGCGAGATGTCTTCGTGGTATGTGCTCAATGCTATTGGACTTTACACTTATTCGCCTGCCGATCCTGAATATATTGTTACTGTTCCCTTGTTCGATTAAAGTGACGTTCAATCTGAATGGTCGTCCCTTTACGATTGTGAAGAAAGGAAGCGGCAAGAAGATTATTGACATTACTTATGACGGTAAAAAGATTGACGGTTACTTTATCACCCATGACCAACTGAGGGAGGGCAAGGAACTGGTGATTACTACGGAATAGATAAACAATGGAGTTATGAAAAGAAATATACTGCTTCTATTCACATTCTTTGCTTGCATTACTGTACAAGGGCAGACTCCGGTTCGTTTGGTTGATCTGAGGAGCGAACATCTTGACAGACCTATAGGTTTGGATAATCCCGTTCCACGCCTTTCTTGGCGGATGGAAGATGGTAGGCAGGGAGCTGTGCAGACTTCCTGGCGGATTGTGGTAGACGAAGACTCGTTGAATGTGGTCAATGGCTGTGGCAGGATGTGGGATAGTGGAAAGAACGATTCCCGTAATCAGCTTGTGGCCTATGCGGGCAAAAAACTGCAGCCTTTCACTAGATATTATTGGAAAGTAATCTGCAGCGACATGGAATATAAGGAGACAGCTTCTCCTGTCTCTTACTTTGAAACGGGCATGATGGGGATGCAACATTGGCAAGGTGCTTGGATTGGCGATGGCAAGGATATTCATTATGGGCCTGCCCCTTACTTCCGAAAAGAGTTCAAGACCGGCAAAAAGGTAAAGTCAGCGCGTGCTTATATTGCCGCTGCTGGACTATATGAGCTTTACATCAATGGCGAGAAGGTAGGAGACCACTGCCTTGCCCCTCTCTATACCCGCTTTGATCGCCGCAACTTGTATGTGGCTTATGATGTGACTTCACAATTACAGAATGGTGACAACGCTATTGGCGTACTTTTGGGTAACGGCTGGTATAACCATCAATCCAAAGCAGTGTGGGACTTCGACCGTGCCCCTTGGCGCAACCGTCCCGCTTTCTGTCTGGACTTGCGCATTACTTACACCGATGGAAGCGTGGAGACTATTCCCACCGATCTCAGTTGGCGGACAGCGTCGGGTGCAATCACTTTTAATAGTATCTATACTGGCGAGCACTACGATGCACGTCTGGAGCAGAAAGGATGGAGCACTCCGGAATTCGATGATTCCAAGTGGCGCGGAGTAGCTATCGGAGTGTACCTTCTTCCAATGTCACTGC
>ENA-OQDF01000455-OQDF01000455.1-human-gut-metagenome-genome-assembly--contig:-NODE-455-length-16704-cov-2.184653_pt1 | contig 16704 bp, 20 predicted proteins | sample MGYA00242769_ERZ504597 | MGnify/ENA primary metagenome ERZ504597 (study PRJEB26092, sample SAMD00036305) | human gut metagenome | host: Homo sapiens | study: EMG produced TPA metagenomics assembly of...
TACAAAAAATTAGGGAGACGGGCAAGTTCTGGCTGAGCGAAGTTAGAGCTTGCCTGATTTTTTTGCAGACACAAAAAGGCCATCTCAAACTTCTATTGAGACAGCCTCTTCGTTGTAATGTATCCTGCCGTCATTGCGGGAGCGATTGCCATGTCTCGGCCTCTGTCCCGGATATGCCTGTCGAAGACTTCCTGAAAGTCATAGACAATATCACGCCTTACGTCGAGCCGAACAAAGTGCTCGTCATCTTTACCGGAGGCGAGGCGCTGGTTCGTAAGGATATCGAGAAATGCGGGTTGGAACTGTATCGCAGGGGATATCCTTGGGGGATCGTCTCCAATGGTTATCTGATGACCCGGGAACGGCTCGACTCGCTCTTGGCTTCCGGATTGCACTCGGCGACTATCAGCCTAGATGGTTTCGAGGAAGCGCATAACTGCTTCGCCGTAATCCTAAAAGTTTCGAGAAGGCACTGAATGCCATCTGTATGTTGGCCGAGGAAAAGGAGATCATCTGGGATGTGGTGACTTGCGTAAACCAACGCAACTTCAAGGATTTGATGCTCTTCAAGGATTTTTTGATCGAGATGGGCGTAAAACGGTGGCGTATCTTTACGATCTTCCCAGTTGGACGTGCTGCGACTGAGACGGATTTGCAACTGACGAACGAACAGTCACATGGGTCATGAACTTCATCCGCTTCAGCCGGAAAGAGGGTAAGATACACGTTAGCTACGGCTGTGAGGGCTTCCTCGGGAATTATGAGGCAGAGGTGAGAGACTCGATTTTCCAATGCAACGCCGGTATCAATACAGCCTCTGTCCTCGCTGATGGCGCTATCTCCGGTTGTCCCAGTATACGGGCGAACTTCCACCAAGGGAACATCTATAAAGACGATTTCATTGATATCTGGAATAATGAGTTTAAACCGTATCGTAACCGCCAGTGGGCTAAAAAAGGGGAATGCGCGGATTGTAAGATGTTCCGTTATTGCGAAGGCAACGGGATGCACTTATACGATGATGAGGGGAATCTGCTCGTATGCCACTATAAAAGGCTAGTTAACAGTTGACAACTGTCAACTAATTCCTATCTTTGCCCTAGTTAATATTCTAAAATAAGCAATCGTATGAAAAACACTTTCATCCTTTGTGCCTTTCTGGCACTAAGTTCTTTTACCGTAGCCCAGCAATCCGAGAAATACCCGCTAGGCGACTATACGGAATTGACCGACACGAAACCGCATGACAGCGACGAGATCTGGGACAAGTTATCGGCCCCAACCCAATTAAGCTGGGGCACGACCGATATACGATATCCGAAACTCAGTATTCCCGATGTCAAGAAAAGCAATCGCTGGCAGACGAAAGCATGGAAAGGGGAACGGGTAAACGCACAAGCCGTGTTATGGACCAAGGTGGGACTCGAGGATGCCTCTATCACCGTGAGCGACTTGAAGAGCGGTTCTTCCATCATCCCATCCTCCGCGATCACGACGAACTTGTCCGATACGTCATGACCGATGAGTTGAATAAAGACCGTAAAGGCGGTTGCGGCCACCGAGAGAATAAGGCGGAATGGGATTCCTCCGTCGTAGCCGATGTATTGGATATCGTAAAGATCCGTGATATCAAGGCACGCACCACCCAGCCGATCTGGATGAATATCGGGGTACCTCAATCCGCGAAAGCCGGTAAATATAAAGGGACATTGACCGTCACGGGAAAAATGCCTCCCCATGGAATTACAAATAGAAGTGGACGTATTGAACCGCACACTTCCCGCCCCGAAGGACTGGGCTTTCCATCTGGACTTATGGCAGAACCCGTATTCCGTGGCCCGTTACTACCAAGTTCCTCTTTGGAGTAAAGAGCATTTCGACGCTATGCGCCCGATCATGAAGATGTTGGCGAACGCCGGACAACGCGCTATCACCACTAGTATCATGCACAAACCTTGGGCCGGACAGACGGAGGATCATTTCGATAGTATGATCACCCGGATCAAGAAGATAGACGGCACTTGGTATATGACTACGCCGTCTTCGACAATGGGTGGAATTCATGATGAACGAGATCGGTATCGATGATATGATCAGTTGCTACACCATGATCCCTTGGGCTTTATCTTTCGATTATTACGACGAGGCGACAAATCGTGTACAATTCCTCAACACTAAACCGGGTGACGCCGCTTACGCAGACTATTGGGGTACTTTCCTAAAAGATTTCTCCCGCCACCTTCGCAAGAAGGTTGGTTCGAGAAAACCGCTATCTCTATGGACGAGCGTCCGATGGAGGCGATGCGTGAGGCGATCAAGGTTATCAAGCAAGCCGATCCGGAGTTCAAGATCACGCTGGCCGGAAATTATCATCCGGAAATTCAATCGGACTTATACTATTTAAGTATTCCCTATGGACATAAATTCCCAGAAGACGTAAAGGCTGCCCGTGATAAAGCGGGACAGATCAGTACCGTTTATACCTGTTGCGCGGAAGCGTTCCCGAATACCTTTACCTTCTCCGATCCGGCGGAAGCGGCATGGACGGTCTTGCACGCCGTAGCCGGTGGTTACGACGGTATCTACGTTGGGCTGTCAATAGCTGGACCGCCGATCCTCTGCGTGATTCGCGTTTCCGCACTTGGGCGGCAGGCGATACATACAGTATTTATCCCGGTCCACGCAGTAGCATTCGCTTCGAGCGTTTGGTCGAGGGTATACAAGATTGCGAGAAGATCCGCATCCTCCGGGAAGAGCTGACAACGAAAGGAGCTAAAGGCAAACTCGAGAAGTTGAACAAGACGGTTGCAAGATCACTCCGGAAGGTTTATCCGAGACACAAGAATCCGCTACGCAGATGGTTAATGAGATTCATAAACTTCTGAATACATTATAAATAGTACAGGACGCAGACTACGCAGAGCACGCAGTCTGCGTCCCCTAAAATATATCATCAAGCCCCCTACAATGTTTGATATTCATCAAAAAACGAACTCCTTACCTCCGATACCTTTCTTTTTCTTTGTCCGCCTCGATTCCTTCGCCTATTTTTGGGGCACTGAAAAACACAAAAACCATTCTATATGAACAAACTATTAATGGGCACATGCCTTACGATGGCCATGCAAGTAGGGCACTCCCAAACCTTGCCGCAATTGGGTAAAGATCCTATCGAGAAAATCGTAGCCGCCATGACTGCCGAAGAGAAAGTATCCCTGTTAGTCGGAACCGGAATGCCCGGGTTCGGCGGCCAATCAGCCGTAGTCGGCAGCACGCAAAATATAGTGCCGGGAGCCGCCGGAACGACCTTCCCGATCGAACGTCTGGGAATCCCCGCTATCGTAGTGGCCGACGGTCCCGCCGGATTACGTATCTCCCCGACTCGCGAGGGGAACGAGGCGACCTATTATTGCACGGCATTCCCGGTCGCTACCTTGCTAGCCTCCACATGGAACACCGCATTGGTCAAAAACGTAGGCAACGCCATGGGCGACGAGGTGAAAGAATACGGTTGCGACATACTCTTGGCCCCTGCGCTGAATATCCACCGAAGCCCTCTCTGCGGACGTAACTTCGAGTATTATTCCGAAGATCCCTACTTGACGGGCCGGATAGCGACAGCGATGGTAAACGGTATCCAAAGCAATGGCGTGGGAACCTCCATCAAGCATTTCGCCGTCAATAATCAAGAGACCAACCGGACGGGAACGGATGCCCGCCTCACCCTCGTGCCTTGCGGGAGATTTACCTAAGAGGTTTCGAGATGGTCGTAAAAGAGGCAAGCCCGTGGACGGTCATGTCTTCCTACAATAAGATAAATGGTGAGTATGCCTCCGAAAGCCGTGATTTGCTAACGACCATCCTCCGTGACGAATGGGGTTTTAGCGGCCTTGTCATGACCGACTGGTTTGGTGGCAAGAACGCCCCCGCCCAGATCCACGCCGGAAACGATCTGCTGATGCCCGGACGGCCGGACCAGAAAGAGGCCCTCCTAAAAGCGCTTGAGGACGGTTCTCTCTCTATCGACGACGTGGATACGGACGTAACCCGTGTATTACGACTGATCCTTCAAGCCCCCCGCTTTGCCCAATACGCCTATTCCGACAAACCGGACCTAAAAGCTCACGCCGAGGTAACCCGTGCGTCCGCTTCCGAAGGTATGGTTTTATTAAAGAATACGAATAATGCTTTGCCGCTGGCCCCGGGTATCAAGAAGATAGCGGCTTACGGTACCACCTCGTACGATTTTATCGCCGGAGGCACCGGCAGCGGCGACGTGAACGAGGCTTATACCGTATCCCTCGTGGAAGGTCTGGAAAACGCCGGTTATACCATGGACGCCGAAGTGAAAGCCTTATACGAGAAATACAGTACCGAGGAAAAGGCGAAACAGCCGAAAGACACGAGCCCCGCCGCCGCTTTCTTCAACCACCCTCGTATCCCGGAGTTCGTACCGGATGCCGCAGGGCTGGCCGCTAAGGCGAAAGAGGCGGATATCGCCTCGTTACGATAGGCCGTAGCTCGGGAGAGTTCCAAGACCGGAAGATCGAGGGAGATTTCAACCTGACGGAGAATGAGCGAGCGTTGATCCAATCGGTTTCCGACGCTTTCCATAAGGAAGGGAAGAAGGTGGTCGTAATCTTGAATATCGGAGGCGTGATCGAGACCGCCAGCTGGAAATCGGAACCGGACGCCATCCTATTGGCTTGGCAAGCCGGGCAGGAAGGGGGTAACACGGTAGCCGATATCCTGTCCGGAAAGGTGAATCCTTCCGGTAAGCTCCCGATGACTTTCCCCGTGAGCATCGCCGACGTAGCCTCCACGAAGAATTTCCCGGACGCTTCGGGTATCGACCTGAAAGAAATGTTAGCCGGCTTCATGGGAGGAGGCCCAGAGCATACGGATCGTAAGAATATTGACTATACCAACTACGAGGAGGGTATCTACGTGGGCTACCGTTACTTCGATACGTTCGGCGTGCCCGTCTCCTATCCGTTTGGCTACGGACAGTCGTATACTACTTTCAATTATTCGAGCTTGAAAGTGTTCATGGGCGATACGGACTACAGCATCAGTTGCACGATCACGAACAATGGCCCGGTAGCGGGAAGGAAGTGGTCCAGCTATATATCTCCGCCCCCGGCAAGAGCATGGATAAGCCGGCGAAAGAGTTGAGAGGTTTCGCCAAGACCCAACTCCTCCAGCCGGGCGAGAGCCGTGAGATCATCTTCAAGGTGAAAGATACGGATCTGCCTCCTTCGACGAGAGCGCCAGTCATTGGGTCGTAGAGTCCGGTAAATATGAGGCGCAGATCGGTTCCTCCGCCGCCGACATCCGCCTAAGGGATTCCTTCAACGTGAAGGGGCGGGTAACGGAGAAGGTTCATGCGGTACTGTTGCCCGGCGAGAGGATCGATCTTCTGAAAAGATAAGCCCGGAGGTATCTACCTAGTTATCGGGAGGGCGGGGTATCAACCTCGCCCTCTACTTATTTAATCACCCGATTGTTCCGGCTTCCTGAAAGTAAGGTAGGTCTCCACACGCCCTCCAGCTTCGCCTCCATGGTCCCTTGCTCCGACACGAAGAGATATTTGTCCTTTTTCTCTTCCTCGGTCCATGTATCGGGAGTGTAGGGAGCGATCTTCCGGTCGCCGCAGTCCTCATGAAATAGATAGCGGCAGAAGGCCGTTCAGTTGGATCTGGTTCGGGTCGATATAGCGTTCCTCGTATTGTCGCGAGAAATGCGAGCTCACCCTCTCCAGCCGGAAGCGGTCGAGATTATTCATAAACAGGTAATCCGTGCCTTCATCTCCCGGCAGGGAGGTGTAGATCATAGATGAGACTTTCACGGCACCGGCCGGTGTCGTGTACAAATAATAGAAATATACAGTCCATGTATTCTTGGAGCGGGTTTGAAGGGTATGTGTCTCCTGCAAGGAATGCAAGGCCCAAAATCCCGGGGGCGTGCATCTCACCCTTTGTACGAATTTATCCTTCGCGATTTCCACTCTTCCCCGGATCTCCAGAAAGTCCTTATAGGCCACTGCCTCTATTTCCTCGTTTGTCATTGATGGCGTAAACATGATTATTTTTAATTTTTAAGGTAAAGAGACATAAAGGTACGATTATAAATGGGGATTCCAAGGGTTTCAAGGAAATGTGGATGAAAGAAAGACAAAAAAGAGAGGCGAACTCGTACCCTTATCTTTTTATTCCATATATTCGTGATGAAAATCCCCTAAGACCCATTTAAAAGAGAAAAGTTATGACTGAAGATATAGATTTAATACGCGTCACTGGCGTGGAATATGTCAAGGACTATACCATGCGATTGGAATTTAGCAACGGTAAGGTGAAATTAGTGAACTTCCTCCCTTTACTGAAAGGGAAACTTTTCGAGCCATTGAAAGACCTCCGGAATTTCGTCCAGTTCGGGCTCACCCACTGGGCGCTCGAATGGTACAACAGGGCCGACTTCGCTCCGGATTACTTGTATAGGAATGGGGTGGAGGCTTAAGACAAGGCCGGCGGTTCGCTTCAGGTTTCGTCCTCACGAACCGCTTCACGGAGAAGAGCGATATTGATCTTGTGGTGGATTTCGACAAGGAGGTGGAGCAGGTGGATTATGTAAACAATTTCTTCGACCTACGGGATGCCTTGTCCGCCATCTTCCACCGGGAGATCGACTTGCTGGAGGACAAGGCGATCCGGAACCCGATCCTAAAAAAGAATATTGATAATACAAAATTGCTGATCTATGGATGAATATATCGAGAAACATCTTTATGATGTGCTACTTTCTATTGAAGAGACTGAGAGTTACTTTGAGGGCAGGCCAAAAATCTACCAAGATTTCGAGAAAAATATCCTCCGCCAAAGAGCTGGCAGCGGAAGAAGATAAAGGCAAACTTGGGAAGCAGAACAAGGCAGTTGCCAAAATCACTCGGAAGGCTTGTTTTTGACACAAGAATCCGCCATGCAGATGGTAAATGAGATTCATCAGTTGTTGAATATGCTGTAAATAAGATAAGACGCAGCTGGAATTTTTTATCCATCTGCGTCTTATATTCTAGAAAGATTACATTTTTAGACCTATCCAAGGAACAAACATAGAATTATCTGTTATTCATCCTCCTAGTTCTAAAATCCCAAGATTTATGCATTTTCACAATCGTACCTTCTTTTATCTGAAGTCTAGCATCATAGAATGAATCCATGTCTGGCTCCCAGAATCTATCATCACCTGATTGCCTTGTTATATACAACAACTCATTCAACAACTTCTCTGAACAAGGTAAAAAGAAATATTCAGTTTCAGGTATCTCTTGAGTTGAATATGAATAATATTTTGACCCAAAGTTTTCCAATAAAAATCAAAATCATCTATTTTACTGACTGGGTTTGCTTTCACGATAAGAGCCTGTCCATCTGTAACTGTATTATTACTTTCAATACTAATAATCAAATATTTTTTCTTATCAATTCTCTCATTATTTGTTTCTAATGGATATCCATCCATCTCTATTAGCATTTGCGGAGAATCAATCGTGATCGAAACCCTAGCCAGAACTCCTTTCTTAAAAAACAAAGATAATGCTGTTGGCATTTTCTGTAAAGGAGAATTTGTAAACGCACTCCACAGCACACGATCCCTATTTAACGAAATTTTTCCCATCTCAAATGAAGAAACCGTATATTCAGCCAAGTCACCAGTCATTACATCTACATGCAATATATCATTTGCAACAATTCCAATCACATCGAAACCACCATTTCCTTGTTGTATCACTTGACCATTATACCATATTCTATAATATGAACAGCGAAAACAGAAATCCTCTTTCTCTATTTTCCCTAACATTCCAAATATATTTACAGGAAATGTATCAAATTGCTCATTCATCATAATATATCTAAAAGTTTAACAATGTGTCATTAATCTCAATATAAATTTTCTCAAAATAATCAGAACCGATCTTTATAGCATCCTCATATTCCTTTTTCCTCATAGCTATTATTATTACAGAGTTAATTTTACTCATAGGAGATCTTAACATATCATCGGGTATCAATAATCTTTTTTCTCTTATATCATAAAAAATGGATATAATATAGAATTTAATATACATAATATTTTCACAAAACTTATTCCGATATACAGCCTCTTTTGAATTACTATGAGAAATAGCTCTAAGAGACCCGAAACATTTACTTTTTTCAACCTCATAGAACTTATCGAAAATAGCATCGGGATTATGTTCTAACATATTTAGTAATATTGGAGCCGCATAATTATTTCCAGCCTTAATAGATTTAGTTAAACAATAAAATGCATTCTCTGCCATAACAGAATTAACAGAAGGATCTCCATTATCAAACATAATAGCCCCATAACTAAATGCAGCACCTACGACCTGTGTATCACCCTGTCCCTCTAATTGTAACAAAATCTGTCCTCCTCTATTTTGAGGAAGAACATAGTTGAACAATTTCGCACTAGAATCAAGCAATAAAGATGTGTTTCTCGTATTATACCCCCAATTCACATTAGCGGATAATCCTAATAATGTTTCCATACTCACAGTTTTTTCCTCCCGTGTCCCCTCCGGTCAGATGGTTAACAAATAAAAGAAGCGTGAGAACCATCGCTTATCACTGCATTGAGGCTCTGGACTGCCACCCAACAATAATAAGACAATAGTCCCACGCTTTATGATTGCATATAATTCACCTTTAGGATAAGTATATAACAAGCACAAGCGCAGGAGCTACTTTCTCATTATCTTGTTGGGTTGAAATTGTCCAGATTTCAATGCAAGATAATATCGAAACGCTTCTACGTTATTTTTCCAATACATCGCGAAGATCGTGTTTTTTTAAAACATTCGCAAAACAATCAGATTCTTAATGTCTCTTAGCCCTAAGAAATGCCCTCGAAGGGTGAAAAATGACTTCTTAGGGCTAAAGATAGTTTTTCAACCGTGAAAGTGATTTCCTTGGCATAGGAAGGGACTTTCAAGGCCGCGAAACCATTTCTTAGGCCTAAAAAGCCTATTTTCACCCTTGAAAAGTCATTTTTTAGGCCTAAAATGATTATTCGCTCCATTCAATTCCCATTTTTTAGACCTAAGAAGCCCTTATTCAGTAAATATCCCTAACTTAGAGAAGTTTTTAAACTCTAAATCAAATTTACCATGAGTACTTACACAAAAATCAAGACACTTCCTCTCTCTCTTTTCAACAACGCCGAGTACCTCTCCTTCATGAACCACGTCCTCGACCTAGCCAACGGAAACAGCGGTGGCGGCGATTCCGAGTCACCCGACGAGATCTCCCTGCTGACCGGCAGCGACGGCATCCCCGAGCTGGGCCTCACCAAAGAATTCCTCGAGACCTACGAGGCAGACCTCCTCGCCATGGCCGACGTGGTGGATGAGAGCCGTACCTCGCAGGAGACCGAGCAAATGGCTTTGCACGATACCAACCGCGACAATCTCGCCATCTATATCATCACCCGCATCTCACGGGCCGGTACCCTCCCGCTGGAGCCGAGCGTGACGCAGGCAAGTATCTATACAAGATCATCAAACCCTATAACGCATCGCCCGCCTCCCCATGCGCAGGAGACCGCCAAGATAAAGGGCCTCTTGCTGGATTGCGCAAGGACGAGAACAAGCCGTACGTCACCACGCTCGGCCTCGACGCTTACCTCGCCGAACTGGAGAAAGAGAATAACGCCTACGACCGCCTGTCGCAGCAACGCGTCCAAAACCGGACCACCTCCAAAAAGGAAAGCGGCGCCAACCTGCGCAAGCGGATCGACATGTATTATGACGATCTCACCCTGCTGGCCCAGTCCCATAGCGTAGCGAAGCCGTCCGAGAAAGCGACCGCCTTCATCGCCGCCCTCAACCAACTGATCGCCGAGACCACCGCCGCCTACAACCAGCGCATGGCCTCCGCCAAGAAACCGGCGCCCGCTCCCGAGCCTACACCCGAGCCTACGCCCGGCGGAGACTCCGAGAGCCCGGACGAGATCTAACCGTCACGTCCCTCCCCCCGACGCGGAAGCGGGAAATAAAAGAGAAGGAAAACAATTCCCCTTCTCTTTTTATTCCGTATATTTGCGAAGGAAATTCCTAAAACAGAGCGATATGGAGACAACGACATCATTAAAGACATTCGAGGTAACCATCCCCGAGAATACGCCGACATCTTGAAGAAATTCATCACCTCGCTGGAAGGCAAGGTGAAGGCACAGAAGAAATCCGGATTGGACGAGGCCTTGGAGGACGTGAAGGCAGGAAGGATACACAAATACGAGAACTTTGAGGCATTCAAGCAAAAAAATGCTAGAGCTATGACTTATCGGCAAATATGCCGGATTGTGGGAATGCCATATCCAAGGAGACTGGCTGCTGATATGGAGCCAAGACGACACGGAGCTAATCTTGCTTTTCACCGATACCGGAACGCATTCCGACCTATTCTAAGATAAATGGCCGCCTCCCCCATAAGGAAAGACGGCCATTCGCTTTATTCTATCTTTATCCTTCTCGTACGCTTGATACGGTTCATGCTGGAAGCGGCATGGATAATGTCCAGCACCTCTATCCGGCAATCAGTGATCCGATAAACGATCAAATGAGAATCCAAGATAATGTTTCGGTACATCCGGCTTTTGGTTTCTCAGGAACTCCACCTTCCATTCCTCAAACTCACGATTCGCTATATCCAACGGCGTAAACGGCCCTTTCTCTATCTCATGGAGATGCTCCAAAAACTCCTCTTGGGTAAATTGAGCGGGACGGTTCGGGTTCCATTTATCCGAACCGGAAAAACGTGCGGGACAACGGTTTCTCCCTGCTTTGGAAAAGATGTCTTTCACTTTCGTCATAGTTATTTTGTTTTTAATTCGATAATGCCCCAAATATACACAATTAATCCAAATACACAGCATAAAAAACGCCTGACCTCCACGAAGGATGGCCAAGCGTCTCTCATATATGTAACTATGTATTTACTTTTCCCGGATAAATATATTAATCGGCGTACCGGTAAAATCCCAGTTCTCGCGTATCTTGTTCTCAAGGAAACGTTTGTACGGGTCCTTGATCCATTGCGGCAAGTTACAGAAGAACACGAAAGAAGGCACGCTGCCCGCCGGGAGCTGGGTGATATATTTGATCTTGATATACTTACCTTCCATGCTGGGGGAGGATAATTCTCGATGATCGGAAGCATCACCTCGTTCAGCTTGGCCGTAGGGACACGCTTGGAGCGATTCTCGTAAACCTCCTTGGCGGTCTCCAGCACCTTCAGGATACGTTGTTTCGTCAGAGCGGAGATAAACAAGATCGGGAAGTCGGTAAACGGAGCCAGACGCTCGCGGATAGCGGTCGTGTACGAGTCGATCACCTTCTGGCTCTTATCTTCGATCAAGTCCCACTTATTCACACAAACCACCAATCCCTTCTTATTCTTCTGCACCAGCGAGAAGATATTCATATCCTGGCTCTCGATACCCCTCGTAGCGTCCAACATCAGCACGCAGACATCCGAGTTCTCGATGGCGCGGATCGAACGGATCACCGAGTAATACTCCAAGTCCTCATTCACCTTCCCCTTCTTACGGATACCCGCCGTATCCACCAAATAGAAGTTCAAGCCGAATTTATTATATTTCGTGTAGATGGAATCACGGGTCGTGCCTGCGATATCGGTAACGATATGACGATCCTCGCCAATAAAGCATTGATAAGAGAAGATTTTCCCGCGTTCGGGCGTCCTATAATCGCGATACGGGGCAACTCCTCCTCCAGTATCTCCACCTTCTCCTCGGGCAACGTCGCCACGATCTTATCCAGCAAATCCCCGGTATAAGAACCATTGATGCCGAGATGCAGAAAGGATCTCCCAAGCCAAACGAGTAAAACTCCGCCGAGGCCGGATGCAGATCATAATTATCCGCCTTGTTCGCCACCACGATCACCGGCCGCTTGCAACGACGCAAGATCTGCGCCACCTCCATGTCCAGATCCGTGATGCCATTCAATACATCGACGACGAACAAGATCACGTCCGCCTCCTCGATAGCCACTTTTACCTGCTTGTTGATCTCCTCCTCGAAAACATCCTCCGAGTTAACCACCCATCCGCCTGTGTCAATCAGCGAAAACTCCTTGCCGGTCCACTCCACCTTGCCGTACTGACGGTCACGGGTAGTACCAGCCTCCTCGTTCACGATCGCCTGACGGGTACCCGTCAACCGGTTGAAAAGGGTGGACTTACCTACATTGGGTCTCCCCACTATCGCTACTATATTTCCCATAAATTCTCCTTTCGTATGCTATTATTAGTCCAGCTGATAACCGAAGTTCTTCAATATGTTGTCACGGTTACGCCAGTCTTTTTCCACTTTGACAAACATTTCCAAAAACACCTTCTTCCCGAAGAAACGTTCGATATCCTTCCGGGCCATAGCACCTACTTCTTCAATGCTTGCCCTTGATGCCCGATGATGATCTTCTGGGTATCACGCTCCACGATGATCAGCGCCTTGATATGGATCAGCTCATCATCTTCCTTGAACAACTCGACGACCACTTCTACCGCGTAAGGTATTTCCTTCTGATAATATAACAAGATTTTCTCACGAATGATCTCTGTCACGAAGAAACGGGCCGGTTTATCGGTCAAGGCGTCTTTCTCGAAATAAGGCGGGGAATCAGGCATCAACTCCTCCACCCGACGCTTCACGTAATCTATATTGAAATTCGAAAGCGCAGAGATCGGGATGATCTCGGCCTTCGGAAGCAATTCCTTCCACTGGGCCACGAGCTTCTCCAGCTCCGGCTGATTGGTCTGGTCGATTTTATTGATCAACAAGAGAACCGGACACTCTATACTCTGTACCCGTGCTAGGAACTCATTATTTTTATCAATCGTCTCGACGACATCCGTCACGTACAACAGCACGTCGGCGTCGCCTAAGGCGGATTGAGAGAAATTAAGCATGGATTCCTGCAACTTATAATTCGGCCGCAAGACTCCCGGCGTGTCAGAATACACGATTTGCATATCGTCGGTATTCACGATACCCATAATACGATGCCTTGTCGTTTGCGCCTTCGAGGTGATAATAGAGATCCGCTCCCCGACCAAACGATTCATCAACGTAGACTTACCTACGTTTGGGTTTCCAACGATATTGACAAAACCCGATTTATGCTTTTTTCCATCATACCCCCATTTCAGATAAACCGCTCCCCACGTAAAGCCCGCTCCAAAAGCGGCGAGGATCAGGTTATCTCCTTTTTTCAATTGATTCTCCCATTCCCATAGACAAATAGGAATCGTACCGGCGCTTGTGTTGCCGTATTTCTGGATGTTGATCATCACCTTATCCATATCTACGCCTAAGCGTTTCGCCGTTAGCGTCGATAATCCGCAGGTTCGCTTGATGAGGAACGATCCATGCGATATCATCATGCGTCAAGCCATTCTTCTCCGCGATCTCAGCGGCCACGTCCGCCATATAAGAAACCGCGTACTTGAAGACCACACGTCCATCTTGATAAACGAAATGCTCACGGTTATCCACCGTCTCGTGAGAAGGAGGATAAGCCGAGCCGCCCGATTTCATGATCAGATGCGGATAGCCTACGCCGTCTGTCCGTAAAATAGTATCCAAGACACCGAACTCCTCGGTAGTTGGCTCCAGCAAGACCGCTCCGCAAGCATCCCCGAACAAAGGACAAGTAGAACGATCTTGATAATCTGTAATAGATGTCATCTTATCACCCGATACGACAACCACCTTCTTATAACGCCCCGAGCGAATATAATTAGCGCCCGTCTCCAAAGCATACAAGAAGCCTGCGCACGCACCTTGCATATCAAAAGTCATCGCATTCTTACAACCTGTATGATAAGCGATGATAGAAGAAGTTGTCGGGAAATGATGATCCGGGGTAGTCGTAGCGGTCAAGACAACCTCTACTTCTTCCGGATTCAGGTTCGTTTTCTCGAGCAATTGCTTCACGGCCCGTATACCCATGTAAGAGAGTCCTACGCCCTCCCCTTTCAATATCCTGCGCTCCTTAATACCCACACGAGTCATGATCCACTCATCCGTCGTATCGACCATCTTGGAAATATCCTCATTCGTCAATACATCTTCAGGAACGTATCCACCCACTCCTGTGATAACCGCATTTATCTTATCCATAACTTTAAAATAAAAGGACTACTTATCCCAATTAAAAAAAGCCCTAAAAAAACTTTTAGGGCTATTTCTTTTGTTCATCAAACCATATAAGTTGACAAACTTACACAGCAGCTTCTTTTTCAATCGCTAATTTACCTCTGTAATAACCGCACTCACCACATACTGTGTGATAGATGTGCCATGCGCCACAGTTCGGGCAAATTGCCATTGTTGGAGCTACAGCCTTGTCATGAGTTCTTCTCTTGGCTGTTCTTGTCTTACCTTGTCTTCTTTTAGGATGTGCCATTGTTTTATTTATTTAATTGTTATCATTCTCTAGCAAACCTTTCAGAGCATCCCAACGAGGATCGGCAGGACTAGCGTTTCCGTCATCTTCCAACGCCAAATCATCACCTCCCATGTCATCCTCAAAATCGTCTTCGGTCTCATCCGAACTTCTGGCGGTATGTTTCTTCAATTTAGACGACATTGCCTTATTACATTTACCCGGCGCATGTACATGCTTCATGGGAACCGCCAAAGCGATAAACTCATACAGGAACCACGCCAAATTAATAGCGCCCTCCTCTTCCGGTATCACGACAACCTCATCACTTTCCTCGGCATATTCCTTGCCGAATTTTACCACCAGACGATTGTGGGTATCAATAGGAATTTCCATATCGTCCAAGCATCTATCGCATGGAACAACAACAACCCCTTCTATCTGAAAGTTCATCTCAAACATCATTGACGACCGTTTTACGGTAAGATGAACCTTCACTTTGCCCTTCTGGACCTCGGTTCCGTCAATGTCCACAAAAAACTTGTTCTCCAAAAGATACTCGAATTCGTGTACTCCCGGAGAGAGATTTTTCAAATCTACATTATATAATTTAAATTTCCCCAAAGCCTTTTAGTGTAAAAACCTTGCAAAGGTACGAAAAAACTAAATACAAAAACAATACCTTTATGCTTATTTTTTCCTATAATACGATTTAACCCTTATATTTCTTCAATTTTATACGAAAAGTCGTCCCTTTCCCTAGCTCCGAACTCTTCACGAAAATCTTTCCTCCTTGGAAGGACTCGATAATGCGCTTTACCAAGGACAAGCCTAATCCCCAGCCACGTTTCTTGGTCGTATACCCCGGATTGAAAACCGTCTTGAATTTTGATTTCGGGATACCTTTTCCGGTATCAGCCAAATCGATCAGACACGACCTTCTCTCTTTCCTCTACTTTAGCGAAATCTCACCCTGCCCCTCCATGGCGTCCACCGCATTTTTCGTCAGGTTCTCGATTACCCAAGCGAACAGGGAATCATTCATTAAGACCAATATCGGCCGCTCCGGTAAATACGTATTGATTTTCACCTTCGAGGAAATACGGGTCTCCATGTATCCCAAAGCCGCACGGATGGATTCCACGATATTTGTCGGAACCGGATCCGGATCTGAACCGATTTTAGAGAAACGCTCCGCTATCGTTTGTAAGCGTTTCACATCCTTATCCATCTCTGTCAATAGAGAAGGATCTATATCTTTCGTTCGCAAATATTCAACCCAAGCGATTAGCGAGGATATAGGCGTTCCTAATTGGTGAGCCGTCTCTTTCGATAACCCCACCCACACTTATTCTGTTCTGCCTTCTTTGTACTAGCCAAGGCTAAAAAAGCGATTAATATAAAAACAAATACAACTGATAATTGCGCATAGGGATAAACAAGCAGTCGCTTTAAGATAATCGAATCATCGTAATATAAATATTGGTAAGTACCATCCTCCATGTCAATTACGATCGGAGGATTTTGGTTCTCAGTTCCTTAACCTTATTCGTCATGAACTGCGCTACATTCTTTTCCGGAATCTCTATATTATTATAAGAAACCACGCTATCCGTCTCACTGCATAATATAACAGGAATAGAAGTATTCCCTTGGATGATTTTTAGGATAAGATTCATATTAAGGCTTGGATTCTCACTGGTCATGACCCGGGTTGCCTCACTCCAAACCTCGATCTTCTGACGCTCTTCTCGGGCCAGATCTTTAATCAAGAGATCCGATACTACCACAGAAGCCATAGCGATCAATACTGCGGCAAAAATAAAGCCTAATTTCCATCTTTGACGAGAATCATATATGCTGCTCATAAATCAGAATCATTCGGTGAATTCTTAATATAACGGCAAGATACGAACTTTATTGTTCCCGATTCAGCAAACAATGAAATCTCACCCAGTTGTAAAGACGCAGCGTGCTGCGTCTCATCCCCTAGCAATAGTAACAATACTATCAGTCTGTAGTGAGCGAGGCACACCACGTCTCTACAACGCTGGTGCCATATAACAAAAAAGGAGCCAATCTTTCGACTGACTCCTCTCTCTTCCGGCTGTCCGCCTTTCTCAAGACGGCGGCTACCTATCTTCCACTGTTACGCAGTACCATCGGCGTGACGAGGCTTAACTTCTCTGTTCGGAATGGGAAGAGGTGGA
>ENA-OQDF01000456-OQDF01000456.1-human-gut-metagenome-genome-assembly--contig:-NODE-456-length-16687-cov-1.502899_pt1 | contig 16687 bp, 20 predicted proteins | sample MGYA00242769_ERZ504597 | MGnify/ENA primary metagenome ERZ504597 (study PRJEB26092, sample SAMD00036305) | human gut metagenome | host: Homo sapiens | study: EMG produced TPA metagenomics assembly of...
TCATTTTTCTTATTTGCTATATCTAACTCTTCTTTCAAGAACGGAGCCGTAAACCCGACGCCACTCTTTGCTAAAGCTTCCGGAGTTCCGGTAAAAGGACATTGCCTCCACGACGACCGCCTCGGGACCCATATCGATCAAGTAATCGGCGCTCTTGATAACATCGAGGTTATGTTCGATAACGATGATCGTGTTGCCTTTATCCACCAACTTGTTCAATACCCCCAGCAAGACCCGGATATCCTCGAAGTGCAGACCGGTGGTAGGTTCATCCAATACATAAAGCGTCTTTCCCGTATCCCGCTTCGCCAGCTCGGTAGCCAGCTTGACACGTTGCTCTCGCCACCGGATAAGGTAGTAGAGGGTTGCCCCAACTTGATATATCCCAGACCTACATCTTGCAGGACCTTGATCTTGGATAAGATCGTCGGGATATTCTCGAAGAACTCCACTGCCATATTAATCGTCATATCCAAGATATCCGCAATTGATTTCCCACGAAAACGAACCTCTAGGGTTTCCCGGTTATATCGCTTGCCGTGACAATCCTCGCAAGGCACCAGCACGTCCGGTAGGAAATTCATCTCGATCGTCTTATAGCCATTTCCCTTACAGGTCTCGCACCGTCCGCCCGATACGTTAAAAGAGAAACGTCCCGGTTTATACCCTCTCACCTTCGATTCCGGAAGTTCCACGAACAGATTCCGGATATCCGAGAATACCCCCGTATAGGTAGCCGGGTTGCTCCGGGGGGAACGACCGATCGGAGATTGATCCACATTCACGATCTTATCTACATGCTCGATTCCCTCGATGACGTCGTATGCCAAGGGGTCTTCCAGCGAGTGATAGAAATGCTGGCTCAAGATCGGTTGCAGCGTGCGATTTATCAAGTAGACTTCCGCTACCCGACACACCCGTGACGCAAATAAGCGTACCCAAGGGAAAAGACACGTCCACATGCTTCAGGTTATTGCCACTGGCTCCCTTGATCGTAATAAACTGCCCGTTGCCTTTCCGACGCTCGGCAGGAACGGCTATCTCCGTGTTTCCATTCAGATAGGAAGAGGTCAAGGTATCTACACGCAACATCTCCTTGGGCGTTCCCTCAAAGACGACCTCACCACCCAGACGGCCCGCTTTAGGCCCCATATCCACCACGTAATCGGCACTCAGCATCATATCCTTATCATGCTCCACGACGATCACGGAGTTTCCCGTATCACGCAATTGTTTCAGGGAATTAATCAAACGGACGTTGTCCCGTTGGTGTAAACCGATACTCGGCTCATCCAATATATAAAGTACGTTCACCAATTGACTTCCGATCTGGGTAGCCAAACGGATACGCTGGCTCTCACCGCCAGACAAGGTAGCGGAACCCCGGTTCATGGAAAGATAATCCAATCCCACATCCAGCAAGAAGCGCAGGCGGGAGCGTATCTCCTTCAATATCTCCGTAGCGATCCGAAGCTGTTTCGGTCCAGCTTCTCCTCGATACCCTCCAGCCACTCGTATAATTCCGAGATATCCATGGCCGACAACTCGGCGATATTCTTTCCCGCTATCCGGTAGCTCAACGCCTCCTTATTCAATCGCCAGCCGTTACATTCCGGACAAGTGGCCATCTTGATGAATTGTCCCGCCCATTTCTGCGCCGAGGCGGATGCCTCGCTCTCCTGTTGCATCAAGATATACTTGGCGACTCCCTCATACGACAAAAAATAGTTAGACGATCCTAACGAGTCATTCTTGATCTGCAACCGCTCGTCCGTACCGTTCATGATCTCGTCCATCGCCTCCTCGGGAATATCCCGTATAGGCGTCTTGATCGTCACGCCATGCTTTTGGCAAAGCGCCTCAATCTGCCAGAATATCAACGAATTCTTATATTTACCCAAAGCGACGATGCCACCGCTATATATACTTAAGGATGGATCGGGAACGATCTTGTCCATATCCAACAAATTGACCTGTCCTAAGCCTTTACATTTCGGACACGCTCCTTGAGGGGAGTTGAACGAGAAATTATGCGGAGCCGGCTCACTGTAAGACAATCCGGTCACCGGTCCATCAAACGACGACTATAATGGCGAACCTCGTTAGTCTCGGCATCCAGTATCAGCACAAGGCCATCGCCTTGCTTCATGCGATCTTCAAGCTCTCTTTCAAACGACGCTCGTCTGCCTCGGAGACAATCATCTTATCGATCACCACCTCGATGCTGTGCATCTTATAACGATCCAGCTTCATCCCATGGAAGATCTCTTTCAACTCGCCATCGACACGGACGTCAGATATCCTTTTTACGTATCTGCTCGAAAAGTTCCTTATAGTGCCCCTTACGATTACGGACCAACGGAGCCAAGAGATACGTTTTTTTTCCCGTTGTACTCATCCAAGATCAGCCGTAAGACTTGATCCTCGGTATATTTCACCATCTTCTCCCCGCTCAATAGGAATAGGCCTCTCCCGCCCTAGCGTAAAGCAAACGGAAAAAGTCATAGATCTCGGTAGTCGTACCGACGGTGGAACGAGGATTCTTATTGGTTGTCTTTTGCTCAATGGAGATAACCGGACTCAGACCCGTTATCTTATCCACATCGGGTCTCTCCATATTCCCTAAGAAATTCCGGGCGTAAGCCGAGAATGTCTCCACATACCGCCTTTGTCCCTCAGCGAAAATCGTATCGAACGCCAATGATGACTTGCCGCTACCACTCATCCGGTAATCACCGTCAACTTATTCCTCGGAATCTCTACATCTATATTCTTCAGATTATGAACACGTGCGCCAAGTATGGATATGCGCCCGCCTTCCAATGCCTGCTTATCTTTTATCATCTTTTACCTATCTGGTTTTAGGGGCCGTAAAGATACGAAAAAAACAGAAGCCAAATCAAACTTTCCAGCAAATCATAGTGTAATCTCCGCCACTTCCTCCAGCCTGTTTGTTCCCTACGGGAAGACCTCGCAGTATCCACTGTAGGAACTAGAGTTTCTATTTATCCTTCACCTCTGGCTGGGGAGAAGGAGCCTGCATGTTCTCATAAAACCTTTTTTTCTCCTCGTTACTTTTTGGACAAGGCTTGTCACATATACCGTAAATATTGGAAACATCATCATGCCCAAAGCAGCCAATACGACCGAAAGGACTCGCCCCGTAACCGTAATAGCGGATATGTTAGAGCCAACCGTTGTCACATCCATAAACGCCCACCATAGAGCGTCCCCATAATTAGCCACCAACGGGTTCACCTTGTGCTCCAAGACAAAAAATATAAGACTTGAGAAATAAACCGTGGCCAGCAACATCGTCAAGTAAGAGACAAACAAGCCCGACGCCTTATTGTACGACAACCATCCCACCACGATCGCCAACGCATACCCACCCCGTACCAAAGGAACGAAACGTAAGAAATAACTAAGCTCGGGTGAGGTGATAATATGATAATATTCTATTATATTTTGGTAAGGGATCGCTACGAGCAAGAAAATAAAGTGCGTTCGCAAATAACGTAATTTATCTTTCGACAGGAAAAATTCCAAAACAAAATCGAAAAGAAAAAACAAACAGATCCATAATTGAATCTTCTTATAAGAAGTTTGCGTGTAAAGGGAATATTCTTAAATGTATCGATGGAGATACTGATAACCAAGAACAGCGACAACAATAGTATAATGATATGTAACACACCATATACTCCCTTCTTTCTCAATGCGAAATCAAATACGGCCATTTTCATAAGCGTTACTATTTATTTAATTATAATCCTTTTCATTTTGGTTTATGACAACAAACCTCATATACCATTTGTTTAAACAGCGAAATGTGTTAATTAACCAAGTTTTACGTAGCAAAAACAAAACATCTTCTTTGATTCGCTGTTATAAACTCAGACTTAAACGAGAGAAGTAATTCTCATTTTTAAAACATAAATCTATGGCAAATATCAACAAGACAGTAAAGCTAGGTGTGTTTACCCTAGCAATCATGAACGTGACGGCAGTAGTATCTTTACGCGGACTGCCAGCAGAAGCCGTATACGGACTAAGTTCGGCTTTCTATTACTTATTCGCGGCAATCGTATTCTTAATCCCGACCTCTTTGGTGGCAGCGGAATTAGCGGCAATGTTCCAAGACAAACAAGGTGGTGTATTCCGTTGGGTAGGTGAGGCCTATGGAAAACGTCTAGGCTTTCTGGCTATCTGGGTTCAATGGATTGAAAGTACGATCTGGTATCCGACAGTATTAACTTTTGGAGCCGTATCCATCGCCTTCATCGGTATGGATCATCCCGAAGATATGCTGCTGGCGAATAACAAATACTACACATTAGCGATCGTGTTAATTATTTATTGGCTGGCTACATTTATCTCACTAAAGGGATTGAGTTGGGTTGGAAAAGTAGCGAAAATCGGAGGTATGGTAGGTACTATCATACCAGCGGCGTTACTCATCATTTTAGGTATCGTATACCTAGCGACTGGCGGGCATTCCAATATGGATTTCCACAGTAACTTCTTCCCCGACTTCAGTAAATTCGACAACTTAGTCTTAGCCGCAAGTATCTTCCTTTTTTACGCAGGTATGGAAATGGGCGGTATTCACGTGAAAGACGTTGACAATCCTTCTAAAAACTATCCGAAAGCTGTATTTATCGGTGCCTTGATCACCGTTGTAATCTTCGTACTAGGAACTTTTGCGTTGGGTATTATTATCCCAGAGAAAGACATCAATCTTACGCAAAGTTTATTAGTGGGATTCGACAATTACTTCAAGTACATTCATGCCTCATGGTTATCCCCAATTATCGCTATCGCTTTGGCATTTGGCGTATTAGCAGGAGTATTGACATGGGTCGCTGGTCCTTCCAAAGGTATATTCGCAGTTGGTAAAGCAGGTTATCTGCCCCCGTTCTTCCAGAAGACCAATAAGATCGGCGTACAGAAAAACATCCTTTATATCCAAGGAGCGGCTGTTACACTTCTTAGCTTATTATTCGTGGTAATGCCATCCGTACAAAGCTTTTATCAGATCTTATCACAGCTTACGGTGATCTTATATTTAATAATGTATATGTTGATGTTCTCCGGAGCGATCGCATTACGTTATAAGATGAAAAAGGCAGGTCGTCCTTTCCGTATCGGAAAAGGTGGCAATGGCTTGATGTGGTTGATCGGAGGTTTAGGATTCTGTGGTTCCTTATTAGCGTTCGTATTAAGTTTCATTCCTCCTAGCCAGATTTCTACAGGAAATAATACGGTTTGGTTCGCCGTTCTCTTCATCGGTGTAATTGTTGTCGTTGCGGCACCGTTTATTATCTATGCGTCTAAGAAAGCATCTTGGGTAGATCCGAACACTGAATTCGAACCGTTCCATTGGGAAGTAAAAAATGACGTATCCGAGACGAATACGACAAAAGCATAACACACATTCATCTCGATAATAACCTAGTCCGGGCTGCGAAAATATTGTAGCTCGGACTTTTTCGTAAAAATAGCACAGAATATTTACGTTTTATTATGTGTATTATAAAAATGTAATTATCTTTGCGATAGTATTCATAAAATAAAATATCAAAAGAACTATGGCACGTACAGTAGATTATTCAAAAAAGGCAGAGAAAATCAAAGAGCAAGTAGATGAATTAGTACAAGAATTAATGGCTGCTAAATCGGCTCCGGTAGTTTCCAAAGAAGTTTAAAAGTAGCTGACATCAATTTCGAGAACGAGGATGTTAATACATTAATGCAAATACAAGCTCGCCTCGCTCGCGTTATCTTGGAGAAGAGCAAATAAGAAAAACTCTGCTAAGGTTTTAATAAAAGTGCCTTTCCCGTCTTTAAGGATGTTTCGGAAAAGGCACTTTATTTTTAGGTCTCGTGCGAACTTTCAAAGAAAAAGCTTATCTTTGAAAACCTAATCAATAACATGTATGGAACTAACACTCCCAACGAAAGTTAATGTGACACATCCCATCATGCTAGACACGAAGATATTAGTCGTGATCGGAGCGAACGGTGCGGGAAAAAGCTCTTTTGGCAGAGATTTATTGGAGAGATATGCGGGTCAAGCGAAAAGAATATCCGGTATACATGCCTTATTCATCAGCGATGACGAATCTAAATTATCGGCCTCCAAATGAATTCGCACGTTTACAGTCTATGATCAAAGAACGACTGTTCATGCCACGTATTTCTGAATACGAGAAACTGATTTTGCAACTCCAGAGCGAGGAGTTCGAGGCGGCAGTCAATTTCAAGGAAGCCTGCAAGACTAATAACGAAGTAGATCCTCCGATCACCAAGATAGATATTATACAAGCGATCTGGGAAAAGATGTTTCCGCATAATCGTCTGATACGAAAGTCGGGATTTATCGAGCTTGTATCCACGGGGCGTGATTCAAATTCCTACACCGCCGGACGCATGAGCGATAGCGAGAAACTGGTGTTCTACTTGATTGGGGCCGCATTATGCGCATGCCCGAACGCCTTGCTCGTGATCGAAGAGCCGGAAACCCTTCTCCACAACTCCATAAAGAACCAGCTTTGGGACGAGATTGAGGCGATACGTCCGGACTGTACGTTTGTTTATCTCACACATGACATTGATTTCGCCACCTCCCGCTCCGACAGCAAACGGATCTGGATTCGTTCTTACGACGCGGATCATTCCGTATGGGATTACGAGTTGATCGAGAGTAATGAAAGTTTCCCGGAAGAAGTATATATGGAAATACTTGGCAGCCGGAAACCGATCTTGTTTATCGAAGGGACCGACACGAACAGTATCGACAGTAAGCTTTACCCCTTCATATTCCCCGATTATTTGGTGAAACCGATGGGTGGTTGCCAAAAAGTAATCGAGACAACCAAAGCGTTCGGCCAACTGAAAGACTTCCATACATTAGATAGCAAAGGTATCGTAGATCGTGATAGGCGTACACAAGGAGAAATAAACTATCTACGGGAACAACATATTTATGTACCGGACGTAGCGGAAGTGGAGAACCTATTGATGATAGAGGATGTGATCAAGACGGTCGCCAAACGGTTGATGAAAGATCCGGACGATGTTTCAAGCAAGTGAAAGAAAACGTAGTACGTCTTTTCCAAAAAGAACTGGACTCGCAAGTAATCCTTCATGCCAAACATCAAGTCCGTAAAAACTGGAGACTACCGTTGATCGCAAGATAACGACGGTGGAGCAATTAACCGAACATGTAGAGAGTATCCGTCTGAACATCCATGTGGAAGAAATATACAAAAACATAAAAGAAGAGTTACGAGTCTTATATAGAAACGGAGAACTACAAAAGCATCCTCCGTGTTTATAATCAAAAAGGGATGTTACCACAGAGCCGCCTATGCGCGATCTGCGGTATCAGTAACAAAGAGAGTTATTTAAACCTGATTCTCTCCATATTAAAGGAAAACAAGGAGGATGCGGAAGCGATACGAAAGGCTATCAAACATTCATTGGGCACATAAAAAGTTTCTAAAAATGCGGGGAAAGTCCATAAAAAATTGTTCTTTTGCAAACTGTTTTATAACATTAATGGGCCAAAGCCTATATATTAATTGTCATATGCGTACACCTACACTTCAATATCTTTACTTGCAAAAGCCGGTAACCATGATGGTAGTAATCTGTATTATATCTGTGTTACCTTGGATCGGCCTCGGCGACTTCTCCACCAAAGGGGAACCCCGGGAAGCGGCCGTAGCGATCTCCATGCTCGAGACGGGCAATTGGGTCTTGCCACAATCCTACGCCAACGAGTTCGCTTTTAAGCCACCGATGGCGCATTGGTTAATGGCTGCTTCTCCTATCCACAGGGATATGTTTCCGAGTTCACCTCCCGCTTGCCATCGGCTTTAGCCTTTATTACCTTGATCGGGTTCGTATTGGTCTTTTTCGGTAAACGAATCGTAAGTTTCAGGAGGCATTCATAGCGACCCTCCTATTGGTCACCTGCGTAGAGATACATCGGGCGGCCATGACGACTCGGTGGATATGTTGCTCACTACTTTCATCGTCATAGGGCTTTTCCAGCTATATCGATGGGAAGATAAATTAGAGCTGAAAGGACTTCCCATATTCATACCTTTATTATTAGGATGCGCCGTTCTGACCAAAGGACCGGTAGGCGTAGTATTGCCCCTATTCGTATTCGGCATTTATCTATTAATGTTAGGTCAATACAGTTATCTCACCATATTCAAGACTTTATTATATGCGGGAATTTCCTCTTTATTCCTACCGATGTTGTGGTATACCGCCGCATGGAAGCAGGGGGGGAGATGAGTTCCTTAATGTCGTATTAGCGGAGAATTTCGCTCGTTTCTTACACCTAAACACTCCTGAAATTTCCTATGATCTGGGGCATGAGAATGGTGTTTGGTACAATTTCATGACGTTGGCGGCAGGCTTTATACCTTGGACTATTTTCTTTTTCTTCTCTTTATTCGGGCTGAAACTTAGCAAGCCTGAGCAACCTATTAAAGAGATCTTAAAGAATACGTGGAAACGTATCCGCTCCATGGAAAAAGTTCGTTTATTTAGTTTGGTTGCTTTAATCGGCATCCTTTTCTTCTATTCGATCCCTTCCAGTAAACGAAGCGTATATTTAATGCCGGCTTATCCGTTCATTGCCTTGTTCTTGGCTCAGTATGCCTTATATATTACAGAATACCGTACGAAAGTAACTCGGGTATTCGCTGCCTTTTTAGCTTCCGTAGTAAGTGTCGTCATGATAGCGATCTTGCTTACGGTATTCGGTATTATTGATCCTGTTGGTATCGTCGGTCAATATACACAAAACGCATCGACCTTGGACATGGTACGAATGGTATCAAAAGTATTGGTTCATCCCAGCACGCTTACGATCTGTATTATCTTCATAAATCTATTGATATTAGGAACGGTCTATTACCAGATGTTCAAGAAAATAAATATCAAGATTCTCTACGCTACGATAGCCTTAACATTCTCGATTAATTTATTAATCGACGGTGTCATTATGAGAGGTATTCGTGAAGGGGATTCTTGCCGCATTTTCGCTGAACGTATCCTGAAAGAATATCCATTGAATAAAAAGAATGTATATGTCGTAAATAACCTTCGGATTTATCGGAATCTGTACGGGTTAAACTTCTATATGGGAAATATCTTCCATGACTTCGATAAAGAAAACACCCGCCAAAAGGTTATTCCTGATCGGAGAAAATGAGATGGAAAAGGTACTTTCCACATACGGGAATAAATATACCTTCCGTACACTGACTAAGTCCGATCAAAACGTTCAGCGAGCTAAAACAAAAAATTGTACTTAGCGAGTTCGAGTTGAAATAGAAATGTAACATCTAATAATATACCATGAATAGTTCCTATATTTCCCCTTTCGCTAAGCCGGTCTACATCATGTTGAAACCGGTTGGTTCTGTTTGTAATTTGGCATGCGAGTATTGTTATTACCTTGAGAAAAGTAAGTTCTATCCAGACGTGAAGAATCACATCATGACAGATCAGATACTCGAGAAGTTCATCAAGGAATACATGGAATGCCAAACCATGCAAGAAGTCTTGTTTACATGGCATGGAGGCGAGACGCTGATGCGGCCGATCAGCTTCTATAAAAAAGCTTGGAGTTGCAGCGTAAGTATGCGGGAGGACGGCAAATAGATAACTGTATCCAAACCAATGGTACCCTATTGAATGATGAGTGGTGCCAATTTTCAAGGAAAATAATTTCTTGGTGGGTGTATCTATCGATGGCCCGCAAGAGTTCCACGACGAATACCGTAGGAACCGGCAGGGACTCCCCTCTTTCTATAAGGTGATGAAGGGAATCGAGTTGCTGAAAAAACATGGGGTAGAGTATAACGCCATGGCCGTCGTGAATGATTATAACGTGGATTATCCGCTGGAATTCTATAATTCTTCAAGGAACTGGATTGCCGTTTCATCCAATTCGCCCCGATCGTGGAGCGTATCGGCCGGCACAAGGAAGGCACCAAGCTATCTTCTCCCGAGGAGCAAGACGCAGCGATCGAGCTAGCTCCGTTCTCGGTAGATAGCGAGAAATGGGGGGATTTCCTTTGCGCCTTGTTCGACGAGTGGCTAAAAGAGGATGTCGGCAAGTTCTACATCCAATTATTCGATTCCACCTTGGCGAACTGGGTAGGCGAACAACCCGGGGTCTGCTCCTTGGCCCGCCATTGCGGTCACGCCGGGGTAATGGAGTTCAATGGCGACGTATATGCTTGCGACCATTTCGTATTCCCGGAATACAAACTCGGGAATATCCAAACAAAGACATTAACGGAGATGATGTACAGTCCGGTACAACAAAAGTTTGGAACGGATAAAGAAGATAAGCTCCCTACGCAATGCAAGGAATGCGAATATCTTTTCGCTTGCCATGGAGAGTGCCCGAAAAACCGGTTTCTCCATACGCCGAATGGAGAGCCGGGACTAAATTATCTATGTAAGGGATACAAGAAATTCTTCAAGCATGTAGCTCCTTACATGGACTTTATGAAAAAAGAATTATTGAATCAACGTCCACCCGCAAACGTGATGGATTGGGCTAAACAACAACAACATGAATATTAACAGACGTGATTTCATTAAAACAGGAGGTATGGTTATGCTTGGAACATTAGCGGCTCCTTCCTTACTAGGAAGTTGCACCGGTAGTGAGGGGGATAAAGCAGCCGGTATTTCATTCGCTATGAATTATTTCAAGGTGAGTGAGGGGATTTGAGGAAGGTATTGGCGGCAGCCTTGGAGAAAGGCGGGGATTATGCCGATTTGTTTTTGAGCATTCATACAGGAACAACGTAGGGTTGCAGGATGGTGCCGTAAACCGTGCCTCATCTAACATCGATTTTGGGATGGGCGTACGTGTTTTGTCCGGCGACCAAACGGGATATGCCTACGTGGAGAACGTCAGCTTGGACGAGATGCTAAAGGCGGCTCGTACGGCCGCACGGATCGCCACCGGATCAGCGAATACCGCTCCTATCAACTTAACGGAAGAAAAGCATACGAACAATTTCTATAGCGTACAAACACCTTGGGACGAGATAGCCATTAATGACAAGATGCCTTTCTTGCAGAAACTGAACGATCAGATATTCGCAAAGGACAAGCGGGTCACCAAGGTGATGGCCTCTTTGGGAGACACGACCTCTCATATCTTATTCTGTAACTCGGAAGGGCAGATTTATTACGATTATCGCCCGATGAGCGCCTTGAGCGCCGTCTGCATCATGGAGGATAACGGGAAGATCGAGAACTCGTACGCCGCACGGGCTTTTCGTATGGGAGCGGAATTCCTGACGGACGACCTGATCGACGAGCTTGCCCAAGAGGCAGTGGATAAGACCTCTATCTTATTTCAGGCGATCAACAAAGGCAGGGGAAGTGACCTGTTCGTCATGGGTGCCGGTGGCTCTGGCATCTTATTGCACGAGGCGATCGGCCATGCTTTCGAGGCGGATTTCAACCGTAAGAACACCTCTATTTTCTCCGATCAGCTGAACAAGAAAGTTTGCAACGAGCATATCAACGTGGTGGACGACGGCACGATTCCTTTCAACCGGGCTCGGTCAATATCGATGACGAGGGTGTGGACGGACAAAAACCTATATCGTACGGGAGGGAGTCTTGACCAGTTATCTGCACGATCGTATCAGCGCAAAACATTACGGCATCCCCTCTACGGGCAATGGCCGCCGGGAGTCTTTCCGTCAGATGCCTATCCCCCGTATGCGTGCCACTTATATGGAAGCGGGCAACGTGACGGAAGAGGAGATCATCTCTACCGTAAAGAAAGGTATCTATGCCGCCAACTTCACGAACGGGCAGGTACAGATTGGCGCAGGCGATTTTACCTTCTTCGTGAAGGATGGTTACTTGATCGAGAACGGCAAGCTCACCCAACCTATCAAGGATATCAATATCATCGGTAACGGCCCGAAAGCGTTGGCGGATATCACGATGGTGGGTAATAATTATAAAATGGATAACGGCACATGGACCTGCGGTAAGGATGGACAGTCTTGCCCGGTAACCTGCGGTATGCCGTCGGCCTTAGTCAGCAAACTTACAGTAGGAGGAGAAAACTAATATGATAACAAACGAAAATAAGAAATTGGCTCAATGGGCCATGGAATATGCCTTGAAGAATTGGTTGTCAGCCTTCACGTGTCACGCTTTACAATGGTTCCAGCAGTTCGTTTGAGATACGGGATATGAAAATAGACCGTCTGCAACAGGCGTCCGAGAACAGCATGGTGGTTCATTTGTTCGTGGACGGCCGTTACGGCTCCTACTCTACCAATCGCTTGGATAAGAAAGAGCTGGAGAAGTTCATCAAGGATGGTATCTCCGCCACTCGTTTCCTCGCCGAGGACAAGGCTCGCACGCTGCCGGACGCTTCCTTGTATTATAAAGGTGGGGCGGCGGACTTGCGATTGGTCGACCCGAATTTCGACTCCGTGCAACCGGACGACAAGGTAGCGTTGGCCATGAGCGTCTGTGAGGAAATCATGGGCAAAGACGACCGGATCATCTCCGCCAACGCTTCCTACAGCGACGAGAAGGACTTTAAGTACATGGTAGCCAGCAACGGTTTCGAAGGCGAGGCTTCTGGTTCCTCTTATGGCTTGGTGGGGAGTGTCAGCATCCGTGGGGAGGGTGACGCCCGTCCCGAGTCTTATTGGTACGACTCTTCCTTGTATTATGACGAGCTGGTGAAGACCGGTATCGGTACGAAAGCGCTGGAACGGGTGCTTCGAAAACTGGGACAGCGGAAGTGGCGTCCGGTAAATATACCATGATCGTGGATAACATGAACTCCAGTCGTCTGCTTTCTCCAGTAATCGGAGCCATTTATGGTTCCTCCATCCAGCAAAAGAACTCTTTCTTGTTGGATAAGATCGACCAAAAGTAGCGAGCGACAAGATGACCTTGATAGATGAGCCTCATTTGGTAAAGGCTTCCGGCGCACGTTATTTCGATAGCGAAGGTGTTGCCACGAAACGTCTTCCGGTATTCGAGCAGGGTATATTGAAAACGTATTATATCGATACGTATTCCGCCAACAAGATGGGCATGGAACAAACGATCGGCTCTCCCTCGATTCTTACCATGCGGAATGGTGATAAGGATCTGGACGGATTGATCGCCTCTATCGACAAAGGTATATTGGTGACCGGCTTCAACGGTGGAAACTGCAATAGCACGACCGGCGATTTCTCGTATGGTGTGGAAGGTTTCTTGATCGAGAGAGGCAAGCTATCCCAACCGATCTCCGAGATGAACGCCACGGGTAATATGCTCTCCCTATGGAGTAACCTAGCGGAAGTCGGAAACGACCCCCGCCTATCCTCCAGCTGGCGAATCCCTTCCTTGCTTTTCAATGGGGTTGATTTTAGCGGATTATAAATACAAGAAACAACATCCGGAAGAACAAGAATAAAAGAAGCCGGAACCGCTAAACACAGTTCCGGCTTCTTTATTTTTCCTTACACCAAATTATAGATCGCTATAAAATGGCAAACCGTTCCCCCGAGAACGAATAAATGCCATGCGGAATGCATATATTTATATTTATCCAGAAAGAAAAAATCGTTCCTAAGGAATAGAACAAGCCTCCTCCGATCAACCAATATAAGACATACATCGAATCCGTACGCTGGAAAACATCGATCAATGGTTTGAAAGCGATAATCACCACCCAGCTCATCAGCAGATAACAAACCGTTTTCAGATTATCCTTTTCTTCATCCGACGGAAGCTAAACCATACGCCGATAACCGCTGCCAGCCAAACTGTAATAAATAATCCCCAGCCCCAGAAACCCTCGTCGCGGAGAGCCACCAAGGTAAATGGCGTATAAGTACCCGCGATATGCAAATAAATAGCGCTATGATCCCAACGGCGCAACTGGCATTTCCGCTTGGGATCGGAAGCGGCGTGGTAAAAGGTAGAGGTCACATACGAGGAAGTCATGCACAACGCATAAACGGCGAAACTACCGATCACCCACGGATCACCTGTACGAATCCCGGCGATCATCAAGACGACAATCGCCGTTAAGCCGAACAACATGCCCGCACCATGCGTAAGCACATTCGCTACTTCCTCACCATGAGTCTGTCTTTGTTTTCTCATCCATCCGATCGCTACGACTACAAGGCGCTAGCCTTGAAACCGGCCTCCGATACGGCGGAAAGAATTGTCTCCGCCGGAAGATCGGTTGTTATAGTCAATGTTTTATCCGGGGATTTCAAGTCGATCGACCATGCGTCCTCTTTTACTAATTTATTCAATTTAGCGCCGATAGCCGCCACGCATCCGCCACATTTAGCGTTTGTCTTAAATTTTAATGTTGCCATATCTCTACTTATTATTTAAGTTTACTCCATTTCAACCGTAAGCTATTTAATACCACCGACACGGAACTGAAAGCCATCGCGGCGCTCGCCAACATCGGGTTCAGTAACAGTCCGTTCACCGGGAATAAGACACCCGCCGCCAATGGGATTCCGATCAAGTTATAGATAAATGCCCAGAATAAATTCTGGTGGATCGAGCGAACCGTACGTTTCGACAAGCGGATCGCATCCGGCAATAACATCAAATCCGAAGTAATCAACGTGACCATCGCCACATCCATGGCGATATCCGTTCCCTTACCCATCGCAATGCTCACATCCGCACGGGCTAAAGCTTGCGAGTCGTTGATACCATCCCCAACCATAGCCACTTTCCTTCCGGCGGCTTGCAAGGAACGGATATACTCCTCCTTATCGCTCGGCAAGACATCTGCCTTATAATGACGGATATCCAGCATGGCCGCAACGGTCTCGGCGGTCCGTTTTCCATCGCCGGTCAATAAATGAACCTCGATACCCATTTCTTTCAAGGCCTCTACCGCCTCTCCCGACGTAGGTTTCAACCGATCCGAAATAGCCATGACCGCAAGCAATTCCGATTCCCAACCGTAATAAACGATACTCTTGCCATCCTCTTCCCACCGGATGATTTCCCGCCCAGCCTCGGGCGGAACCATCGCCTTGAAGGTTTCCAAAAAGCCTTTGCTTCCTACCCAATACGTCACGCCATGTACCTGCATTTGGATACCACGCCCCGTTACGCTCTCGAAACTATCAGCGTCGATCTCCGCGGCCTCCGTTCCTTTCAACCATGAGAGGATAGCGGACGCCAAGGATGCTCAGACTTCATCTCGGCGGTATAAAGGATATCCAGCATATCCCGGCTCGCCTCCGATATCCAGAAAGAGTCTGTCACCTCGGGCACGCCCTCGGTCAAGGTCCCGGTCTTATCCAGCACGACGGTATCCACCTTACAAAGGTTTTCCAAGGCAAAAGCGTCTTTGATCAATATATGATGCTCGGCGCCTTTACCCATCCCGACCATCAAGCAGTTGGCGTAGCAAGTCCCAACGCGCAAGGGCAAGCGATCACCAATACCGATACCGCCGATAAGAGAGCGTACGAGAAGTACCCGCTTCCTCCTACTACCAGCCAGACGATAAAAGTAAGTATCGCCAATCCGACAACGATCGGTACAAATATACCACTTATTTTATCAACGATACGCTGCACGGGCGCCTTACTTCCTTGAGCGGCTTGTACCATCTGTACGATTTGCGATAATACGGTAGCACTCCCCACCCCGGTCGCCTCCATCAAGAAAGCGCCCTTTTGGTTGATCGTCCCGGCCAAGACTCGGTCGCCTTGTGATTTCACGACAGGAATCGGCTCGCCACTCAACATGCTCTCATCCACGAAGAGGAACCTTGAGACACCGTGCCGTCCACCGGGATCTTCTCACCGGGACGGACACTGACAAGATCTCCCACCCGCAAGAACGAGATAGAGACCTCTTCCTCCTGACCATCTCGCACACGACGGGCGGTTTTAGGCTGCAATCCCATCAAGCTCTTGATAGCGGAAGAAGTGCTGTTCTTCGCCCGCTCCTCCAGAAGTTTACCCAACAGAACGAATGCTATGATCACGCCGGATGCCTCATAATAAACATGCGGCTCCAATCCTTCTCATACCAGAACTGCGGGTATACGGTATTGAAGAAACTGAACAGGAAAGCGATCGAGGTACTCAACGCCACCAATGTATCCATATTGGCGCTACCGTGCAACGCATGGCGCACGCCGTTCACGTAGAACGACTGCCCGAACACGATCATAATCACCAAGCCAGCGCCATCATGATCCAGTTACCGCCGGGCGTATGCATAAACACCATTCCCAGCAGGGCCAGCGGAATGGAAAGTACCCACGCCCCGATCGTATTCCGGCGTAGCTTCCGGTAATGCTCTCGTGCCATCTCTTCCTGTACCGCCGTCGGATCCTCTACCTCCACGACCAAATCGTATCCGGCCTCCTGCACGGCCTCTCTCATTTTCTGAGGAGTAATCAAGGATGGATGGTATTTGACGGAAAGCGTATTCGCCGCGAAATTCACCGATGCCTCTTCCACGCCGGGAAGTCCCTTCACCGTATTCTCTACGTTATTGGCACATACGGCGCAACTCATCTCGAGAACCGGTAATATAATTGTCTCCAAATCTTTCATAGATCGTATCACCTGTTTAGTTATATATAAATGAATAACAAAGATACGAT
>ENA-OQDF01000457-OQDF01000457.1-human-gut-metagenome-genome-assembly--contig:-NODE-457-length-16677-cov-1.950755_pt1 | contig 16677 bp, 20 predicted proteins | sample MGYA00242769_ERZ504597 | MGnify/ENA primary metagenome ERZ504597 (study PRJEB26092, sample SAMD00036305) | human gut metagenome | host: Homo sapiens | study: EMG produced TPA metagenomics assembly of...
GCCTTTTGTACTCAGTGGCAGTATCCCACATTATATTGATGCATTTTTTGAGACTGTGTCGGGATTTACGACAACCGGATCAACGATTTTGACAGAGATTGAGATTCTTCCGAAAGGAATTGCGTTTTGGAGAAGTTTTACGCACTGGATCGGTGGAATGGGAGTACTGGTCTTCGTTATGATGATTACCTCTCTGGATGATGATAATGCCATGCCGCTGATGCGTGCGGAAGTGCCGGGACCGGAGGCAGATAAGCTTGTTCCGAAGGCAAGACGTACAGCAAAGATCCTGTATGGAATGTATTTTGCATTGACGGTAGTGGAGACAGTCTTTTTGATGGCCGGTGGCATGAGCTTTTATGATGCGTTGCTTCATGCGTTCAGTACAGCAGGAACTGGTGGATTTTCAAATAAAAATGCAAGTGTAGGATTTTTTGACAGTGCATATATTGATGGTGTGATTACAATTTTTATGATTTTATTTGGAATTAACTTCAATCTGTATTTCCTGTTCCTGTTAAAAGAGTGGAAGACGGCACTGAAAAATGAAGAATTATGGGTTTATCTTGGCATTATCGGTGCATCAATGGCTGCAATTACCGGAAATATTCTCCACATTTACGGAAATATTTTCCGGGCATTCCGGTATGCATCGTTTCAGGTAGCATCGGTGATCACGACAACCGGATTCTGTACTGCGGATTATGATCACTGGCCGGAACTGTCGAAGATGATCTTGCTGTCGATCATGTTCGTGGGAGCATGTGCAGGTTCTACCGGGGGCGGGATCAAGGTGAGCCGTCTGATCATCCTGTGGAAGTCTGTCCGTCAGGAAGTACGGAAATCCTGCATCCGAATGCGGTGACAGTGATCCGGGTCAATGGAAGGAAGATTGGTCAGGATACGCTGAGAAATGTAAATATTTATCTGGCTTGTTACGTGTTGATCCTGGTTGTATCAACGCTTCTTGTATCCATTGATAATTTTGATTTTGCAACTTCATTCAGCGGAGTTCTGACAACGCTGAATAATGTAGGACCGGGAATTTCACAGGTAGGACCAGTTATGAATTTCCATAAATTTTCATTTTTATCAAAGCTGGTCTTCTGTTTTGATATGCTGGCGGGAAGACTGGAGATATTCCCATATCTGTTACTGTTCTCACCGGATTTGTGGAGAAGAAGATTTTAATGAATTTGAATGCGGGAAGTTTTGTCGGTGACAGATGATCCCGCATTGATTTTATAAGGAAAGGAAAAAAGAAACTATGAAAAAAGTAAAAGGAAAGATCCTTGGCGTGATCGGTGTGCTGGCAGTGCTTGGAATTTATTATTATGCGGCACTTCCTGCTTTTAATATCCATTCAATGGAATTCTGGATCTTACTGATTGTCCTGCTGGCACTGGCAGCAGGAATTTATGGAAAAATTGCAAAAGTAAAGCCGGATAAGATCAGAAAATCCAAAGGGATGAGAATATTCTTAAGTCTGATCCTGATCGTGATCGGCATATGGCTGTGGGAGCATTGCTGTCTTCGCCGATTGTGAATGCCGGAAAATATCAGAAGCTGATGACTGTGGAGAACGGAGAATTTTCAAAAGATATTGAGGAATTGTCTTTTGACCAGATCCCTCTTCTAGATAAGGATTCAGCAGAGATCCTTGGAAACCGGAAAATGGGAAGTATGGTGGATATGGTATCTCAGTTTGAAGTGGATGAACTGTATTCACAGATTAACTATCAGGATCGTCCGGTGAGAGTGTCACCTCTGAAATATGCAGATCTGATCAAGTGGTTTACCAACCGGAAAGAAGGAATCCCGGCATATATCAAGATTGACATGGCAACACAGAATACCGAGCTGGTAAAACTGAAAGAAGGAATGAAGTATACAACCAGCGATCATTTCAACCGGAATATTTACCGGCATCTGAGATTCGCTTATCCGACCTATATTTTTAATGAACTGAGCTTTGAAGTGGATGAAGAAGGAGTTCCGTACTGGATCTGTCCGGTGAGAAAATACAACATCGGATTATTTGGCGGAGCTACGGTGGAACGTGTTGTATTATGTAATGCCATTACCGGGGAAATGGAAGATTATAAAATTGAGGATGTACCGCAGTGGATCGACCGTGCATATTCTGCAGATCTTCTGATTTCGCTGTATGATTATTATGGTACTTTGAAGCATGGATTCCTGAACAGTGTACTGGGGCAGAAGGACTGTCTTGAGACAACAGATGGATATAATTATCTTGCGGTTGATGATGATGTGTGGGTTTATACGGGAGTAACTTCCATTACCGGGGATCAGTCAAATGTCGGTTTCGTCCTGATGAATCAGCGGACAATGGAGACGAAATTTTATGAGATCGAAGGTGCAACAGAGACTTCGGCGATGTCATCTGCAGAGGGACAGGTACAGAATTGAAATACAGTGCGACATTTCCACTGTTGCTGAACCTTTCAGGAGAACCGACCTACTTCATTGCATTGAAGGATGATGCAGGACTGGTAAAGAAATATGCCATGGTCAATGTGCAGAAATATCAGATTGTGGCACTCGGGGATACAGTCAGCGAGTGTGAAGAATCCTATACCAATCTGATGTATAAAAATGGAATCAAAACGGAAGCAAAGGATACCCGTACCGTAGAATCCATCAAAGGAAAGATCACTAAGATCGCACAGGGGGTTGTAGACGGAAATTCTCATTATTATCTGATGCTGGAAGGATCGGATGAGATTTTTGATGTATCGGTTGTGGATTTTATTGACATTATCCGCTACAATGTGGGCGATGAAGTGACGGTTGAATATAAGGAAGGGGAAAAGGCAAATACGGTTCTTTCTCTGACCGGGGATCCAAAATAGTCAGCGAGAACAGAATTTAACAGAAGACGGCGAATAAAAAAGTCCATCGGAGTATCTTATAAAAGAGAGATTCCGATGGACTTTTCAGTTGCCATATACAACAAAAAGATCCGACAGGACTTTTTAGTTGAATCAGGATATCAGAGAACGGTACATTCCAGAGAATCAATATCCGGGATTTCGTTCTTATCTGCACTGACGCTGAGATAGAAATCAATATTATTCTCAGAAGAAATCTTGTTCAGCTTCTGGATGAAAGACGGAAGACTTTCCAGAGTAATATTGCCTGCTTTAAAATGCTGTCAATGAATACTGCCTGAATATCATGATTGCCTGCAGCCATACCATAGAGAAAACCGACGAATTCTTCAAGGGTAAGGATATCAGGATAATCTGCCATACGGATGACACGAATATTAAAGTCTACTGAATAAGTATCTTTATGACTTCTTTTGATGAATACGACATTACCGCTGGATGTCTTTACCTTTTCATTTGCAAGGTCGATCATTTGCTGGGTTTTTCCGCTGCCTCTCGGGCCTGTTATTAAATTTACCATGGCGACTCTCTCCTTTATGTAAGTAAGTATTTTTGAGACTGTATGATCGCTCAAATATTTATAAGCCTATTATACACTAAAGATATGTGAGTAACAACTAAAAAAGAGATAAAAATTTAAAAAAATTATGCGGAATGACTATAAACAAATGAGAAAAGTTCTCAAAATGTATATTGAAAATCATTCTCAAGTATGATATCATAACATTGATTGAAAATCATTCTCAAAACCAAGGAGGAATCATGCCAACCGAAGTAATATCCTACTATCTGAAAAATGAAGACCGGCTTGTAAGGCTTGGATTTCAGGTCGCATTGCAGTGTGCCCCGGTGCTGAAGGGAATAAAAATTTCCTGCCTTATTTCTATGGATGCAAGACTTTGTCCGGGATTACCGGAGATACTGATGGGGACAGATGTAAAATATCACTGCCTGTCCTGTTCGCAAGGAAAATGCCTTGTCCTTTTTATCGACCTGACGAACTGGAACAGTATTTAAAGAGAGCAGATGTCAGTCAGCTTGCACAGGAATATGGATATAAGAAAGAGCCGGCAGAAAAAATGCTGGAGCGGCTTTCACAGAGAGTGAAAGATTTTCAGAAAAAGGAATGGGATTCCCTCATGAGATTGGGATGTTTCTCGGATATCCGGTAGCAGATATCCGAGGCTTCATTGAAAATGAGGGCAGAAAATATCTGATGATCGGATATTGGAAGGTATATAGTAACCTGTCGCAGGCAAGAATGATCTTCAAGGAATACGACCGTGCGAAAGAATGTGCGGTTCAGGAATATCTGACAGGGAAAAGTATCCGGGAGATTTCGATGAAAAAGAAAGATGGAGGAAGATAAGATGAGTATATCAGTTGTATATTGGAGCGGAACAGGAAATACCCAGGCTATGGCTGAAGCAGTAGCTGAGGGAATCAAAGCAGCAGGTCAGGAGGCAGAACTTCTGGAAGTTGGAAATGCTGATGCAGCAACGGTTGCAGCAGGAAATGCATTCGCACTGGGCTGCCCGTCCATGGGTTCAGAGCAGTTGGAAGAAGCAGAGATGGAGCCGTTTGTTGAGGAGATCGAGTCACTGGTATCAGGAAAGACAATCCTCTTGTTCGGTTCTTATGGCTGGGGCGATGGAGAATGGATGCGTGACTGGGCAGAACGCATGAAAAATGCCGGAGCAGTATTACTGCGTGAGGAAGGCATTATCACAAATGATGCACCGGAAGATGACATGCTGGAGGAACTGAAAGCAGCAGGTCAGGAGCTTGCACAGAAAGCGTAAAGCAAAGCAGAAAGTCAAAATTCTCCCCGATGCATAGTATAATTATTAGAAAAGGTCTGTTAATGAAGGGAGAATGAGAAGATGAATCGAATGATTTAGCGGGAATTTTAATACCATTTGCCGGGACGACATTAGGCTCGGCGATGGTATTTTTATGCGGAAAGAGATGAATGAAAAAGTGCAGAAACTGTTGCTTGGATTTGCATCAGGAGTTATGATCGCGGCATCAGTATGGTCGCTTCTGATTCCGGCGATCGAGATGGCAGAGCAGGAGAAGACGACTGCGTGGATTCCGGCATCAGTGGGGTTCCTTCTGGGGATGGGATTTTTGCTGCTCCTGGATACCATCACACCGCATCTGCATTTTACAGAAGATGAGCCGGAAGGAATCCCGTCTCATCTAAAAAAAACGACTATGCTTGTCCTTGCCGTCACGTTGCATAATATTCCTGAGGGAATGGCGGTCGGAGTGACTTTTGCAGGAGTTCTGACGGGAAATACAACGATGTCGATGGCGGGAGCATTTGCCCTGGCGATCGGTATTGCAATTCAGAATTTCCCGGAAGGGGCAATCATTTCCATGCCACTGCAAAGTCAGGGAATCTCAAAAACTAGAGCATTTGTATACGGGACACTTTCCGGGATCGTGGAACCGGTCGGAGCATTTTTGACAATTTTGCTGACGGGGCTGGTTGTACCGCTTCTTCCCTATCTGCTGTCATTTGCAGCAGGGGCGATGATCTATGTTGTGGTAGAAGAACTGATTCCAGAAGCACAGTCGGGGGAACACTCCAATATCAGTACGATCGGGGTGGCAGCCGGATTTGTCCTGATGATGATCCTGGATGTGGCACTGGGATAAAATACAGTAAAATGAAACTGATGAGTGACGATTAGAAAGAATTATAAGAAAAATGTCCAAAGATTTTCTGAAAATATTGCAATAGTCAGAATATCGTGCTAAACTGTACTTTGTTGTGCTAAAGCACAAAAGAGAAATACTCAGGAGAGTCTCTTTAAAAAGAGCGCCGAAGGTGTAAGCAGTGCTGCTACTTTGAAAAAGAAGTTCCCGGCAGGGGCGGGAGGGCAGGAACTGCGAGTCTCTCAGGCAAAAGGATGGAGGAATAAAGGAATGTTTGCACAAATCAACGAACTCATCAAAGTAATTGATGATGCCGTGTGGGGTCTGCCATTGATCTGCCTCATCATGGTAACAGGTATCTTATTAACAGTCAGGCTTGGCGGAGTTCAGGTTCGGCATCTCGGAAAAGCTTTCAAATTCATGTTTCAGGATGAAGAAGACGGACATGGAGAAGTGACCAGTTTTGGAGCACTTTGTACTGCATTGTCTGCGACCATCGGAACGGGAAATATCGCAGGTGTTGCGACTGCGATCGCAGCAGGTGGCCCAGGAGCATTATTCTGGATGGTTGTTGCCGCATTTTTCGGAATGGCGACAAAGTATTCAGAAGGTCTTCTTGCAATCAAATACCGCACGATCGATCAAGACGGTCATGTTCTGGGTGGACCTTTCTATTATATTGAAAATGGAATGGGAAAGAAATGGAAATGGCTTGCAAGATCTTTGCATTTTTCGGAGCAGGTGTAGGTCTGTTCGGAATCGGAACATTTACCCAGGTGAACAGTATTGCATCAGCGGTAAAGAATTTCTTTGATCCGGATATGGCACATACGGTAACTGTATTGGGAAATGATTATTCCATCGCAACTGTGATCGCAGGAATCCTGCTGACAGTTTTTGTAGGACTGGTTGTTATTGGTGGTATTAAGAGAATTTCAAAAGTTTCGGAAGTTGTAGTACCGTTTATGGCGGTTTTATATGTGGTACTCTGTCTGATTATTGTATTTACAAATATCAAGCAGTGCCGGGAGCATTTGCTGAAATTATCAGCAGTGCATTTAACGGAAGTGCGTTGGCAGGCGGAGTTATGGGAAGTATGATCGTAGCCATGCAGAAAGGTGTGGCAAGAGGAATCTTTTCCAATGAATCCGGTCTTGGTAGTGCCCCGATCGCAGCCGCAGCAGCAAGAACAAAAGATCCGGTTCGTCAGGGACTCGTTTCAATGACAGGAACATTTATTGATACGATTGTAATCTGTACGATGACAGGACTTTCTATTGTAATCGCAGGATCATGGCTTGATCCAAAGCTGGAAGGTGTTGCAATTACAAATGGATGCATTCCAGAAAGGACTGCCGTTCCCGGGATTCGTTGCTACTTTTTCACTGATGTTATGTCTGGTATTCTTTGCATTTACAACGATCCTCGGATGGGATTATTATGGAGAGCGGTGTGTGGAATATCTGTTCAACCGCAATAAAGCAGTAGTAAAAGGATACCGCTGGCTGTATATTCTGGCAGTATTTATCGGACCATATATGACGGTTGCTGCAGTATGGAATATCGCAGATATCTTTAATGCATTGATGGCATTTCCGAACCTGATCGCATTGCTTGCATTAAGTGGTATGGTTGTAAAGGAAACGAAAGAATTTCATGCAAAGCATAAAGGATCTTATTAATGATCAGAGTCTTAAATAGACATACAGTCTGAATTATCAGACAGTTTAAAGAATAATGAGATATACCCCCTGAGCAATTTTGAGAAGAATGCAGTCTGACCCGTTGAAAAGACGGGGACAGGCTGCTTTTTTTTGTAAAATACGAAAAAATGGTTGACTTTTAAGAAGACTGATAATTATCAGGGGAAACAGATGATATTCCGAAAATACACTATCATGTGTTTTTCCCATTGCATTATACTATATTTTGTATTAGAATAGATTTCAGACAATATCTTGAAAGTGAGGAGACTGGTGGGATGAAGATTATCAAAAGGAACGGGTCAGAGGAAGTATTCGATATAAATAAGATCATTAAGGCTGTAAAAAAGGCAGATACAAATTCGGAAGAGAGAAGCTTAAGTGATGGTCAGATCGAGGACATTGCCGAGTATGTTGAATTTAAATGCAATAAGTTGAACCGTGCAGTATCGGTAGAAGAGATTCAGGATATGGTAGAGAACCAGATCATGGCGACAGGAGCTTTTGAACTGGCAAAGAGCTATGTCAGATACCGTTATAAGAGATCTCTTGTCCGTAAAGCCAATACGACGGATAACAGGATCCTTTCTTTGATCGAGTATAATAATGAGGATGTAAAGCAGGAAAATTCCAATAAGAACCCTGCAGTGAACAGTGTGCAGAGGGATTATATGGCAGGTGAGGTGAGCCGTGACCTGACAACCAGGATGCTGTTGCCGGAGGATATCGTGGAAGCCGACAGACAGGGAATCATCCATTTCCATGATTCAGACTACTATGCACAACATATGCATAACTGTGATCTGGTCAATCTGGAAGATATGCTTCAGAACGGAACTGTGATCAGCGGAACGATGATCGAGAAGCCGCACAGTTTCTCTACAGCATGTAATATCGCGACGCAGATCATTGCACAGGTTGCAAGTAATCAGTATGGTGGACAGAGCATTTCCCTGGCACATCTTGCTCCGTTTGTCCAGGTATCGAGGAATAAGATCCGGACAGAAGTGCTGGAAGAGATGAAGCTGGTCGGAACAGAGTACCCGGATGATATTCTGAATGAGATCGTGGAGAGACGTCTGAAAAAAGAGATCACGAAGGGAGTTCAGACGATCGAGTATCAGGTCATCACTCTGATGACGACGAACGGACAGGCTCCGTTCCTGACAGTCTTTATGTATCTGAATGAGGCAAAGAGTGAGTCAGAGAAGCGGGATCTTGCGATGATCATAGAAGAGACTCTGCGTCAACGTTATCAGGGGGTTAAGAATGAGGCAGGAGTGTGGGTAACTCCGGCATTCCCGAAGCTGATCTATGTACTTGAAGATGATAATATTGAAGAAGGAAGTGAATATTTCTATCTGACAGAGCTGGCTGCAAAGTGTACTGCAAAGCGTCTTGTACCGGATTATATTTCTGAGAAGAAGATGAAAGAATTAAAAGAAGGCAACTGTTTCCCGGTTATGGGATGCCGGAGCTGCTTAAGTCCGTGGAAGGATGAGAATGGAAACTATCAGTTCTACGGCAGGTTTAATCAGGGCGTTGTAACGATCAACCTGGTGGATGTAGCACTTTCTTCCGGAGGTGATATGAATAAATTCTGGAAGATCTTTGATGAGCGGCTGGAGCTGTGCTATCGTGCGTTGATGTGCAGACATAACCGTCTGAAGGGCACGCTTTCCGATGCAGCCCCGATCCTGTGGCAGTTTGGAGCTTTGGCCCGTCTGAAAAAGGTGAGCCGATCGACAAGCTTTTGTATGGTGGATATTCAACAATTTCGCTTGGATATGCAGGGCTTTATGAGTGCGTGAAGTATATGACAGGAAAGTCTCATACAGATCCCGAGGCAACTCCTTTTGCACTGGATGTCATGAAGCATATGAATGAAGCTTGTAATAAATGGAAAGAGGAGACGAACATTGCATTCAGTATTTACGGATCTCCGATTGAAAGTACGACCTACAAGTTTGCAAAATGTCTTCAGAAGAGATTTGGAGTGATTCCGGGAATTACGGACAAGAGTTATATTACGAACAGTTATCATGTATTTGTCGGAGAAGAGATCGACGCTTTTACAAAACTGAAGTTTGAATCCCAGTTCCAGGCTCTTTCAACAGGCGGAGCAATCAGTTATGTGGAAGTACCGGATATGAAAGATAATATTCCGGCTGTGCTTCAGGTAATCCGGTTTATTTATGAGAATATCATGTATGCAGAATTGAATACGAAGAGTGATTATTGTCAGGAGTGTGGATTTGATGGAGAGATCCAGGTTGTGACAGACGAGGAAGGAAAGCTCGTGTGGGAATGTCCTCATTGTGGCAACCGGAACCAGGATACGCTGAATGTTGCAAGACGTACCTGCGGATATATCGGAACTCAGTTCTGGAATCAGGGAAGAACCCAGGAGATCAAGGAGCGAGTTCTTCATCTGTAGAAGCAGGATAAAAGTATTGGGGTTGAACAAGGGAGATGTCCGGGTCTGTGCAGACAGATCCGGACATTTTCTCGTAATAAAAGGCAGGAAAGAACATGAGGTATGGAGAAATAAAGAAGTGCGATATAGCCAATGGAGAAGGCGTCAGGGTTTCTCTTTTTGTTTCAGGCTGTACGCATCATTGTAAAGGCTGCTTCAATGAGGCAACGTGGGATTTTGATTATGGGAAAGAATTTACTCAGGAGACAGAGGAGGAGATCCTGAAGGCACTTGAACCGGAGTATGTGAACGGACTGTCAGTGCTGGGAGGAGAGCCATTTGAACCGCAGAATCAGAGAGTGCTTGTTCCGTTTCTGAAAAAGGTGAAAGAACGTTACCCCGGGAAGACAATCTGGTGCTATACGGGATATCTTTTTGACCGGGAACTCTGCAAAAAAAGCAGGGCAAGGTGCGAAGTGACGGATGAGATGCTGGCACTGCTGGATGTTCTTGTAGACGGACGTTTTGTGGAAGAAAAAAAGAATATCATGCTGTTGTTCCGTGGCTCATCCAACCAACGTCTGATTGATGTAAAAAAAAGTCTGGAACAGGGAAGTGTTGCAGAGTGGAACCCAACGATAAAAAGAGGAATTGACTGAAAAATAGAAGAAAAGTAAAAAAATAAAAGAAGGATAAAAGAAAGGCAGAAAGATGATATTAAAGAGAGCAAATGCATGGATTGAAAAATGGATCGCTTTTGTGACGCCAACCTGTCTTCTTCTGGGCGTCCTTTTCCCGGAGATTGCCGGCAGGGGTGTTGCCTATGTGCCGGTTGTCTTTGCATTTATGACATTTACGGGAGCGTTGAAATCTTCTTTTAAGGATATCGGGGCAGTCCTGAGAAAGCCGCTGCCGCTTCTGCTGATCCTGGTAGTTCTGCATGTGGTCATGCCGTGTGCCGCATGGAGCGTAGGAGAGATGTTCTTTGCAGGAAATCGGGGAGCTGATCACAGGAATGGTTCTTGAATTTCTGTACCGGCTGCTGTGGTTGGAATGATGTGGGTGTCAATCTATAAAGGGGACAGTTCCATCACGCTCTCTTTGTTGGTAATTGATACGGTCCTTGCACCATTGATCATTCCGCTGACGTTAAAGATTCTTGTAGGTGCCAGGGTAAAGATGAATCCGGCAGAAATGATGAAAGATCTGGTCTTTATGATCGCACTGCCGGCACTTCTGGCAATGTGCTTAAACCAGTTCAGTGGTGGAAAAGTGAAAGAAAAATGGCCGGGAAAGCTGGCATTCTGGTCAAAGCTGTGCCTGATATACTGTGTGATCTGTAATTCATCGAAAGTAGCACCTTATGTAAGACATATGAACCTGCAGAGAGTATTTGTGGCAGTCTGTATCATGATCCTTGCAGCGGCAGGATATGCCATCGGATGGGGAATCTCTGTTCTGTTAAAGCAGGATGAGAAAACCCGGATTTCTATGATCTATGGATCAGGAATGAGAAATATCAGTGCGGGGGCGGTGATCGCAGCAACTTATTTTCCCGGAGAAGTAATGTTCCCGGTAATGATCGGTACATTATTTCAGCAGGTACTGGCGGCGTGTTATGGAAGTCTGATCAAGAGGCTCAGGAATAGAGAGAAAGGTTGCAAAAATAAGACTTGACTTATTTTAACATACTACATATAATAAATCATGTTGAGGTGAAAGCCTCCAATTTGGCTAACTTTGATACCTATGGATTGTTCGGTGCTACGCACTCCCATAATCCATCCCACTATTCGCATATCTCAGGATTACAATTCCATTTTATGCTCAGATTGGGGCGGGTTCAAAGGTCTTTTATCCACTTATGAGCAGGCTCATATGGATTCATACCTTTTCACCCTGGTATCAGTATATTGCAAAAGCGAAGAAGAGGACTAGTAGGAAGATCCGTCTGATTTCAGAGAGCTGCCGGGTGGTGAGAGGCAGTATCATGGATTCTGAACTGACCTTGGAGTTCTTCTGCTGAACCGGGATGATCCAGGACAGGCAGAAGCGGGAGTTCCCGTTACAGAATCTGATGAGTGCATCTGCCGGATGGCGGATGAATAAGAGTGGTACCACGGAACTAAAGCCTTTTCGTCTCTTGATTTTGTGAGAGGAAAAGGCTTTCTTTATACCAAAGTATGCAGGAGAAACTGCCGGTGGCAGGTTGTCTGTACGTAATAATGAAAGAGAGGAAGAAGTACATGGGTACAAAGATTGTATACAACCATAAAGCGATTGAAAAAAAAATGGCATGAAAAGTGGGAAGAGAAGCCGGTAAATCCAAGAGTGGATGAGAATGGCAATAAAAAGCAGAAATATTACTGCCTGGATATGTTTCCGTATCCGTCAGGAAATGGTCTGCATGTAGGACATTGGAGAGGGTATGTTATTTCTGATGTGTGGAGTCGTTATAAATTGCAGCAGGGTTACTACATCGTTCATCCGATGGGATGGGATGCATTCGGACTTCCAGCAGAGAACTATGCAATCAAAATGGGAGTTCACCCGGCTAAGTCTACAGCGGCCAATGTTGCCAATATCAAGAGACAGATCAATGATATTGCAGCACTGTATGACTGGGATATGGAAGTAAATACAACAGATCCTGAATTTTATAAATGGACACAGTGGATCTTTGTAAAGATGTTCAAAGCGGGTCTGGCATATGAGAAGGAATTTCCGATCAACTGGTGTCCTTCCTGTAAGACAGGACTTGCAAATGAAGAGGTTGTCAATGGTAAATGCGAGCGTTGTGGTGCAGAGGTTACAAAGAAGAACCTTCGTCAGTGGATGCTCCGTATCACCAAGTATGCAGACCGTCTGTTGAATGACCTTGACAAGCTTGACTGGCCGGAGAAGGTTAAGAAGATGCAGGCTGACTGGATTGGTAAATCCTACGGTGCAGAGGTAAATTTCCCGGTAGAGGGAAGAGATGAGAAGATCACGGTTTATACAACAAGACCGGACACACTGCATGGAGCAACTTTTATGGTACTTGCACCGGAGCATGAACTTGCAGCTTCCCTTGCAACACCGGAGACAAAAGAAGCAGTAGAGAAATATATTTATGATGCTTCTATGAAGTCTAATGTTGACCGTATGCAGGATAAAGAAAAGACAGGTGTCTTCACCGGAAGTTATGCGATCAACCCATTAAATGGTAAAAAGACTCCGATCTGGCTGTCTGATTATGTACTGGCAGATTATGGTACAGGAGCGATCATGTGTGTACCGGCACATGATGACCGTGACTTTGAGTTCGCAACAAAGTTCAATATCCCGATCATCCAGGTTATTGCAAAAGACGGTAAAGAGATCGAGAATATGACAGAAGCTTATACAGAGGCTGCAGGAACCATGATCAATTCCGGTGACTGGAATGGTATGGAATCTTCTGTCCTGAAGAAAGAAGCCCCACATATTATTGAAAAAATGGGAATTGGACGTGCAACAGTCAACTACAAACTGCGTGACTGGGTATTCTCCCGTCAGCGTTACTGGGGTGAGCCGATCCCGATCGTTCACTGCCCGAAGTGTGGAAATGTTCCGGTACCGGAAGAAGAACTTCCGCTTCGTCTGCCGGAGGTAGAATCTTATGAGCCGACAGGAACAGGTGAGTCACCGCTTGCTGCAATTGACGAGTGGGTAAACTGCAAGTGTCCGGTATGTGGAAGTGATGCAAAGAGAGAGACAAATACCATGCCTCAGTGGGCAGGATCTTCCTGGTATTTCCTGCGTTATGTAGACAACCATAATTCAGAGGCACTGGTTTCCAGAGAGAAAGCAGACGAGATGCTTCCGGTTGATATGTATATCGGTGGTGTAGAGCATGCAGTACTTCATCTTCTGTACTCAAGATTCTACACGAAATTCCTGTACGATATCGGTGCGATTGATTTTGATGAGCCGTTCCACAAGCTGTTCAATCAGGGAATGATCACCGGAAAGAACGGAATCAAGATGAGTAAATCCAAGGGAAATGTCGTATCACCGGATGATCTTGTACGTGATTACGGATGCGATTCCCTGAGAATGTATGAACTCTTTGTAGGACCACCGGAGCTGGATGCTGAGTGGGATGACCGTGGAATTGACGGTGTAAACCGTTTCCTGAAACGCCTGTGGAATATGTTAATGGAAAGCAAAGAGAAAGACATTCAGCCGACAAAAGAGATGATCAAGCTCCGTCACAGAATGGTATATGATATCACAACAAGACTGGAAAGCTTCAGCCTGAATACAGTTATTTCCGGATTTATGGAGTATAACAACAAGTTCATCGAAGTTGCCAAGAAGGAAGGCGGAATCGATAAAGAGACACTGGAGACGATCGCAGTACTTCTTTCCCCGTTTGCACCGCATTTCGCAGAAGAGATGTGGGAACAGTTAGGTCATGTAGATACTGTATTTAAAGCAGGCTGGCCAAAATACGATGAAAATGAGATGAAAGATGACGAGATCAAGATCCCGGTACAGATCAATGGCAAGACAAAGGCTGTCATTGAGATCCCGGCAGATATCTCCAAGGATGATGCAATCGCAGCAGGTAGAGAAGCGATCGCAGATAAGCTGACAGGAAATGTGATCAAGGAAATCTATGTGCCGAAGAAGATTATTAATATTGTGATGAAGTAGAGTTTTTGCAAATAAAAGAATGAATAATGGTACAGGTAATCTTTTGTTATCTGTACCATTGTTGTTTCTACAGAGAACGAATCGGAAAAGAGATTAAAATACGGAGAATGGTTCGCCGTATTGTTTCTTTGGGGTCTTTTGTTGATATTACGGAACAAAAAAGAACAATACAGAACTGGAAAAAGCAAGGGATGAGGCTCTGAGAAAGGCAGAAAATGCACTGAATGCGATTAATATGATTCCGGAATGAATGCACATATCTCAAAACCGATGGACCTGAATGCAATCAAAAAAATGGTGAGGATGGTGAAAGTATGAAGACGATTTTTTAATGAGGCATGGAGAAACTTTATTTAATGTTATGGATGTGAATCAGGGACAGTGCGATTCACCGCTGACAGAAAACGGAATCAATCAGGCACTGGCAGCAAAAGAGTGGTTTAAGAATCAGAAAATCCATTTTGATTCTGTATACAGTTCTACAGCGGAGCGTGCATGTGATACAGCATGGCTGGTTTCCTGGATGCCTTATGAAAGAAAAAAAGGATTGAAAGAGATTTTCCTTGGAACAAAAGAAGCCTCACCGAACAGTGAAAATCCGGAATATCCTTATGGAGATTATTTTGTCCAGTTTGGTGGGGAAGATTTGGATGCTTTTACAGACCGTATTTATGGGGCTGTCAGAGAAATTGCAAGGGAAGATACCGGAGAAACAATTCTGATTGTGACGCATGGAATGGCAATGCGACGTTTCCTCAGGGCAGTTGGTTACCGGCAGGATGGAACAGGCTTTATCGGAAACTGTGGGATTGTGCAACTCCAATATGAAGAAGATACATTTGAGGTCAAGAAAATAATCAATCCTGCAGGAACTGCACAAAATATTAATATTTAGGAAAGTTCTGTGGGAAAAGAGATGTAGAACGGCTGACCAGTGAACAATTACAAAAAAGTATGGGATTGCTCAGGCAGATATTATGGTTCTGTTTGGAGGCAGTATTCTGGCAGGTGGAGATATCCTGGCAGAAGCGATAAAGGAAAAGATAGCAAAGCGATATGTGATCGTAGGTGGTGTCGGTCATACAACGGAAACTCTGCGGCAGAAAGTGCAGAATGAATATTCGCAGATCAGGACAGAAAATCTTTCGGAGGCAGAGGTATTCAGCCGATATATCAGCGAGGTTTATGGATGTCAGGCGGATTTTCTGGAGAAAGATTCGACCAACTGTGGGAATAACATTACTTATCTGTTAGAACTTTTGAAAGAAAATAATCTTGCATGTGAGAGTATTATTTTGTGTCAGGATGCAACGATGCAGAATCGTATGGATGCGGGAATGAAAAAATATGCACCGGATATCAAAATTATTAATTTTGCATCCTACCGTGCGGAAGTAGTTCAGAAAGAAGGCAGGTTATCCTATATCAGACCGATCCATGGAATGTGGGACATGGACCGTTATGTTCAGTTGCTGATGGGAGAGATTCCAAGGCTGACGGATGATGAAAATGGATATGGACCGAAAGGAAAAGATTTTATTGCCCATGTGGAAATACCGGAAGAAGTAAAAAAGGCTTTTTCGGAATTGAAAGAAGTGTATGGGGAGAAGACGAGAGAGGCAGATCCGCATTACGCATCGAAATAAAATAAGGAATAAGAGAAACCGGAAGTATCGTGCCAGATCTGTAAGAAGTCTGGCAGGACACTTCCGGTTTTGAGATTCTATTTAGATTACTTTTTCATAGATAGATCTTTGTGGATGCATATCATAGGCCTCATAAGCAGTCACTGCGATCTGATTATGGCTCCATACAGTAGTAAAATCCTGCCAGCTTTTACTTTATAATTCTATATACAGAAAATTTTTTAGTATTATTTTGTTTTACTGCATATACTAAGAAAATGATCAGGAGGTAGTAAGTGAGCAGAAAAAGAAGAATGACAACAGAGGAGATTGAAAATCAGAAACGGATCGATGCCTGCGATTATCTGGCCAATGCAGTATCCACTCAGGATTGCACAGGACTGATTCCGTCAGCACCGGTCAGTGACGCAGAACTGGAGTCTTATGAAGAGGTGTATCATTACCAGCCTCCGAAGGTGAAGAAAAAATAAATTTGTATTTGTTGGGGTGATACGCTTGTAAAGAAAAAGACTTCTTTGTGACGAATCGGACGCGGAAATCAGAGATATTCCTTCGCGGTGCAGGCCCGCTTTACCTCAGCCCGTTGACCGTTTGTAACTCGAAAGTGGAAATCTTCGTGCAATGGCACTCGATTTACTTTCTCTAACAAACGC
>ENA-OQDF01000458-OQDF01000458.1-human-gut-metagenome-genome-assembly--contig:-NODE-458-length-16670-cov-1.842290_pt1 | contig 16670 bp, 20 predicted proteins | sample MGYA00242769_ERZ504597 | MGnify/ENA primary metagenome ERZ504597 (study PRJEB26092, sample SAMD00036305) | human gut metagenome | host: Homo sapiens | study: EMG produced TPA metagenomics assembly of...
TATTGCCTTTTCAGTATTCCCCTCCGGAAAAGGGAACCAGAGGGATATGATTACCTTGCCCATACAAAGCGCGGGAGGGGGAAACTACGCTTGAGGGCATGTGCGAATATCGTTGTTAAAACTAGCTTTCCTTCACAACACCGGATGCGAGAAGCTCTTTAATCTGCTCTTCGGTGTAGCCAAGCTTAGTAAGCACATCAACAGTGTCGCCACCCTGGTGAGGCATTGGACGCCAGATTTGACCAGGATTGTTCTTAAACTTAGGGAACACTCCCAAACCATGGAAGGTGTCTCCATCAGCTGTCTCCCAATCAACCCAGGTATTACGAAGCTTGAGATGCTCTTCTTCAACCAAATCTTCGAAGTCGTTAACCACCTGAGCAGCAATACGATGATCGGCAAAATCCTGCTCGATTTCGTACTTGGAATGAGCCAAGCAATAATCTTCAAATGCCTTTTGGATTTCTTCTGCATGAGGATTGGAAAGCCAAAGTGCAGAACAATCTTCAGGAATATCTTCAGTACCCCACAGATGACCTAAACCAATGGTCTCCAAGAAGTACTTGTTCTGATCGACACCGTAGAGGCATACGCCCAAGAATCCATCTTTGCAAGCAAACTCGCCAATACCACAGAGATTCTGATTACGAGCACCTGGACGAGGCCACTTAATACCTTCATTGAGATAGTCAACCAAATAATATTGACCAATAGCGAGAAGCGTTTCATACATTGCAAGGTCAATCGATTCACCCTTGCCGGTCTTTTCTGCTTTATAAAGAGCTGCAAGAGCAGAAGATGCGATCATCAAAGTGTTAAAGTAATCGCCTGCATAAGGTCCAGGAAGCATTGGTTGTTCGGGGGTACCATTTTGCATGATGATGCCAGAGTAAGCCATAACGGTAAGGTCATAAGCAGCACGCTTTACCATCTTTGGATCACCTTCCTGGCCAAAACCAGAAACATGAACGATGACAAGCTTTGGATTGATCTCCCAAAGAACCTCATCGGTGATACCCTTACGTGCCCAAGTACCGCCCTTAGAAGCCTCCATGAAAATATCTGCATCTTTGATCATCTTAAAGAAGATCTCTTTACCTTCTTCAGAAAAATAATTCAAAGCTACAGAGCGCTGATTGCGGCGTTCTGCCTGCTTGATATAGGCGGTGTCGCGAATAGTGTCACCAGCACCAGTGTTCTCAAGCCAGGTAACATCTGCACCCCAATCAGCCATCAGATCAGCTGCCTTTGGGCAAGCAAGCTCTACTGCAGCATAAACAACCTTTACGTCGTCAAGTGGACCAAAGGACGGCTTTTCGGTTGGTAGAGTCATAGTAGTTTCCTCCTTATTTGCACGTCTCACAACAAAAGTTGGAGCGTTTAAGTAGTAATGAACTCCCGATTAGATTCCTTCCGTCCTCAGTTTTCACCAGGGACGGAATGGATAATTAAACGAATCCCCGAATACGGATACCTTTAAGTCTTAAGGCCTAGCGATACTTCTTCAATGCGTTCTTAGCAGTGGTAAGGATCATCATTTCGTCAGTACCACCAGAGATGCGATCAACGCGAAGGTCACGCCAGATGCGGTTGATGCGGTGCTCAGAAGCAACAGAGATACCGCCCATGATCTGCATAGCATCGTCTACAACCTTGAAGGAAGCGTTTGCGCAGTAGTACTTGCACATTGCAGCTTCACCAGCGTCGAAGTTGCCACCATTGTTGTCAGCGTTCCAAGCTGCTTCATAAAGCATGTTCTTCATGGCATTGAGTTTGATAGTCATTTCAGCAATCTTGAGCTGATTGAGCTGGAAGCGACCGATGGTTTTGCCGAATGCCTCACGAGTATTAGCATGCTTCAAAGCGTCTTCATAAGCGCAAATTGCAGTACCGTAGTCGCAAGCACCAACCAACCAACGCTCGAAGTTGAAGTCAGAAACGCCGCGGTTAAAGCCATTGCCTTCCTGACCGAAGATGTCGGATTCCTCTAATTCAACATCGTTGAGATATACCTCGCAGCAGCTATCCATACGAAGACCAAGCTTGTTCAGAGGACCAAGTTCTACGCCAGGCTTAGTCATATCAACCATAAACTCAGTAAATACCGTGGGATCATCAGCGTTCTTTGCCATGATGACGAGCCACTTAACGCCCTTAGAAGAAGTAATGAAGGTCTTGGTACCGTTGAGGTAAATCTTGCCGTCACGACGCTTGTAGTTGGTGGTCAGGCTTGAAACGTCGGAACCTGCACCAGGCTCCGTGCATGCAGAATTCCAGATCTGCTCACCAGTGCCAAGATATGCCATTACCTTTTCGATCTGCTCTTCAGTACCTTCACGGATAATAGTCTCAAAACCGGGAAGCTGATACAGAACGTAGGTAGGTCCACCATACTGACCAAGAACCTCATATACAGCCATCAAGGTAACGAGTGGCTGCTCAAGACCAGCACCACCATGGCTTTCAGGAAGCATGATCTGGTCAAAACCAAGATCGCACAGACCCTTTACCCAACGCAGCGGATACTCGTGCTTCTCATCACACTCCAGGAAATACTGATCCCAGGGTTCGCTTTCCATGTAGTCACGGTAAGCCTGAACGATAAGTTCCTGATCATCGCTTAACTTGAAATCCATTTTTGTTTCCTCCTTTTTGTGCAGCGAATCTGCTTTCGCTGCTTTAAAACCAACCGTTCCCTCATAAACCCAATTGCAAGTCCCCCATTGGGAATGTGAGGGGTTATCTCAAGTTCGCAGAAGTAATTTCTTAACGAACTATCAACCTATTGAAGCGCTTCTTCCGGAATTCCTACTTGCTGTCGGAAGAAGGTTGCACCGTGCTCAAGAGCATCATTTGCGTCATCAAGGACACGGGTGTAATGCAGGAATGCATGAATTGTTCCTTGAAATACCTCAAAACGGTGAGGGATCTCGTACTGATCACAAATTGCTGCCAACGTTGCTGAATCATCACGCAGCGGATCGAATTCCGCAGCGGCAATATAACAAGCAGGCATATCATGCGTTAAGTCGTTTAAAAACAGGTTTGCGTAAGGACTTTTTTCTACTTCTTTTACGTCGTCGGCATAAAGGTTTAAATAAAACTGCCAATCCTCTTCGGTTAAACCATCCCATGGTCCTCCCAAAAGACGCATAGAAGCTGAATCTTTAAGGCCAAACCATCCGTAATATAAGAGCAAACATTTAATATATGCTGCGTTCTTCTTTTCCTCACGCAAATACATGGTTGCAGCCAGGTTCAAGTGAGCTCCGCCGGAGTCTCCTGCCATTCCCATACGTTGACCATCAATTCCATACTCAGCAGCATGTTCATGAACATACTCAGTAACGCACGCTACCTCATGAACCTGAACAGGAAACTTCGATTCTGGTGAAAGTCGATAGTCAACTGCTACAACAATTGCATTTGACTTGGAAGCAAGTACTCGACAGATTCGATCATGAGTTTCTAAATTACCTAAACAGAAACCTCCACCATGTACATAAATAATTGCAGGAGTTCGAGTAGCGTGATGCTTTGCCCCTTCAATTGAGCTAAGCGTTGGATAGTAGAATCGAACGGGAATTTCCCCATAAGGACCTTCAATGTTTTGATCAAAGGTCTTTACCATGGTGGGACCGCCCTGAACCCAATACTTACGACCTTCTACGTAGTTCTTGCGCATTACTTCAAAGCCTACGCTCGTATCGGTCGTATCTCCTGCAAGCTCATCTTCCTTAGCGAGAACTGCTTTCATCTGAGGAGAAATACGAGCAAGTACATCAAGTTTATTCACCAGAACCCCCTACCTTATTTGGAGCTTTACCCTTTTCTCTTCCGATGTTTGGAGGGCGGGGCGCCCGCCCCAATCAGGCGCCCCTTTTTATATGAACCGTACGAAATAGTGTTGTCGTGATTCATCTAACTCAGAGAAATGAAATTTCTCTTATTGGTGCTGTGGCATTCCTAAGATTCAGCCACTTCTTCTTCGGTAGTAGCATTTGCGTGCTTTTTAATGGTGCGAAGCAACATGAACAGGCAAACGATACCAATTACTGCAAACATGATCTCAAAACCAAAGATACTAGAGAAAGCTGCCGTGCCCTGAGCGTCGATGATAGAGCCGTACCACGTATGGATGAAAACGTCAGGCAAGAAGCCAACTACGGAAAGCAAACCAGCAGCGGTACCGAAGATTCGCATAGGAATCTTTACCTCGGAAAGAGGAGAAGAGCCAATCGAGAAAACACCGTACGTAGTGAAACCGAATACGACTACGAGAAGAGCTGCTACCATTGCACCTTCGGTGCTCTGAGGATAGATAATAAAGCCGATCAGAACTGCAACGGTAAGAATTAAGCCACCAGCAATAGCCTTGGAAGGACTATGCAACTTCGTTGCAATGAAACCAACAACAGGACCAGCGATAAGACCAATACCGTAAGTACGAATAAGACCTACAACATTTACCAAGTTACCGTCTGCACCAAAGCACTGAGTCAGGTAAGGAGTGGTGTAGGTTGCACCCTGATACACAGCGTACACGCAGAAGTATGCGATACAAGCCCAAATAACACCTGGATGCTTGAATGCTTCAACTGCTTCAGAAAGACTAAAGAGTTTTGCGTCTTTGTTGATTTCTCCAGCGAAATCAGGAATGAGGAAGTAAGAGATAATACCGAGAATAGCAATTACAACACCTAAGAAAATAAGCATTGCCTGAACACCAACAGATCCAGAGAATGCAGCAATAATAGCAGCATTTACCAAACCAATTACTAATCCTGTAACGCCATAGATCGAGTAGCTGATACCAATCTTTGAAGCATACTCATCTTCTTCACAACAAAGACGAACAACTTTAAAGCGTGTGCCCCACCAAATCAAGATTGAGGTAATACCCATCGCAACAAACAGTGCAAAGCAAACCTGAACTGAAGGAAGCGTTGCATACACAAATACCAACACTGCGGTAGTTATGAATCCAACGGTAGCTAAGGTACGCATACGGAACTTGTCTGCAACGATGCCTGATGGTAGATAACAGATCATTGCGGCTAAACCATAGGCCGATACCATTAAGCCTAAGTCAGCATTTGTGCAACCAAGTGCCTGCATCAGTGGATCATAAAAGACATTTTTTAGATACATAGGTGCATAAATGATTGATGAACCCATCGAAATTAAGATCACCAATGCCCATTTGTGGAGTGAGGAAATGTCTTTATATGTCACCTCACCCATACTTTCGCCATGATAGCCATCTTGATTTCCCTTTCTTTGAAAAACTCCCACCCAATTCCTCTTAGAGATTTAGTCCATTCAGTTTTTCGAATCTGGATTCACAATCTGTAAGACGATTGAGCTGACATGGCTATCATTACTGAACGTGTTCACGCTGCCATCACAAAATAGGAGGATTAGTGATATGCAGTAAAGTAACGAGGAAACAATTTCTTAGTGAGGACCTACATACTTAATAATTAGTGATACGGAAACGGTAGTTATTTAGTATTCTGCGATCAGGATAAATGGGGAAATCCAAATAGCTTATTGTTTTTAGAGGGGAAACAATGAATTCAGTAAACATTGAAGCTACTCACACTAATTTAAAAAGTAGTGAGGAAGCAACTAAGGGCAAATCATCAAGAAATAATGAGCAAAGAAGGTTAATCGAACCAGGATATGAGTATAATCCTGCAGTGAAATATCTTGGTTTTTCATTGCTTCTTTCGTATCACTATGTTCTTTGGTTTAACTCAGAAAGTTTCTATCCAATTCCTTTACTTGATGAAAAAATAACTATTGGATGGCTTGTCAATCTATTGGGAACTTCTCTTGCAATGATTGTCGTTGCTTTAGTTCTTAAGCGCTCGAATCATCTTTCAAGCATAAAAATGCTCGACAAAGTTGTTCCTCTCGTACTGATAGCAATTACCTTAGTATTAGAATCAATCGCGCCTAGTTTAGGTAATCCTGTTCTCTTATACGGATCATCGATGATAGCGGGTGCATTTGAGGGATTAATGCTCATTCTTTGGGGCGAAGTCTCGTAAGATCTAACGCCAAGTTTTCCGTCATTCATATTGGTGCTACCTTCGGTTGTACGGTGTTTGCTTGTATGGTGTTAGGGCTCATCATGCCTAATTTTGCCACTCCAATTTTCACCGTTATTTTAGTAGCAATTTCAGGTGTACTCCTTGTGATGCAATCAGGCACCTTAGAGAACGATTATGTAACGCTTCTCCCTAAGAAGGCAGCTAAACCCGCCATGAAAACGGTTGCGGTTGTATGTATGATTGGTTTTGTTACCAGTATTGCTTGCTACTATCTGACCGCAATTATTCCTTGGGAAAACATGCCAACTCAAATTTTCACATTCACCATGGGTGTATTTGCTGCTGCGGTGATGATTTTATTTGTTTGCGTAATTTGTTCCTTCACCAAGGAAAAAGCTTCTATTTTTAAAATTTTTCCTTATTACTTAGTACTTGTTATTGCCTGTTTAGCAACTTTTATCCTCTCAGAGGACCTCTACCTCGTAAGTTTTTTGGGAGCTCTCTGTATTTCTTCTCTCATTGAAGTCTCCCTCATTATGTATTTTGGGATTTTGATGCAACGAGGATTTTTCTCTCCTGCGATGGCTTTTACCCTATCGGTTGCATCAGCGCGATTAGGAATTTTTGTAGGTAATGGTTTAGCGCTTGGTTTTGAATTTAACCCAGAACTAGCACAAGTTGCTACTGATCCGACTGCGTTAGCTTTCGTATGCTTATTGGCATTTTTGCTTATACCCATCACCAAACGTGAAAACAGCATTTTGGAACTTACGAGCGCACCAGTAAAACCAGCTGAAATCGAGGTAATTTGCCAAGAAGTTTCTCAGGAATTTGCCTTATCTGAAAGAGAAGCTGAGATCTTGAAACTTCTTGCAAAGGGAAACACCGCCAACGGTATTGCCAATAAATTGGTCATTTCACCCCACACGGTAAACACTCATATCCGACACATTTACGATAAAGTAGGCATTCACAAACGCAGTGAGCTTTTGGAATACATCAATATGAGAAAAGATGATTCCTTAAACGAATGATTATTAAACTGAATATCTTCGTTTAAAAAACATATATTACCTTCAAAGAATTTAATGCTATCGCAAGATTACGAGTAAAAAATTGTTCCCCCTGCAACAACTCGATCTCCTTTATAAAGAACTACAGCCTGACCAGGAGCTGCACCGCGAACAGGTTCATCGAAGGTAATTAGCAGATTGCTACTATCATCAAGACAAGCTGTTGCAGATCGTAAGCGGGCACGATAATTAATTTTAGCCTGTACCGACACAGGTTCAGAAAAACAGTCCTCTGAAGGATAAGAACAACTATGAGCTCTTATAGAAAAGAGGTTCGCATCATTACTCCGACCAACTAAAAGAGTATTTGTAGCAATATCCTTTTTAATCACAAAAAGAGGCTCCCCCACTGCTACACCAAGACCTTTACGCTGTCCGACAGTGTAATACAACAAACCACGGTGTTTTCCTAAGACATTACCTTGCGTATCCACAATAGGTCCTGGCTGAGGGTCAAATGCGCCATCACTTTCAATATTTTTCCGCTCCTCGATAAATGCAGCATAATCGCCAGAAGGAACAAAACAGATATCCTGACTTCGGGTTTTTCAGCAACTTCAAACCCTGCATCAGCAGCAAATTTTCGAGTCTGATCTTTGCTGTAAGAACCTAAAGGGAAAAGAGTATGAGAAAGAGATTCCTGATCTAAATGATAAAGCACATAGCTTTGATCTTTCGAAGAATTAACTCCCTTATGAAGTTCGTATTTCTGGGTATTATCATTGAAAACAATCTGAGCATAATGACCTGTCGCAAGAAAATCACAGGATAAAGCTTTACGAAGTTCGTGTAGAACACCAAACTTTAAATACTTATTACATTCAATACAGGGATTCGGGGTAAGCCTGAAAGATATGCATCACAAAAGGGATCCATGACCTTTTCAGTAAATATCGCACGGTAATCCACCACATGATGTTCTATACCAAGCCTTTCAGCAACCTTTCGAGCATCACAAGCTTCCACCGAAACCTTAAGAAGCTCTTCTTCTGTAGGATTTGGTGGTAATCCTTGTTGTGGTGTTAATACCATTGTTAGACCAACTACTTCATACCCCTGCTCTAAAAGGAGAAGAGCCGTTGTCGAACTGTCTACCCCGCCGCTCATGGCGCATAATACACGCTTCATGTAATAATCTCCGTTATGAAAATAGATGCAAGAAATCCTTTATATCGGCAACTAAACTAGATACCTGGTGCTACCCTTGTGGGTAAATCAACTTCACACCAAATTATTCCGCTGATGCTTTTTGACATTCATTTTTTATGGCAACATTCATGCTTCCTGTACGAAATCCCTCAATATCTAAAGTGACATAGTCAAACCCCTGTTGATGAATGACCTCTATTATTTTTTGGCGTATTTCCTTAGATAATATGAGAGAAAACTCTTCAAGGGGCACCTCAATTCTTGCTAAGTTTTCATAAACCCTAAGACGCACTCTCGTAAACCCGCAAGAATGAAGCATCTCTTCAACCGCATCAATTTTTTAAGCAATTCAGAAGATAAAGAGGTGTTATAGGGAATACGAGTTGCAAGGCAGGCGTTTGATTGCTTGTTCCAGGTTGAAAGCCCCACCTGTGAGACAGATCACGAATATCTTGTTTTGAAAGATTTGCCTCTAGAAAAGGGCTTACTATTTCAAGTTCTCGTAATGCTCTCATCCCAGGGCGATAATCATATAAATCATCACTATTTGTTCCATCGGCAATAGTGGAAAACCTAAGTTGTGAGCTTCTTGTTTCATTGCGCCAAATATTTTTTTCTTGCAAAAATAACAGCGGTCTACTCCATTTGCTACAACTTCAGGAATCGAAAGCACATCTGGTTGACATATTTTATGCGAAACACCTAAGCAGTGAACAAATCGATTTGCCTCTTCGAATTCCGAAGATGAAGTCATAGGAACCTGAGCAGTTAGGGCTAAGGTATTCGATCCTAATTCATCGAATGCAAGTTTCAAAAGAAGGGTTGAGTCCACACCGCCAGAAAAGGCAATTGCAAGGCTGCCATATGAACGAAGAATTTTACGAAGTGTGTCTTCTTTTTCTGCTAGAGATTCCATAATTCTCCCAAATCAATTACCGCATGAAAACTGTGCCAATTCTATTTCATAAATGCTTACAATGAGGTAACACTTACAAAATCCAGAATTAAGGAACAACAATGTCAACCATTTTGTTTGTAAATGCTTGCATGCGTGGCAACGACTCACGCACCTTATCACTCTGTAAAGAATACCTCGCAACCAAAACTTCAGACGATATTGAAGAAGTTAATCTTGATAAGTTAGCACTCTCCCCTTATCGGGTTCATCTGCCGCCTATCGAATGGAAAAACAGGCAGAAAAAGCATGGGAAGACCCCATTTTTACTTATGCCAAACAGATGGCAGAAGCAGATGAAATAGTGATCGGAGCTCCTTACTGGGATCTCTCTTTTCCTGCCGCTTTAAAAACCTATCTCGAACATTGCTGCGTATGCGATGTCACTTTTCACTACACTCAAGAAGGACGTCCAGAGGGCTTATGCAAATCAAAAACATTAACCTACATAACCACTAGCGGAGGTTTTATTGGAGATAAAACTTGGCTATGATTACGTATTAGGTCTTGCAGAAATGCTCTCGCTAGGTAACCCAAGGTTTATCAGTGTAGAGGGATTGGACATCATTGGGATGGATATTGACGCACAAATAGACAAGGCACGACAAGCGATCAAAGAACTTATATAAGCTTGGAGACTTCTTTATTCGAATGTCTGCTTGAGTTGTTTTCCCTTGGTAATCGTATAAAAACCTAAAACAAAAGTTATGGCGAGTAAGGCTAGTGACATAATCCATTCTGCTTCCCAGCTTATTTCCGCAACCGCTGCAAACAAGGTCGCGGCTCCCGCTCCTGCAAGGTTAACTACAATAGCAACACGCGAATATATGAGGGTATAGTCACGTGGACCTGCAATTGACGCGTAAAAGAGGCTCCAAGCGCATCAACAGCTGCATACAGGACACCACAAAGTAAACCGCCAGCATAAATAAATAGAGGCGAAATAGAAGCACCAAACCACATACAGAAAATACTTAAGGCACCACTGACACAAGGTATGCAGAGAGCTACAAAAAGACTTTATCCGAAACAGCACCTAACAATACCTTACTGAATGCTGAGAGCGCCATAATACAAGCAGCTACTGCTGAAGCAAGCATAATGGCGCTCTCAGGGGTGATACCTGCAACACCTGAATCTCCCAGATGATAAATATAGGTAGCAAATAAATTCCCTACTACCGTCATCGCGTTAAATATTCCCATCGTAATCATCAGGTGTAAAACACCGGAGATTTAAACATTACTCTTGCCGAAACACCCCATTGCTTGCCTTTCGGATTGTTTTCTGATGTTTGCTCAGACAACTTCTTTTCCTCAGACGAAGAGATTATTGCTCCATAGGGATGCAAACCCACCTCGCTGGATAACTACGGATTAGAGCCATTGTTGCAAGCAGTCCTGTTACCAAAACCAATGCAGCAAACAATATATATGCCATACGCCAGTCAGCAACGGAGAATATGATTCCTCCAACCATACTCCAAAGAGCACCACCAACACCGGACATAGAAAAACACAAACCAATAAAGAATCCTGTGCGCTCAGCAAACCATCGATTAATAAGCGTAGGAACTGCCAAAAACATTAACGAAACAATACCGAAGCCAATAAGTATCCCAGAAAGATAAAAATGCCAGATTTCAGTCCAAAATGCGCAAAGACCAAGTCCGAGAGCGACAAGAAATACCGAAGCTGAAAGAACCCAACGTAAATCGAAACGTTCCATCAAATTTCCCGCAATTGGTGAAAATAGTGCCCCGATAAGATACACCAGCGTAATATAAAGCGTAAATTGACTAGAGCTTGCTCCCAAACTCGAAGAAACAGGAACAACAAAAATGGACCAGGTGTTATACACCAAAGCGCAGGGACCTAAACAGATCAGGATACCTGCAATAACAATCATAATATGACGAGTAGCTAAAGGTGTTTTTGAGTTTTTATTCATCATGGGATTTGACCTTTGTGATGGACAAGCTCATAAGCATCATTTCGTGTTAAACCAAATTCGTCCTTGAGTATACGAACAATATCTTTTTTTGAATACTGCCCGCTGTTGAGTAAGTCACTAACGCGCTCTTCAGCCGACAAAAGCGCACTTGTTTTATCGGCTCTTAATTCTTGCTCATTTGGCGCTTCGATTACTAATACAATTTCGCCTTTTATGCCTTCTTGCTTCTCTCTGGCTACAAAAACTCTAAGAACTTCGTCAATCGTACCACGCACAACTTCTTCGTGAATTTTAGTAAGCTCACGACAGACCGCGACACGTCTGTAGGGCACAAGTTCCATTAAAGCACATAAAGCTGATACCAACCGTAGAGGACTTTCATAAAAAATTAAAACTGCATCTAAGGACTTGAGCTGACTTAGTAACGCTTGCGCTCGCCTTCCTTTCGAGGAAAAACGCACCAAAATAAAAAGATTGAGCAGAAAAGCCACTTGCCACATAGGCAGTGGTAAGCGCAGTAGGACCTGGTAAAACCTCAACAACTGCACCGACTTCAAGCGCAGCATCCACTAGACGTTGACCCGGATCTGAAACACCCGGCATTCCCGCATCGGAAGCATAAGCAATAATTTCGCCCGATAAAACACGCTGAGCAATATATTCAGCTTTGCTGCTTAAGGTTGCTTCATCAAGACGTTCAAGTGATTTTTTTATTCCTAGAACGCTTAATAATTTACCCGTAACACGAGTGTCTTCACAGCAAACCACATCGCATTGAGAAAATGCCTCTAAAGTACGCTTAGTTATATCGCCTAAGTTTCCAAGCGGTGTAGGACAAATAATCAACTTGCCCTTACTGGTATGCCCAATCTTTATTTCGTTACTTGCCATTGATACCAAACTCTACCATCCAGTGAAAACATAATCACCAAGTTCTATACGTGCAATTTCATTTCTTTACAAAAGTCGAAAAAATATCGCAAAGTGTGATTTGTTAGTCGGTCTCAACCGAAGCAATTACTTCAACTTCAATAAGGGCACCTTTAGGCAGAGCGGCAACTCCTACTGCCGAACGAGCAGGCAAATGACTACCAAAAGATTGCGCATAAATTTCATTAAAAGCAGCGAAATCAGCAATATCGTCAAGATAGCAAGTAGTTTTAATAACGTGATCAAAATCAGTGCCTGCAGCTTCAAGCAAACCACTCACATTTTTCATGACTTGAACCGTTTGTTCTTCGATCGTAGAACCCACCAACTCGCCAGTGGTAGGATCAAGCGCAATTTGACCCGAAGCAAATAACAATCCTCCGAAACTACTCCCTGAGAGTAAGGGCCGATTGCTGCCGGAGCTTTTTTTCGTGCTTATAGAATGCATTCTTTCTTCCTTTTTTACGAATTGGTAATATAAAACGTGTTAAACGTAGCGCTGTTACGAGAATATTTCATAACAGACATTTCATACTATAAGAGTAAAGGACATCCATGTTAACCCTCGCTACATTTGAAGAAGCTGCAAAAAAAGTAAAAGAAGTAACCCAGGAAACGAAGCTTATCTATAGCCATCATTCAGTAAAGAAACGGGCAATGAAGTATATCTAAAGCCAGAAAATATGCAGCGAACTGGTGCCTATAAAGTTCGCGGGGCCTACTACAAGATTAGCACGCTTACCGATGAGGAACGTTCCCATGGGCTAATTACAGCTTCTGCGGGAAATCATGCACAAGGCGTTGCATACGCTGCTCGTAAATATGGGGTTTCTGCCACAATTGTTATGCCCACTACTACTCCCCTCATTAAAGTTGAGCGCACCAAAGAGCAAGGTGCTGAAGTAGTACTAGCTGGAGATGTTTATGATGAGGCTTACGAGCATGCTCTGAAGCTAGCAGAAGAGCGATCATTGACTTTTATCCACCCCTTCAATGATCCTATTCTGGCAGCTGGTCAAGGGTCTATTGCGATGGAAATCGTCCAGGAATTGCCCCTAGTAGATATCATCTTAGTGCCTATTGGAGGAGGCGGGTTAGCAACTGGTGTTTCCACCTTAGCAAAAATGCTCAACCCTCGTATTAGCGTAATTGGCGTTGAGCCTGCAGGAGCAGCATGCATGAAAGCATCCCTTGAAGCTGGTCATGTAGTTAAACTTCCAAGCGTAAATACCATTGCTGACGGCACTGCAGTCTTAGAGCCAGGTGACCAGATATTTCCCTACATTCAAGAAAACATCGATGATATTATCACGGTGGAAGATGACGAACTTATCGTAGCTTTCCTGGATATGGTCGAAAGTCACAAAATGATAGTAGAAAATTCTGGCTTGTTAACCGTTGCTGCTCTAAAACACTTAAACGTTCAAGGGAAAAAAGTGGTTTCCATTTTATCGGGTGGCAACATGGATGTAATCACTATGTCTTCAGTGGTTCAACATGGCCTCATTCAACGCGACCGTATCTTTACTGTTTCAGTACTGCTCCCCGATCGTCCTGGCGAATTGGTACGAGTTGCTCAAACTATTGCTGATTGCAACGGAAATGTTGTTCGCTTAGACCATAACCAGTTTGTCACTGCAAATAGAAACGCGGCAGTTGAACTACGAGTTACGATTGAAGCATTTGGCACTGATCACAAGAACAAAATCGTGAATGCCCTCGAAGAAAAAGGATTCCGCCCTAAACTTATCCAGGTTCACTTATAAGCATCTATGACAAGTTTGCGAATAAACTACTAATTCACGTATTGCGCTTTTATACGTAGAATCTTTTTTTAAAAAATAAAAGTTCAGTCAAGCTTAGTATTTCTAAGAATGACTGAACTTTTTTATGCGAAACAAAATCTATAGCTCGATTAGTATCAGCTCGCTATTTATTATTACCCTCGTAGTACTTCATCTCGCGCAGATTCGCAAACCTACCACATAACCAACTAAACGTTTTTCTGTTCAACTTCATCTTCAGTATTAAATACATCAACACCTTCTGAAGCCTGCGAACGGGTTGGCATTTCATGAGGCTGACGCTGTGCGATATCCTCTTCCAAATTTGCTTTAGCAACTGAGATCATCAATTTAATACGATTAAGCTGATTTACTTCCGAAGCTCCTGGATCATAGTCAACTGCAACAATATTGGTGCCCTTATAGCGACGACGCAACTCTTTAATAACCGCTTTTCCTACAACATGATTAGGTAAGCAGGCAAATGGCTGTGCACAAACAATATTGGGCGCTCCACTCTTAATAAGTTCAACCATTTCTGCAGTTAAGAGCCACCCTTCACCCATAGAATTGCAAAGAGACAGAATTTCTTCGGCATAACTTGCTAATTTGAAAATATCAGTAGGTGGTTCAAAACGGTTTGACTGTGCAAGCGCATCATTCATTGGTTTACGTAACTTAGCAATTGCTTTCAACGCTGCACGAGCGCCTGTTGCACCTTTCTTGGATTTACCCACTCCTTCCTGCTGGAAAATTGAACCAGCAATACCAAATAAGAAGAAGTCAACCAAGCCTGGAACAACTGCCTCGCACCCTTCAGCTTCAATAACATCAACTACCTGATTGTTTGCAGTAGGATGGAATTTAACAAGAATCTCTCCTACTACACCAACACGAGGTTTAGTACCTTCACCTTGTAAAGGTAAATTATCGAAGTCATCAACTATTGCACGAACAGTCTTTTTATATCGTCCAAACTTTTCACCCTCATAAACTTGCTGCTTGCACTTAGCCATCCAATAATCAAAGAGATTCTGAGCAGCATTAGGTTCGATTTCGTAGGGTCTCGTACGATACAAACACTGCATAAGCAAATCACCATAGAAGAGAGCAAATACTGCGTTGTAGAGCATAGTGCAGACAGTTTAAAACCAGGATTTGACTCATCCAGCTTTTTAAACGCCAATGAAATAACAGGAATATGTCCTAATCCTGCAGCTTTTAGCGCCTTTCGAATCAGCGAGATGTAGTTTGTAGCACGACAGCCACCACCGGTTTGAGTAATAATTACCGCAAGTTTATCGGTGTCATAACGACCAGAAGTAACTGCCTCCATAATTTGGCCTGTAACCAAAATTGAAGGATAGCAAATGTCGTTATTTACATACTTCAAACCCGCATCAACTGCCCCATGGTCCACCGCAGGAAGCAACTCCATGTTGTAGCCATTGGCATTAAAAATCGGCAAGAGCAAATCGAAATGGATAGGAGCCATCTGAGGACATAAGATCGTATATCCTGCTTCTTTCATCTCTTTGGTAAACTGAACTTTAGGAAAAGCAGTTGATTCTGCTTTTAGCGCATGATTTCCCTTTAACGCTTCAGCAAGAGCTGCCTCTTCTTCCTGCGACATTATTCGGCGATCGCTTTGGACCTCTTCAGCACTCTCACGCGCAATCTCTGCCGCAATTACCGCACCAGCTTCAGCTTCGCGTTTGCCTGTTTTAGCCTCAATAGCCGCTTCACGTGCTCGGACATCTGCCTCAAGCTGATCACCGTCAAACCCACATACAGGACAACCACCCTGCAATGCATTTTGTTCAGCTCGTTCTTCAGCTTGGTCTTTTAAAGCCGCCAGAAGTGAACGAACGCGAATTCGAGCAGCGCCCAAATTTGAGACTTCGTCAATCTTTAAAACGGTATAAATTTTGCCAGATCCTTCAAGAATTTCTTGTACCTGATCTGTCGTGATCGCGTCTAAACCGCAACCGAAGCTATTAAGTTGAATGAGATCTAAATCGTCACGTTGGGTAACCACCTTAGCAGCACGATACAAACGAGTATGGTACATCCACTGGTCAACAGCACGCAGCGGACGTTCAACCTGCCCCATATGCGCTACCGAATCCTCCGTAAAGACCGCAAGACCAAAGCTGGTGAGTAATTCAGGGATAGCATGATTGATTTCAGGATCTCCATGATAAGGACGACCAGCCAAAACAATACCGTGGACACCATGCTCTTCAATCCATTCAAGAGTCTCCATGCCCTTTTGATGAATGTCTTCATGCACCTGCTCATCTTCTGCCCACGCAGCATCAACCGCTTCAGCAATTTCTTCTTTCGTTGGAAGAGGTCCTGACCCCATAAGCTCAGGGTGATTTTCAACCAATTCAACGTAAAGACGCTCTTTTAGTTTGTCTTTAAGGTGATAAGGAACAAAAGGATTAAGGAACTGAATGTCAGTTTCGTTAAGTGCGTCAACATTGAGCTTCAGCGCCTCAGAGTAGCTCATAACGATCGGGCAATTAAAATGATTACCAGCCGTCTCATCCTCTTGACGTTCATATTTAGCGCAAGGCATCCATATAAAATCGATATCCTTATCGAGCAGGTTCATGATATGCCCATGAGAAAGCTTAGCGGGATAGCAAACGCTTTCGGAAGGCATAGATTCAATACCTGCTTCATAGGTCTTCTTTGTAGAAGGATCCGAGAGTTACAACTCTGAAACCTAATTTGGTAAAGAAAGTAAACCAGAATGGAT
>ENA-OQDF01000459-OQDF01000459.1-human-gut-metagenome-genome-assembly--contig:-NODE-459-length-16657-cov-7.899698_pt1 | contig 16657 bp, 16 predicted proteins | sample MGYA00242769_ERZ504597 | MGnify/ENA primary metagenome ERZ504597 (study PRJEB26092, sample SAMD00036305) | human gut metagenome | host: Homo sapiens | study: EMG produced TPA metagenomics assembly of...
CGTCGCGGCAAACATTCGGAAGGAGTGGCAGGCCAGGTCATTCAATACGTGTCCGCGCACGACGACCTCACGCTGTGGGACAAGTTGTGCGCGAGCTTTGCGGCTGGTTCGTTGGGCAGCACCGTGCCGAAGGCGTTAACGAAAACACCGTGGATGTGCCAAAAGTCATGTATGACGCCGATTTCTCGGCGGAAGGGCTGGCCGGTGTCGGTCCGCAGATTGCGGCCGCGCTGACCGACGTGATGGACGCCAACAAGCTGGCTGTGGGTATCACGCTTACCTCCGCTGGCATCCCGTTCATGCTGTCCGGCGAGGAGTTCGCACGTACCAAATTCGGCAGCTCTGATTCTTACGATTCCGCCAAAGAGCTTAACTGGCTCGATTGGAACCGTGCATGGCAGAAGCGCGATTTGATTGAGTATTACGCGAAGTTGATTGCATTGCGCAAGTCTGATCCACAGTGGTTCGACGGCAATCGCAATATCGTCGATACGGAAGGCGACGAACTCGTGTTCCGCGTCGGCGATTATCTGATGGCCGCCAATCCAGGCAGACACGTCGGCGTTATTGACGTGGCCGTAACGGGTTTGGAACCGATTGGCGGAATACGGAGATACTGGTGTGGTCTCGGCTCGTCCGTCAGTCCGGTGGAAGGCAATGTGAGCGCAGGCGATGGCGATTATTTGATTGTTCCACCGCATACGTTTGCAATCTGGCGGTTGCAGTAATACTCTCAGTAGGGAAGCTACAAAACGGCGACCGCAAAGCTGCGGTTGCGTAACAGATACGGCAATGGGGCAGGAAAACCAGAAAGGATACGACAGTGGGAATCGGAGCGCGCAATCCGCGGTACGAGGTGGTGTTTTTCGACCTGTACGGAACGCTGATCGACATTCGTACCGATGAGCAGAGCGAGGCCGCATGGCAGGCGCTGTACGATTGCGTGACCGAATTGGGCGCGCAGTACGAATCCGTCGACGTGATGCGCGACCAGTTCGAAAAGCTCGAAGCCCGCGAAATGGTCCACCAAGCCGACCGTGCAATCGTTCGCAACGGGTGGGACGAATTCGACATCCTGCCGGTCTACCGGTCGCTGCTGATGAACCGTAGTGAGGAGGCTGAAAAGAAATTGGCACTGCCGCAAGCCGCGCTGAAAGCCGCATGGGCGTTCCGGCAGGGCAGCACCAGCATGATCCGCCTGTATCCGGGCGCACTCGACATGATCGAAGCATTGCAGGAGGCCGCGTCGTCGTGGCGCTGCTAAGCAACGCACAAGCCTGCTATACTCGCCCCGAACTGGAAATGACCGGCTTGGCGAACGTACTGGACGACGTGATTATCTCCAGCGAAGAGAAAATCCGCAAGCCCGCCCGCGACTTGTACATGCTGGCTCTCGACCGCGAGTTCGTAATCGCAAAAAACGCGCTCATGGTGGGCAACGATGAAGCAAACGATATTATCGGAGCCAATTCCGCCGGTCTCGACGCAGCATACTTCCGTACGGAAATTTCGCCGATGAGCGACCCGCCCAAGTCGGAGCATGCGGTATGTTCGTTTACCGGTGCCGACTACGACGGTCTGCTGAAATTCGTGCTGAACGCGTGAAACGCGCGTAGGTTGCGTCTTGGGCGTCTTGGGCGTCTTGGGCGCACGAAAGTCCGTATGCGGAACTGAGGAGGACATATGGAAAGCTATGCCGAGCAGGGTGCTGGAGCTGATTCGATTGAACAGATCGGATTCGGCGGCGCTCGCCGTACCAAGAAGAAGCACCGCGGACTGACGGTGTTCCAGCTCAAGGTCATCGGCGCTGTGGCGTTGGCTCTGTCAGCTGGTAGCACCACCATTGTGCCGCTGTTTTTCGGTTCCGACGTCAATAATATGACGTCGCTGACGGCGATGGTCTTAAGCGAGGTCGTATCTTGGTTTGCTATTCCGATTTACGCGTGGCTGCTGGTGCAGGGTTTCCGTGAAACACATAGTCGCGTCGCGTACGGCCTGCAGCTGTTCATCCTCGCCGTGGTGTGTGAGGTGCCGTACGACCTCTGCACGTCGCATAAGGCTTTCGATTTTGGCTCGCAGAACCCTGTTTTCGGTCTGTTCATCGCGTTCGTTGTGCTTGCCGTGTTGGATTGGGTGGCGGCGCGCTACCAGAAGTCAATGAAGATTGTGCTGTCGGTCGGTCTGGTGTTGATCGGACTGTTGTGGGATCTGCTGCTGCGCGTCGGCCTGCGCCAGCATATGATGAGCGTCGGCTCGGTGACGCTTGGTTTCGTGCTGATTTTCACGTTGATGCGCCAGCATGAGAATTCGATGATGTTCACTGCCGGCCTGTTTGGCGCGGTGATGATGATTATGCCTGGCATTGGCGTTGCATTCGTGCATTATTACAACGGCGAGTTGGGTTATAAGCGGCAGTGGACGAAGTGGGCTTTTTACGCGGCTTATCCAGTTATTTTGATATTTTGTGCTATTGGTGCAACATTAGCGTGATTTTTGACAACGTTCGCAGTATGATAGAAACAGATTGAGAGAGCATCGCCGCTCAAGCGAGTGTTTCCAAGGCTGGGAACGTTTGTGATTATGATGCAGAAACCGCAAAGGGGTTGAGAGATGGATAGAGCAGGCATTCGCGAGGTGGCCAAGGCCGCGGGTGTGTCGATTTCCACGGTATCGCGCGCGTTCACGCGGCCGGAACTGGTGTCCGAACGTACGCGCCGCAAGGTGCTGGAAACGGCGGACAAGCTTGATTTCAACATCTCACGTTCCGCGACATCGTTGAAATCGGGTCAATCGTACCGTGTGGCGATGCTGATGAATGAAGAGATCACTAGCTGGTTCAATACGGAAGTGTTCGCTGGAATCGAATCCGTCATGCATAATGCCGGGTATGACGTATCGCTGTTCCAGCACGTCGACACCGCCGAAAACCGCCGCGACTTCTTCACGAATCTGCCGGTCCGCCGCAACGTGGACGCAGTATTCGTGACATCGTTCGGCGTGGAGCCGAAGGAAATCCAGCAGCTCAAGCGCATCCACGTACCGATTATTGGCATCAATACGCCGACGCAAAACGGCTTCGACGCCACCATCTCCATCGACGATGAGGACGGCATGTTCACCGCCGCCCAGCATCTGATCAATCTGGGGCACAAGAATATCGTGTACGTGTGCTCCGATGCGGTCGATTCCATTAATTCCTCCATCGATGCGCGAGGACAGGGCTTCATCCGCGCCTGCAAGACGATGGGGGCCTCCCATGACTTCAAGTGGCGCGTCGTCTCTGTGCCGCGTGGCAAGACCTTCGCCGACTCGGCGTTGACCGCGCTGCTTGCGTTGGACGAGTTCCCGGACGCGATCTGCTGCCAGATGGATATGATGGCGATTCCGCTGGTGTTGCGTTTGGAACGTTACGGCCACCACACGCCGAGTGACTATTCGATTATCGGCTTCGACGATTCGCCGTACGCCGACACTGTGAACCTGACCACCATGCGCCAGGATCCGTATGCGATGGGTCGCGCGGCCGCACAAAAGGCCATGAAGCTTATCGAAGGCAAGCCGCTTGAGAACGCGCATGAGATTGTGCGCGCCCAGCTCGTACTACGCGGCACCGATTCCGTGTACGGCACTGGCCGCTGAGAGCCGAGTCTCATTACCCTTCCGCAGCCCGTCAATGCCGACGGGCTGATTGTGATGGCCTGGGGTGGATTGATAAGGGATACCCCCACTGTAGTCACGGTGTGTGGCATACGTTTTCAGGAAAAAAATGAAACAATTTGCAGTGATGTGTTTCATGACACGCCAATCGGGGGCTGATGAATGATGAATTTCATTCAATGATCAGCATGTGTTTTTTGATTTTGCAATCGTTGACAAACCGTTGAATATCAGGCTTTAAAGCGTTGTCCCCGTGAGAGGGGACGAAAAAACGTATCGGGGGAGGGGGTGTGGGTTCTTTCTGTTTCATTTTGTTTTCATAACTGCAAAGGTTATCATAGTAAACCGTAGGTCAGAGAAAAAGGGAAAACAGAGGTTTCCGGCTGTGTTGCCGGAGATGGGAACAGCGCAGAAGCTATACGTAAAACAGAAGTGATAACGGCATTATGCAAAGGATATCAACCTCGAGTTGAGGGACTCAGAAGGGTGAACACTTTGCGGATAGGGGACAAGATGAGGCAATGGCGTAATGGTGCCGGCAACGCACCACGACACTATGCAGGAACGCGATCGGCAACCGGTCGCGTGCTTTCGCGTACCCGCTCCCTGACCGCCGCCGCCATAGCGGTAGCCATGATGGCCACCGTAGCAGTAACTTCCCTCCTCCCCACCTACAATGCCAAAGCTGATGAAAGTCACAATGACGGCGCAATCTGCACGCCTACCAGCATTTCCCTCGGCACCGATACAGGTAGCGGAACTGTGGATTCCGGAATCGCCACATATGTTGGCGGTGATATGTATGTAGGCCGGAAAGCCTCATCCGGCAATATGAATAACGTCAATGGGCCGTTCGGTTCATACGCTGCCGAGGCCGAAGGTCTGACCGCTGTGAACGGCAAGTTGCTTATGCATCCGCTTAAGGGGCTATGGACTTCGTATTACACGGATAAAGATGGCGCGAAGAATGGTTATATAAAAGACTACAAAGGCTTCCGTTTTGGCATTGTGGGCTTTGGCGGTCAGTATCGTCCGGCAACAGGTTCCTCCACGCTTGAGGTGAGAGGTAATAGCTCCGATAACGACATCAGTTGGGTCGGCGGTGCGCAGGCTTGGGGTAATGCCGGATGGGTCGGCCAGACCAAGACTTCGGAGCCACGTTATACGGCTAACATTGCTGGCGCTTCAACCAACGTGTACGGCGGTTCGTCCAACGACATTCTCGGTGCGTCTTACGGCTCGCAGAATACCGATAAGAACAAGTACGACAATCGCAACTCCGTTTACGTGCCGAGCGATACAAGCGGTACTGTCAACTGGAATCAGAATGATGATCAGATAGGTTCCACCGGTCAGACATTCACCGAGTTCGGCTCCTATATCAAGACGCTGTCGGGGAATCTGAGCGGCCTCAGCAAGCAGCAGTCAAGCAGCGTCTACGTGGCTGATGCGACAATCTTGTCAGATAACGAAAATCAAAACGGCCTTGTTCGCACGAAGTTCGATGGAAGCTATACCTTCACCATCAACAACGTGCATGAGAAGATCATCAAGTTTGTAGGCAATGGCACGTCCTCCATGCAGGTGTTCAATCTGCCGGCAAACATGCTTAACGAGTCCTCGTCGTATACCGGCGTGAGCTTTAGCTTCTCGAATATTCCGGACACTTCTTCCGTGGTCATTAATGTGACCGGTGGGAATGTGGATTCCACAATGGTTGGCGGTTCTGGTGGACCGATATGAATAATCAGACCGTGGAGTTGGGCGGTCTCTATATGGACCCTGCCTACGCCAAGCGTGCTCAGCAGATCATGTGGAACTTCGCGGATGCGAGCAACGTGGTCATCCGAGGTGGTCAGGGTTCGGGTACTACGACTCGTAGTGCCAAGAATTCTGCAGCTGAGAAGAATGATGACGTATGGGATGGCTCGTTCCCCATGAAAACCAACGATGACCCGGCTACGGGCATGCTCGGTAGCATTCTCGTACCGAACGGCAGCTTTGAATCGCATGTGAGTACCAACGGTCGCGTATGGGTCGGTGGATCGTTCGCCATGTACAACCCTGACGCGGTAGGCAATACCGGTCAGGACGGCAAATTCTATCCGTTCATCAACTACGAACGTAGCCATTCCGCTTCGGCTCTGGATATGGACCAGGAGCGTCATAATCTGCCATGGAACGGCTCGTACTCCACTTCCTGCGCCGCGATCGCGTGGAACAAGGTGGATGACACCGCTGGGCACAATGCTCTCGGCGGAACCAGCTGGACCGTGTATGGCAAGAAGGACGATGCGGTAAACGGTACGAACGCTCTCGCCACCATCGCAGATGGCGGTTGGAACGATGATGCTGATGCGGAAGGTTCGTTCCAGCTGGGCAACCTCGCCAAGAACGGCACCTATTTCCTGAAGGAATCGGGTACGGCTGAAGGTTATGCGCAGAACACCAACATTTACCAGATCAATACTAGTGACACTACCGAAGCCGCAAAAAACATTGTTCATGTCTTTAACAGTAACGGCACTGAACTCACCGGAGAAGCGGATAAACTGCTGACTGGCGGCAAGATCGTCAATAAGAAGACGGGCTCTTCGATTACATGGCAGAAGGTTGACGGCACCGACAACAACACGTTGCTGGCCGGTTCGACGTGGACGCTCTCCAGGATGAATGGCAATACTGCTGAGCAGTCTTGGAACATTACTGACGACCAGTCCGGTACAGAGGTCAAGTCCGTCAAGATCTTTGATGTGAATAATAACGAAGTGGTTTCCGCGTCGTTTACGAACAGCACTGCGCAGCAATTCCACGCGGTGGCCTATGACCAGAACGGTACGCTCATTGACAATGCGAAGCTGACGTGGTCGTCTGCCGACAGCGCCGTGGCGGCAGTGAGCGAAAACGGTTTGGTCACTCCGACCGGCAATGGCAATACCACTATTACCGTGAAGTCGGCTGATGGTAATGTCACTGCATCGTTCACTGTCAATGTTTCCGGCGTGACCGTAGAGACTTCCGTGTCGATTAACGGCTATACCAATGGTCGGGAAATCAGTCTTGAGAAGGGCAAGACCCTCAAGCTGACTGCTTCCGTGGCTCCTGAAGGCAACACTGTTGAATGGTCCACTTCCAACAATGCGGATAACGTCTCGTTGAGCACCACCACCGGCACAAGCGTCACGTTGACCGCGAATAAGGTGACTTCTTCGCCGGTGACGATTACGGCGAAAGAAACTCGTACCGGAAAATACGTCACCCTGAGGGTGAACGTGACCAAGCCGCCGGCAACCACCACCACGGTGTTCTTCAAGATGCAAGATGCCTTCAACCAGAATAATGGTCAGAAGCTGTTTCTTGAGTGGAAGACAGCAAATGGCAATTGGCCGTCGGACAGCGGCGATCCGCCGAACAGAAAAGAGATGACGGTTGCCAGTGGCTGCAATGGTTACGTGTCGTACACCATCAATGAAGTCATGCCTGCTAGCGCCAGTTTCCGAATCCGCAGAGATAAGGCAGGATGGACTACGGCGCAATCCTTCTATCGTCCCGGTGCAAACAGTGGTTTTGCGTTCAACGGTGGCGACATTGTGACGTTGAACACTGCAACTGAGATACTTGACACTGCGCCTTCCGGCTGCGCCGTCACCTCCACCGCCGCATACAGTAGCCGTCGTGTTGCTGCCCGCAGAGGCGAGCATCGCGCGGTCGCCTCCGTGTTGCGGACCCAAAGCAATGTGGTGAACGTGCTGGAAAACAGCACTGTTTCCAGCAAGAAGGATGAAGATACCAAGGCCGGCAAGTTCAAGGTTTCCGACCTTGCGAATGGCACGTACCAGCTGAAGGAGAAGGCCGCGCCGAACGGTTACGAAGTGTCCGATACGGTGTACACGATCACCATCGCCAACGGAACCGCTACTTGGAGCCCGGCGTTTGGCGCAGGTAACACTGGCAACAAGATCGCAAACACTCGTAAAACCGGTGCCGTGACTTGGACCAAGGTGTCTTCGGACTCCAACAATGCCAAACCGCTTCCCGGCTCCCAGTGGACCCTCAAGCAGACGAAGACCTTCTCTTGGGAGAATGGCGTGGCCAAGTACATCGATGCGGATGCCACGCTTGGCACTGTCACCGACTGCGTGAACGACGAGAACAACGTCGCCGATTGCTCCACCCAGACTGGTGCATATGTTGATTTGGATGGCGACTCCGGCAAATTCAAGATCAGCGGCTTGGTCTGGGGTGAGTACGAACTCGTCGAATCCAAAGCGCCTGATGGCTACGATCTTGATAACACTCCTCACAAGTTCCGTATTGGCCCGCTGGAAGGCGGCAACATCGCTGGCAATTGGTACGCGAACACCGACTTCAATACTGAAGGTACAAGCGCTTACAACGAGCAGACCACGTTCACTGTCAATGGTGGCAACATCAAGAACAAGCCGGGTGTGATTCTGCCGGGGACTGGTGGAGCTGGCGATTATTGGATTTACGCGGCGGCTTTGGTGGCTGCGTTGATAGGTGTTGTTGCGGCTGGAATGGCCCTCAAGGTCAGGAGGCGGCAATGATGAACTCGTCTAGGAGAAGGGGGACTGGACCGTAGCGTAGCGACCCAATGCCCACTAGGCAATAACTGAACACACATAACTGAAGATTCAAGATTTCAAACAAGAAAGAAAGGGAGAACAATGAATAAGGTTCTCAAAGGCCTCGTCGCTGTGGCAGCCACCGCGGCAATGGCCGTCGCCGGTTTCGCCGGTGCCTCCACCGCCATGGCGGCTGAAAACAACTACGACATCACCGTGCCGACGACCGACACGCACACCTACTCCGTGTACCAGGTCTTCACCGGCGACCTGAGCGAAGGCACGCTGAGCAATATCAAGGCCGGCAAGAACTTCAACGCGAGCAATGGTGCTGGTGACAACGGTACGGATCTTACCGCCGCGGAAGCTGCTGAGAAAATCGCCAAGGTTAGCGGCACTGCTACTGATACGGAGAGGCTGGAGACCATCTCCAAGTTCGTTAACCTGAACGGTGAGGCATTCGGCACCGTTTCCAAGGATGCGCCGCTTTCGGCTGCCCCCGGTTACTACCTGTTCAAGGATCAGAATGCCGTGACGGGCAATGATGCGGCAACACTGTTCATCGTCAAGGTCAACGGCCCGGTGACCGTGAACCGTAAGGCCGACCAGCGACCTTCGAAAAGAAGGTCAAGGACGTCAACGACTCCACTGGTGATAAGAGCGACTGGCAGGATTCCGCCGATTACGATGTGAACGACGAAGTTCCGTTCCAGCTGACCGCCACCCTGCCGACGAACGACACGGACTTCGCAGCCTACAAGACCTACAAGCTGGTCTTCCACGATCAGCAGTCCGCTGGCCTGACCTTCAATGAGAAGTCCGTGGTCGTCAAGTACGGCGACAAGACTCTTGGCGCTGACTCCTACACTGTCACTGAGAATCCCGAAGATAAGGACACCTTCGACATCACCATCGCTGACGCGAAGGCCGTCAAGGATACTGAAGACAACGCAATCACCGTTGCCGCCGGTGGCAAGTTCACCGTCGAATACACGTCCACGCTGAACGAGAACGCTGTGATCGGCTCTACGGGCAACCCGAATGAGGCTTCCCTTGAGTTCTCCAACAACCCGAATGTTGGCGGCGAAGGCGAAACCGGCAAGACCCCGACCGACAAGGTCATTGTGTTCACCTACAGCTGGACATCAACAAGACCTTCAACGGTGGCACCCCGGCTGAGAACGATCTGCCGAAGTTCAAGCTCTACAAGTTCGATAGCGCCACGAACGATTACACCATTGACCGTGGCGAGGTGACCATCACCAGGACCGAGGACGGCAAGTACACCGCTTCCTTCAAGCGCGTTGATGACGGCAAGTACAAGCTCGTGGAAACCAAGACTCCGGCAGGCTTCAACACCGCCGCCGACACGCTCTTCGAAATCACCGCTGACCATGACGTCGAGTCTGAGAACCCGCAGCTTACGGTGCTCAAGATCAACACCACTCCCGGCAACACCACTACCGGTACGGTCACCGCCGAGGTTGTGAACCAGAAGGCTCCAACCTGCCGTCCACCGGTGGCATGGGCACCGTGCTGCTGTACGTGGCTGGTATCGCCGTGTTCGTGCTTGCTGGCGCGACCCTGGTGATGGCTCTGCGTCGTCGCAATGCCTGATCCTCCGGATTCCATAAGAATCTGAAGTAACCATCGAAACCCGTGAGCCGCGTTGACGCAAGTCAGCAGCGGCTTACGGGAATCGCAATACATAATTTAAAAACTGAAAATTAAATAATAACTGAACCCACATATGCTGGGCTGGACCACCTCAATCCCTTGTACACTGCCTAATTTTCTTGAGTATCCAGCCTGGCTCCATATATTTTCCGGTTTGCCGTTGGGGGCGAATCAAACATGCTTACTTTCCAATCCACAGAAGAGGGGTCGGCAATGAAGGAACGCACGATCGCAAGCCGCGTCATCGCCGCATGCTGCGCAATCGCCGCCACATTCGCCGCGGCAGCCTGTGCATTCACTACTCGCGATGCCGTCGCGGCTCCAACAACAGACTCTGCCAGCGGCAGCATCGCCATTTCGTACCACCATAAGAGCTCGGACTCCGAAACTGGCGACGATTCTACCAACTTCGCCATTTCGGACGCCAGCTTCAACCTCTACAAAGTCGGACAGATCCCGGCAAGCGGCGGCGCTACCTTCGAACCCGTCGCACCGTTCACCGACTCCACCGCCTACCCCGTCGACTGGTCGAAGATGACCGGCAAGGACGCGCAGGTGTGGCGAGACATGGCCAACACGCTCGCCGGGCTCATCGCAGTGAACAAGCCCGACGCCACGGCAACCGGTGTCACCAACGCTTCCGGCATCTGACCTTCACCGGACTGTCCGACGGCCTGTACTTGGCCGTGTCCGACAGCGTTGACGTGAAGGTCGCCAACGCCTCCGGAAAGAACCAGACATGGACGTGCTCTTCCGGCAGCATGCTCGTCGCAGTGCCCGAAGACGGCGTCTCCGGCGGGTCGCGTGTGCTGAGTATCGAACCGAAAACCGAATGTGTGGCGCAACCGCCGAAAACCGTGGAACGCACCGTGCGCAAAATCTGGAATGACCGGAACAATTCCGACGGCAAGCGCCCCGAATCCATCACCGTGAAACTCCTGCGCGACGGCGAGCCCGTGGAAACGTGAAACTGGACGAGTCCAACAAGTGGACGCACACGTGGACAGCGCTCGACGCGGACCACGAATGGACCGTGGTCGAAGCGGCGGTGCCCGACGGCTACACCACCATCTCCGATGTGGAAGGCGACTCCACTGAAATCACCAACACGCACACGCCGCCCACCACGCCGGACCAGCCGCACACCGGCGCCGACGTGCAGCAGGCCGCTTGGATTGCCGTGGCCATCTTGGGCGCTGGTTTGGTGCTGCTGATCGTTGCCAAGACGGCTTTGCGGAAGCGGGCGTAGCATAAATAACGTGACGGATGAATCGGACGCCAAGCCAGCTGCGCAAGTCGAATTGGATGCGCAGGTTAAACCGGGTGCGCAGGTTAAACCGGCTGCCAAGCATAAGAAATCGAATGCGCTGCTCAATGTGATGATTGCCATCTCCGCAATCGCCATGATCGGCGCGCTGGGCCTCATCGCGTATCCGACATTCAGCGACTGGTGGAACCGCATGCACCAGTCATACGCCGTAGCAGGTTACGTGGAACAAACCAAAGACATGTCCGGCGCCGAACGCAAGGCGATGCTGAAAGCGGCGCACGAATACAACGAACGGCTCGCCGCGAACGGCGATCGGTGGCACATGACCGACGCGCAGAAGCGCGAATATGATGAAACGCTCGACGTGACCGGCACCGGCATCATGGGATACGTGACCATCCCGCGCATCAAAGTGAAACTGCCCGTCTATCACGGCACAAGTGACGGCGTATTGCAGATCGCCGCCGGACATTTGGCCGGCACATCGCTGCCCGTAGGCGGAGCGACCACGCACGCGGTGGTCTCCGGGCACACCGGCCTGCCGTCCGCCCGGTTGCTGACCGGCTTGGACGAGCTGCAAAAAGGCGATACCTTCGCATTCCACGTGCTCGACGAAACCTACACGTACCAAGTGGACCAGATCTCAGTGGTGCTGCCGAGCGAAATCAGCAAACTGAATATTGAGTCCGGGGCCGATTACGCGACGCTGATTACGTGCACGCCGTACGGTGTCAACTCACACAGGCTGCTCGTGCGCGGCACCGGATTCCGAATCCGAAAGTGCCAGACAAGACGCAATACGACGAGCCGGGCGAAATGACAGCCGTGGCGGCTGCGGTGATCGGACTGCTCGTGTTTGTGGCTGGCTGCGCTTTTGTGGGGCTCGCGCGGCTATGGCGACGCTCCTGGATTGTGCGGCACGGGTTGTGCGCCGGGGCCGGCGCGCGCCATTCGTCTGGTGTTCGGGGGTAGTGTCTAGCCTAGCGCCGCCGCAGGCCGGTGACATCGCTTCTCCGGTGTGCGGGGGTGTGCGTCTGGTCGTGCTCGGTATGTGGTGCGTGGTGTTTGTGTGCTTGTGGTACGTGTTGCGTTTCAGTGTGTGTACTTGTGTTTGCGTGCGTGTGCATGTCTGATGTTGCGCAGGGGTGTTGTTGCGGTGCGCATATGGCCTGAATCGTGCTGAAGCATGGGTTGTGAGCGGATGGGGGTATTATTCGGCCTGTTTCGGACGCTTTTGATGCCCCTTTTGCTCATGACTTGCGGTTTTGACGGTTTTGGCGCGGTTGTGAGCGGATGGGGGTACGATTCTGGATGTTTCGGGCTGTTTTGATGTTGGGTGGCCTCCCTTTTGCTCACGACTTGTGAGTTGGGCTGGTTTTGCTTGTCTGTGAGCGGATGGGGGTGTGATTCGGGCTGTTTTGGGTGCTTTTGATGCCCCTTTTCGCTCATGACTTGCGATTTGTCGGTCGCGCGCGGTCGTGTGCGTACGGGGGTGTGTGCAATGGGTCTTGCGCGGGTGTGGGCGCGCGGGTGTGCCGGTGTAGGCGTGGGTGTAGGCGTGCGGTCGTGGTTTTGGCTGGGTATCTGGCTTATAGATGGCGGATTCGGCCGGGCGTCCGGTGGTATCTCGCTTATAGGTGGCGGGTCGGTTTGGGCAATAGGTCGTTAGAGGGTAGCATGCATGCCCCTAGATGTCTTGTTTCCGCAAGGGGCCGCCATCTATAAGCGAGATACCATCCGTCGATCCCGCGAATCCGCCATCTATAAGCGAGAAAGCGCGTGAACCGGGCGCTGCGGCGGCGAAATCGCAAAATTATGGAATCGGCTGATTGCTGCGCGCGGCAGGTGGGTAGTATCGGGCGCGGAAGACGTGGAAGGAGCTGCCATGTGTGATGAAGGGGAAACTGCGGATCGGGCGGATGCCGTACGGACGGAATCGCAAAAGATGGAATCGCGAGCGGGGGAGACGGCGCTTGACGGGTCGGCGCGCAGCATCATCGTGCTGATTGTGGTCGGCATGTTGGTGGGGGTGCTGTCGGGCATGTTCGGCATTGGCGGCGGCACGGTGATCGTGCCCGCGCTCGTCTGGCTGGGGCTATCTCAACGCAACGCGGCCGCCACGTCCATGCTGGCGATCGTGCCGACCGCCATTTCCGGCGTTGTTTCCTATGCGGCCGGCGGGAATGTCGACTGGCTTGCCGCGGCTCTGCTGTTCTGCGGCATGTTCGTAGGCGGACAGGTCGGCAGTTGGTTGCTCTCGCGGTTGCCGGAATTGGTGCTGCGGTGGATTTTCGTGGCGTTTCTCGTGTTCGTGGTGATCAATCAGGTGAGTTTTGTGCCGTCGCGCGACCACCAGATCGTCATGACGGTGGTGACCGGCATTGGCTTGGCGTTGCTGGGTGTGGTCATCGGCACGCTGGCGGGGCTGCTGGGCATTGGGGGTGGTGCGCTTGCGGTGCCGTCGCTGTCGATGCTGTTTGGCGCGTCCGACCTGGTTGCGCGCGGCACTTCGCTGTTGGCAATGTTTCCGAATTCGATCACGACCAGCGCGGCGAACTTGAAGCGCAGGCTAGCGCATGTGAAAACCGCGCTGATTATTGGCGTGACGGCGTCTGTGACCGCGCCGCTCGGCACGTGGATTGCGGGGGAGGTTTCGCCACGAGTTGGGGCGATTATGTTCGCCTGCTATCTGTGCGTGCTGCTGGTGCGGTCCGTGTTCGTGGCCGTAAAGGCACGCGCGCGGCGCGGGTTGCGCGGGGCTGAGTGGCGCGGGCATTTTTCCCAGTGGCTGGATGATTTAGTCGCGTGAGTGGTGCGTCAGAGGTGGTTTTTATCCAGTCACTGGGATTTTTGGCGTGTGAGTGGGGTCTGAGAGGTTGGATTTATCCAGCCAGTGGGGGATTTTGGCTTGTGGGGTGCGGTGGGGGTGTTGTTTGACGGAATATGGCGATTTTATTGGCCGTATTCCCCCTGTTCATGCGGTGGATATGTTGCGGTCATCATATGGCGATGAGTGTTCATCTGCCGTTCTTCTGTAGTGCGGTGTGCGTTGGCTTGCGGCGCATAGCGTGAGCAGTGGAATCGAAAGATCCAAGCAATGCAGCCGCGGAAAGGTTCCGCGCAGCCGGAAAACATGGTCGAAACGGGCGTTACCTAACGGGCGCAACCGAAACGGCAGGTTGGACGGCACGGAAGAAACTGCATGGAAGAAAGAAGAAACATGAGCAAGCACAAAGCTTTGAAGGGCGCGATCGCAGCGGTCGCATCCGTAGCGACGCTCGGCGCGCTCGCCGCACCGGCGCTCGCGGCCGACACCACCTACAGCCCCAACGGCAAGTCCGTTGCGGAACTGGCGCAACACGGCGGCGCGCAGCGCATCGCAGCTATCGGCAACAAAAAAGCCAAGAATGTGGTGCTGTTCATCGGCGACGGCATGGGCGATTCGGAAATCACCGTCGCCCGTGACTATCTGAAGGGCGCCAACGGCCACTTCGACGGACTTGACGCGGTCGGCCAGCCGAGCGCGCTTGGTGACGTGCAGGCTGGTACTGGCCAGTACACCACCTTCTCGGTCGGCAACGGCAGCAAGGACAGCGCTGTCGGCAAGGATGGCGACGGCAAGCTGGTCGCCAACCCCAATCCGGGCAAGCTTACCCCCGTAACCGATTCCTCCGCATCCGGTTCCGCATGGGCCACCGGCACCAAGACCTACAACAACGCCGTTGACGTTGATATTTACGGCAATCCGCAGCTGAACCTCTTCGAGCTGGCCAAGGCGGCCGGCAAAGCCACCGGCAATGTGACCACCGCCGAAATCCAGGATGCTACCCCGGCCGTGCTGGAATCGCATTCGTCCGAACGTGCCTGCTACGGCCCACAGGGCAAGACCGACGGCACGTCCAACAATGCCTCCAAGCAGTGCCTCATCAACCAGCTTAAGGAAAACGGCGGCATCGGCTCCATCTCCGAGCAGCTGCTCGACACCCGCGCGACGTAACCATCGGCGGTGGTTCCAAGTACTTCCGTCAGACCGTGCAGGGCGGTGAATACAAGGGCAAGACTGTGTGGGAGCAGGCCAAGGAAATGGCTTCCAGACCGTCGAGAACGATCCGGCCGCGATGAACGCCCTGCAGTACAAGGACGGCCAGCCAGTGCTCGCCTGATGAGTGACGGCAACATGCCGACCAAGTTCAACCCGTCCAAGGCCACCGACAAGGATCCAGCTAAGGACGCCAACCCGACCGTGTGCACCCCGAACGCCGACTGGCTCGGCAATCAGGCTCCTCGCTCAAGGACATGACCAAGAAGGCGCTCGATTTGCTGAATGACAACCCGAACGGCCAGAAGAACGGCTTCTTCCTGCAGGTCGAGGGCGCCTCGATCGATAAGCAGGACCACGCAGGCAATGCCTGCGGCCAGATTGGCGAGACCGACGACTTCGACCAGGCCATTGCCTACGCCATGCAGAACGTGGACCTCACGAACACGCTGGTGATCGTCACCGCCGACCACGCGCACACCTCCCAGATCCTCAACGCCCAGCCGGCTTACGCACTGTCCACCGTGCTGAAGACCGCTGATGGCAACAACATGGTCGTCTCCTACGGCACCGCCCAGGACGATTCTCGCGATGCAGACGGCGGCTACAACGGCGGCGACATGGAGCACACCGGCACCCAGCTGCGTATCGCGGCTTCCGGCCCTGGCGCACAGCGCGTCATCGGCCTGACCGACCAGACCGACAACTTCTACACCATCGCTGGCGCTCTGGGACTGGCCACTTCCACCGAATCGCAGAAGGCACTGTCTGACAACGGCACTGTGAAGGTCTCTGCTGCCGACGGTAAGTTCACCGCGGACGTCGATGGCTTCAACGGCGACGCTGTGCTCAGCTACGAGCTGAAGGACAAGAACGACAAGACCGTGGCCGCGTCCGATTCCTCCACTCCGCTCTCCGGCGTGCGCGTCAAGACCGCACAGACCACTCCGATCGCGCTGGACGGCGTCACCGAAGGTTCCGAATACAAGCTCACCGTCACCGGCCGCCAGTCCGGCAAGGCCGTGACCGTCGACTTCCAGGCTCCGGCCGCCAACTCCGCCGATAAGAACAACGGCAAGCCGGGCGCTGGCAACGCTGACAAGAACGGCGTGATCGCTTCCGGCAAGGTCAACAACGATACGAAGGCCGGCCCGTTTGGCGCCGCACTGCTCGGCAAGACCGGCACCGCTGTGCTGGCTGCGGCTGTTGCGATCGCCATGCTGGTTGCCGTCGCGATGCTCATCAAGACCGCGAAGGCCGCCAAGAACGACCGCTGATTGGCTGAATAACCTCCGATAATCCCCGAAACCGCCGCCGCTGAGATGCTCCCCAGCGCCGGCGGTTTGGGTTTGCGCAAAGTTGAGTTGAGGTGTGCTCAAGAATTTTGCGATTTCGGGAATAATAACTTTGCGATTCAAAGGTTGAGTG
>ENA-OQDF01000461-OQDF01000461.1-human-gut-metagenome-genome-assembly--contig:-NODE-461-length-16632-cov-1.827204_pt1 | contig 16632 bp, 23 predicted proteins | sample MGYA00242769_ERZ504597 | MGnify/ENA primary metagenome ERZ504597 (study PRJEB26092, sample SAMD00036305) | human gut metagenome | host: Homo sapiens | study: EMG produced TPA metagenomics assembly of...
TGCTTAGCACCATTACATTTCCCGAGGATTTACGCCAACTCCAGCTAGAAGAGCTTCCTGAAGTCTGTAAAGAATTGAGGCAAGACATTATAAAGGAGGTTTCGTGTAACCCCGGACATTTCGCAGCCAGTCTGGGCACGGTAGAGCTGACCGTTGCCTTGCACTACGTATTCAATACTCCGTACGACCGCATAGTCTGGGATGTAGGCCATCAGGCATACGGGCACAAGATACTGACCGGACGCCGTGAAGCATTCTCCACCAACCGTAAATTCAAGGGAGTTCGTCCTTTCCCTCACCAGAGGAAAGCGATTATGACACATTCACCTGCGGACATGCGTCAAATTCAATCTCCGCCGCCCTTGGCATGGCTGTTGCCGCTGCCGAAAAGGCGAGAAGGACCGCCATGTAGTGGCCATCATCGGCGACGGAAGCATGAGCGGCGGCTTAGCTTTTGAAGGACTGAACAACGCTTCGTCCACCCCAAACAACCTTCTTATCATTCTCAACGACAATGATATGTCGATAGACAGAAGTGTAGGTGGCATGAAGCAGTATCTTTTCAACCTAACTACCAGCAACCGCTATAACCAGCTGCGCTTCAAAACTTCCAGACTGCTATTCAAAATGGGACTTTTGAACGAGGACCGCCGCAAAGCGCTGATTCGCTTTGCCAACAGTCTGAAATCAATGGCCGCCCAGCAGCAGAATATCTTTGAAGGGATGAACATCCGCTACTTCGGTCCTATCAATGGACACGATGATGAAAAACATACGCCCGTCGTCCTGCGGGACATCAAAGATATGCAGGGACCGAAAATACTGCATCTGCACACTGTAAAAGGAAAAGGATTCGAACCTGCCGAGAAGAATCCCGATATCTGGCATGCACCGGGCAAGTTCGATCCGAAAACCGGAAAACGCCTCAAGGCAGATACCAGCAACCTGCCTCCGCTTTACCAGGACGTGTTTGGGGAAACACTGGTAGAACTGGCAAAGGAAAATCCGAGAATCGTCGGAGTAACCCCCGCCATGCCCACTGGCTGCTCTATGAACAAGCTGATGGACACCATGCCCGACCGTGCCTTCGATGTGGGTATTGCCGAAGGACATGCAGCCACTTTCTCGGGCGGTATGGCAAAAGAAGGAATGCAACCTTTCTGCAACATCTACTCCTCCTTCATGCAGCGGGCATACGATAATGTCATCCATGACATCGCCCTGCTCCGCCTCCCCGTCGTACTTTGTCTGGACCGCGCCGGACTGGTGGGAGAAGACGGACCGACCCACCACGGAGTTTTCGACCTGGCCTATTTCCGTCCGATTCCCAACCTGACCATATCTTCACCGATGGACGAACATGAATTGCGCCGCCTGATGTACACGGCACAATTGTCAGACAAAGGTCCGTTCGTCATCCGCTATCCCCGCGGACGCGGCGTATTACTGGACTGGAAATGCCGCTGGAAGAAATCCCCGTAGGTAAAGGGCGTAAACTGAAGGAAGGTAAAGACCTGGCAGTCATCACCCTCGGTCCCATAGGCAACGTAGCCGCACGTGCCATAGAGCGCGCAGAGAAAGACAAAGGGATCTCCATAGCCCATTACGACCTGCGTTTTCTCAAACCGCTCGACGAAGCCTTGCTGCACGAGGTAGGACTCAACTTCCAGCATGTCGTCACCATAGAAGACGGTGTCAAAAAAGGAGGAATGGGCAGTGCCATACTGGAGTTCATGGCAGACAATGACTATATCCCCCATATCAGACGTATCGGTGTACCCGATACCTTCATAGAGCACGGCACCATACAAGAGTTGCATCATCTTTGCGGAATGGACGAAGAAGGAATCTATAATCAATTGATAATTGATAGTTGAAAATTGACCGTTTAAGTATCTACCCCATATGTCAACTATTAATTATCAACTATCAACTAATTAAAAGTGAAAATAATTATTGCAGGTGCCGGCGCAGTAGGCACACACTTGGCTAAATTGCTGTCCCGCGAGAAGCAGGACATCATTCTGATGGACGACAACGAAGAAAAGTTGAGCACCCTAAACTCCAACTTTGACTTAATGACGGCTACGGCCTCCCCTACATCCATAAAAGGCTTGAAAGAAGTGGGAGTGAGAGAAGCCGACTTGTTCATAGCCGTCACCCCTGATGAAAGCCGGAACATGACCGCATGCATGCTGGCAAACAATCTGGGAGCACAGAAGACCGTAGCCCGCATTGACAACTACGAATACCTGCTGCCCAAAAACAAGGAATTTTCCAGAAGCTGGGTGTCGATTCACTCATCTACCGGAAATGCTTGCCGCCAAAGAGATCGTATCCTCCATCCGCATGAGCTGGGTACGCCAATGGTGGGAATTCTGCGGAGGCGCCTTGATACTGATAGGCACCAAAATACGCGAAAAAGCCGAGATACTGGACATCCCTCTCCACAAACTGGGCGGACCGGAGCTGCCCTATCACGTGGTAGCCATCAAACGGGGAAGCGAGACACTGATTCCCCGCGGTGACGATACCATCAAGCTACATGACATCGTATACTTTACCACCATCAGGAAATACGTCCCCTACATCCGCAAAATAGCTGGCAAGGAAGATTATGCTGATGTGCGCAACGTAATGATTATGGGTGGAAGCCGAATTGCCGTACGCACCGCCCAATACGTCCCGGACTACATGCAGGTGAAAATCGTGGACAACGACTTGAACCGCTGCAACCGTCTGACCGAGTTGCTTGACGACCGCACCATGATTATCAATGGCGACGGGGCGGGATATGGACTTACTTGTGGAAGAGGGACTGAAAAACACGGAAGCCTTCGTTGCCTTGACCGGCAATTCGGAGACCAATATTCTAGCCTGCCTTGCCGCCAAACGCATGGGAGTCAGCAAAACCGTAGCAGAAGTGGAGAATATAGACTACATAGGCATGGCTGAAAGCCTTGACATCGGCACTGTCATCAACAAAAAGATGATTGCCGCCAGCCACATTTATCAGATGATGCTGGATGCGGACGTCAGCAATGTGAAATGCCTGACCTTTGCCAATGCCGATGTAGCGGAATTTACCGTTAAGGCCGGCTCAAAGATTACCAAACATCCGGTAAAAGACCTCGGCCTCCCGAAAGGAACCACCATCGGCGGACTTATCCGTCAGGGGGAAGGCGTCGTGGTTATGGGTAATACCTTGATACAACCGGGTGACCATGTGGTGGTATTCTGTCTAAACATGATGATTAAGAAAATCGAAAAATACTTAACTAATAGAGAATGAGTCGTTGGTAAATGATTAACTTCAAGACAATCATACGAATTATCGGTATTCTGCTATTGCTGGAAACAGTCATGTTTCTGGTCTGTTCGAGCGTGTCTTTCTACTACAGAGAAAGCGATATGCTCGATTTCTGGAAAGCAGGAGGTATCACAGCAGGGATAGGCTTATTGTTGGCAGCTCTCGGTAAAGGAGGTGAACGGCAACTGACGCGCCGTGACGGATATGTACTGGTCAGCTTTGCCTGGGTGGCATTCTCTCTTTTCGGAATGCTGCCTTTCTATATAGGCGGATACATACCCGACATTGCCGATGCATTCTTCGAGACCATGTCCGGTTTCAGCAGTACGGGTGCCACTATTTTGGACGACATCGAGTCACTTCCTCATGGAATACTGTTCTGGCGCAGCATGACACAGTGGATTGGCGGCTTGGGAATCATCATGTTCACCATTGCAGTGCTTCCTATCTTCGGAGTCAGTGGTCTGCAGGTATTCGCAGCCGAAGCAAGCGGCCCCACACATGACAAGGTTCATCCGCGTATCGGTATCACCGCCAAGTGGATTTGGAGCATCTATACCGGCATAACCACTTTACTTGTCTGCCTGCTGATGCTTGGAGGCATGGACTGGTTCGACAGCATCTGCCATGCATTTGCCACTACCGGCACCGGTGGATTCTCTACCAAGCAGGCCAGCGTTGCTACTATAATTCTCCTTATATAGAATATGTCATCTCCATCTTCATGTTTATCTCCGGTATCAACTTCACTTTAGTATTATTGTTCGTCAACCGGAAATTCAAGAAATTCATCAGCAACGCCGAGCTGAAATTCTATTTCAGCTCAGTCGTATTTTTCACTGCAGTCATAGCCATCGCGCTCTATTATACCAGTCCCATGGGGATGGAAGAATCCTTCCGCAAATCCTTGTTCCAGGTAATTTCCCTTCATACGTCCACCGGCTTTGCAACGGATGACTACATGCAATGGTCGCCCGTCCTATGGGGCCTACTTACCATCATCATGCTGATGGGAGCGTGTGCAGGCAGTACCACCGGAGGCTTGAAATGCATACGTATGGTAATTCTTACCAAAGTATCACGGAACGAATTCAAACACATCCTACACCCCAATGCCATACTTCCGGTACGAATAAACAAGCAAGTCATATCTTCCTCCATTGTCTCCACCGTACTGGCTTTTGCTTTATTTATATCACCATTATAGTTATCAGCACACTGCTTATGATGACTATGGGAGTCGGAGCTGAAGAGTCAATAGGCTGCGTTATTTCCAGCATCGGTAATATGGGACCCGGATTGGGTGAAACCGGACCTGCCTATTCGTGGAATGCCCTGCCCGATGCAGCTAAATGGCTATTATCCCTTTTAATGCTTCTGGGACGTCTTGAGTTATTCACCGTACTACTGCTTTTCACACCTGATTTCTGGAAACGAAATTGATTTAGGATAAAAAGTGTAAAAATAACCATTTTTGTTATGCGGGGATAGCAAAATGAGCAAGACTTATTATATCTTTGCGCCCTTGAAAGAGAGATTTGTGGTATGAAGCAATGCATCAAATACTGTTTAATCATTATCTTTGCAGCCCTATTGCACGACAGTGCAATAGGAGTTGCGGACATTTTGTGTGTTCCTGCCACCCGACAAGCAGAATGCTGTACGCTGTCACAAGCTCCTACCACCCAACAAGTAGTCCAGAAGTTCTACGACTTGTTTTCACCAAACTCCCTCTGCATAGAGCATGTGGATCATACGCAAGTACCAACCAATAAAAACGTACTCCTGCGCATGTACATCTACAAGATGCAGCAGTATGCTTATGCACCGGAATGCGACCGTTTGTTAAATCTGTCTCCTCATCCCGTACCCGACGCAAACTATTATGTGTTCGGACTAAGAAAGATTATCATTTAGAAGGCCTGCAAGCGCAAATGCTTGCCCCTTGACCTCGCCCCGGACAACATTCAGTTTTTTGTCCTCTGGTACGATGTATCTATTATTATATATCTAAAATCTTATCAGGTTTATGAACTTTACTTTGTTAGTGGTCGTCTTATTGACGGCAATCGCTTTCGTGGGTATCGTCATCGCGCTCTCCAATGCGATAGCACCCCGTTCGTACAATGCACAGAAGATGGAACCGTACGAGTGTGGCATCCCTACCCGCGGTAAATCGTGGATGCAATTCCGGGTAGGTTACTATCTGTTTGCCATCTTGTTCCTGATGTTCGAAGTGGAAACGGTATTTCTGTTCCCTTGGGCAGTCATCACCCGCGAACTTGGCGTGGCAGGACTTTTCAGTGTTTTATTTTTCCTGATTATATTGATTCTGGGTCTTGCTTATGCCTGGAGGAAAGGAGCTTTGGAATGGAAGTAACAAAGAAGCCGAAAATTAAATCTATCCCTTATGAGGAGTTTACAGACAACGAAACGTTGGAGAAACTGGTTCGGGAACTTAATGCCGGAGGCGCCAATGTTGCCCTTGGCGTACTGGACGATTTCGTCAATTGGGGACGCAGCAACTCACTGTGGCCTCTTACGTTTGCAACCAGCTGTTGCGGTATCGAATTCATGGCCCTCGGCGCAGCCCGCTATGATATGGCGCGCTTCGGGTTCGAAGTAGCCCGTGCCAGTCCGCGCCAGGCAGATATGATTATGGTTTGCGGGACAATAACCAACAAGATGGCTCCCGTTCTGAAACGTCTTTACGACCAGATGGCCGATCCAAAATATGTAGTAGCCGTAGGCGGCTGTGCCGTCAGCGGAGGCCCGTTCAAGAAATCCTATCATGTGGTGAACGGTGTGGACAAGATTCTGCCGGTGGATGTCTACATTCCCGGTTGCCCTCCGCGTCCGGAAGCATTCTACTACGGCATGATGCAATTGCAACGTAAAGTGAAAATAGAAAAATACTTCGGTGGAGTAAACAGAAAAGAAGAAAACCACTAATCAGCACTTAAATATATGGAAATAAAATACATAGAGCCCTCAGCCCTGCACGACGAAATGCTGCGTCTGCGGAAAGAGAAACAGATGGACTTTCTGGAATGCCTCAGCGGTATGGATTGGGGAATACCCGACGAGAAAGACACACCGGACACTCCCCGCGGACTCGGTGTAGTCTATCTGTTGGAATCTACCGTTACCGGCGAACGGATAGCGGTACGTACCGCCACTCTAAACCGGGAACATCCCGAACTCCCTTCCGTCAGCGATATCTGGAAAGCTGCGGATTTCAACGAACGCGAAGTCTACGACTTTTACGGTATCGTTTTCATCGGTCACCCGGATATGCGCCGACTCTATCTGCGCAATGACTGGGTAGGCTATCCCCATGCGTAAGGACAATGAACCGGAAAAAGATAATCCGTTACGTATGGACAACGAAGAAACGGTAGACACCACCATGGAGTTGGAGCTGAATCCCGACGGTAGCATCAAAAATAAGGAGATGCAACTTTTTGGTGATGAAGAATATGTGGTGAACATCGGTCCCCAACATCCGGCCACCCACGGCGTAATGCGCTTCCGTGTATCATTGGAGGGTGAAGTCATCGACAAGATTGATGCCAACTGCGGCTACATCCACCGGGGTATCGAGAAGATGTGCGAAAGCCTGACCTATCCGCAGACTTTGGCTCTGACCGACCGTCTGGACTATCTGGGTGCACACCAGAACCGCCATGCCTTGTGCATGTGTATCGAAAAGGCAATGGGCGTGGAAGTTAGTGAACGCGTGCAGTACATACGTACCATTATGGACGAGTTGCAGCGAATAGACTCTCATCTGCTGTTCTACTCTTGTCTTGCTATGGACTTGGGTGCATTAACGGCCTTCTTCTACGGTTTCCGCGACCGCGAAAAGATACTCGACATCTTTGAGGAAACTTGTGGCGGACGCCTCATCATGAACTACAACACCATCGGTGGCGTGCAGGCGGACATTGCTCCCGGCTTCGTAAAGAAAGTGAAGGAGTTCATCCCCTACCTCCGCGGTATCCTACACGAATATCACGACGTATTCACCGGAAACATCATTGCCCAGCAACGTCTGAAAGGTGTGGGTATACTCTCACGGGAAGATGCCATCGCCTTTGGAGCTACCGGAGGCACCGGACGCGCCAGCGGATGGGCCTGCGACGTGCGTAAGCGTATGCCGTATGCCGTATATGACAAGGTGGACTTTAAAGAAGTCATCCGCACCGAAGGTGATTCATGGGCACGTTACCTTATCCGTATGGATGAAATTTTGGAGAGCCTGAAGATTATCGAGCAACTGATAGACAACATCCCGGAAGGAGCCTACCAGGAAAAGATGAAACCTATTATCCGCGTACCGGAAGGCACTTATTATGCAGCCGTAGAAGGTAGCCGCGGTGAATTCGGCGTCTTCCTCGAAAGCCACGGTGACAAAACGCCTTACCGCCTGCACTTCCGCAGTACGGGTTTGCCATTGGTATCGACCGTAAACACGATTTGCCGCGGAGCTAAAATCGCCGACCTTATTGCCATTGGCGGAACATTAGATTATGTAGTACCAGATATTGATAGATAAAAGAATTTACGATTTGACAATTCACAATTTACCATGCGGAATTACAGCGCAGCCAAATTGTAAATTGTACATTGTAAATCAAAAAGCGCCTCGTAAATTGTACATTGTAAATAGTAAATAGTAAATGAACAACGTGTTTGACTTTAGTATAGTAACCAACTGGATACACCAGATGCTGACTTCCCTGATGCCGGAAGGTCTGGCAATATTCCTCGAATGCGTGGTGATTGGCGTATGCATCATCTTGATGTATGCCGTGCTTGCCATCATCCTGATTTACATGGAGCGTAAAATATGCGCCTTCTTCCAATGCCGCCTCGGTCCGATGCGCGTGGGGAAATGGGGATTGCTCCAAGTGCCCTGCGACGTCATCAAGATGTTGACGAAGGAAATCATTGATTTGAAATTTTCTGACCGGTTCCTCTACAATCTGGCACCGTTCATGGTAATCATCGCTTCTTTCCTGACATTTGCCTGCCTGCCATCAACAAGGGATTGGAAGTATTGGACTTCAATGTAGGAGTGTTCTTCCTGCTGGCTGCATCGAGTATCGGCGTAGTGGGTATCCTGCTGGCAGGCTGGAGCTCCAACAATAAATTCTCGCTGATTGGAGCCATGCGAAGCGGTGCGCAGATTATCAGCTACGAGTTGTCCTGCGGATTGAGCATACTGACAATGGTAGTGTTGATGGGAACCATGCAGTTCTCCGAAATAGTAGAAGGACAAGCTGACGGCTGGTTCATCTTCAAGGGACATATCCCTGCATTGATAGCCTTCATCATCTACCTCATTGCCGGAAATGCGGAAACCAACCGTGGTCCCTTCGACTTGCCCGAAGCCGAAAGCGAGTTGACTGCCGGATACCATACGGAGTACAGCGGTATGGGCTTCGGATTCTTCTATCTGGCGGAATATTTGAATCTGTTTATCGTAGCTCCGTGGCAGCCACCATCTTCCTGGGAGGCTGGATGCCGCTACACATCGTAGGTCTGGACGGCTTCAACGCAGTGATGGATTACATTCCGGGCTTTGTATGGTTCTTCGGAAAGGCCTTCTTCGTAGTCTTCCTGCTGATGTGGATAAAGTGGACTTTCCCCCGCCTGCGTATTGACCAGATTCTGAATCTGGAGTGGAAGTACCTGGTACCCATCTCTATGGTGAACTTGATTTTGATGGTATTAATTGTAGTATTTAAATTGCATTTCTAACCGGCGTAGTGCCGGAGCAAGATTTCCTTGCGGATAATTTTAATAAAGGCAAAAGTAATGAAAGAAAAGAACTCTTATATCGGCGGACTCATACACGGCGTCACTTCTCTGCTGACGGGTATGAAGACAACCATGACCGTATTCTGCCGACGAAAGACTACCGAACAATATCCGGAAAACCGCTCGACATTGAAACTCTCCGACCGTTTCCGTGGCACGCTGACCATGCCCCATAATGACAAAATGAACATCGGTGCGTGGCTTGCGGCTTGTGCCAGATGGCTTGTCCCAACGACACCATCAAGGTGACCGGCGAGATGATTGAAACGGAAGACGGCAAGAAAAAGAAGATATTGGCTAAGTACGAGTACGACCTCGGTTCGTGCATGTTCTGCAACTCTGTGTGAATGCCTGCCCTCACGATGCCATCACGTTCGACCAGGATTTTGAGCATGCTGTGTTCGACCGCACGAAACTGGTCATGACGCTGAACCGTCCGGGCAGCCATGTAGAAGAAAAAAAGAAACCCGCTGCTCCCAAAGAAGAGACAACAAAGTAATTCGTTAATAGTAACTTGTAATTAAACAACATGGAAATAACTCTTGAAACAGTAGTATTCTACTTCCTTGCGGCCTTTATCACCGTATTTTCCATCTTGACGGTAACGACCCACCGCATGGTGCGCTCGGCCACCTACCTGCTGTTCGTGCTTTTCGGTACGGCAGGCATCTACTTTCTGCTGGGTTACACCTTCCTCGGTTCCGTGCAGATTATGGTCTATGCCGGCGGTATCGTGGTACTCTACGTCTTCTCCATACTGCTTACCAGTGGCGAAGGCGATGTCATCGAGAAGTTAAAGCGTAGCAGATTCCTTGCCGGACTGGGTGCCACCGTGGGCGGTGCCATCATCGTAGTATTCATCACTTTAAAGCATAAGTTCATTGCCACTACCGACGTGGAGCCTTTGGAAGTCAACATCAAGACCATCGGTCACCACATGCTGAGCGGTGACAAGTATGGTTATCTGCTTCCCTTCGAAGCTGTCAGCATTTTATTATTGGCATGTATCGTAGGCGGATTATTAATAGCACGTAAAAGATAAGAATTATGATACACATGGAATATTATCTGATAGTTTCGGCTATCATGTTCTTCGCAGGCATCTATGGGTTCTTTACCCGCCGCAACACACTGGCGATACTTATCAGCATCGAGCTGATTCTGAATGCCACGGACATCAACTTTGCGGTGTTCAACCGTTTCTTATTCCCTGGAGGACTGGAAGGATATTTCTTCTCTTTATTCTCCATTGCCATCTCGGCGGCCGAAACGGCTGTAGCCATTGCATCATGATCAACATCTACCGTAACATCCGCAGCATCCAGGTGAACAAACTGGATGAGATGAAATGGTAAGAGCCAAAATCGCCAAACGATGTTTCTTGAATAGTAATAATTGATAAACATAGTATATATGGAATATACAATATTAATCCTTCTGCTCCCTTTCCTCTCTTTCCTCGCCCTGGGACTTGGAGGTAAATGGATGTCGCACCGCATTGCCGGCCTTATCGGAACTGCAGTACTGGGCCTGGTCGCAGTGCTTTCCTATCTCACCGCAGGAATGTACTTCAGCGCTCCCCGCCTTGCTGACGGTACGTACGAGACGCTGATGCCCTATAACTTCAAATGGCTGCCCTTCACAGAAAGCCTCAGTATCGACATGGGCATTCTGCTTGACCCGATTTCGGTCATGATGCTCGTAGTCATCAGCACCGTTTCGCTGCTAGTACACATATACTCTTTCGGTTACATGAAGGGCGAACGCGGTTTCCAGCGCTACTACGCCTTCTTGTCGCTCTTCACCATGTCCATGCTCGGACTGGTAGTGGCTACGAATATCTTCCAGATGTATCTTTTCTGGGAGTTGGTGGGCGTGTCCTCCTATCTGCTGATTGGTTTCTACTATACGAAACCCGCAGCTATTGCTGCTTCGAAGAAAGCATTTATCGTTACCCGTTTTGCTGACCTAGGTTTCCTTATAGGTATCCTTGTCTATGGATATTATGCCGGCACATACACCTTCAGCCCCAATGAGATGGCGCTGGCAAAGGGCGGTGCGGCCATGATTCCGCTTGCCTTGGGACTGATGTTCATCGGTGGCGCCGGAAAGAGTGCCATGTTCCCGTTGCACATCTGGCTGCCCGATGCATGGAAGGTCCTACGCCAGTCAGTGCACTGATTCATGCCGCCACGATGGTGGTTGCAGGGGTCTATCTGGTGGCACGCATGTTCCCGTTGTTCATAGAGTATGCTCCCAGCGTGCTGCACATCGTGGCATACGTAGGAGCTTTCACGGCATTCTATGCCGCCAGTGTGGCATGTGTGCAGAGTGATATCAGACGTGTACTGGCATTCTCCACCATCTCCCAAATCGGTTTCATGATGGTGGCGCTGGGTGTATGTACATCAGCCGACCCGCACGAAGGGGGACTAGGCTACATGGCAGGCATGTTCACTTGTTCACACATGCCATGTTCAAGCATTGCTGTTCCTCGGAGCGGGTAGCATCATCCATGCCGTACACAGTAACGAGATGTCTGCCATGGGCGGACTGCGGAAGTATATGCCCATTACGCATATCACGTTCCTCATCGCCTGCCTTGCCATTGCAGGTATCCCGCCGTTCTCCGGATTCTTCTCCAAAGATGAAATCCTGACGGCATGCTTCCAGTTCAGCCCCACTATGATGGATTATGACAGTGATTGCAGGTATGACAGCATTCTATATGTTCCGTCTTTATTATGGTATCTTTTGGGCCGGCTCAGAGCCGGGACAAAAGTCGGCAAGTGATGGGGCGACAGCCACGTGCCTCACCCCCACGAGAGTCCACTGGCGATGACCCTGCCCCTGATGCTCCTGGCTGTTGTTACGATAGTTGCCGGTTTCATTCCTTTCGGACACTTCATCAGTTCCAACGGTGAAGCATATAGCATCCATCTTGATTGGAGTGTGGCAGGTACAAGTATCGTCGTAGCAGTGGTTGCCATAGCCATTGCCACCTACATCTATGCAGGTAGCCGGCAGCCCGTTGCCAACGCACTGGCACGCCGTTTCAAAGGCTATGGACAGCAGCTTACCACCGCTTCTACCTGGATGAAGTTTACCAGTTCATCACCCACCGCATCATCTTCGGCTGCATCTGCCGCCCCATCGCCTGGTGGGACCGCCACGTGGTCGACGGCTTCTTCAACTTCCTTGCCTGGAGTGCCGAGGCTACCAGTGACGAGATACGCGGTCTGCAGAGCGGACGCATCCAGCAATATACATTTGTATTCCTGCTGGGCACGCTGGCATTGATACTGTTGCTATTGCTATAACCCGAGATCTTTCAATCGTAAATCGTAAATCGTTAAATCGTAAATATAAAGATGAACTTTTATCATTATTTGTACTCATCCCCTTGCTGATGTTGCTGGGTCTTTGGCTCAGCCGCAACATCGCACAAATACGTGCGGTGATGGTGACCGGTGCATCGGCTCTGCTGGTTCTTTCTGCAGCATTGACCGTAATGTACCTCAATGCACGCCACGCCGGTGCCACGGATGAAATGCTGTTCCGTGCCGACATGGCCTGGTATCCTGCACTCAACATCCACTATTCGGTAGGAGTAGACGGTATTTCGGTAGCCATGCTGCTGCTTTCGGCCATCATTGTCTTTACCGGAACATTCGCCTCCTGGAGGCTGCAACCGCTGACTAAAGAATATTTCCTTTGGTTCACCTTCCTTTCCATCGGTGTGTTCGGGTTCTTCATCTCAATAGACTTGTTCACCATGTTCATGTTCTACGAGGTAGCCCTCATTCCCATGTATCTGCTTATCGGTGTATGGGGGTCGGGACGCAAGGAGTACTCTGCCATGAAGCTGACACTGATGCTGATGGCGGCTCCGCCTTCCTGCTTATCGGTATCCTGGGTATCTACTACGGTGCCGGAGCCACCTCTATGAATCTATTGGAAATAGCACAGATGCACAATATTCCCATCGAACAGCAACGTATCTGGTTCCCGCTCACTTTCCTCGGTTTCGGTGTGCTGGGCGCTCTGTTCCCGTTCCACACATGGAGCCCCGACGGTCACGCCTCCGCACCGACTGCCGTATCCATGCTCCATGCCGGTGTATTGATGAAGCTGGGAGGTTACGGTTGTTTCCGCATAGCCATGTACCTGATGCCCGAAGCTGCACAGGAACTGGGATGGATATTCCTGATTCTTACCGGAATCTCCGTAGTATACGGCGCATTCTCCGCTTGTGTACAAACCGACTTGAAGTATATCAACGCCTACTCTTCCGTCAGCCATTGCGGTCTGGTGTTGTTCGCCATTCTGATGATGAACCAAACAGCTTGCACGGGTGCTGTTCTGCAGATGCTCTCTCACGGACTGATGACAGCCTTGTTCTTCGCCCTTATCGGTATGATATACGGACGTACCCATACGCGTGACGTCCGCGAACTCTCCGGTCTGATGAAGATTATGCCTTTCCTGGCTGTCTGCTATGTAATCGCCGGTCTTGCCAATCTGGGATTACCCGGACTCAGCGGTTTCATTGCCGAAATGACCATCTTCACCGGTTCGTTCCAGCATCCCGATACGTTCCACCGCGTGTGGACAGTCATTGCATGCAGTTCCATCGTGATTACAGCAGTCTATATCCTGCGACTGGTAGGAAAGATTCTCTATGGCACCTGCACTAACAAACATCACCTCACTTTGAGCGACGCTACCTGGGATGAACGCACAGCGGTCATTATCCTCATAGCATGCGTTGCCGCCCTTGGTATGGCACCATGGTGGATTAGCGGCATGATTGGAGACAGCGTATTGCCGATAGTTAATGCACTGTAAATTGTAAATAGAAAATTGTAAAACAATAAATACATAGTCATGGATTATTCTCAATTCCTCCTGCTCAAAGAAGAGCTTTCGCTGATATTGGTCATCGTCATCCTTTTTGTCGCCGACCTCTTCATGAGTCCGGATGCACACAAGAATGACGGCAAACCGGTGCTGAACACAATGCTGCCAGTTGTTCTGCTGACCATACATACACTTATCACCATCGTTCCCGGTCCTATGGCCGATGCCTTTGGCGGCATGTACCACAACCAGCCTATACAAAGCATCGTGAAATCCATCCTCAGTATAGGTACACTGATTGTATTCCTGATGGCCCACGAATGGATGCGCCGTCCGGACACTGCCATCAAACAAGGTGAGTTCTACATTCTGACACTTTCCACCTGCTGGGTATGTACTTCATGATTTCCGCCGGCCACTTCCTGATGTTCTTTATCGGCCTGGAAACGGCAAGTATCCCAATGGCAGCATTGGTTGCCTTCGACAAATACCGCCATCACTCTGCCGAGGCAGGTGCCAAATATATTCTCACGGCACTGTTCTCCAGCGGATTGCTGCTATACGGATTATCTTTGATTTACGGTACGGTAGGCACTCTCTACTTTGCCGACATACCGGCACGCCTCACCGGTGACCCGTTGCAGATTATGGCATTCGTATTCTTCTTCTCTGGCATGGGATTCAAATATCACTGGTGCCTTTCCATCTTTGGACAGCAGACGTTTACGAAGGTGCTCCAAGCACGGTGACAGCCTATCTGAGTGTCATCTCTAAAGCTCTGCCGCTTTCGTACTGATGACTATCCTCATCAAGGTATTCGCTCCGATGGTGGAGCAATGGCAGGAAGTGCTGTACTGGGTTATCATCGCCTCCATCACAATCGCCAACCTCTTCGCCCTGCGCCAGCAGAACCTGAAGCGGTTGATGGCTTTCTCCAGTATCTCGCAAGCAGGTTACATCATGCTGGGTGTCATCAGCGGAAGCGCACAAGGTATGACGTCGCTGGTATACTACGTGCTGATATATATGTTCGCCAATCTTGCCGTATTTACCGTTATCACGATTGTGGCACTGCGGGCAGGCAAGTTCACACTTGAAGACTATAACGGGCTGTATACCACTAATCCGAAGTTGGCGTTCCTGATGACGCTGGCACTGTTCTCTCTGGCAGGCATCCCGCCGTTTGCGGGCTTCTTCTCGAAGTTCTTCATCTTTGCGGCAGCTTTCGAAGGCGGCTTCCATCTGCTGGTATTCATTGCCCTTATCAATACAATCATCTCGCTTTATTACTATCTGAAGATTGTAAAGGCAATGTACATCAACAAGAGCGACGAACCGATTGCAGCATTCCGCAGCGACAACTATACACGTGCCAGCCTGGCCATTTGCACGCTGGGTATTGTGGTACTGAGCATTGCAAGTGTGGTATATCAATCCATCGATAAGTTCTCATTCGGATTATAACCGGAGGGTATCATCACTCACCACAGATTACGCAGATTGACACAAATTATCTTTAGAAGTTCTGATAATCAAGAGCTTTGAGTTATGTTAATCTGCATAATTTGTGGTGAGTGTGTATTTGGGCATATTTTCATACTATACAACCGGCAGCATAAACCAAAAGCATGAGCTTTCCCCGGCTCACTGTCCACACCGATTGTGCCACCCAACTGTTCTATAATACTCTTGCTGATAGAAAGCCCCAGACCCGTACCATGTACAAACGTATTCAGCTTTATAAAACGACCGAATATCTGATCCTGCATTTCCGGCTCGATGCCAATGCCCGTATCGGCCACATAAAAACGTAAACGAGTTTCATCTACCTTGTCATATCCTACACAGATACTTCCCGCAGTGGTGAACTTGATGGCATTGTTGACAAAGTTGGCTATGACCTGATTCAAACGGTTACGGTCACTGACAATCCGGCATTCCGGCAGATGACGGTCGAAAAGAACTTCCACCCCCGGTTTAGCCTTCATCTTCATGAAGCGCACGATGTCCTCACACAGCACGTTCACGTCCAGCTCTTTTTTCACAAAGTCAAATGTCCCGGCCTCTATCTTGGACAAATCCAGTATATCGGAAATCAGCTGCAACAACAAGTCATTGTTTTCTTCGATAATCGCCATATACCGCCTTTTTTCCTCCATGTCCCCGGTCTCTCCCATCAGACTGGAGAAACCGACAATCGCATTCAGAGGCGTACGTATCTCATGACTCATATTGGCAAGGAAGCACTCTTCAAACGATCGGCGGTTTCTGCCTTCTCTTTGGCTTCAATCAACATAGCTTCCGTCTCCTTCAATTCCGTAATATCATAGTTAACTCCTATCAGTTCTATTTGTCCGTTCTCCGGTTCAAACAGATTGACGACCACATTGGTACGTACCCAATTCCATTTCCCCTTCTCGCCCGGACGCTCAATACGCATCTCTCCCTGAAAATGTTTGGCTTCACCACACGGGCCTTACAGAAGAAATCGAGCATCCTTCTGCGGTCGCTGGGGTACATCTTGCTATATATCCCCACAATATCCGCCAACTGGGTATTCTCGTCCTCTCCCATATTCTTATACCATTGCTTGATGGCATAGCCTTTCCGGTCAAGCAAGTTCAGCTTGGCATAAC
>ENA-OQDF01000463-OQDF01000463.1-human-gut-metagenome-genome-assembly--contig:-NODE-463-length-16625-cov-1.721057_pt1 | contig 16625 bp, 30 predicted proteins | sample MGYA00242769_ERZ504597 | MGnify/ENA primary metagenome ERZ504597 (study PRJEB26092, sample SAMD00036305) | human gut metagenome | host: Homo sapiens | study: EMG produced TPA metagenomics assembly of...
GTGTTGTGGAACATTCTATAAAAGAGAAGCAGCATAAGAGTTCCCTCAAATGCTGCCCTGCCTTAAATTAGTTTGGCAATTAGTTAATCTTCTTGTAGGTGGTCGTAGTAATATCGTCTAACTCTAAACCACCGTCATCCGTATTATCCCAATCCTCAAAGGCGAGAACCAATTTATTAGCTGTAAGCTCATTGATAGTAAGGACATCCGAATAACCGTCATCGTAAGAGATAGTCAGCTTATTGCCTTTCAAAGACCAGCGACTTGTTTCTGTATATCCACCGTCCGCATAGCCTTCTGTACAAGTACCGTCAGCTTTGAACTCTCTTAAGCCATTGGTGTAGGCTTCATCAGAGGTAACCACTTCCTTGCCATTCTCCACTTTGTGAATCTTCTCCCAAGTGACTGCCATTTACCTATAAGGTTGGCTTGGTCAATGATTGTCTGTTCTTCTTCATCATCGCTACAAGCTGTAAAGTTTACAGCTAACATGACCATTAACAAGGTCATTCCTAAGAATCTTAATGTTCTCATTGTTGCTAAATTGGTTATTATTTACGTTTATAAATTACTATATCACTATGTCCGTTGTCGTTAAGGTATAGTTCCTTTTCTGTTATCTTAACTACTGTGTAAATGGTATTCTCCTCTCCCCAATCAGTTGTATAGTAAGTAACAAACATATATCTGTTAGGGAAGTACTCAATGTACGTTTAGAGTTTCATTCTCACTTATTTCTGTATAGGTGTCGTCTTTGTTAAAGGTAAGTGTTTCACCCTCTGCTTCACCTGTTCCCTGCCAAGTACCAAGCAACAACTCCAAGTATTGTCTGGCTCTTGTTGAATAATTTCGTTCGTAACATCATCGCCACAGGAACTAACTCCCATGCTTAATGCAACCAATAATGAGGCTGCTAATAATCTAAATGTTCTCATTGTTAATTAAATTTAATCTTTAAAACTGCACATGATAATAACTATAATAAATCCTCCAATGAATAGGCCTGCTGTAAAAACTGAGAATATATCCATATTGTTAAAGTGATGATATAATGTAGTATATAATAACAATGACGATAATTCCTATTATTATTAATGGTAAGTTTTTAATGATTGCAGCTCCTAAGAAGCAAATTAAAAACAGTAAGCATATTAGTGCAAAAATTAGAATGAACCAATCTTTCGCTTTCATATTTGTTGACTTATTCTGCTCACCTGTTCCCTACGATAAGCTGTTATAAAATAAAAAGGTGTGGGAACGTACTGTCTTATCTCATTCTCAGGCTCTCGCATTGCCTTTGGTACGGATAAAACAATAGCCCACACCATAAGATAATATCTAAGCCCAAAGATTGGTAGGTATATATCCATGATGTGGCGCTACTGCTATCATCTTCGTACCGTTGTCAATTTGCGAGATTTGAGAATGGAAGATAATTTCAATAACACCTTTCGTTAAATATGTCCTTCCAACTCCTTGACGCATCAGTTCATTGGAATTGGTGCAAAGATAGCGAAAGGTTCTAAATTAATAGGCATGAAGTGAGGATTAATAGTAACTTCCATGCTCTCAAACATGGTCTGAACGGGATATTTAATAAGATTTGCATCCATACTCTGTAAATCCATGCGGGTATCAAAATGGTAATTCCCCTTATAAGAAGTGAATTTTAGAATTTGTTACCCACATGGATTTATAAAGCTAAAGTCAATTTCTCCGACTGAATTTAGAGGCAGGACAAACTTGGATTGGGTATATAAGACTAACCTTGCTCTAAATTTGTCCTGCCTTTCAAGTGATTTCACTACATCAACCCTGCTCTGACAAGTAATCTCTTGACTTGTGTAATCTGAAACTTGCATCCCTTAGATGTAACAAAGCCTTGCTCATTCAACAGACAAGTCATTTCAGATAATGATTTGCCTTGCATTGACAGCGACCGTAACAGTGCTATCGCTCTCATGTTATTTGGATTGTTATCTGCTTTAGCCTTGTTGGTAATGATACTATGTTGAACAGCTTGTTCAAATTTACTCATCAAGTTCTCCGATTTACCGAGCCTTACACCCCTTGCTTTTTTGGCTTGAAGTGACTGTTTGGTTCTCTGACTGATTAATCCTGCTTCATATTCGGCTATGCTGCTGATGATATGCAGAATTAATCTGTTGGCTTGTGGAAAGTCACGGAACACAATCTCAACATCACTCTCCAACAGCTTGGAAGTAAACGCTACATTCCTTGACAACCTATCCAATTTGGCTACAATCAGAATAGAGTTGGTTTTCCTGCACATCGCCAAAGCTGCAAGAAGTTGAGGTCTATTAGATTTCTTCCCACTCTCCGTTTCAATGTACTCAACAAGTATAGGCTGGTTCTTCACATGGTTGTGTATAATCTCTCGTTGTGCTTCTACACCAAGACCTGAGATTTGTTGCTTCATGGTGGATTGCCTTAGATATGCTATGTATGTCTTCATAATTCACAATTATTAATAGTTGGTTACAAATGCTGAACGAACATTCAGCTTATGTAAGTAAGGACACCCAACTTAAAAATTGAATGTCCTTTTCAAGATGATACGCTATAACTGTCCTTCATCAGCGAAGCTGTAATATCCTGCATCTGTAAGTATGAGGTGGTCTAAAACTGTAATTCTCATAAGTTGGGCTGCATCCTTGACTTGCTTAGTAATCTCCATATCCTGCCTGCTTGGTTTCAGATTACCGCTTGGATGATTATGTGCAAGGATAATGGCTACTGAATTGGTGAGCAATGCAGCTTGTAGAATTACTCTTACATCAGCACAAGTTTCAGTAATTCCACCCTCTGATATAAGAGTGTAACCTAAAACTTGCTTGGCTTGGTTAAGAAACAGTACTTTGAAGTATTCTTTGTAACAGATTGTACCCTCCTTATAGGTAGGAAGCAAGTATTTATAAGCATCCTCTGAACAAGTTACTTGATGCAGACTTTTAAATTTTGGTTTGTAGGACAGTTCCACTTCACCCACAGTATAATCTATATCCATAATGTACAATGTTTAATAAGTTGGTAGAAATAAAGAAAGGACACCAACTTAATGATGTCCCTTCCTCTCTCAATCAACAATCCACTCAGCCCAAGAACCAAGCGTATTCACTATCTCCTAATTTGGCACGTTGAATGCCTTGTACAAACTCTGTACAGTTAAGATTCCTCTCCAAGAAGTTATCAATGTAACTTGACTTTACAGAACCATTGAGCAGGTTTAAGAGCTGCCAGCCTGTAATGCTGTCCCCAGTACTCTTGAAATTCACATCAGAAACGAATGCTCTACAAGCTGCATTAATTTGACTGTCTCCCAGCAATAGACGAGGTAAGCGTTTCTGTTGGTTGGGTGTAAGAGCTTGATATAATCTCATCCTGCCTATTATCTGGCAGAACTCACTCGTTGAGATTGACATCTGCCCAAGTGTCCTTAACAGATGCAGGTCTTTGGATGGGTTGTAAGCATGGAACAGATTCAATGCTGCTGCATATAGTTCCTGTATGCTTAGGACTTCTATCTTATCCTGCAAGCCGTCAGTAGTAAGCATTAAATTTGAGCACACACGATTACGAAAGCCTATGAAGATTTTAAATCTCTCAACAGACTTCTTACTGTATAGGTTAATCTCGTTATATGCTCTCACTCCACCAATGGATAACGCTAAACGATTACCGTATTCATCATGTACAATGGATGGAATTTCAAAACAGAAACACATTCTCTGATAGAACAAAGTCTTCTCTTCATCTGTCAGTTCAGATGCTTTCTTACCTAATGCACTTGGTATTCTGCCATTGATAGGGTGTGAGATTCTAATCTCTGGCATATCAAACTGTTCTCCATGAAAGTAATCCTTAGCTGCATCTACTACTGCACCTATAAAGGATTGGTGGCTTATGGTTTCCTCCATTGATGCAAAACTTGGAATGATGCAGTCTTGCTGTAAGTGCTGTAAGGTTACTTCCTGCGTGTTGGCTTCAATGAAATGGTTTACTCTCTTGGGTGCTGCTACTTCTTCCACAATGATTGCTTCTTCTGCAAACTCACCCATGTTTAATGATTCTCTACGCTGTGCCATAGCTGGCATAATTACTAAATCTCTCATAATGAAATTGAATTAAATGGTTATTGATTGAATGGATTTAATAGGAACAAACCTAAAACACAAGTGAATTTCTTCGCTTGTATCTTAGGCTGTCCTATGTTTTTCCCTAAAGATTCTTTCAAAGGAAATGAGGAGCATTAGTAAATTATTGGTTAGCTATGGCAATAGTGCATCGTGCCTGCTCTTGGATTAATAAGAATGCTTATTCCTGCCAACTATCAGACTGCATTTCTAAAGCATTCTTTTTATTTAAGAGCTATGAGGGGGTGTTTATGTTGGTAGGGGTGTCTTGTGCATTACTCTGATGGTTTAAAATTGTCATTACGAAGTAGCATTCATAAGGCTGCTTACCCTTATCGTAGAAATCAACTTTAGATGCTTCTAAAGTCAGAATAAGACAGAGTGGGGATTATTCGTACTATCTCTTAATATATTAATAAACAGTACGAAAAATCCTACTTGCCTGTTATTTGGATCTTGAAAGCTATCTTAACCACGTTTTTTGAGTTGGTTGGATTCCACTCCTTGCGCTGTTTGGCTATGTTGTTGTCTAATAATAGTTCATTGGGAGTAAGCTCTATCCCTTTGGTATATATCTTAACAAACCTGCACTATATAATTCCAGATTGTAACTCTCTACATTCTTCTTACCCATTCCCAATTTGTCAGCCAACTTATTAGGAGTAAGCAGTATCTTGTTGTTCTCTGCTATTAATAGGAGCTTGATATAATATCCTTTCACTTTAATATTCAAATCCACTGTCATAAAGAGGTAGGACAGTGTTATGAAGTTGGGATGTTCAATGGGTGGAATGCAGTAAATGCTCCTCATTACAAATTCTATAAGAGGATGGTTGATAGCTTCCCTATATCTCTTTCTAATCAGCACTGCCTCTATATCCTTATTGAAGTTCTTTAATGCGTCCTCTTTCTCTCCAGTTCGTTTGGCTAAGTCTTTGATTCTCCATCTGACCTTATAATAGTCGTTTCTATATAAGGACAGACAGAAGAACCTGTACAAATTGGGTGGATTGAGTTTATCTACAATAGACTTGTTAATGGTAGCATAATCCTGCCTAATGTTACTTGTCCTGTTTTGCAGGTATCTTTGAGGTATCTTCATATTCATTAGTAGCTGATTGAATAGTATTGGTAAACATTAAATCTTTCTTCTCTCGTTCCATCCTGTAATAGTAGGCAGTTCCAAAGTATATCTTGGCTTCCTTTCTGTTGTGAAACTTCTTTCCTGTTGGCAGATGAATTATCATATCAGTTTAAATATCAGTGAATTAATAAGCCAACTTCTGCAATGAGATATAATAGGTAGCAACCTTTCCATTCTTCTTTCTCCTTGTCTTTAGATAGTTATTAAGATTAGCCCACAATCCAATGTGAACCTTGTTATCTTTTACTCCCTGTTTAAGAGCCTTAACTCTTATCTGCTCATAAGTAAATTCTTCCATTTTAGATATTCTGAATAGTTTGTAAGTCCGTCAATCTATGTGGTGGGATTATCTGCTTGTAGTACTGTAAAGATAGTAACTCCATAAGTGAGAAACTAATGATAAGACCACACATTTAGTAATCAGACTTAGACTATTCAGAATTTCTAAGAACTTGGGGAGAACAAGCCCACCTGTCACATGGGCTTTGCTCCGTAGTATGTATTATGCTTCTAAAGCATTTTGTAGCATTGCTTGAAAATCATCATCTTCCTTTATTTTCTTTAGTTTGTCATCATTAAGTTCTAATTGTTTTAGCTTATCCAAAGCCTTGAATGCTTGTTCTTCGCCATGTACTTTAGCATAACTGTTAAATCCTTTAATGAAGTAACGTTTAGTGAGAAATGTGACGCTGATTTTGGCAGCTTTGCATAGAGTTATAAAATCGTTACCTCTCTTGATGTCAACTATGGCATCTTTTGGTAGATTGTATTCTTCTCTTCTTAAAACCTTGTTCAATATCTTCTCTGGAATGTTCTTCTTGGTATAAATCAGACCTGCTGTCGTAGGATTGAATCCCTGTTGGATTAGTTCAGCCATATTCTCAAAGAGTTCATCTTTGGATGTCAAGGCAGCAACCCCTATCTTGGCTTTCATATCCCAATTACCAACTCTGTTGATTTCTTCCAAATAAGTTCCTATATCCTTAATATCCTTAACAAAGACATTGGGGATAGTCATATTACCTTTGACAGAGTTTAGTTTGGCAAATGCTGTGCTTCTGTGTTGACCGTCCAAGATTACAAAGTAGCCTTCTGCCTCTTCTTCTGTCAGAACTCTACCGTTTACATCTGTTACGACATATCCTGCCTTTATTAGTTTTGAAGCTTCTATCACGATGATGGGATAGGCTTCTTCATATTTGCCATTGTCAATAATAGCAATGAACGTATCTACTTCTTTGAATCAATGCTTCTGTTATGTTTTACAAAGGCAATCTTCTTAGAGACCTTCTCCTCAGTTTTAGTTAATTGGAATGTAATAGGTTCGTCTTTAAGTGTGAGGCTTTACTATTCTTCTCTTCAATAGCCTGCTTTAATTGTTTCACAATTAACTCTTGGGCGTGTAGAACGGTTTCTCCCAACTGTCTGTTAACTATGTTCTTCAAATCTCTTTCAGCTTTAATCAACTGTTGTTGTAAGCTGAGAGTGCGCACTGCCTTTCCAGCTTTAGCATTAGCTACTGATTTGCTGGTTGCAGTCTTTCCTGCTGTCTTAGTCATTGTTTTCATTGTCATCTTGTTTTTAATTATCAAATTAAGTTCTTTGTAACCGTCCAATCTATGCGCACTTGGCTTTCTGATTACGCTGCAAAACTACTTGCTTCTGGGCTGATTAAAAGAGAGAAATTAATGGGTGGTTTTACTTCCCCTCTTAATTGTCAGCTCGTCCGCTATCGTTTTGACGCTGCAAAGATGGGATATAATGGCAGGATTAAAAGAGAGAAAAAAGTCCTGCTCTTATGTACCTCTTAATGGTACGGAGCAGGACTGTATTAATTATCAGAAGTTTATTAGAAGTATATGCTGTTCGCAGTATCAATTCTCTTGTCTTTATATTGCTTGATGTAACCTTTTAGGACATCTTCATCATCTGAGAATTTACTATGTTAGATAGCTTAGTGAAGTAGATAAGCCTTGATATGAGCAATGTCTTACTAAGTGATATGGTGCTTCCTTTCTTCTGTCTGACATTAAACAGCTTATTATATGGCTCTAAATTGAAGAAGTCATTGAACATCTTATAGAACAGCCATATCTGAACGGATTCCTTTTCTTCTGCATGGGTGCTTATGCTGACTTGTTGGTTCTGCATCCAAGGATGTTCCTCTATCTCTTTTAGGTTGTTGGCAATGATAGTAGCCAAGTAACCTATTGCATTGGCATTGTCAATTACTATCTGATGCTTGCCTTAAATCTTTACAGAGACGGTAATAGGCTTTTTAAAACTTACTCCAAATTGGTTAATCTCCTTATGGTTGTCAGCTATGGCTTTAGCGAATTTGGTGAGCTGTTCTATTCCTATGCCTGTAGCTTTCATTCCATCCAAGCACGTTCCACAAGTATAGTCAAAGATGAACAGAAGTAGAAACCAGAACTTATCTATATCAACTCTCAAACCTTTCAATGTATTCTGTATGTCCTCATTGGCTATATATCTTCGTATGTGAAATTACCATATAGTTCATTCTGATTGTATCTTCTTATGAATAGGGGTAAGGCGGTAGTGCCGCAGACGTATCTTTCTCCTGTGGCTGGGTCTATATCTACGTCTGGAACATATTTAACGGCTATGGCTTCCATGTATTCCAAACGAGTATCAATGCTTATGTAATCTTCCTTTAGCTTCTCCATAATTATTAGTTTAAGGCAAAATTAAAAAATAATCCCCACCTGCATTGCTACAAGTGAGGAATTTGTGGATAGGATATGCTTTAGTAATCAGAAGCTCCTGTAAACGTATCCATGAGTTTATCCATCTGCTCACCTATGCACTTGTCTATTAGCTTTGCATAGTGGGCAGTCATTCGTGTATTGGTATGTCCCAACATCTTAGAAACGACTTCCAGAGATATGTTATTGGCTAAAGTAACGATACTTGCAAATGTATGCCTACTTGTGTGGAAGCAGATTCGCTTATTAATTCCACAGAGTATAGCTATATCCTTTAGATATTTGTTGATGTCCGCAGGGTCTTGAATAGGGAGTAATTTCTCTCCACCCTTGTACTTATCCAATATCAGTTTGGCGATAGGGAGTAGGGGGATTCGTGATAGAACTCCTGTTTTAATCCTACGCTTCTTTATCCATATTCTGCCTGCACTGTCTTTCTCAAAGTGTTCTGGTGCCAAGGTCTTAATGTCAATGTAACTAAGCCCAGTGAAGCACCCAAAGAGAAACATATCTTTAGCTCGTTCCAATCGTGGCAAAGGAGTATCAAAGTTGATAATCTTCCTCAATTCTTCTTCATCCAAGAAGTCAATTTCCACAGGTTCACGTTCTACTTTATAAGCATTTACAGGATTGTAGGATATATAAGAGTTGGCGACAGCTAAATTTAGCAACTTCTTTAAGAACTTTAAATGCTTGGTGCAGGAGTTTTGTCCCATCTTCTTCTCTCCTAAAAGGAAAGCATGGAATCCTTGAATGAAGCCCAAGTTTATCTCTCTTAAATATAAGTCCTTACGCTCATATTTCTTCTGAATAAACTCTTTGAATAATCTGCCTGTATATTCAAACACCCAATAAGTGGCAGGGGCAACGGTTTTACCTACCATAGCTTTACGCTCTGTGTTATGTTCGTTCAGAACATCCAATAAAGTCTTCTCGTTTAGGGCTTCCACCTTGTCTGTGATAGCTTCTTTTAATAGTTCAGCAGTGATAAGGTAGCCCTTTTGAAGCAGCTCAATTTCTTTCTGATATATCTTATTCCGTAGTTGAATCAGATAACCGTTGATTAGCTGAGCTTCTTCACTCTTGCCTTTTACAGCTTGCTTCTCTTTGTTCCAATCGGCAGCAGGTACATGTTTACCTGTACTAAAGTAGATTCTCTTTCCGTTAGTGGTGATTGAAACCTCAATAGGTGATAGACCTTTCTTGTTTTGCTTACTTTCTCTTAATGAAAAGTAAACCATTGTACAATGTTTCTCCATTTTAAATTAAATGTTATATGGAGTGTATCGCATTGTATTATAGTTGATTATGCCAATTCTTGCAGCCGTTTTTTAAGAATGGCAAATTCGGCTGCAAATCGGCTGCAAAAGTAACCTGTTTATGGCTTGATTTGAGGGGTAATTGGCTACTCTTTACATGAGTTGTTTGGACTTAAATAAAGCAGGATTTATCTTGTTATCTCCTTACTGATTCACTATTCATTCACTCTGAATAGTGAGTGATGCAAGGTGTTTCAATCTGTTATCTAAGTCAAGTTACCACAAATAAAAAACTCCTGCAACCACAAGGATTACAGGAGCTTATCTGTATTAAGTAACTTATATTACTTGTTCAAGCAGTAGCCACGTCAACGGCACAAGCCACTGTACATCCTACCATCGGGTTGTTACCGATACCCAGGAAGCCCATCATTTCCACGTGAGCAGGAACTGATGAAGAACCAGCGAATTGAGCGTCTGAGTGCATACGACCCATAGTGTCCGTCATACCGTAAGAAGCCGGTCCGGCAGCCATGTTGTCCGGGTGCAGAGTACGACCAGTACCACCACCAGATGCTACTGAGAAGTACGGCTTACCAGCCAATACGCGTTCTTTCTTATAAGTACCTGCAACCGGGTGTTGGAAGCGGGTCGGATTCGTAGAGTTACCAGTGATGGATACATCCACACCCTCTTTCCACATGATAGCCACACCTTCGCGAACATCGTCTGCACCATAGCATTTTACTTTGGCACGGGGACCGTCGCTGTATGCGATTTCACGAACTACTTTCAGTTCACCTGTATAGTAATCGAATTGAGTCTGAACGTATGTAAATCCGTTGATACGAGAGATATCTGTGCAGCGTCCTTGCCGAGACCGTTCAGGATGCAACGCAGAGGTTCTTACGTACCTTGTCGGCTTTAGCGGCAATCTTGATAGCACCTTCGGCAGCAGCGAATGACTCGTGACCTGCCAAGAAAGCGAAACACTTGGTTTCTTCACGCAGCAACATGGCTGCCAAGTTACCATGACCGATACCAACCTTGCGGTCGTCAGCTACAGAACCCGGAATACAAAATGCCTGCAGACCGATACCGATAGCTTCAGCAGCTTCAGCAGCGTTCTTGCAGCCCTTCTTAATGGCGATGGCGCAACCTACAACGTATGCCCATTTTGCATTTTCGAAACAGATGGGCTGAGTTTCTTCACAAGTCTTATAAGGATCGAGACCATGAGCTTCGCAGATAGCATTGGCTTCTTCGATGTCTTTGATACCGTTTGCGTTCAATGCGGCAAGAATCTGCTTGATACGACGGTCTTGGCTTTCAAATTTTACTTCTCTAATCATATGTCTTTCCTCCTTATATTATTCGTGACGTGGGTCAATGTGTTTAACTGCACCTTGCTCTTCAGTGAAGCGGCCGTATGTACCGGTAACTTTCTTCAATGCTTCATTGGCGTCTGTACCTTTCTTGATTTCATCCATAAACTTGCCCAGATGAACAAATTCGTAACCGCAGATTTCGTCGTTCTTGTCCAAAGCGATAGTCTTGATGTAACCTTCTGCCATTTCCAGGTAACGAGAACCCTTAGCCAACGTTCCGTACAATGTGCCTACCTGGCTGCGCAGACCTTTGCCCAAGTCTTCCAAGCCAGCTCCAATCATCAAACCGCCTTCCGAGAAAGCAGATTGGGTACGACCATAAACGATTTGCAGGAAGAGTTCGCGCATAGCTGTGTTGATAGCGTCGCAAACGAGGTCAGTATCAATGCTTCGAGATAGTCTTTCCCGGGAGGATTTCTGATGCCATAGCAGCAGAGTGAGTCATACCGGAGCAACCGATAGTCTCAACCAAAGCTTCCTGGATAACGCCTTCCTTTACATTGAGGGTTAATTTACATGCACCTTGCTGAGGAGCACACCAGCCGATGCCGTGTGTCAGACCAGAGATGTCAACAATTTCTTTAGCTTTTACCCATTTACCTTCTTCGGGAATAGGAGCCGGTCCGTGGTTAGGACCTTTCTTCACAACACACATGTGTTCCACTTCGTGTGAATAAGTCATAATTAGCTCTTTTTTAAGTGATATAATTTAAAAAAACGTAGTCTACTTTTATTAGTCGGGTGCAAAGTTAGTTGTTTTCCCCGTTTCTGCCAACTGTTCAATTTGACTTTTTTCTATAATAATGTGAAATTGTAGTTCGGCGGATGTTTTTCAGACTTTTGCTTTGTACGCCCGAAAGCAGATTTTGAAAAATGAGTTTGCGTTATCCGCTGTCATCCTGCGGCTGAAATGTTATGCCGGAACTTAGGATTAATTTGTTGGGAAAGTGCCTGCAACTGTCCTCAAACTCCCTACTTATTATTCTTACTACACTTGTGTTGTTTTCTTACAACAGCTGTGTCGTTTTCTTACAACGGCTGTGTTGTTTTCTTACAACAGCTGTGGTAAGAATAATAGGTGCCGATTCCGTACTTAGTTTTCAGGGAGTATGCGGCTAGTTTTTGGACGTTTTCCTCTTAGATATGCTGAATCTGCTTGCAGCAGAACAGAATTGGTCCTTATGATTCCTTTTTTCGCAATTCATTTCTTACCTTTGCCACCCGATTCAATCAATGAGAAACAAATAAGATTCAGACTATGATAGAAGTTACAGATGTGGCATTGCGCCAGGCTGCCGGCGAAGGGATGGATGCGTTTATCGGCGTATTCACCGATGCTTATAAAAAAGAAATAGGCGGAGAAATGACTGCCGAGACGATGCCTTTGCTTACCGGTGAACAGCATTCATTGTTGGCCTATCAGATATTCCGTGATGAGTGATGGAGGGAGGCTTCTGCCAACTGATTCAAAATGGTTATGGCGGTTATATTTTCGACAATCCGTTTGCCAAGTGATGCGTTTGTGGAGAGTGGGCGATTTGAGTAAGTTGGTTTATGCTGCCAAGAAAGTATACGATAGCCATCGTGATGACTTGGAACGTGAACGTACAGACGAGGAGTTTATGGCAATGTACGAGCAATATGAGGCTTTCGATGAGCTGGAAGATGAATTTTTGGAAAAAGAGGAGGAATATACAGCTTTGGTTGCTGGCTATGTGGATGAACATTTGGAGCTGTTTGCCAAGATTGTGTAGGTGTGGATTAGCTGATGTAAATGTTAAATGTTACTGTGATATGCAGTATTTAGATTAATCTTTCATTTAATCTTAAAAACAATGAAAAAACGAGGAGAGTACTATATTACTCAATTCTTTTATCTAAATTTGCAAACTCTAATATTTATAGAAAAAAAGATGAAACAATTAAAATTCTTGGTGGTTGCCTTGACATTGTTGATGGGCATTTCGTTTACTTCGTGTTTGAATTCGGATAGTGACCCTTACAATTATGGAGGGGGTATGGTTAAGTTCAGAACTATATGGGTGTTTATTCTTTTAAAGGTGAGAACGGTGTAACTATAACTCCAACATCTGCCTCAATTTCGGCTTTAGAGGCCAATGGCTTTAAAATGTCTGATATGAGCGATAAGGTAGCACAGATATATTATCGTTGGGATCCTACTCAAGTAGATATACCTGCTGATGAGAAAGATGTTAAGGGGGTTGAATTGTACTCTATTGAATCATTAGATAATACAGTGGAAATAGTTGAACAAAAGGGAGTCGCTGCAAATGATTCCATCAGTAAATCCAATAATGCTGCTATCATTTCGTTAGGATATGATGCTGGTGGTATAAAATATGCTCCTAAGTTTTTCTATGACGATCATACGCTTCTACTTCCGATAAATTATTATATTACTAATAAAAGGCATTTTTTGACGTTAGTGTATTACCCGAATGAGGATAATGGAACAACTTAAGATTATATTTGGGCCATAATTCTAATGGTGATTCGACATCCACTAATAGCACATCTTACACATTGACTGCAAATACTGGCGGTTATTATGGGTTGGGATTGTTCTATAAAGTATATGATTTAAGAAAGGTTTTTGAACGTTACAAACGTCAGACATCCACTTCTGAAAATCCGACTACTATTGAAATTGTTACGAAAGTAAATTCATATTCACTGAAGTTGGACGATTCTCAAACTAAGGAAGAAGTGTATACTGTTACAAAGGGAGAAACTGAAAAATAAGATATTGAATTACAAAGATTTATTTCATATAGCAATACTACTGATTTCCTCTCCGGCTCGTGCCTGGGAGGAAATTAGTTTAGAGGATAGGCGAAAAGTGTTTGCTGCTTTTGTCTATCCTATGATTGGTTTATGCGGGTTGTCCGTTTTCATCGGTTCTTTGATGAAGATGGGATGGGATGGGCCGCAAAGCTTTCAATATGCCATGACACAATGCTGTGCGGTGGCTGTATCCTTGTTCGGAGGATATTTTTTGGCAGCCTATCTCATCAATGGGCTGCGTGTCCGCATGTTTATGCTGGACAGTGATGTCCCTTTGGCGCAACAGTTTGCAGGTTATGCACTGGTTGTGGTATTCATGCTGAAGATTGTTATTCGGCATATTGCCGAATTTCGGCATTATGGCTCTGTTGCTCCAATTCTATATTGTATATGTAGTGTGGGAAGGAAGCAAAAAGGTGATGCAGATAGAAGAAAAATACCGTTTGCGTTTCACCATTCTGTCTTCTATTTTGTTTAATAGCTTGTCCGGTGGTCATTGAATGGATATTCAATAAGTTGACGGTAGTGCTAAACTGATAAATGTTATGAAACAAGCTCCTGTAAATATAAAGAATAAGCGTGCTACGTTCGACTACGAACTGACGGACACCTATACGGCTGGCATTGTGCTTACGGGCACAGAAATCAAGTCCATCCGGTTGGGGAAAGCAAGCTTGGTCGATACGTTCTGTTACTTTGCCAACGGCGAATTGTGGTGAAGAACATGCATGTGGCCGAATACTTCTATGGTTCGTACAACAATCACAATGCACGCAGGGAGCGCAAGCTTTTGTTGAATAAGAAGGAACTTGAAAAACTGATGCGCGGTACGAAAGATCCGGGTTTCACCATTGTTCCCGTGCGTTTGTTTATCAATGAAAAAGGCTGGCCAAACTTGTGGTGGCACTTGCCAAAGGTAAGAAGCAATATGATAAGCGCGAATCACTGAAGGAAAAAGATGACAAACGCGATATGGCGCGTATGTTTAAAAGATAATATGAGTAAACTTGGTAGTTTGGTGCGTGAGCGCATCCTTATTTTGGATGGTGCAATGGGCACTATGATACAGCAATACAACTTGACAGAGGAAGATTTTCGGGGTGAACGCTTCTCGCAGATTCCCGGACAGATGAAAGGTAACAATGACCTGCTTTGTCTGACACGCCCTGATGTGATACAAGATATTCACCGCAAGTATCTGGCGGCAGGTGCGGATATCATCGAAACAAATACATTCAGTTCCACCTGCATCAGTATGGCCGATTATCATGTGCAGGACTATGTGCGTGAGATGAATCTTGCCGCAGTGCGTCTGGCACGCGAAGTGCGGATGAGTTTACTTCTCTTACTCCCGACAAACCCCGTTTTGTGGCAGGCTCCGTAGGACCGACGAACAAGACCTGCTCCATGAGTCCCGATGTGAACAATCCGGCCTTTCGTGCCTTGAGCTACGATGAACTGGCCGATGCCTACCGTGAGCAGATGGAGCGTTGCTCGAAGGTGGTGTGGATGCTTTGCTGATAGAAACCATTTTTGATACGTTGAATGCCAAGCTGCTATTTTTGCCGCCGGGCAGGCGATGGAAACTGTAGGAGTTCATGTACTTGATGCTCTCTGTGACTGTTTCTGATATTGGAGGGCGTACTCTGTCGGGACAAACTTTGGATGCTTTTCTCGCCTCCGTGCAGCATGCCGATATTTTTTCCGTTGGGCTGAACTGCTCCTTTGGTGCCCGCCAGCTGAAACCTTTCCTGGAGCAGCTTGCTGCCCGTGCACCTTATTATATCAGCGCTTATCCCAACGCCGGACTGCCCAACAGCTTGGCACATACGACCAGACTCCTGCCGATATGGCACATGAAGTAAAAGAGTATATCCATGAGGGATTGGTGAATATTATCGGTGGTTGTTGCGGAACGACAGATGCCTACATTGCCGAGTACTCCTCGCTGATTGCCGGTGCAACGCCCCATCAGCGGTTCCCAGACCGGAAAATCTTTGGCTTTCCGGGCTTGAACTTCTGGAAGTGAAGCCGGAAAATAACTTCGTGAATGTGGGTGAACGCTGCAATGTGGCGGGTTCGCGCAAATTCTTGCGTCTGATTAATGAAAAGAAATATGACGAGGCGCTCAGCATTGCTCGCCAGCAGGTGGAAGACGGTGCGCAGGTCATTGATATAAATATGGACGACGGACTGCTGGATGCTCAAGCGGAGATGACGACTTTCCTCCATCTGATAGCTTCGGAACCTGAGATTGCCCGTGTTCCCGTCATGATAGACTCCTCTAAGTGGGAAGTGATTGTGGCCGGATTGAAATGCCTGCAAGGCAAGTCCATCGTCAACTCCATCTCCTTGAAGGAGGGGGAAGATAAATTCCTGGAGCATGCGCGTACCATCAAGCAATATGGTGCGGCAGCCGTGGTGATGGCTTTTGATGAAAAAGGGCAGGCAGACACGTACGAACGTAAGATTGAGGTCTGCGAACGGGCATACCGTCTTTTGGTGGACAAGACAGGTTTCAATCCCCATGATATAATTTTCGACCCGAATGTACTTGCCGTGGCAACCGGTATGGACGAGCACAACAATTATGCTGTAGACTTTATCCGTGCCACCGGATGGATACGCAAGAATCTGCCCGGTGCGCATGTCAGTGGAGGAGTGAGTAACCTTTCCTTCTCTTTCCGCGGCAATAATTACATTCGCGAGGCGATGCATGCCGTATTCCTTTACTATGCCATCCGCGAGGGCATGGATATGGGTATCGTCAATCCGGCTACCTCCGTTCTTTACACCGATATTCCCGCTGATATATTGGAGCGCATAGAGGATGTGGTCTTGAACCGTCGTCCCGATGCTGCCGAGCGCCTGATTGAAACTGCCGAAGCTTGAAAGCGGAAGCAGAGGCGGCAAAAACTTCCGGAGGAGAGCGGCAGGCTGCCGCCCATTCCCAACTTGCCTGGAGAGAGGAGACTTCTGTGGAAGAGCGGTTGAAGTACGCCTTGACAAAGGGTATCGGCGATTATCTGGAAGCAGACCTTGCCGAAGCGTTGAAGCTGCATCCCAAAGCTGTTTCTATCATTGAAGGTCCGTTGATGGCGGGCATGAATCATGTAGGCGATTTGTTTGGGGCAGGCAAAATGTTC
>ENA-OQDF01000464-OQDF01000464.1-human-gut-metagenome-genome-assembly--contig:-NODE-464-length-16618-cov-2.594931_pt1 | contig 16618 bp, 19 predicted proteins | sample MGYA00242769_ERZ504597 | MGnify/ENA primary metagenome ERZ504597 (study PRJEB26092, sample SAMD00036305) | human gut metagenome | host: Homo sapiens | study: EMG produced TPA metagenomics assembly of...
GCCACAAGACACGATTGGAAAATCAATATTGCGGGAGTTGCAGTAGTTAAATAAAACTTGTCTGTCATGACACCTTCAAGCTATTATAGCCTGAAGGTGTTTTTATTAATCAAATCTCTGGTAATGTTTGTGAGCCATTTGCCTCTGACATAGTGAATTAATACCACAGGCATTTTTTCAAATTCGTCCAGAGTCATTACAAAGTATACCCAGATCGGCGGCAGTTTTAAAACATATGCAGCTAAGAAGTAAGAGAGTTATTTTTTTATCTCTTACACATCTATTTCTCAGTCGGCCATGACCTTCTGAGCGCCACACAAAACGAATCAATTGATGCTATTGTTGTCTGTGAATTACAGTGTTATACTTCACACCGTCAACTGAAGAATGCAATGGGTCCTGAACTATTCTTCAGTTCAATAAAATTGAATATCTATTTTCCTTAAAAAGCTTATCTGAAGAAATCTTTGATCTGTCCTGCGATGATCTGCATCAGTCGGTTTCTCCCTGTTGTCATGCCTCTTCTGCTTTTACAAGATTGATCGTTCCGTTATCCAGGCATTCTACAAACTTGCGAACAAGCTCTGGATCAAATTGTTTGCCTGCATCCTGAATCAGCTTCTCCCGAGCTACTTTTACAGGGAAGGCTTTCTTATAGCATCGTATGGATGTCATGGCATCGAATGAATCTGCCACACACAGGATACGTGCCGTCAGCGGTATATCTTCGCCTGCAATACGGCGCGGATATCCTTTCCCGTCATAGCGTTCATGATGACCGATGACCGCCGGGATAACATAATCCAGTGACGGAAGATGTCGGATAATGTCGATGGAAGCTTCTACATGGCCTTTGATCATCTCGTATTCTTCATCTGTCAATGATCCGGCCTTATTTAATACACTTTCCGGAATACCAATTTTACCGACGTCATGCAAAAGTGCTGCCTGATGGATGATCTCTATCATATCTTCGTTCATTCCAAGTGTTCTTGCAAGTGCTGTTGCATAATAGGCAACATTTGTGGAATGGCTGAAGGTATAATGATCTTTTGCATCAATAGCTGCGGTCAATGCGTAGATGGTTGATTCATATTCTTTGTAAATATGTGCATGTGTTTTTGCGTGAGCATCTTTATTATTGTTGCGGAACATGGTATCAAAGACCTGAATTCCATTCTTCCCGCTGTGTTTTACGTGGTACACCGCAAGATCAACATTTTCCAGCAGTTCTTTGACATTCTTTGCCGCATACGGTGCTGCACTGATTCCCGCACTGACTGTGATCGGCTTGAGCTTCATGTCGGTTCTGCGGTTATTCATAACATATATCTGTTTTGCAATGGATTCCACCAGATTTCTGGCAGAGAAAAGGTCGTAGCCTGGAAGCAGAACAGCAAATTCTTTCGCGCCATAGCGAGCAGTATATCCGCTTTCTCCCACACTGCTGTTGATGATGTCTGCGACGCGCTGCAGACACATATCGCCTTCTTTTATACCATACAACTGATTGTATAATTTAAAATCATCTACATTGATAATGGCCAGTGCCAGCGAAGCGTCTTTGTTTTTCTCGAACTCTTCATTGAGAACTTCATAGAAATATTTTCGATTTAATAATCCAGTCAGTTCATCGGTTCTTGCCTCAAGACGGGCATTCTCATACAGCTTTGCATTTTTGATAGCAATAGATGCCACTGATGTGATGTTTGAGATTATTTCTACTTCATCGTATGCCAGTCTCTTTTTTGAAGAAGATGATGTGATCAGAATCACTCCCGCCAGATTATCACCATCTTTTAATCCGGCACAGTAACGTGTATGGTTTTTATCCAGCTGATGTTTTTCCTCTTCCCACATGGACTTGTACTCTACAGAGTAGCGGAAATCACGGTAACTAATCGGTTCTTCATGGTCTTTCAGCCACTGGACCATTGGATTTTCTTCTTCAAAGGCAAACGCCAGATCACTTAAAGGCTGATCACTTGCAACCCCACGATATGGCTCGCCAGGTGCGTCCTGCATACAGATATAGATATTTCCAACATCCATCAAATCTTTCATAACATGGATCGTTTTATCCAGGATTTCCTGAAGATCCAGAGTTTTGGAGATTGCTGAATTAAATTCTCTGATCTTCTCAGCCTGATGGTTTTCTTCTCTGACAAACACGCAGCGGATCAAAAGCTTCCACAGATAAGTAAAGAGTGCATAGATGATCAGAAAGACGATTGAAAAAACAAGAGTGTAAATCCGGGTGTCTTATCCGGCCGCATATGAAATAGATTTTGCAGGGATGGAACAATATTTAAGAAAACAAGAATGGAAAACAGGAATCCAACACCATAACACAGGGAAGGGGATGCCAGCATCTGCAGGCGGAACAAGCGTCTTCGGATCAGTGCGTAGAACAGTAAAAATACATTTACTACACCACTTAAGATATCAATCGGAAATCCGCTGAAGAACGGAATTCCAAGAAATGCATTTCCTAAGAACAATGCAAGGACTCCCAGCATAACCGGCTCATACTGGACTTTCATAGTCGGATTGTTTTTACAGATCCGTACAATGACTGTAAAAAGATGGATCAAGAAAATTGCCGATGGTATAAAAAATACGATGATCGCAGGCTTGATCTCATATACAAAAGCTGCAGCTCCGTTTTATTCTACCATTTTGGGAGCTTCAAGGAAAACTCCAAATTGTGCATTCAGCCAGAAGCAGGTCAGCATGACCACAAAGTATATTCTTCCCGCAATACCGCTCTTTTCACCGCCAAAGGCGAGTATAAAACGGTAGTACGCATATGGCAGCAGCAAAATTCCCAACAGGGAAACCTGATACCAGAATTCACATCCAGGCCAAAGCTGTGCTCGCATAAAAGCAGAACCTCCAGTCCAGAATAGCAGGCCCGTCAGCACCACCAGGAAACTGTTTATTATTTTATTTCTCTTTGCTGTCAAAAACATCAACAGCATAAATCCATAACACAGCATGGCTATGATTGATATATATCCGTAGGTTCCCATAAACTCCCCTTACTCCACTCTCGTTTTCATTCTTATTTAAATCTTATATCACTCTGTTCAGACTTTCCTGTATATCAAGCAGTTCCTTCAATTCATAATGTGAAGGACTCATCTGATGTATCTTCTTACCGGTCTTTTTCTCATAGGCTTCAAATGTCCCACAAGTAAAGATCGTCACCTGCAGAGGATCCATTCCAAGAATCTTTTTCAAATCCCTGTAATCCTGATCAATATATTTGAAATATGTACTCAAAAGATCTTTCAAAATATTTGTGCTCATCGCAGTGTTGAGCAGTGCATCACGTTCCAGTTCCACATACATATGCAGATATGGACGATTCTGTTCATTATATTCTTTTGTTGCAACCCAGTTTATGATCGGCAGCTTTGAAAGAGCGATCACGCTGCGGATTCCGTTTTCCGAAATCCTTGTAAATCCTGCAATATCGATAATCCACGGCACTCGATCCACATATTCAAAGCGCGGAATCCTTGTCTCATCTTCACGGTTCTCCAGACCGACGCAGCGATACATATCACCACAGCGGTAACGGGCAAACGCGCCACCTTTGAGAATAGTAAATACGAGTTCGTATTTTTCTCCCGGCCGAACTTCATCCATCAGATAAGTCGGTGGGATGTAAGAAGGATCTTCGTAATTTCGCATCATATCCTTCTCGGTGATAAATTCATAAAACGCTGTATCCGGAAAGAAATACATTCCTTTTCTTGTCCAGGTCTCTGTTCCCATAATGGACGGTTCTGTACCGGCAAATAATTCCATCGGACGGATTCCCCAGAGTTCTTCGAGATCGTCTTTGTAGCAGAGATTATCTGTGCCGGCTACCATGAATCCTTTTAGATGGAAAAGATCTTTTGGAAGCATTGCGCGGTTTTCTTTTTTGCAACGACGCTTTGCCTGCAGCAGACGTAATATCATATGTGGCTTGCATTGCATAAGGCTTGACAGTTTTACTCCACCGCCGTTTGTTAGCGAAGAAAGACTCAAGCTTACTGCATAAGCTACGCTTCCAAGTCCAAAGAAAAAGCCAAGATCTTTCTTCATCGCCATCTTAAATCCTAATTTGTTTCTTTCGCTGAAACTCATATTTACGGCTTCTTTTACTGCGGGCAGGAATTCGATTCCAATCTCCTCGCCCAGAGCCAACGGAAAGAGTCCTGTTGCAAAAGGAAGTGGTGCCAGCGCATACAGGAATTTGTCTGTAGCTGCTACATCAAAAGATCCTTTTTCTTTGCTGGTCGATAAGATCAGACATGCTGTAACATTATTCCGATAGGTGTCCAGCATGCTTCGAGTATACGGTGCCACCTTGATCGGGTGCTTTCCACCTTCCCAGGTTGTCTGGATCCAGATGACCGGATTTCCCGGAAGCATATCCGGCTGCTTGGCAAGCAGAATATCCGCGTAATCATCGTAGGTTGTCAGCGGTACCATTTTTCTGAATTCATCCAGATTTTGAGGATGTTTTCCCTTCAGAATAGACTGTCCCAGACCACAGTTGCTCCACAGCTTAACCTGTTCCTCCATCAACCGACGCTGAATCTTCATGTATCCATTCATCGACAGATCCAGGAATCCACAGTACTGCTGCCATATTTCTTTATACTGTTGTTTTTTTAATTTTTCTTCTAAATTCATAGTCTGTCCGCTCCAGATCGATCATTGTTTTCTGATACTATATAAGCATTTCTTTATGCTATCTCTATTCGGCATTAAAAACGGGGTTGTTTTCTGATATTCCCTGTAATTAAAAAATGTCTGTGGAAAAGTCCACAGATCCTGAAAAATGATATACAGATAGTTCCAAAAAATCATAAGCAGAAAATAGATTCCCTGTCTCCATCCGCCAAACATTCCCCACATGCAAAGATATGCTCCTGCGAACCATAAAACTCCGGGATGACGGCACAGACCGTACACACCCTCTGTATATGCCGCACGTAATTTGTTTTCTTCACAGTAAGTTTCTTCAAAGGGAAGGGCAAAAAACAAGGTATATATAAGAAGTGCAAGGAAACACAAGGCTCCTGTTCCAAATCCAATTATTCTTCCGATTCTGTGCTGGCACTGCCCCCACGAGAGCCAGAGCTCCATGACGAGCGATAAAACCACCAGAACCGTCCCCCATGCGAAAAATTTTTGGAAAAATGTATTTTTCTTTTTAATGCTGTTTATATCATAAATAAAATACAGGAGAAACCCTGCACTCCCTAGAATGAACTGCCACATTTTTTCTCTCCCATTTTTGTACATAATAACACATAACAGCCTTGTCACGCACATTAAATTATAATAAAAGAGACAATAAATAGCAAGCGCTATTTACTGTCCCATATGTGAATTATATAAAAATCTTCCTCAAAATCTCACTCAGCTTATTTATATCCCGCGATTTGACAATATGTCCATTCATTCCGGTGTTTTTGGCCTTCTGCATCTGCTTTAGAAAATCTTTTTTTATCTCTTGCACATCTATTCCTCAGTTGGCCATGACCTTCTGAGCGCCACATAGGATATTAAAAAGTTCGCAAACCAGCCAGCTGGTACAGCAAGCCAGACAAATGCAATGCCAAAACGCGGTGCAAAAATCAAAGCAACGGAAAGACGAATCGCCAGGTTCACCATATTTGCAATGAGGAACGGGCGCATGATTCCAAGACCACGAAGGACTCCATCAGTTGCCATTTTGATTCCCATAAAGATGAAGAAATAGCCAAGCCATCTCATATAATCCCCAGATACCTGGTAGGCCAGGTCTGTTCCGTCTTTACCAAGAAACAGCGAGGAAATTTGCGTGTGGAGTGTTTCAATCACAATGAAGGCAATGGCTGCAAAACACACATCCAGCACTAATGCAGCGCGGTAGCCTTTTTTGATACGCTGGGGTTTGTTTGCGCCAAGATTCTGGGATACATATGGCGAAACCGCATTGCCGATAGATACAAAAATCAGAGAAAAAACATTCTCTACCCGCATTGTCGCCGCATACCCCGCGAGTGCTGTGTACCGAAAGGATTTACAACTGCCTGTACGATCATCATACCGATAGATACTGTAGACTGCTGAAGAACTGAAGGCACAGCAATCTGAAACATGGAATGTAACTCCTGCCTGTCAAACCAGTCAAAGTAACTTTTATATCGCCGCATCCGACCAAGGAAAATCAAAAGTGAGAACACCGCAGAAATTCCCTGTGCGATCAAGGTTGCAAGCGCTGCACCAAACACGCCGAGATCAAGTCCGGCTACCATCCAAAGATCCATGAAGATATTTAAGATTGATGAAAAAATCAGAAGTCCCAGTGGAATTTTGGATTCTCCTATAGAATTAAACATCGTTGAAAGAATGTTATACATAAACAAAAACGGAAAGCCCACAAAATAGACCCGCAAATACAGCACTGCGTCATCCAGTATATCGGCAGGAGTTTGTAGCGTACTCATCATCGAGCGAGAAAAGCAAAAGCCAAAAACGCCAAGGACTATGCTTAGAACTAAAAAGCTAAGCAGAGACGTTGACACGATGGTTTTCATTTTTCCATACTCCCTGGCACCAAAATAGCGGCTCACGAGTACACCTGCACCGACACCGGCCCCCAGCGCCACACAAATGAAAACATTAGTCAACGCTGCACATGCACCGACAGCTGCAAGCGCGGAAGAACCCACAAACTGACCGACGATGATGGAGTCGGCCATATTATATATTTGCTGAAAAAAGCTGCCTAAAATCATTGGCATTGCAAAAAATGTCAAAGCTTTAAGAGGCGCATCTGTAATCAGGTATTCATCTTTTGACATTCTTATATTCCTCCACGAGTTTCATAATTTCACTTATCCTTCCCTTCATCAGACTTTATATATACGAAGTGTAAGTATAAAGTTACGTTACGAAGCAATTATATGTGGTTACAATTAATAAGTCAAGTCATCGTTTACTTTGGGTAATATGAATGATATGATATCCAGGAAAACTACTATCCACAGGATATTATTTTACAGGAGGGGTATTTATGTACCTGGACGGTTTAGATGAACTGGATCAGAAGATTATCCAGTTGCTTATAGAAAATGCACGTATCTCTTACTCTGATATCGGTAAAGAAACCGGTATTTCCAGGGTGGCAGTAAAGCCGGATTCAGGCATTGGAGAAAAAGGGGGTAATTGAAGAATATACAACTATAATTAACCCTCAAAAAATCAGTGGTGCTGTATCATGCTATTTTGAAATTGAAACAAAACCAGACTCCCTGTCACAGGTGACAGATATATTATATAAAAATGATACAGTCACGCAGATTTACCGCGTCACAGGAAGAGACAAACTGCATGTACATGCCGTTGCCTCATCGAGTGATGAAATGGAACACTTCCTGCACAATGTCATTGACGCCCTGCCTGGTGTCATCAGCTGCAGCTGCAATACAATCTTATCACGTATTAAAGATATTAAAGGATTACGGCTATAAACTGAAACACTGGAAATTACTGAAAAGACCTCGATGATCTGGTTTTTCCAGACCGTCGGGGTCTATTTAGTATAATTTATAAATTTTCTGAATGATTCCACGACAGAGTTTTTGCTGCGACTTCTTACTTAAAAAGTCTTAAATAGCTTTAAGTTTTCTGTTTTATTCGTAAAGTTTATCCGCTTTTCTTATTTCGCAATAAACAGTACTCCCAGAGTTCCCGGCCCACAATGGCTTGAAACCACACCACCGGCGCGCGTCTCAAGAATTTCCTGAAAAATTCCAAGACTCTGCAGATAAGCCTGCACATCTTCCACAATCTTACGGTCACAGCCGGAATGTGTAATAAACACTCGCTCCGGTCGTGCATTTTTAAGGTCTGCCTCCATATCTCTGACATAAGACATGACTACAGAATGTAATTTGCCGCGATACTTCTTAGCTGCATCCATTGCACCGTTTTCTACTACGATCTTTGGATGCAGCTTCAATACACTTCCTGCCATAGCCGCAACCGCATTACAGCGTCCCCCACGATACAAATACATCAAAGTGTCTACCACAAAGCTTGCACGCACTTTTGGCCTCACTTCCTCTAGCGCAGCCGTAATTTCTGCAGCACTTTTTCCTGCCTGTGCCATTACTGCTGCCTCCACGACTTGAAGCCCAATACCTGTTGAAAGATTTGCAGAATCAATAACCGTCACAAAATCGGAGGCTTCCAGCTCATCAGCAGCAAGACGCATAACATTCCGGAAGTTGACATACTTGATGATATTGAAAAACAGATAACTTCCCTTTTTTCTTCAACATAAGGTTTCAATATTTCTATCGCATCCACCAGAGATGGTGCCGAAGTTTTGGGTGTTGTCTTATGTGCATCTGACCATGCAAAGATTTCATCCGGAGTTATATTTTTGCCATCCTTATATTCCTTCTCACCAAGAAGAATATGAAGCGGCAAATATCAATATCATATCTGTTCACCAGCTCTGGCGAAAGGTCGCAGGTGCTGTCTGAAATTATTTTTACCATGAAATATTACCTCCTGCTATTTTATAGACAATATTTTACCACAAATATTAACAGGATACATCTGTATCTTTATTTCTTACTACGATATGCTTCCGCTTCCCAATGTGTAATGAAGTATGTAATATCATCTGTCATCTGTAATGCACCGCCAAAACTTTCAGCATATACAGCAAGTTTGATCGCATCCTTTACCAGAAGCTGTGCTTTTGCAGCTTTTGCCTTGTCATCTTCCATGATAAATGCGCCCACACCCTGTACCAGGATCAGTCTTGGTTCTTTGTCATGCTCTTTCATAAATGCATCCAGTACATCTTTTGCCTGTTCAACATTTTCTACAAATAATGGGTATGGTCCGCAGTATACAATGTGATCCGGAGTAAATGGTTTCAAAAGCGGTGCTGCAGTTGTTTTATCTTTCACAAAGTTATCTGCTTCTGCTGCCGGAACAACTTCTACAGCATGTCCCAGTAACTCGGAAAGTCTCTTTGCAGTCTGTTCTTTTTCAGGTGTAACTGCATCACTTACGTCAGCCGTTCTTTTTACCTGTTTCTCTAATTTGTTGATAACTCCATCAAATAAAACACCAATCTCTTCTACAGTATTCGCTGCAACAAAGATTCCGTGATTTTGAAGCAGGAGAACCTGAACATCTTTTCCGAATTCTTCTTTGTAAGCATTCATTTTTTCATAGCAGATACGTGCCAGCGTGTATCCCGGTTTGCAGATATCGATCCAGAGTACTTCTTTACCAAGAAGCTGTTCACAAAGTGTCTGCGCACCCTTTCCGCAGGTCAGACCATTGACAAGAGTCGGATGAACATGCAGTACATAAGTATAAGCAAATAAATTATGAAGCAATGCCTCTACACTTGGGCGTTTCGTCTTGTCATCATCGGTTACTGCTGCCATAACATCCGCAAGATATGCAGATTCACGTTTCACATCATCTGCAGGGTATTCTGTTTTCATAATCTCATTCAGACGGGCTCTGTCCATTTTGACAAATTCTTCTGCTTTGATCGTAGCAAGCTGTGTACCAGAACCTTTAACATACAGGGTTGTATCGTCTTTGACAGAAGTATTACCGCCTCCTGCCAGAACGTAAGCCGGATTGCTGCCGTATGTGTTTGACATTTTTACTAAAGTTGAAAGATCCATCGTTAAAATTCCTCCCTTAACTTATCATCTTAATAGTTTCGATATTACTTATAGTATTATAGTACACCATATATAAAAAGTTATCTATGCAAATATCGTGTCACAAAATATAACAAAACTCACCTTATCGTTGGCACAGATCAAGAAAAAGCAACCAGGACTTAACATCCTGATTGCTTTTTGCTCTCATTATTCTGTTATTGTTTCAATTCAAAGAAATCTTCTACCCGGTTTTTATAATCCGTCATATCATTATACTGCAGCATTGCATATTCCTGAATCAGATCATAATATGGTGAGTTCTTATCATCCACACTGTAGAATTTTCCATCTGCTCCCCAATATCCATTACTGGTCAGTACCGGAATCTCTTTCTGTAGATCCTGCTGGAACTTCTGGAAGCCGGTCAGTTCTCCATCTATCGTCTCCATAAGGATGGTCTGAAGATAATTCATACTTGTCTTCTCTACAGTCTTCTTATCAATATCATAATTAGCCCAGATAAGGAATGGAACCTCATATCGCCGCATCATTTCCTCATCATTCCAATTACGCCACTCTCCATTTGTGATAGAATCCATCGATTCATCATGAATTCTCGGCTGGTGATCTCCTGTCAGAAAGATTACTGTCGGTTCATCTGTATTTTATAATAATTGATCAGATTTTCAAACATCTCATCTGAATATTTGATAAGACTGAGGTAATATCCCAGATCCGTTGCATCTGCATTCTCTACTACAATTCGTTTATCATCGAAATTATCAATGGTACATCATAAGAACTATGGTTCTGAATCGTCATTGTATAACCGAAATACGGTGCGTCTGTCGATTTTCTCTGCTGTTCATAATCATGTGTGATATTGTCGTAGGTACACTGGTCCGTCGCATTATTTCTCATTTTTACAAACGGGACTATCATATTTGTATAATCATAAAACTTATCAAATCCAAGCAGCGGATATGCTTGTCTCGGTTATAGTTTCTCGCCTTCTGAAGATGGGTTGCTGAATTTCCTGTGTATCCTTCACTCTTCAGTCAGTTACCAACGATGGCATTGCATGCCTCAGATATAACTGAAATGCAACCGTTCCTTTTGGAAGAAATGCCATAGAATTTCCTGTCAGAAATTCATATTCCGTATTTGCAGTCTGACCGCCTACGATTGATGCATAAGTTGTTCCACTCACACAGTTTCCATTTTTCATCAGATCATGAATAAATGGCATGTAATCTTCATTTGTCTCAATATCTCCAAGAATCTGCGGATCCGAAAAGGCCTCATTAATAACAGCAATTACATTTGGTCGTTTCTTATTTGGATCTACAGTATCAGAAGTATATTTTGAAGTAATCTCTTCTACTTTTTTCAAACTGTATCCATTTGGTTTCTCTGGTACAGAAAGCTTGATGCTTCTTGTGAAACAGGCGATACTGCCATATTGCTGATAACTTCTCATTGGATTAAAAAGACTCAGATACAATCCTCTGTTGCTTACCATGTCTGTCATAACAAGCTGTGAAAAACCAGTTACACTCACAATAGCCATTACAGCGATTCCACACAGACGATGAGAAACTTTTTTGAAAACAGGTTCACATTTTATCACGCGGCCAAGCATTATAAAATCAAACAGCATTACCAGTGCAACTGTTGTATAGAAATTAAATTGTATCTTATAACCGTCTGCAACTTCCAGTGCAGTACCTACGGTTGCAATATCCGATGCCATGGCCGGTGTTCCTCGAAACTCATAAACAAAATGATTTACTATATTAAACATTATACAGATAAACGCCCAAATATCAGTTCCAAGACGCACCCGATTTGTAATAACTATAAATATAAGTTCCAGAATACCAATCAACAGGAAGTTAAATAATAACAGTGATAAATGTTGTCCTCTAAAGCTGTATGTTTCATTAAATACAGCAATTTCCATATTAAAAAAATGTAGCACGGTGCAAACAGGATATACAGAATATTTATTACTCTGTTCCACTTCTTTCCAAAATCCAGTCTGACAAAAATAAGAACAACGCCAACTATCCAGCCCAGCACAATGCTGGCTATTTTAAATTTCGAACTGAATTCCGGATCATTTTCCAATATAGTTGTTCGGTTTACATAAAAAAAGATCAGAAACAGAAACGAAATAAATAGCAGAAATAATTTTTCCATCTCTGCCTGTTTTTATTAAAGTCTATATTCTTCAGCACGTATATTTTCCTCTATTCTAAAAATGCAACTGACCCTGAAGCCAGATCGTACCTTTAAACCTTCGGCCAACTGCCGGATCTCCCAGCAGATCCGCTCGATTGATACAGATGTCAAATCGAATATTATTACACTCAACTGTCATCTGAACAAGTTCTTCATCTGTAATATTATTCTGTACAGTATGATATTCTATAATCTCACCTAAAATACTATACTGGTCACACTGAATTCCATATGGCATAAAATATGAATCTACAATAGACAAAATATCTTCATGAACAATTCTGTTAGAATCATAGAATACGTGTCCATTTCTTCCATGGTAAGATTTTCCATAGCCTCTTCGTCACCATTTCTTGCAGCTGCGATCATTGAACTTCGGTTTTTACTGCTTTCCTGTTCAACTTTGACTGCTTCCTTATCCTTCAGTACTGGAAAAAGGATTTTACCCTCCCCCGCAAGTCCGGATAAGTCAATGGCTGATTACCTGTTAACTGCTTTTTGCTTTCTTTCATATATTCAGCTGCATTTTGAAGATAAAAAATCAGCGTGATTCCTATTCTCAGATCATCACAGGCTGCAGAAAAGGCATCCTTATCCGCATGCCTTTCTACTGTTACCTGTTCCTGAGTTGTAATTCCAGTTCCTCTGAAAAAGGATAATAATATTCCACATGAAATCTGTTGTCATCATCATACTGACCACATACAGTAATACCGCAGTCATTTCCATAAAACCGGGAAAACTGAGCAAAGACACCATCTGGATGATCTTCCACTACGTTTTTTCATCGTAATTTTTGATAACATCCAGAATGATTTCTTTCATTTCTTCCCGTTTGGTCACTTTAGAAAAACCGACTGCTTTTAAAAAGCTGTGCAAAAGTACACCTCCATGCCCTTATGCGCGGGTCTTTTTCTCAATTCTCTTCATGCCGCCCATGTATGGCTGCAGAGCTTCCGGAATACTAACAGATCCATCAGCATTCAGGTTATTTTCCAGGAACGCGATCAGCATTCTCGGAGGTGCTACTACAGTGTTATTTAATGTATGCGCAAGATATTTCTTACCATCCTTACCATTTACACGAATTCTCAGACGACGTGCCTGCGCATCTCCCAGGTTGGAGCAGCTTCCTACTTCAAAGTATTTCTTCTGTCTTGGGGACCATGCTTCTACGTCCAGAGATTTAACTTTAAGGTCTGCCAGGTCACCAGAGCAGCATTCCAGAGTACGTACCGGAATATCCAGGGAGCGGAACAGATCTACAGTGTTCTGCCACAGTTTATCAAACCACATCGGGCTCTCTTCTGGTTTGCAGACAACGATCATTTCCTGCTTTTCGAACTGATGGATACGGTAAACACCTCTCTCCTCCAGACCATGAGCTCCTTTTTCTTTACGGAAGCATGGAGAATAGCTTGTCAGAGTTTTTGGAAGTTCTTCTTCCGGAACGATCTGGTCGATGAATTTACCGATCATAGAATGCTCACTGGTACCGATCAGATACAGGTCTTCGCCTTCGATCTTGTACATCATAGCATCCATCTCTGCGAAGCTCATAACACCTGTTACAACATTGCTGCGGATCATGAAAGGCGGTACACAATAAGTAAAGCCTCTATTGATCATGAAGTCACGGGCATATGCAATAACTGCAGAATGAAGTCTTGCAATATCTCCCATCAGATAGTAAAAACCATTACCTGCAACACGTCTTGCACTGTCCAGATCAATTCCGTCAAAGCTTTCCATAATATCTGTATGATATGGAACTTCAAAATCCGGAACTACTGGTTCACCGAATTTTTCAATTTCAACATTTTCACTGTCGTCTTTACCAATCGGTACAGACGGATCAATGATGTTCGGGATAACCATCATATTTTTAAGAAGTTCTTCTTCTACTTCCTTTTCTCTTGCAGAAAGTTCATCAATACGTGCACCGGATGCAGCAACCTGTTTCTTAACTTCTTCTGCTTCATCACGTTTTCCCTGTGCCATCAGCGCACCGATCTGTTTGGAAGTTTTATTTCTTTCTGCTCTCAGAGCTTCAACTTCCTGTTTGATCTCTCTGTTTTCTTTGTCCAGTTCAATAACCTTATCAACCAGTTCCAGTTTATTGTCCTGGAATTTGTTTCTGATATTCTGTTTAACGATTTCCGGATTTTCTCTCACAAATTTGATGTCTAACATGTTTTCTCCTCCTGACAGTTATTTTTCTGTCTTCTTTATTTTTCTAAATTCTTTTCATCTTCACTCATCTCACCCAGTTCAAAATTTACAGCTTTTCGAAGTGCTTCTACTTCCTCCTGGCTGAGCATTACATAAGATTCACCTTTTACAATTTCTTTCAGATACAGGAAACAATTGTCTCTGCTGTGTACTGCATTTAAAATAATACCTGAATTATCTTTATCCAGCAACGCCAGCGCAAAACTGAGTTTGCCACCCACATCATCAAATGCATCGTATTTTTCTACGCCATATTTGCTGAAAATAACTTTAAAATGCTGTTCCAGTGTTTTAATTGCATGTTCATGATCTTCTTTTGCTTCATACAGTCTGTCAATCTGTGCAAATTGCGTACAAAAGTTTTTTTCCAGGGACTGTGCATCGCTCCCCTTCATAAACATCTTATACTTTCGTTCCAAACGAGTCAGACGCATGCCATTACTGATCATTACTCCAATTAATATCACAACTATAGCCAGCAAAGCAATAATGATAATCCCAGGATCGATACCTATACTATCAAAAATCGTACTCATATCATACCCCTTTTAACCAATTGATTCAAACAGATCAATAATTCTGTCTAAATCATCTCTGGAATAATACTCTATTTCTATTTTGCCTTTGTTATTTTTCTTTCTGTGAATAAATACGCGAGTTCCTGTAATACCTTTCATTTTTTCTTCAAGGCTCTCATAAATCGCATCTTCTGTTGGATTTGAAACAACCGGCTTCTTCTTTGTTGGTGTTAAAATACTTTTTACCAGTTTTTCCGTTTCACGAACGCTAAGCTTTTCATCAAAAACTTTCATTGCTGCATTGTATTGCTGCTCGGGATCGGAAATAGCAAGAATTGCTCTGGCATGTCCGGCGGATATCATTTCATCCACCATCATCTGCTGTACACGGGAATCGAGTTTCAAAAGTCTCATCGAGTTTGTTACTGCAGTACGGCTCTTTGAAACACGTTCAGCTATCTCATCCTGTTTTAAATGAAATTCATCAATCAGACGTTTATATGCCATTGCTTCTTCAACCGGATTCAGATCTTCTCTCTGTATATTTTCAATAAGAGAAATTTCTACGATCTCCTGTGTTGAAAATTCTTTGACAACAACCGGAACTTCCTTAAGTCCTGCCATCTTGGCAGCTCTCCAGCGTCTTTCTCCTGCAACGATTTCATAGTAGTCCTTCTTATCGGACACAAGCAATGGTTGCAAAATTCCATACTGTTTTATGGACTCTGATAATTCCTGTAAAGCATCCTCATCAAATTTCTTACGAGGCTGTTCCCTGTTTGGCTCGATCATGGAAATTTTCATCATTCTCTCGCCGTTACTGGTTTCCTGCTGACTGGATTTCTTAGTATCTACTGCAACCTTTTTTTCTTCTTTTACAGTTTTCACTGTCTTAGGTTTACTCTGCACTGTTTTTTCCGGAAACAATGCGTCCAGACCTCTTCCAAGTCCTGACTTCTTTCCAGCCATCATTCACCCTCCCTGTTAATTACTTCTTCAGCAAGAAGTCGATATGCCTCTGCACCTGCCGATCTCGTATCATACAATGTAATTGGCTGACCGTAGCTTGGTGCCTCTGCCAGTCTTACATTTCTCGGAATAATCGTTTTATAAATATTCTGCTGAAGGTTGTCTTTAACATTTTCAACTACCTGTAAAGAAAGATTCGTTCTTGCATCATACATAGTAAATACGACACCTTCCATTACGAGTTTCTTATTCAGACGTTCCTTTACAAGTTCAATTGTATGTATTAACTGAGATAATCCTTCCAAAGCATAATACTCACACTGAATTGGCACCAATACGGAATTGGCCGCTGTTAAAGCATTAATCGTAAGCATATTTAAAGATGGTGGGCAGTCCATAATAATATAATCATATTTTCTGCGTACCTTATCTATGATTTTCTTCATGATGTATTCTTTTTCATCGACACCAATTAATTCAATCTCAGCGCCAGATAAATTCACGTTAGATGGAATCAGGTCTACGTTCTCAACTACATCTTTAACAATAGTATCTTTTGCTTCTGCTTCGCCAAGAAGTAATTCATATAATGTATTCTCAACATTATTTTATCTACTCCAAGTCCACTTGTCGTATTCCCCTGTGGATCAATATCTATCGCAAGTACTTTCTTCCCTTTTTCAGCAAGACAAGCAGAAAGATTGATCGCTGTAGTTGATTTACCAACTCCGCCCTTCTGATTTGCTACTGCTATTACTCTTCCCAAGATTCATCCTCCCTTCGGGATATCAAATATCAAGACTATACATGTTTATTTGAAAGTATAGCATACTGTTGTTATTATTAGCACTTTTAATAGTATTGTTCCACAAAATGTTTCACGTGAAACATTAAAATTCGAGAAGTTTTCGAAAAATTATTGTTTATATTTTACAAGGGAATTAGAGGGCTCGTGTA
>ENA-OQDF01000465-OQDF01000465.1-human-gut-metagenome-genome-assembly--contig:-NODE-465-length-16608-cov-4.310115_pt1 | contig 16608 bp, 20 predicted proteins | sample MGYA00242769_ERZ504597 | MGnify/ENA primary metagenome ERZ504597 (study PRJEB26092, sample SAMD00036305) | human gut metagenome | host: Homo sapiens | study: EMG produced TPA metagenomics assembly of...
CTATGGCCAGACGTTCTGCCATGCTGACGGAACTGAAAAGCAGGAAGAGTTTGCTTTTCTGAAGAAGTCGATTCCATCGCATTACAGCAGTCATTGCGGGATCTTGACCGGGGATTTGTAACTTTTTTCAAAAAAGGGCGTCCCATCCAACTTTCAAAAGCAAACATAACCATTTTCAGTCGTACAGAACGGTAAATCAAAAAGACAACATTCGTATCGTGGGAAGATATATCAAACTTCCGAAGCTTGGATATGTGAAAGTGCGTCAGTCAATGGAAGTGGGAAACATTCGTCACGTAACCATTGAGCATACGCCATCCGGAAAATATTTTGCGGTTCTGAACGTTGAATTTGAACCGGAACCGCGACCTAATCAGGGTGGAACGATTGGGATTGATGTTGGAATCAAAACGTTCTATTCTGACAGCAACGGAAATACAGTAGCGAATCCCAAATATCTGGAACGCTCGATGCGAAAACTTGTAAGGGAACAGCGCAGACTTTCCCGAAGAGAGAAAGGATCCCATAACCGGGATAAGCAGCGAATTCGAGTTGCCAAAGTACATGAAAAAGTAACGAATCAAAGAAATGATTTCCTGCAGAAACAGTCAACGATGCTGGTGTGTGAAAACCAAACCATCTGCATCGAAGACCTGCATGTAAAGGGAATGATCCGGAACCATAAACTGGCAAAGTCGATAGCCAGTGTTTCGTGGGCAAAGTTTTTCGAAATGCTGGAATATAAAGCTGTGTGGTATGGAAATGAAATCCGCAAAGTACCAACGATGTATCCGAGCAGCCAGACCTGCAGTGCCTGTGGCTATCGGAATCCGCTGGTGAAAAATCTGCGCATTCGTATCTGGGAGTGCCCCGGCTGTCATGCAGTTCATGACCGGGATACGAATGCAGGCATCAATATCTTGAAAAAAGGACTGCAGCTGCAGTCGGCATAAAGATAAGAAAACTGTACCGCAGGGCATGCGGGAACAGTATAAATATAGCCTGTGGACACCGTGTAAGACATTGCAGTACCGTAAGGTATTTGCCAATGCAATGGTGGAAGAAACAGGAATCCCCCTGCTTTAGCTGTGGGAGTGTCAACTTACATAGACAACCACCGCAAATAGCAAGAGGGCTATTCCCTATTGGCAGTAGGGGATAGCCTTTGTCTCTTGTTGCTTTTTTGTAATAATTTAAATTATTTCAGAAAGTACAACCACTGACACGGAAATATCCTTGATTGCTTCTGATTTGATTATAAGCTGCCAGACGGAAAAAGTCAAGCAGCATGGGGGATGCGCAGAGTTTTGTGTATTCCTTTTTGTTGAAAAAATAGAATATTCTGTCTGGACTTGTTGTTTTTGCTAAGAAGTCAAGGTAACGTTTATGAAGCGATATTTCAGAGACGTTACCTTTTTATAAAAAAATCTGTGGTTTTAGACGATAAAAATGTCATCTTTTTTGAGAAAATGTCATGTTCTTATATGAAACCAAGCAATCAGTGTGCCGTTTCCTTTCTGCATGAGCAGTGTGCCAACTGTCCGTAGCAGGATCAATGCAAGCCGAAGATCTTTAAGAAGGTTGTAAAAATAGTAACATCCAAAGCAGCGCATGAACGTGCGAAAATCCAACGGAACATGAATAGCAAAGAATTCAAAAATTATGCAAGGCTGCGTAATGGAGTGGAAACTGTTCCATCGAATATACGCAAGAATTACCACTTGGAAAAGATACCTCGTGGGAAACAGCGGGGCAAGTTCTTTTTCGGTTCCAAGATAGTAGCATTGAATTTCAGAAAACTCTTCAACTATGTGAAGGGTTTAGGACATTACGCTCAAAATCCGGTACTTGTATAAAATCAAGGAAGGGAATACCAGCGTATATCCGAAGAAATCCGGTATTACACTACAAAATATGAATTTTTCAAGGTGCTATAGAAATAGAGGACAAAGTTATTTATGGTTTTGACCCTAACATCATAATATAAAGCGGGGAACAAAAAGAGGTAGGATGGATATGATGGATCGGATATCTGCCTACCGGGAACTGATTCGGAAAAATATTGATTACGAGAACTACCCGCCGATCTATAACAAGCAGGAAGTGGATGAACTGATCGAGCTGATTGTAGAAACCCTAATGCTGCCGCCGGATGCAGGAACAATTCGGATTGGAGGAAAGGAACGTCCTGTTCCGATTGTAAAAAGCATGTTCCTGAAGCTGGATAAAGATCATATCTGTTATATCCTGAAGTGCCTGCACAATACGGAAAAGAAAAAAGAGTAAAAATGGCCGTATCAAAAAAACAGCCAGAGAAAAAAAGGCAGAAAAAGAAAAGCAGCTTGTGGATCATAGCGTTGATTGCTGTTATTTTGCTGATTCTTGTTGGAGTCGTATTTTTGGTACTGCCAAAATTTCGAAAAGAAGCTGCACCGGAAAAACCGGAAACGATCAAGGTGGAAGCTGCAGAGAAAAGCTATGCTGCCGGAAGTAGGATTTCAGAAAAAAATTTCCGCGTATACGGAATATCCGGGAAACAGAAACAGCTTCTGGATGCAGATACATACAGCGTGTCACCGGCTAAAGTGCCGGCACATGGCCACAGTGTTACCGTAGAGGTTTCCTCCAAGGCATATCCGGATATCAAGGCAGAGATAACAGTGCTTATTGACCGTGATGAAAGTGTTAGGTATAAAATCGGCAGAGAAAATCCAGATGATGTGGAGGCTATCCTGTATTCCAACGGGGATCTAGAAATATCCGGAAAAGGAAGCGTCCGGAATTTCAAATCAGATTCTGCGCCATGGAAGAAAGATTCTGTTAAACGGCTGACCTGGATTGATCCGGAGGCAGAAGTGGAAAGCATGGACTACTGGTTTACAGGAAATGACGAATACCTGGAAACATTGTGCCGCATTCCGGACACAGTGAGAAGCATGGTGGAAACATTCAAAAATGCCACAGCGATGACCAGTATGCCGGATATGTCTGGTGCGGTCCGGCTGGAAGATATTACATCCTGCGCAGAAGGGTGTACTGCACTGGAAAAGGCCATGGAACTTCCGGGGAATATAAAACAGGCAAAAAAAGCATTTTACGGTGATACGGCGCTGATCGAGGGAGCCGATACAACAGCCTGTATGCAGTTGGAGAACATGGATTCCATGTATTACGGCTGTGTGGCCCTGGCATCTGTCCAGATTCCGGACAGTGCGAAGGAACTCTCGAATATCTGCAATGGTTGCGTCAACCTGAAAGAAGTGCATATCCCATCGTCTGCACAGAAAATGAACAGCAGTTTTTCGGATGTACCGCACTGGAATCCATAACCGGTGAAATCCCATCTTCCTGTACGGATAGCGGGAACCTGTTTTCCGGCTGTAAGTTCCTGAGTGGAACACTTACCGTTTTCTGTACATCCAGGACAACCCTTTCAAGCTCGTTTTCGGACGCTGCAACGGCTGGAACAGGATTAACGATCAATTTACGGTACGATGCAGAAAAATCGCAGGAAACGGCAAATACGGGCTTCTACGGGGGAACAAAAGTGCGGATGAAATCCTGAACGCATTGAAGGCATCCATGGAAGCCGCATTCAGCAGCGGAAGCCATATTACAATAACAACAAATGCAGATAAAACAAAGGAGTGATTAGAATGCAATATGAAAAATAGCAAAAGACTCTTGTAATTACGGAATTGGAAAGGTAATATGATAATATGATTCCAAAAAATGAAAAAGGGGGAGAAACCATATGGACATGAAAGAGCTTCGAAAAAATGCAGAAAAAGTAATAGCAGAACGTTTTCCGGATTTCAATTTTTCCACACTGGACTGGGGAGAGCTTGATCCATTCTATCTGGAGCATCCGGAAGAAATACCGATTGAGCATGAGTTTGTTGGCTACCGGCAGGATGGTGATGTAGCGGAAGATTACCAGGGAAATCTGTATCTGATTCTTTGTGATCCAGGAATCCACCCGATCGGAAGTGTATGCATGGAACAGTCCGAACTGGACGACGCCATAAAACTCGGAAAACGGGAAGATTATACCGGGGAACTTCTGGAAGAAATTCCGGAGTAAAAAGTGAAATAATAAAACAAGGAATCCCGTGTCAAACGTTGACATGGAATTCAAACAGAAAAATCGGTGTCAATGTTTGACACGGACGGAGGAAAAAGTATGAGAAAAAGAATCGCAATGGTACTTCTTGGCCTGAGCCTGGCAGTAGGTACACCGGCCGCAACAAATATGTTCCCAGCAGTTTCTGCCCAGACAGTACAGGCAGCTGGAAAAACCGGATGGACGCAGGAGTCCGGAACCTGGTATTTTTATAAAGACGGTGTAAAACAGACCGGATGGCAGACCTGGGACGGAAAAAAATATTATCTGAATGCAGACGGAACCATGAAAGCAAATGAGTGGATGATTGATACGGATGGATCGGTTTACTACTTCCGCAGCTGGGGTGGAGCTTACCTGAACTGCAAGGCAAGAATCAACGGCAGAAGTTATACATTCGGTGCAGACAGTAAGGTACAGGGTTCCCAGTGGGTTGTAAAAGGTGGAAAATGGTATCTGGTAAAAGACGGAAAAATTGCAACGGGCTGGCAGACCTGGGATGGAAATAAATACTACATGAATAGTGATGGAAGTATGCGCTCCAATGAGTGGAGACTGGATGATACAGGGAAAATCCGCTATCTGTGCAGCTGGGGCGGCGCATATAAGAACAGATCTGCCAAAATCAACGGACGCTCCTACACTTTTGATGGTAATGCTAATGTAACCAACATGCAGTGGATCGTGATGGATGGACAGTGGAAACTGGCAAAAGATGGAAAAATTGCAACGGGCTGGCAGACCTGGGACAATAACCGTTACTATCTGAACGCAGACGGAACCATGAAAGCAAATGAATCTTTCACGGACGGGGGAAAAACCTATTTCTTCTGCAGCTGGGGCGGAGCTTATAAAAACTGCTGGCAGACCTGGAACGGAAAAAAATATTACCTGCATGATAACGGTGCAGCATATCAGAATGAGTGGCTGAAAACCGGCGGAAAATGGTACTGGTTCCAGGCAGACAGCACCATGGCAGTGAACACAAGCTTTACATACAAAGATAACCTGTATTTTGTAGACGGAAATGGAATTATGCTTTCCGGATGCTGGAAAGAGGAGAACGGAGCAAAATACTATATCCGGAGCTGGGGCGGAGCCTGCAAGGATATGCAGATGAAGATTCCGGAAAGACCTATTATTTTGGATCAAATTGCAAGATGGTAACGGATCAGACGGTAAATGGGAACTATTATGGAAAAGATGGTGTGTTGACCACAAAGCCGGACCCGAAACCAACAGAGACACCGAAACCGACGGAGACACCGAAACCAACGGAGACATCGAAACCAACAGAGACACCGAAACCAACGGAGACACCAAAACCAACGGAGACACCAAAACCGACGGAGACACCAAAACCGACGGAAACGCCAAAGCCGACAGAGACACCGAAGCCAACAGAGACACCAGCAGAAACCGTTTATGCAACAAGCGTAACAATTACACCGAACAGTAATCTGGAATTAACTGAAGTTGGACAGACACTGCAGCTGGCCGCAACCGTATATCCGGAAAATGCAACCAACAAAGCGGTAAAATGGACTTCGGATGATCCGGAAGTAGCAAGTGTAGATGAAAATGGACTTGTAACGGTTCATAAAAAAATGGTATGCGAAAAGTTATTATCTCAGCTGATGCAATGGGATCTAAGCCAAACGGAGGTGTTGTTGGAAGATACGTAGAAGTAAAAATTAATATCCCATACACCAACGAAGAGGCTCTTGGAATGACCGTTTACGATCAGGAAGTTTCCAGAAAGATTTTCGATCTGGTAAATGAAGAACGTGTCAAAGAAGGACACGCAGCCATGATCTGGGATGATAAGCATTGTTATCCGAGAAGCGTTGCCGCTGCCGGATACCATATCATGAGATCAATCACACAGCCAGGATACGGAACTTCTGATAATCTGGCCCTGCATGGTGGCAGACAGAACGGCTGCGGCGGTGGTCTGTCATATACAGATTCCGATGATCTTGCCCGCCAGATCTTCAACCTTTGGATGTCCTCTCCAGGCCATAAAGCAAACCAGATGGATGATTATAATGCATATGGAGCAATCGCTGTAATGTATGGACAACCGCAGGAGTATAACGGAAGAAAGATTGTGAATTTCTCAGCTGTATTTTCCTTCTCAGATCAAGATTATGATTATGCAACAACCTGGGAACATATGGACGATGGTATGAGTGATGTACTCGGCATGACAGAAAACGATTATTATCAGATTACAAACTACTTTATCCGATAAAAAAGAATCCCCTCTCGTAGACGAATTGCGAGAGGGGATTTGTATGTCGAAGAGGTAGTAAAATAGTCGATGATATGCTATACTGAATCTAATCAGATAAGAACGTGATAGGGATAGTCTGGTGGTTGTCCTTTCTGAAAACAGAAAGGGGGTAATGCCAATGAATACAATGGAAGTGTTGACGCTTTTACTTGTTGTTTTTGCGGCGTTATCTTACATAAACTTCCACCGCAAGTAGAAAGAAAGCTATTCCCTACCGCAAATAGGGGATAGCCTATGTCTCTTGTTGCTCTTTGTAATAATTTAGATTATTTCAGAAAGGCAACCACCGACACTGGTATATCCTTGATTGCTTCTGATTTGATTATAAGCTGCCGGACGAAAAAAGTCAAGCAGTACGGGGGATGCGCAGAACTTTGTGCATCCCTTTTTAGAAAAAAAGGCAGTTATAAAAATGTCATCTTTTTTGAAAAAAATGTCATATCTTTTGAATGTCATGTTTTTGAGAAATGTCATTGTTTTCAATGTCATATTGCACGTCACAGAAAGGTATGCTATGTTATACTTGCAAAAGAAGGAAAACAGAAGGGACAGCAGGTAGGACAAAAAAATCTTTCAATTGCTCGTGTCAATGATTGACACGGAAAAAAGAAAAATGGGCTTTCATGCATCAGAACATGGTTTTCATGGGCTGGTGTATTTTTTTATGCCCATTTTTAGGGGGTGACGCCGTTGCACGGAAAAAGTGGCAACAAAAAGTAAAAAAGGAGAGAGAGGAAAAATGAAAACAAAAGTAATACACGCATTCCTATGGATTCTGGTTTGTATGGTGCTTGGTATTACCTGTTATCAGTGCCGTGATTTAAGGGGTTATGTGATTCTGTCAGGTTCTATGGAACCTGTGATTCCCACAGGATCAGTGGCAGTTGTGGATTCATCGAAGAGGGATGTACGTCCAGGAAATATTGCTACGTTTGAGAGGCACGGGGATCTGGTGACTCACCGGATTTTGTCAAAAACAGAAGAGGGATACCAGACAAAAGGGGATGCAAACACAGATCCGGATTCCGGAACCATTCCGGCAGAAAACATTCGCGGAACATATCTGTTCTGCATTCCATATTTGGGCTACGGATTCATGTGGCTAAAAACCACATGTTTTTAACCGTAGGTTTTCTGGCGCTGTTTATGCTTCTGGTTTTCTATTTTCCGGAGAAAAGACCTGAACCAAAGGAACGGGAACAGGTAAAAAAACAAAAAGAAAAAAGGAGAATTACGATTATGACAAAGAAAAAGTAGCAGCATTTTTTACAGCAGCAGCACTATGCGGCGCACTGGCCGTTGGATCATCCATGGCATATCTGACAGATCATGATTCTGTAACCAACAAATTTTCTGTAGGTAAAGTAGACATCGTTGGCCATGAGCCGAACTACACACCGGATAATGATGGAAAAACCAACAATATCGTTCCGACCCAGGTAATCAAAAAAGACCCGCAGATCGAAAATGTTGGAAAAAATGATGCTTATGTATATCTGGATGTTTCTATCCCGATTGCAAAGGTGATTACTGTTAATGCTGCAGGTAACCGTTTGAATGGAGGCGTTGCAAAAGATACAGAGCTGTTCTCCATGAACAATGTTTCTAAGAAATGGACTCTGATGTACAACAAGCGTGTGGGAGATAATATGGTTTACACCTACAGCTATAACGAAATACTTGCACCGGGAAAAACAACAGATCCGATCTTTACAAGCCTGACAGCTGCCAATATTGTAGAGGGACAGCTGGATGGAAAAGATCTGAATGTGCCGGTACATTACTATGCAATCCAGGAACTCAACACCGGAGAAGGAACCACGATTCCACAGAAAGCAGCTTCCGCATGGAAAAAATATGAACTGCAGAACCAGGGCCAGGCAGGACAGATCACGACTCCGCAGTCTGACGAAAGCGGAAATAATGGGGTTACAACCGTTGATGGAAACGGAAATGCAGCATCGGATGAAAACAAAACAAATACCCCAGATGATGTTCAGGTTGAGCCGGAACAGGATGGAAACAACACTTTATCATAAGAATACTTTCAGAACAGTCCGGAAAGCCATCCGGACTGTTCTGAAAAAGAAGGGAAAACAGCATGAAAAAAAGAAAAAACGAATGCTGTCAATTGCCGGAATGTGCTGCTGCGGTTTTCTTGCAGCAGCCACCGCAATATCGGGATCTTCTGCTTACCAGACGGACCATGATGAAGTAGTAAACATTATCAGGACTGGAAATAACACCATTATTCCGGATGAGGATTTTCCGACACCGACACCGGTTCCATCCAGCGGATCAGTAGTAAAAAAAGTCAGGGCAAAAAATACAGGAGATGTACCTTGCTATGTCCGGGCATATATTACATGCAGTGAACCTGTAAAAGAGTTCACGGGACTTGATACCACAAACTGGTTTAAGGGAAATGATGGCTATTACTATTACAAAAAAGCTGTTCCGGTTGGAGGAACAACAACTTATCTGTTTACGGGGGTTACTGTTGCAGATGAATATGAGCAGGATAACCTGGAAGTAACAGTTTACGAGGAATCCGTTCAGACAACAGATGGTCAGAAGGAATACACTTCTTATCAGGACGCATGGAAACGGTTTGGAGGAGGTGGCCAGTAATGAAAAGGAAAATTGCAATAGCAGCCGGAATTCTGGTCACGGCAGTAAGTACCATCAGTGGATCATATGCTTACTATCAGGACAGCGTTACCGTTACAAACCACATCAGTACCGGTGATGTAAACATTGGAATCCAGGAATACGAAAAAGATGGTGATACGGAAAAAGTTTATGCAGGACCGAAAGAGGGAATTGTTCTTCCTTCCCAGACCATTTCGAAAATTCCGAGAATCACAAATTACGCAGAAACCTGCTATATCCGGGTGAAAACCACTTATTCCAGAGAGGCATCGGATTCCGTGTCAAACGTTGACACGGAAAAGCCAGAGGAAGATTCCAAAACGGATGCAGACCCGAATGAAACGCCGGAAGCAACAGAAGAGACAGCACAGGAAACGACAGAAAATGCCGAAACGGAAGTAACACCAGCACCGGAAGAGCCAGAAAAACCGGAAATAACGCCTGAACCTACAGAAACACCTTCGGTGGATCAGGATAAGGAAACGCCTGCGGAGTATGTTCTGAGTGATGAAGAACTGGATGGAATTTCCGATGAATGGGTAAAACAGGGTGAGTATTATTACTATACGCAGCCGTTGAAAAACGGAGAATCCGCAGACTTTTTCCAGAACGTAACGATTCCTGCAGCGTGGACATCAAAAGCACAGGACAGGGTTCTTGGACTTACTGTGACCGCAGAAGCGGTGCAGGCAGCAAACTTACACCGGATTTTAATTCGGAATCCCCATGGGGCGATACGGAAATTGAACAGTGCGTACATGAGACGGATAACAGCATCACAGAAGTGACAAAACAGTATACCGCTATGTCCGTCACTTATGAAGGGGCTGCCAGAAAGCTGGTGGCTGCGCCGGAAGATTTCTTTAGAAATTTACAGACGGCAATGCCTGGCGATACGATCAGTGATAGTTTTCAGCTTTCCAATACGACAGCAACCAGTGCCGAATTTTTCTTCCATACGGAAACGCCTGGAAATTTAACGGATGAAGAACTTGACCTTTTAAAACAGTTTAAATTGACGATCACGCAAAACGGAAAAACCCTGTATAACGGTGATTTGCAGGCTGCATCCCTGAATCAGGAAATCAGTCTTGGAACACTGGAAACAGGGAAAAATTCGCGGGTACAGTTTACGCTGCAGTTACCGGCAGAACTGAAAAATGCATATGCAAAACGGGAAAGCATGGTAAACTGGATTTTCCGTGTACAGGGTGCTGAAGAACCGGGCAAAAACGAACCGTCCCCTGCCATTTCGCAGACTACGGCACCAAAAACCGGTCTTGCAGATCCATACGTTTTTGTTCCTCTTGGAATTGCGGCGGTAACGGCTCTTGGAACCGTGAAACTGTCCCGTAAAGAGAAGAAAGAGAGGAGGAAAAAACTGTGAAACGATGGAAAAAGGCACTGTCAGGGCTGCTTATGGCAGCCTTGATGGTAACTGGAATTTCTTTCCCGGAAAATGTTTTTGCTGTCAGCGCAGGCATGGATGGGTTACCATCTGTGGTTGATTCTGGCATTGGAAAAAAGGTAGATACAAACAGCACGATTGACGGAACCTACAATTTTACGCCAGTCATTGGAGCAAACACAAAGGTTTCATTCGGTAGTACAGATGGTACGAAATGGGATAATCAGTTTTGCGTTAATGGTGAAAAATATGCACAGGTGTGTTCGAAATGGTGGCCATTATCAGATATAGGTGATAATGGAAATACCCGTTCTTTTATTCCGTATGAAAGATTAAAAGGAAAGATGTATGCAGAGTATACCAATGTAGGCAATGCTAATGGTTTACCTGTTACCATGCGGATCTGGTTTTTGGACTGGCAGAATACTAATATCAGCGGGTATCCGGGATATGAAGATGTAGACAATGTTGTTGTTTCTGTAGACAATACAAAAGGCGGTGCAACTCCTGTCATTGATATTAAAGGCTTGAAATGGATTAAGGTAAGATTTTCATATTACGATGAAAATGGAAATCCACTTAAGGTTAAGGGACATTTCACTTTATCTGATCTGGACTATTCCCAGGGATTTTATATTGATGGAAAGTCGATGGCATTTATGTCACGAAGGAAGCTGATGATCGTCTAATCTATGATGCAAGAACGGATGCAATCTGGTCAGCAAAAAAGGGTTCAAATGCAGATGATGGTACTTCACCGGATAACCCGGAAGGATGGGTTACTTACACATATGAAGGCGATTCTCAGACTATGGTCTTTTATAATGGAGGAACCATACAAAATGTGGACGGTCCAGGTAAGGGACTTACCACAGTGCAATCATATCCAAAAGACTTTACATTTACTGGTGGGGATGCCATATTTAATGGATGGAAAGGATCAAGCCGGACCGAGGCAACAGATTGGCACGTATGGAATACTTCTGAGTTTGGTTATACATCAGAATGGTTATGGGACAGACTAGAAATGTAGATCTTGTTATCAAAAAGAAAGATGAAACAACAGGAGAAGCTTTGAAAGGTGCAGAGTTCACTGTTTATAAGATGCAAGGTGGCCAATGGGTTACATATACAAAGGCAACATGGAACGATCAGTATAAAGAATATATGGCACTGAATCTTAAAGAAACGGATACAGAGAATCGTAGTTTCAAAGTAGTGGAAACAAAAAATCCTGCAGGATATACCGGAACTTGGGAACATGAGTTTACAGCAGAAAAAGAAGGTGTTGTTACTTTAACACTGGATGCGACAAATGCCAGAAAAACCGGTCAGATCACAATCACAAAAACCGGTGAGAATAATAAAAAACTTTCCGGTGCGGTATTTGAAATCAAAGCTGCAAAGGATATTAAGACAGCCGGAGGTACAACCCTGGTTGCTGCTGATACAGTAGTTGATACCGTAACTACAGATGGCAATGGATCAGCAGCCAGCAAACAGCTGGAACTTGGTCAGTACATTGTCAAAGAAATAACAGCCCCGGATGGATACGTCCTGGATACTACAGAACATGCGGTTACACTGGATGATAGTCATACCAGCGTCAATGTGGCCGTACAGAACCAGAAAAATGCGATTGTACTGCAGAAAGTAAGCAAAAACGATGGTACAGTCATGGAAGGCGTTACGTTCCATATCTGGAATGATGACAAGAGCTATGATAAAACGCAGAAAACAGATAACAATGGACGGATCACGATTGATGGTGTGAAGGATGGAACCTGGCATTACCAGGAAACTGCAACCAAAGATGGATACGTACTGGATAATGCGGTGAAAGATTTCACAGTATCCAGCGGAAAAGTCAATGGACAGTCAAACCTGACAATCACAGTAGAAAATGATTATACAAAACTGGATCTTGCAAAAGTAGATTCCGGTACCGGAGAAAATATTTCCGGAGCGAAACTTTCTCTTCTGGATAGCAATGGCCGTCTGGTAGAAAGCTGGACATCCGGAAGCACACCGCACCGAATCGAAAAACTGAAACCGGGCCAGTATACTTTACGTGAGGATCAGGCCCCGGATCATTATAAACTTGCTGATCCAATTACCTTTACGCTGGAAAGCAAAGCAGATACGCAGACCATCACCATGAAGGATATGCGCTATGCAGACCTTACCATAGTAAAGAAAATTAAAGCAAGCGATATTACCTGGGCGCATGGAAACCCAACCTTTATCTTCACCGTAAAAGGAAAAGATATTAATGGAAAAGACCGTACCTTCCAGAATTATGTAGAGTTCACGGAAAATTACGTAAATTCACATACCGATGGACAGGGATATGTAGAACTTTCTGTCACCTGGAACAAAATCCCGGTAGGAGAGGACTACACAGTAACAGAACAGGATGTGCTGCGGTATCATCTGGTGAACGTTACCGGAACAGAGAATGTAACGATTTCAAAATTACAGGAACCGACGAAGGGCGTTGCTCCGGATAAAATTTTCTCCGTACATGCAAACTTAAAGGCAAAACCAACCGGTACATCCATCACATTTGAAAACCAGAAAGATGACTGGGGAACTACAACGCATGATACTTCTGTTAAGAATATCATTCCGTTAAAGTAGCCAGCAAAACCGGATTTATACCCGTGTCAATGTTTGACACGGGTATTTCATTAAAGAACAGGGAGGCGTGAAAATGCGAAAAGCTGCTGGGTGTGTCCTGCTGGCAATTTTATGTCTGCTGGGTGCGTCTTATCTTCCACGGATTTTGCAGGAAGCACAAACCGACCGGGAACAGCAGAACCTTATCAGTGGCTATATCCAAAACCCGGATACAACAGATGAAGAAAACACAGAATCAACTACAGATGAACCGGAAGAGGAAACAGATCCGAATATGGAAAGAATAGTTGATTTTCAGAATTTACAGCAGATCAATCCTGAGATTTTGGCATGGATCACAGTTCCCGGAACACCCATTGATTATCCGGTTGCTTTAGGAGAGGACAACAGTTATTACCTGAACCATACCGTAACAGGAGAAAGCAATATTCTTGGTTCCATTTTTGCAACTGCCGGAACAGATTTCGAAGAAAGCCACATTATTTTATATGGGCATAACATGGCATCCGGGAAAATGTTTGGAAGCCTGAAAAAGTACCATGATAAGGACTTCCGGAACACTTATCCTTATGTATATGTTTATACACCGGAAACTACTTATACCTGTGCGATATACAGCGTATACAGCACCCGGTATGACAGTGATGTTTTTACACTGGGATATAAAGGTGACAGCGAGGAATGGAAACAATGGATTGCAGAAACCGTACAGAATGCGGAATATGACTGTAATATTGCCCCGACCGGAAAGGAGAAGTTTTTACTTTATCCACCTGCGTAGGTGATGGCTCCAGTCCTTACAGATTGGTTATACACGCCGTTACGGTTGCCCAGAAAGAGGTCGCGAATGCGGAAAAGGAAGCGTCTTAAAGCAAAAGTAAGAGCCAGAATTTGTATGATTTTGGCTTGCCTGCTGCTCTGCGGAACCGGAGTTTCCTTATGGAATGGAAAACGGGCTGAAAAATCCGTGTCAAACATTGACACGGGACAGAAAAGCAGCAAAACGGTGTCAAACATTGACACGGGTACGGAAAACCACCAGGCGGTGTCAAACGTTGACACGGATACGGAAAATCCCAAAGCGGTGTCAAACGTTGACACGAGTACGGAAAAGCCACAAGCGGTGTCAAACGTTGACACCGATATGGAAACCACAAAACAGGTGTCAAACATTGACACAGATACAGAAGGTATGATTTAAAGGCTGATCCGGTGGATACGGCAGATAGGAATCATATCTGTTTTTTTGCCGTTTTTTTATCGGCAGTTGGAGTGTATTGATGTTTCTTACTGCAATACGAAAAAAGAGTAAGAAAGATATTGGCTAAGCGCCCGAAGAAAGGATACGTCATGGATGAAAATACATTAAGTATGGCCCAAAAATGAATCAGCTGTATCAGGAACGAGAAGAGCAATATAAAAAACGTGAAAAGCTGTTCGATGACCGTTCCAAGCAGCTGCAGTCTCTTGCAAATGCATTGGAAAAGCAGAAAAATAGCCAGGAACAGAAAGCAACAGATCTGGATAACCGGGAAAAAGAACTGGACCAGATCCAGGATGCTCTTGCAGCTAAAGTAGAGGACATGGAAAAACAGGAAACTGCTTTAAAAACCTGGGAACAGGAAACAAAAGAATCCCTGGCGAAAGCAAAGCAGGAACAGGAAAATGAGCTGCTTAAGAAACAGCAGGAACTGCAAATGGAAAAGCTGCAGGCACAGAACTTAAGTATTGAGCTGCAGGCAGAGAGGGATAACCTCAAGATGATGCAGGAAAATTTAAAACTGTATCCGGATATGTCACTTCCAACGGATAAGGAAACAGAACTGCAGGCGAAAATTGAAACATTGCAGAGCCGTCTTTCCATGGCAGAGAAAGAACGTGATTCCAAAACGGAACAGATGGAAAAATTACAGAAAGATTTTGATGCAAAGGAAGCTGAACTTGCGAACCTGCAGTTAAAAGCAGAGGATAGCAGCACTGATCCGGAAGTAGAAGAAAAGTTGCGAAAACGGAATGGAGAACTCCAAGGAAAAGTCATTGAACTAAATAAGCAGGTAAAATCTTTGCAGAGAGATCTGGATGATCAGGCAAAAGACAAGGAAGAATTACAGAGACAGCTGGAAGAAAACAGTAATCAGCCGGAAAGCCACGATTTAAGTGCAGAAGAACTGCAGAATTACTTGCTGACACTGCCAGAGTTCGAAAATGTGACAACCCGCCATAATACGGATGGAATTATTGTAGATGCGGTATGTGGCGAAAAGAATTATCATTTCCGCTTTGATTCCCTTCCATGCTATGAAATCAGTGTTCCACGCCGCGAAACCAAGAACTTAAAAGAAGTCATCTACCAGATGAACGCAGAAATGCCGGAATATAAGGCATCTTATGATGAATACGAAAAAGCGGCAGTTCTGACCGGATGGTATGACAGAAGAATTTCGGCAGAGGAGCTGGTAGAACTTACGGTAGATGCATCACGGAATTTCAAGTAAAGGAGATCGGCCATGGAAAGTATAAGTCATTTTGGGAATCCATATTACTTGATGACCGCGGTGCTTGCGATCGCAGCGTTTGGTTTTGCAGCAACAGCTGGAATCAGTTTAATACAAGAGCGAAAACAGAAAAAGGAAGAAACTCAAGAAGAGCCGTTGGAAAAAAAGCTTGGGGTTGATACCAAAAAGCTGAAAAATGTTTTAAATGTTCCAGATTTAAAACGAAAAAAGAATATACCTGTCATAGAAGAGGAAAAAACGGAAAATGCGCCGGAAGAACTTTCGAATGATAAAGAAGAAGTTCCCGTGTCAAACATTGACACGGAACCGGAAGTGTTAAACCCGGCTGATGTGGCAGAATTTAAAAGCCGATGATAGAACATTTCCGGCGAAAAGACACACTGCAGCAATCCCTTTTAGAATTGCAGGAACTTTATGAAAATGGTCCGATTCTGGAAAGGATTGAAAAGGCACTTACGTACAGCCAGCGCAGCCGTTACCGGGATTTTGAGACAACCCTTGACATTTTATTTGAGGGCATGGATGCAGAAACCCTGCGGGATGATTTACTGCGGATGGAAGTTCTGCGATACCGGAGGCTGCCTTACCGTCGAGAAAATACAACTGGCAATCTGGTATAAGGAGGGCAAACATGAATCAGATTAAAATCCAGGGTGTTTGCACCTGCGTCCCACAATTTTCCTATGAAAAAGACAGGAGAGGGAGATCAGTTCCAACATGCCGGTACATCTTGGCCGTGCAGCGACCGAAAAGTTCTTATTCCGATTACATGTACTGTGTCGCCTTTGGAGAACGGGCAATGATAACATTTCAGAGAATAAAAAAGGAACGACAGTGTTTGTCCAGGGACATCTTCATACAGAGGAAGGCCGGGATGCCAACAATCAAAAAGTATATTTCGTCACTGTGACAGTAGATTATCAGCAGATAATTGAAAAACAAGAATTTAATGGACTGGAATTGTGTACTGGAT
>ENA-OQDF01000466-OQDF01000466.1-human-gut-metagenome-genome-assembly--contig:-NODE-466-length-16585-cov-2.024061_pt1 | contig 16585 bp, 22 predicted proteins | sample MGYA00242769_ERZ504597 | MGnify/ENA primary metagenome ERZ504597 (study PRJEB26092, sample SAMD00036305) | human gut metagenome | host: Homo sapiens | study: EMG produced TPA metagenomics assembly of...
GGTGTATAAGCTAGAAGAGGTGAGGTATTCCTGCAGGATAAGGAAGTAAGGAATAATCCGATTAAGGCAACATAATAAATAGTCAAGCTGTAGGCGGGCATAATACGTTGAATACGTTTACGGAAAAAATCCGGGTATTAGGCGTACGTAAGAAGCTAAACATAACAAGAAATCCACTAATAATAAAGAAACCTTTCACTCGAAATCCTCCGCTAACAAACCAAAAAGGATCTGTCTCTGTCAGTGTGCTGAAATGGTTGAACATGACAGAATACGCAAGAAAGAAGCGAATAAAATCAAAATTATTCGCTTCTTTTACTTGATTTATTAATCTGGAGTTGAGTAAAACTTCTCTGATTGATTCATTGTTCTATTTGACTACAATGATTTTTGTTACGACGCTCTCTGAGGCTTCCTCCGTGGAAGCTAGTACAAGATATACGCCTGTCGCTACACGTGATCCGTTTGCGTTCCGGCAATTCCAGATAGCTTGCCCCCCCAAGGATTTAGTTTGATAAATAATATTTCCGTTTAAATCCGTGATTTTTACATTCGAATTATCCATTAATCCTACAATCGTTACTTTATCCATATGTTCGGGACGTACCGGATTAGGATATGCGTAGATCTCCGAGTAATCAGATTTACCTTCCGAAGCTTCTCCTTGATAGGAATTTAGTCCTTTATCGGTACCGATAAACTTCACCGGTCTTATCGTTTATCTCTATATCGTATATGTTATCGGAAAGGAGCGGGCTATTGGTCGTATTAAATTGATAAACGATTGTCTCATTATCATTATCTAGAACATAGACGCCATTTCCTTTGGTTCCAATCCATTTTCGATTACCTGCGTCTACTTTTAGGGTCGTGACGACAACGTTATCTAAGAAATAAGCGAGATTGCCAGTTTCCTCATTGGTATATTTTACCCTTGTACAACGTGTAGCGGCTTTATCCTCAGCGGAAGAGATCCTAGGTTTAGTGAAGTATACGGCTCCCCGATTCGTACCAACCCAGATATATCCATCCTTATCCTCGGCTACGCATGTATAATTACTAGGAGTCAATTCTTTTCCGTCGGTATCAATAAGTGTAGTAACTCATACGAGGAACTTCGTCTAAAGACTCGCTATTCGGTATCATTACAAGTTTAGGGGTGTTACGAGGCACATAAATCCATTTGTCGTTAGTGGAGGTTATAAGTATATCGTTTATTGTATAAACTCCTCTAAGTTGCTCGATATCCAAACGATGCCATGCTCCTGCTTTGTCAAGAACAAGTACCGCATGGTTAACCTCTGAGCTTGTCATCCACAAATTTCCATTTTTATCAAAGGCCAGTCCATCTATATAACAATAACCGGACCCATAGCTCCTGCGGTTTCTTTAAAGGCATTCTTTTCATTGTATGACTGGACGGGAGTTCCATTCTTATATTGGATAACGCCATCACCCATGGAAGAGGCGTATACGATCTCATCATTAGAATCATCGGTCGTTACGGCTATACTTGTATAGTCTCGTGGATTTCTTGGTAAATTGAGTTTCTTTTGGGCTTCTTTAGGATCGATAAAAGACCATTTATCATAATCGTATGTAAGAATATAACCTCCTTTGTCGAAGCGCTTACCATTTAGGAGGTCTTTACCTCCTATGATCATATATACTTTATCATTTTACAAACAATATCGAATGCGCTATTGCTGTAAGGTCCGTCTAAAATGATAGGTTCATTAAGAGCCTCAAAACTATTTGAGCCTTTCCGTTGGATAGAACGTAGCCCTTTACTTCCTTCCGCTATCCAATATTTGTCTGTTTGATAGGTACTGATGTCATTGATACTTAAGTTTATTTGGTCAAACTTTTGTGTATCGGATACGATGAAAACCCTTGAGTTATCTATACATGCTAATTTTTCGCCTATTACTTTCATGTATTTTAGGGTTGAGCTATTTATTATTTGGGAAAGCTCTCCATTGTTTTCATAGAAGATACCTTGCTGACTGACCAAGTAGAACAAGGTATTCTTGAATGAAGCGATAGCTGAGATCGTATGATTATCGGAAAGGTTTGATAATCCATAAGGTTTCCAGTTTGCTTTATCCAGCAGGTTCTCTTTTAATGAAGCATATATAATTCCTGAAGATATTTCTTCTTTATTGGTTGTGGAAGCATATATATTCCCATTCTGTATAGCGCATGATGTTATATTTAAGGAAAGATTATAAGTATCCTTAATTTCCTTTTTGGCCATATTGACTACGACGATACCAAATGCAGTCGATAAATAAGCATATTCATCATGTACCAATATCGAATTGATTTGTTTGTCTCTTATGGACGTACTGGTCGACAGATAAGGTAGATTTGTCGCCACTCCTCCCTCAAGTATATCTATATTTGAATTATCATAGATAATAAGGAGTGATTTTACTTGTTTATTATAGCGGATCAAAGAAATCGTATTATCATTTAATCCATTTCCTTTATAATATTGCTTAATACTATTATCTTCTTTTCCATACGTATAAAGAGATCCTTCCGCTACCACAAATACTTGGTCGTTCGATTCCTCTACGCTGTTTGTGTTATTGTAAGAAAGATACGTTTCCATCCGGTTGTATTAAAATTAGCGGCTAATACAGTGAATGAAAAAAATGAAAATAGAATGATAGTAAGTATATGTCTCATATTAACAATTATAATCAGATAAAAATGATGTTAACTTCATGACGGCTTTCGCACGATGGCTGATCTGGTTTTTTGTATCGTTACCCATCTCGGCGAAGTTTGTGTATAGGTATCAGGCATGAATATAGGATCGTATCCAAATCCGCTATCTCCGCGTTTTTCGGTAGTGATAGAGCCATTCACGATACCGTCGAAGGTATATTCTTTTCCGTCAAGGCTAGAGCTATGACCGTGCGGAACGTGCTTTTCTGTTTTCTTTATGATTCATTTCGGACAACAGCTTGTTCATATTAGCTTCCGAGTCGTGCCCTGTTCCTGCGTAACGAGCCGAATAGACTCCCGGAGCATTATTCAATACCTCGACTTCTAATCCCGTGTCGTCAGCGAAACAATCATATCCGAATTTCTCCTTGATATAGCGGGCTTTTAGCAAAGCATTTCCCTCTAAGGTATCTGCCGTCTCGGGGATATCGTCATGGCAATCTATATCGGATAAACTTATGATTTCCGCGTATCCGGCGGTTATCTTGCGGACCTCGTCCAGTTTGTGTTGATTATTTGTCGCGAATACAAGTTTCATATTTCGTAATCTATTAAATAAGAAAGCATTTCTATACGGTAGATATATAACGTATGGAAATGCTTTAAATTGTTTGTATATTCTTTTTTAAGTCTTTATCTGATCGAACCCCTCACCATATACCCCTCGGACGATACTTTGGGAGATGAACGCTTGGTGGTCTATCCGCTTCACGATCCGGAAGATGGAGACGGATTCGGATTTCTTGGCGAGTAGTACGACTACTTTGACGGGTTTGCGGGAATAACCGCCCTCACCGTCTAGTATCGTGCAGCCACGGCCTAACTCATGGATGATACGATCTGCTATCTCGTCGTACTTCTGGGAGAAGATGAGGAATTGTACGGATTGGCGGTTACCGTTCAATACCATGTCGAGAACGTAATTGCTTATGACCATCTCCACGAAACCGAAAACGATCTTGTCCACGTTATGGAACAGGAAGAAAGAGGAACTGATGATGAAGAAATCGCAAAACAGAAGGATACGTCCGATCGATATATTCTTATATTTATTGATTACCGCACCGATAATATCCGTACCTCCGGTACTACCGTTCGCCGAGAATACCAATCCTAGTCCGGCACCACACATGAACGCTCCGATTATGATAGCCATAAACGGCTGGTCGTGCAGTATAGGTTGTCCTTTCAGCAGCCACTCGAAGAGAGAGAGAGAAGCCGAGAGTGAGAAAACTCCGAAAATAGTTTTTATCAAGAATTTTAGACCAAGGATCTTTAAGGCTACCACCAACAAGGCTACGTTGATGACAAAATAAGATACGGATACCGGGATCAATCCATTGGAGGCAAAGAAGATCAACGCACAGATACCACTTACCCCACCTGTCACGATCTCGTTGGAAAGGATAAAGGCGTTGAATCCGAATCCGTATAATAAAGTTCCGAACAGGATCATTAGATAATCCTGTACGGAAAAATAGATTTTTGTGAGTTTTAAGTTCATCCCACTACGATATTAACGATTTTGCCGGGAACGACAATTACCTTCTTAACGGTCTTGCCTTCCATCCACTTCGCTGAGTTCTCATGCTCAAGGCCGCCTTCTCAGCGTCTTCACGGGAGATATCTGCCGGAAGTTCGAGGTTGAAACGGGCTTTACCATTGAATGAGATGACGTAGGTAACTGATTTTTCTACCAGATACTCTTCGTTATGTTCCGGCCACTGGGCATCGCAGATGGTCGTATCATGTCCTAATTGATGCCATAGCTCTTCCGTGATGTGGGGAGCGAACGGAGCCAATAAGGTGATCAGCGGCTCCAAGATGGCGCGCTTGCTGCATTTAAGCTCGTTAACTCGTTCACGCAAATCATGAAGGCGCTAATGGACGTGTTGTATGAGAAATGCTCGATGTCGAACGTTACTTTCTTGATCAGCTTATGCAAGGATTTCAATTCGTCGGCCGTAGGCTCGGCATCGGTAACTTGTAGGGTATCCGTATTGCCGAAGAACAAGCCCCAAAGCTTCTTTAAGAAACGGTGTACGCCGTCGATACCGTTCGTATCCCAAGGCTTGGATTGCTCCAGCGGGCCTAGGAACATCTCGTACAAACGTAGGGTATCGGCACCATATTTCTCAACGATCATATCCGGGTTCACTACGTTGAACATGGATTTGGACATCTTCTCGACTGCCCATCCGCAGATATATTTACCATCTTCCAATACGAACTCCGCGTCGTTGTATTCCGGACGCCAGTTCTTGAAAGCCTCTATATCCAACAGATCGTTAGATACGATATTTACGTCTACATGGATAGGGGTGACCTCGTATTGGTCTTTCAAGTTCAAGGAAACGAATTTATTGGTTCCGTTGATGCGGTACACGAAGTTCGAGCGTCCTTGGATCATACCTTGGTTGATCAATTTCTTGAACGGCTCTTCCTCGCAAACGATACCCAAGTCGAACAAGAACTTATTCCAGAAACGGCTGTAAATCAAGTGGCCGGTAGCGTGTTCCGTACCACCGATATATAAATCCACGTTTCTCCAATATTCATCCACGTCTTTAGCTACCAAGGCTTTATCATTACGCGGGTCCATATAGCGCAAATAATAAGCGGAAGAACCGGCGAAGCCCGGCATCGTACAAAGCTCCAGCGGGAAGATCGTCTGGTTATCGATCTTCGATACCTCGGTGACTTTTTGGTTTACCGTGTCCCAAGCCCATTTAACGGCGTGTCCTAATGGAGGCTCGCCCGTCTCGGTAGGCAAGAATTTATCTACTTCCGGCAGCAACAAGGGCAGACATTCTTCCGGCAACATCTGAGGCATGCCATCGGCGTCGTAATATACCGGGAACGGTTCGCCCCAATAACGCTGGCGGCTGAAAATAGCGTCGCGCAAGCGGTAGTTTATCTTCACACGTCCCAAATCGTGATCTTTTACGTATTTCTTGGTAGCGGCTATCGCTTCCTTGATCGTCAGTCCGTTCAAGGAAAGATCGCAATAAGGAGTAACGCCGGCTCTCGGAGAATTGCATACGATACCTTCCTTGGCATCGAAACTTTCCTCGCTTACGTCGCAACCTTCCACCAAGGGGCGGATTTCCAGTCCGAAATGCTTCGCGAAAGCGTAGTCGCGGCTATCGTGCGCCGGAACCGCCATAATTGCTCCCGTACCGTAGCCGGCCAATACATAGTCGCTGATCCAGATGGGAACCGCCTCGCCCGTAAACGGGTTAATAGCGTAGGAACCACTGAATACACCGGTTACCTGACGGTCGGCGATGCGCTCGCGCTCGGTACGTTTCTTGGTGCGATCTAGGTAAGCGTCTACTTCCGCTTTTGGTCTGCCGTAGTTAATTGTTGAACCAATTCGCTTTCCGGGGCTAATACCATGAAGGTTACACCAAACATCGTATCGGCACGGGTCGTAAGATCGTGAATTCCCTGTCGCTGTCTTTTACCTTGAAGCGAACCTCGGCACCTTCGCTGCGTCCGATCCAGTTCTTTTGGGTCTCTTTCAAGGAATCCGTCCAGTCGATCGTATCCAATCCGTCCAACAGGCGTTGCGCGTAAGCGGATACACGTAAGCACCATTGGCGCATGATCTTTTGTTCTACCGGATAGCTCCACGCTCGGAAACACCGTTCACGACCTCATCATTCGCTAATACGGTACCCAAGGCGGCACACCAGTTTACCATGGTCTCGCCACGATAAGCGATCCGGTAGTTGAGTAATATCTCTTGTTTTTCTTTATCGCTCTTGGCTTTCCATTCCTCGGCGGTGAAACTAAGTTCCTCTCCGCAAGCTACGTTCAGACCTTCCGTACCACTTGTCTCGAAGGCTTGTATCAACTCGCTGATCGGGCGGGCTTGCTTCTCGTCGTTGCAGTAGTAGCTGTTGAACATCCGGATGAAGGCCCATTGCGTCCATTTGTAATATTCGGGATCACAGGTACGGATCTCACGGCTCCAATCGTAGCAGAAACCGATCTTTTCCAATTGCTCCCGATAACGGGCTATATTATTCTTTGTCGTGATCTCCGGATGTTGTCCGGTTTGGATGGCGTATTGCTCGGCGGGTAGTCCGTAAGCGTCGTAACCCATCGGGTGCAATACGTTGAAACCTTGCAAACGTTTGAAACGCGAATAAATATCAGAAGCTATATAACCGAGCGGGTGGCCAACGTGTAATCCCGCACCGGAAGGATAGGGGAACATGTCCAATACATAGTATTTAGGCTTATTCGTGTCTTTTTCGACTTTATAAACCTTTTCGGCAATCCAGTAGTCGTGCCACTTCTTCTCAATCTCTCTGAAATTGTACTCCATGATCGTTTATCGTTTTTGTATCGTTTTCTATTTAAGGCCACAAAGTTAGTGAATTTATTTATTTTATATGAGTTATTTACATGAACTGTTTATTTCACGTAACCAATCCGGGGGCGAGATTGATTCTCGGTTCTTTTCGCTTGTAACTCAGCGAGTGACAGATTGATTAGCTCAAGTTGCGTACGGGTATCTTCGTTGATGTCGTTGTAATCGGCAAATGCTTCTTCGATATACGCTTTGAGTTCCTTTACTTCTTGTTGGAGTTCAAGCAAAGGGGAGGAAGAACTTATTATTTGTCGTATGCCGACGAAAGCACGCATGATAGAGATATTGACTTTAATGGCTGTATCGGATCTGAGTACAGAAGAAAGCATTGCTATACCTTGCTCCGTGAAAGCGAATGGAGCATATTGGTTACCTCCTTTCTTTGAGATGCCAATTTGGCATACCATATTGTTTTTCAAGTTGTTAAATTCTTGAATTGTTAATGTGAACATAAAATCATCAGGAAAGCGTTCTATGTTTCGTCTGACCGCACGTTTCAGTTGGGCGGTTTCTGTTCCATACATTTCCGCCAGATCAAATCCAGCATGACTTTTTGCCCTCTGATCTCGTGAATCTTGTTTTGTATCGTTTGTAATTCCATAGTAAAGATTTTAGTTTAATATTATGTTCGCAAAGGTTTGTAAAATAATTGAGATAAGCAATAAGCTAGTTGGATATTAATGATTGGTTGCATTTGTAAGTTGTACAATGAGTTATTGCTGATCCGGCTTATTGTCTATTTTTTATGTGTTCTTATTTTCCTTATAAGATTTCCGGGAAAAACACGTACGTGATTTATGAAAAACACGTACGACTTTTCGGAAAAACATGTACGTGTTTTCCGGAAAACATGATGATGTTTTTATATCACTGATATTCATGTATATATAACTTGATACCTTTGCATGGACTTATTGTGTGTTTTTCTTCTTGTATTTGTTATTTTGTTGTTCTATCGTTTGTTTATGAATTAAAAATATTTAATTTTGCTTATCTATAATAAAGGATGAAGTCATTTATATATATACTATTAACTTCCTTGACTTTCCTTGTGGTAGGATGCCAAAATGAATCTGAGGAAATCCGTTTGATCAATCAGGCGGAACGCCTGTTTGATGCCTATCCGGATAGCGTAATCACTACATTGGATTCCATTCCGCTCCCGGAAGAGATGAGTCCCCGTCTGATAGCCCGTTGGTGTATGTTGTACGCACGTGCCGCCGATAAAATAGAGGACGAAATGCCTTATACGAACCAGCTTGAGGTTCGCTTGAATAACTATCAAAGAAAAGATGCGGGAAGAGGAGGCTGAGATCGGCCTTTATCTGGGGCGTTCGTATGTGGAGGATAAGGAGTACGAGAAGGCAATGAGGGCTTACTCCGATGCGCTGGAGGTAGCGTTGGCGATTAAGAACTATAATCGTGCCGGGTATATTTGTAGTTATATGGGGGATTTGTATGAACTGGATGATCGTTATGTGTTAGCTGCAAAAAATATAAGGAGAGCGGACGGTATTTTCGATTGGCCGGTAATATGAAAGCTATGTGCGTTCGTTTGTGAATGAGGGAAGGAGTTATATGGATGTTGATTCTAATTATTTAGCTTTAACTATATTGAAGCGAGCAGAAGTGATAATAGATTCCTTGAGAGTAGATGAGGTTAGAAATTATGTATACAATGGTCTAGGTAATATATTTAATGTTTTGGAAAAATATGATTTAGCTGAAAAATATTTATTGAAGAGCATAAAAGAGGATTCGAGTGATACTGCTTCGGATTATTTGACCTTATCAGATCTTGAGCAAAAGCGTGGAAATTTAGAACAAGCGGAAAATTATCTTCAAAAGGCTAATAGTGTATCCATAGATAATGATTTTGTACCGGCTACTATTGCTTATCATTATTATAAAATAAATAAAGAAAGAGATGATTATAAAAGAGCTTTGTCTTTTTATGAAGAATATGTAGCAGCAGAGGATTCCCTTATGAATATAAGTAAATCTGTCGATATATATGATACAGAACAAAAATATGAACATTTGAAATTGCATAATGAAAATATAAGATTACTATTAAAGGGGCAAAGGAATTATACTTTTATATTGATATTGTTATTTTTATGTGCTTTACTCATTATTGTCTATTTAGCTACGATAAGAAGAAAGAATCGTTCACTTTTAAAACAACAAGAAAAAATTAATACTTGAATCAAAGCATATATCAATTATATGCAGAACTTCGGAGAAAGAGTGATGAACTAATCCAATTGCAAAATACTCAGTATTCTTCGGTGAAAATGCAAGTGGAATATGAAAATGTACAGAAAGAGGTAGATAGCTTGAGATCTCGATTATTCGAATTAAGAGAATCTAAAATTCTCAATAGTAATTTAGCTAAAAAAATAAAGAAAATATCTCAAACTGTGCAGCCTAATCATTCTGAAGCACCCGTTTCCGAAAAAATGTGGATTGATATTGAAGTTTTGATGATGGAAGTTTACCCTAGTGTTATAAAGGTACTGAAGGATGCAGGCTTGTCACCATCGGAGATGCATCTTTGTTTCCTTACATTATTTAAACTTGATTCAACAGCTATATCTATCCTTTTAAATATTATTCCTACTTCCGTCGATCGTACACGTTTGCGAGTACGAAAGAAATTAAATTGGGAAGGTAAACAAGGATTGTATGAATCTCTTGTTAATATTTAGTATGTAATAAACCTTCATTTAAGGGGCTCTACGATTGTTTGTCTATGTATTTGTTTTTATAGTATTTGATTGTCAAGTGTTTACGTTTTTTTCTTTGTCTATGTGGATTACATAATTTAACCCCTTTAGATCATATATAATCTCTAGATTTGCAACCGAAACATAACAAAAAAAGAGAGATTATGAAAAATGTAAAATGGCTACTAACAGTGTTGTTTATTTTTCAATTTGTATTCCATCTTTTGCAGGTCATGTGCCTTTACATGGTCATCTTAAGAAAAAACAGCGATCTGTAAATTTGGATGTACCTATAAAAGCAGACATAGATGAAACTTCAAAAGTTTTGTCTTTGGAGTTTTTAGAATATATAGGAGAGGTACGAGTATCTGTTGTGGATGCGAATGGAAATATCGTTTATGAGGAGATAGTGGATACACAAGATGTTTCTTCTAGTATTATCTCATTAGATGAATGTACTTCTGGATCTTATGGACTTTATATATCAGATTCAGAAAACTACGCAGAAGGTTTTTTTTAATTTATAAATAATTCAAATTTTAGAAGTATGGACAAAAAGACAGTGCTTTTAGCATCTGCATGTACTTTATTGATGATATCATGTAGTAATGATGCGGAATTGATTAATGTTGCTGAAACGACAGGATTACAAACAAAGGCTTTTGTTGGTGAAGCAGATTTCCAAATTGTAGATTATGCGGGAGATAAATGTATTCAGTTCAAGAATGATTCCGTCTTTAATGCGATGCTTTGGGAGATGAATGATATGTCAGAAGAAGAGAGAAATAATATTTTCTCGGGGGCAGGTTTCGTAAGTCAATGGCAACTTATGCAAGAAGCAGATCAAGAACAGGAGCTTATTGTAGACAATTATGAGAAAGATCTTAGCCAACCTTGGCCTGCTCATCAAATCAAAGAATTCAAACAAAAATATGATGATGTTTTCATGTTTGAACCTTATGATTCTACAGATTTTATTGCGCATTATAAATTAAAGGTTCTACATATAGTTCTTTTGTGAATAGAAGGGGGGTGTTTTTGATAGGAGATAGTGTAGCACATGCTCCTGTATATAAGGCTTTAGAGGAATATTTCGGATCAGGGATATCATTGTATGGTAATAATGAAGCTACAAATGAAAAGAATGATATAAACCTAGCTGAAAGTAAATATCAAATACCAGGTGGTGATTATGTAAAGGTTCGAGCTATTCCAAGATTTATAGAGTTACAAACTATTGAAAATAAAAATTATTTGTCATTGGGCTTTGATTATCTTAGTCAAAAAAAGAAGTTTTATGGAAAAAACACCGTACAATGATTATACTACGTCTTACAGCTTCAGGGTCAGGAAGTGGTTTTGAAGTATATAATGTTTCAATTAAAAATTATCAGAATAAAAATGGGGTAACAATTCTTTTACATACAGATGTATATAATAAACTTTTAGCTAAGGATCAAGGAGGTATGTTAGGGCATGTTGGTGAAAATCCAAGAAACTCAGTTACAATCGTAACTCCTCCTCGATTTGAGTTTTCTGGACGAATGGAAATTTGGTCAGATGAAATGCCTGAAAGTAATAAAGGGACTGCAAAAATAAGTTTAAAAGAAGACTGGTGATAATTTATGAAAAAAATTTTATTTTTACTGTTATTGGTTTCTACTTCTACTTTCGCCCAAATTGAGCATGGCTTATTAGTAGGTGCCGGTGTTGGATTTCCTTTACAAGATAGTTGGAAACGAACTACTTGGGGTGATGAATCAAATTGGTCTTATCGGCACGATTATAAGTTAAATAGTATGATCGGTTATCGCTTTCGATTCCTTCCGGAACAGAAATTCTTTTATGATTTGGATATTACGATGGGATTTCAGAAGATGGAAACGACGAAGTATTTTCCTTATTATGAAAGTATAGAGGATGGTATATATGTTTCTAAGAAAGCTGATGTTTTCGATGAGTTTGTGATGCCTATCTCCGTAGCCGCTAGTTGGAATTGGCGTTTTACCAAGAAATTCCATTTAGGTGTCGGTATCGCTCCTACGCTTTATGTACAGCCACAAGCCGTGTTTGACCTGTCCGTGATGGCGAAGGTGGGATATCGTTTAAGCAAGCATTGTGAGTTCGGCCTTTCTTATCAGTATGGCTGTTTCAATACCTTGAAGCATTTCAATAACGGACCGGCTAATGGCCGTCGTGGACATCTTTCGGATTTGATGCTCTCTGTATATGTTCCTTTTGTTTTGAAATGATAGAATAATAAAGTATAGAAACACATAATGTTTTATTTGGAACCAAAACAAAGATGAATAACTGCCTATAAGAAAAGAGTACGTGAAAAGAGCCATGTGTAGAGAGATAATTCTATGCATGGCTTTTGCTTGTATAATGTATATAGATTCTCAAGAATTATTGAGGCATTTTTTGTTTGCGATATTGTCTCTCTCGTGATTAAGAACTATCTTTGACAAACTATCCAATAGTGGATGCCGAATCAAAATCAATTGACTATGAAAACAAAAAAATTGAAATTCTTCGTAAATTTGTGGTTCTTTAAGCATATCTTATAGTAAGGATCGAATATGAAAATGAGTGAAAAGGAGGTTGATACATCAAATGAACTACGGGTCTTGTCCCTGTTCTCTGGATGTGGGGGCATGGATTTAGGATTCGAGGGGGATTTTATATGTCATCGTAAGTCTATATCTCCTCAAAGTACCTGGGTTCAAGAGGTTATCGATGAACACTGGGTTCGTTTACAGAAGAATCGTTTTCGAACGGTCTTTGCGAATGATATATTGAAAGAGGCACAAACCGCTTGGCTTCAATATATGGATCGATTCGGATATGATAAAAACGTTTATAATACAAAGAGTATCGTAGACTTGGTGAAAGAGCATCGAGCGGGGAAAAAAGTTTTCCCTAAAAATATAGATGTCGTCACGGGAGGTTTTCCTTGCCAGGATTTCAGTGTCTCTGGTAACGTCTGGGATTTGAGTCGAATAAGGATCATACCGGGAAATTGCGTGAGGACGATGAGGCCTCGGAAGAGACGAGGGGTAAACTTTACTATTGGATGAAGCAGGTGATCGATATTACGAGACCCAAGATATTTATCGCGGAGAACGTGAAGGGACTGGTGAATCTGGGAGACGTGAAAAGTATTATTCAGAGAGACTTCGCCCATGCGGCTGGGGATGGATATATTGTTTTAGATCCTCAAGTTTTACATGCGGGCAATTATGGGGTTCCGGAGTCTAGAGAGCGTGTGATTTTTATCGGGATACGTAAGTCCGCGTTAAAGGTTAAGGCTTTAAGAGCGCTTCAAGAGGAGAAGATACCCAAAGCTTACGATCCTTATCCGAGTCCGACACATGCTTGCACCGTGGAAGATAAGAAACTATTGCCACCGGTGGTTTGTCGGGATGTATTTGTAGGATTGGAGGAACCGGATAGGACAGAAGATCCATCCCAGCGGTATTATTCACAGGCGAAATATATGGGAGCTCATTGTCAAGGTCAAAAGGAGATCGCGCTGGATAATATTGGCCCGACGATTCGTTCCGAGCATCATGGAAATATAGAATACCGTCGTTTATCCCGGGAGCATGGGGGCGTTATTACGGAAGAATTAGACGCCGGTTTACAAGAACGTCGCTTAACTCCTCGAGAATGTGCTTTGATACAGACGTTTCCGCCGGATTATACGTTTGTCTCCCATAAAAAGAACAGTACACGTTTTGAGTTAAGTGCCTCAGGCGCTTATAAGGTGATCGGTAACGCGGTTCCTCCAGTATTAGCGTATCATATAGCGAATCGCATACAGACTTTATGGCCGTTGTATTTTAAAAAGAGATAATATGGAAGAGGAGAATATTATTACTGTGCGTAATAGAAATCTTCAAAAAGCGGATGAGGCTTTTGCGGATTTTATGTTTATGCTGGAATCATACTTGAATGAAAAAGCAGCTGCTATTCCGGGTACGTATTGCGATTGTAAGAGTAAGGAACTGGAAAATGATAGTAGTGAACGTGATGAAAGAACTTTGCGGTAGAACTCCTTTCCGTGTGGAGGAGATACGCTTGGTTTCCGCCCAATATTTTCCAGATATTATCGCGGAGAAATATTATGGGGTTGAGGTAAAATCTACAAAAGAGAACCATTGGACATCTACGGGAAGTAGCATCGTGGAGTCTACACGTGATAAGAATGTAGAAAATATCTATATGCTCTTCGGCAAACTGGGAGGTAAGACGGCGGAGTTTAAGTGCCGTCCTTATGAGGATTGTCTCTCCGATATAGCTGTTACCCATTCTCCCGTTATTTGATTAATATGGAATTAACGAAAGAGCAGACTATTTTTAGTAAGATGGGAGTTGCTTATGATCAATTAAGGAATGCTCCGGATTCTATAGAGATCGTTCGAAAATATTATAGGGAAAAAGCCATTAAAGCCAAAAAGAAAGCTATGCCTTGGTGGTTGGGCACTTCCGCTGAGGAAAGTTTGGAGGAGCATACGGATATGAATATAAGCCTGTGGGTGGATAATGGAGAATATGCGGATCCGGAAAGGAATAAGAGACTAAAGCGGAGATATTTATTTTATTCCCGGAAGTAGTGAGTGGGAATTATGAGAATGCTGCCTTATGGTTATGTACGCGCCGGTCTGTTGTTAATTTTCATATGCGGGACACTTTTTCCGCAGGGGGCCAACAATTGAAACTGAATGATGAACTTCTGCCTTTTCCTTTACCGCATGTGGTTGGTGAGTTGTTAGAATCTGCGACTTTAATAAAGAACTATCTTCTTAATAGTGATGATTTAGACTTAGATATATCGGAATTCCGTCCAGAACTTATGTTGCCTAACCGATATGAGGTCTGGCTTAATGATATTTGGAAACGTATTCATCAACTAAAACCTTATAAAAGGAAAGAGACTATCGAAGAATTGGGCGGTATTTCATTGGCCGAATGGATCGATAGGAAATATACTTTGTCTGTAAAATAAAATATATCTTCTTCTCGATCGTCTCCCTAAGATCATAGATCGTATCAAGAAGCATACCTATCCCGGAAAAATACGCTGTTTTATATCTCCACAAACGGCTTAACGACTTGTATATGGAATTAGTAGGGGATTGAGACGGTTGATTTAGAACTAATAGCGAATCAGAAGGGTTATACAAATACGTAACATTAAAGTTTAAAAGCTATGAAGTTTTTTTATTGACACGGCGAATCTGGACCAGATCCGGGAAGCGAATGAATTGGGAGTATTGGATGGCGTGACGACTAATCCGTCCTTAATGGCGAAAGAGGGAATCCGGGGGGTGGAAAATCAACGGAAACACTATTTGGAAATTTGCGAGATCGTGGGCGGGGATGTAAGCGCCGAGGTAATCGCTACCGACTTAGAGGGCATGATAAAAGAAGGGGAGGAGTTGGCAGCTTTACATCCTAATATAGTCGTTAAAGTACCTTGTATCGAAGCGGGGATTAAAGCGATAAAATATTTCACCAGAAAAGGCATCCGTACGAATTGTACGCTGGTTTTCTCTGTCGGTCAGGCGTTATTGGCGGCTAAGGCCGGGGCTACGTATGTATCGCCCTTTGTCGGGCGTTGGATGATATTGCCAGCGACGGGATAGAGCTGGTACGTAAGATCGTGGAAATGTATGATTATTATGATTATGATACCCAAGTTTTAGCGGCTTCTATCCGTAGCACCCAGCATATCATCCAATGCGTGGAGGCCGGGGCGGATGTGGCTACTTGTCCTTTGTCCGCCATTAAAGGCTTATTGAAACACCCGTTAACGGATAGTGGGCTAGCTACTTTTCTAGCGGATTATAAGAAGTAAACGGATAGAAAAAAAATAGTACCTTTGTGCGGATTAATTCGTAAACGCATTTAAAAGATTACTATCGTGGCAAAAGTTGTGGAAACCCCTTTGATGAAGCAGTATTTCGATATAAAAGCGAAACATCCGGACGCTATCCTTTTATTCCGGGTTGGAGACTTTTACGAGATGTATGGCGAGGACGCGTGATTGGCGCGGAAATACTGGGTATCGTACAGACCAAACGTGCGAATGGCGTAGGGCAGCATGTTGAGATGGCGGGATTTCCACATCATGCCTTGGATTCTTATCTGCCGAAGTTGGTGCGGGCCGGAAAGCGTGTGGCTATTTGCGACCAGCTGGAAGACCCTAAGTTGACGAAGAAACTGGTGAAGCGGGGTATTACGGAATTGGTGACTCCCGGTGTTTCCATCAATGATAATATACTGAATCATAAAGAGAATAATTTCTTGGCCTCTATCCATTTCGCCAAGGAGGTATGTGGTATTTCTTTCTTGGATATCTCTACCGGCGAGTTCATGACAGCGGAGGGTTCCATCGATTATATCGACAAATTACTCAATAATTTTTCCCCGAAGGAAGTGTTGATCGAACGGGGAAACAAGAAGCGTTTCGAGGAGGCTTTCGGTCCTCGTTTCTTTATCTTTGAGCTGGATGACTGGATCTTTACGACCTCGGCCGCCGAGGATCGCCTGTTGAAGCATTTCGAGACGAAGAACTTGAAGGGTTTTGGCGTACAACACTTGAAATTAGGTATTATCGCTTCCGGGGCGATTCTGTATTATCTGGACCAGACCCAGCATACGCATATTTCCCATATCACCGCTTTATCCCGTATCGAGGAGGATCGATACGTCCGCTTGGATAAGTTTACGG
>ENA-OQDF01000468-OQDF01000468.1-human-gut-metagenome-genome-assembly--contig:-NODE-468-length-16566-cov-1.781860_pt1 | contig 16566 bp, 24 predicted proteins | sample MGYA00242769_ERZ504597 | MGnify/ENA primary metagenome ERZ504597 (study PRJEB26092, sample SAMD00036305) | human gut metagenome | host: Homo sapiens | study: EMG produced TPA metagenomics assembly of...
TCTGAAGTAAAAATAGCGATTTTTAGGTAGTGACACCCTTTTATATGGGTGACATCCACGTAAATCGCTATTTTTTGATTCTTTAAAATATCTTAAAAAACGTTGATTTCATCGGCATTTTTTCGATGACATCCATTTTAACTCTTAATTTGGTGGAGATGGAGTGTACACAAATAAAACCACGTATGTGTAAGAAAGAATCATTATACTTACATCTCAACTATTCCACCAAAACTTACTTTTTTTAAGTTATCGTATATAGCAATTTTATGTCGCTTTTTGCATAGTTTAATTTTTCTCTTTTATTCAATTGTTTCACTTAACCACAACCACTGGCAATTATACCATACATCAAACGTTTCTTCTACTTAATTATGTAAGTGGTTGTTGTGGATGAGTTTCCATCACCCTTTGATGAAGATAGTCATTAACATTATTCACACTGTATCTTTCCTTATATATTTCAATGATACTGTTTCTACTGATGTCTTTCTTTTCTTGATAGCTTAAATCATCATCAATGAAATTAAGATTTAATTTGTATTCCACTTCTATATGATCTCGATACACCATAATTTTGTTTACAAACTTATGAATGAATTGTTTACATTCAGTTATGTTACGATTCATTACATAGTCTTTAAACTCTCCAATCATTTCCTTTATATCACTTTCATCAATGGTTACTTGCACTTTTCCCTTCTTTAATTGTTGGGATTTTTCATATTCAAGGTCATTTCTTTTATTTCTTAATTCTTGAAGTTCATCTTTCACACTCACATCAGATATTCCCATTTTGATTGCGTCTATAATGTTGTTGACCTGTCTATCAACACCTTCCAATTGTTTATCTATTAATTTAACCTTTTTATCAATGTCATCTTTTTCTTTTGCAAAGTTACGATTCATTCCTTTGACGATATACTTGATTGTATGTTCATTAAAGATTGTTCTTTCCAATTCATTAAGTACATACTCCTCCAAGTATTCCTTTCTGATTTCCTTGTTGACACACCCACTTCGCCTGTTTGAACATCTATAGGATATGTATTCTTTATATTTCCCTCGTGATTTTCTTGAGTTACCAACACATGAATATGGTTTACCATCATCTCTTGCTTCACATTCTCCACAGAAAACTAATCCTGAAAGCAAATAATTATGTTTGGCTTTTGCTCGTCCACTACTGTACTTCCTGCTTTGCTTTATGGCTTGTGCCTTATCAAATACTTCTTTTGAAATGATACCCTCAAAGCAATTTTCTATACGTATGATATCTTTATCATCTTTGTATTTATGCCCATTACGTTTCCCATTGAATTTGCTGATTCCGTTTTGTTGTAGACATAAGTTCCTATGTACTTTTCATTTGACAGCAAATCATAAAAAGAGTTGGGCTTAAATAATTTACCTGTTCTAGTCCTATATCCCATAGCATTAACTTCATCTGCAATTTTCTTTAATGATTTTCCTTCGACAAATGAATTAAAGATATATTCAACAACTGGTCTTTCTTCTTCATTGACTGCTAATTTCTTGTCAACAACCTTATATCCTAGCGGTGGCTTACCTCCTGTAAACAATCCCTTCTTTGCATTATTATGTAATCCTCTTCGTACTTCTCTTGCAAGATTTAATGAATAGATTGGTTCATACCTTCCAATACTGATTCTAGAATGACACTTCTGCATCATCTGTAAGGTTTTCTGTTGCACTTAAAAGGTTCATGCCATTTTCTAATAACTTCTTTTTGTATATTGCATTTTCAATCTTATCTCTCATAAACCTTGATAGGCAATATACAACAACACAATCCGCTTCTACTTCACCATTTTCAATGTCATCAAACATTTGTAAAAAGTCTTTTCTCTTTCTTATATCTTTTGATGCACTTTTAGCATAATCTTTGTACGTTTTGACAATTTTGATATTATGTTCCTTTGCATATTTGTCTATGACTTCAAGCTGTTCTTCAATGGATTCTTCCCTTTGATTATGTGAACTGTATCTTGCATATGCTATTCCAATTCTAGGATTTTCATCATTCACCTTTTTCTCCTCCTTCTTCATAAATTTTCCATAGGACATTACATATAGCCTGTAGTTGTTCATCAAATGAGTTTGTATGATCCAATGTAATGTTGACATCCGTTACATCGTTATTTCCTTTGATGATTGCTGTTCTTGAAACACAGCCTGATACAATAATGTCCTTTTGTTTTTCTTGACCTTCTGTCACGATCATGGGATTTGAATGATTGTCCAACTTCATTCCTCCTAATCTATAATATTAATTTCATATAGCCTTTATAAAATGGACTATAATATGTTGTTGTTAATTGCATTAACTTTTAAGTGGAATTGATTGGACACGATCCTATCGCAATAAAATGGCAAAAAAAGAAGATGAATAACTTTTCACCTTCTTTCTTAATTAAAGAATTAGCATCCTAATTTTTCTGCTCCTTCTTTAACAAATTTACAAAGTTCAGCTTTTCCTACTAATTCTTTTATAGCTTCATCCTTTGTTTCATAATGTTCATTATAGTAATAATCATACCAATCGTTGATTACTTCTTCCGTTATATCTTCTTTTGGTAAATCAGCGATTTGACAAAGGACGTAAACTGTAACAAGTTCGTCCTTTGTAAAGTCATCCAAGATTTTCTTTAATAATTCTTCATATGATAAATACTTTTGAAAATCATTCTTAAAGAAATCAACTAAACTTTCATCATCATTGGATATAGTGACTTCTGTGCTTAATGTTTCTTCCCTTATTCCAATAAAATTAAACTTCATCTTAATTGATGTTACTTTTTCTTTTGTCATATAATTTTTCTCCTATATTAATTTTTTTATAACTGTTGGCAACGGGTGTAGTTAAATCTCCAACATCAGTTGAATCGTCATCATTTCTGACACATTTCATTTTAACAACTCTTACGCCGTTGCTTTTCTTTCTTTCAAATGAAATCCCATTTGCAAATAGAACTTCATCTAATTGATTTATCTTTTTAGATAAACTTGCAACACCTGCAACATAGTTTTCTAAATTTAATTGTCCTACTCTTAGATTTGCTTCAAAGTATGAATAAAAATCTGTCATAGTTCCTTCATAATCTCCTAATTGTTTACAAAACTCTATAAGTAAGACTGTTAAATCATCATCATTGGCGAGATCTTCATCACTGTCTTTCTTATTGCTTATTAAAGCTTCAGTGAATGATTTAGCATCATAGCCAAGTTCTTCTGCGATAATTTGACCGTACTTATAAAAACTGGTTAATCTTATTGGAGAACCTTTGAACATTGAAGTGCTTTCAAGCTTATTGAATACATTTGCAATGATATGGAATATGTGACCATACATATATGGCAAGTCATTGCTAAATTCTTTCAATAATCTCCTTCATCTCGTCTATCATGAGAAGATAATCGTTCTAGATGAAAGAATAGTGAACGATCAGATAAGTCCGTTTTTGAAACAGGATTATCTAGTGCAGTAACATATACACCACATTTTAAATTTTGATGTACTAATTCACCATTGGTGTATAGTTTTCTATTGCTTGATGACCCACCTGTTACACTTAGACAAAGGACATCCGATACATTTTGATTAAAGTTATCGGAATAGTTATCAAAGATGATGTTATCTCGATTACCTAAAGCACCTTAAAATCTTCAACACCTTTTGGTTTTGAATTATTGGTGATACTGTAGGATCAATCAAAGCATTCAACATTTTACAAACAAATGTCTTACCACTTCCACGTCTACCCATGATAATCCCCAAAGGTTGTTGTAGATGATTCAAAAAGCGATATACCGTTAATACATCAAACAAAATTCTTTCATGTTGAGGTATTGATGTAAAATGTTTATCAAAGTAATTTTTGAGTGTCATTCCACTATCATCGCTTTTGGAAGTAAGCAACTGCAATCTTCATATGTTGAATAAAATTCAATTGGTACAGGATGCTTTGCTACATTTCTTACGACAGGAATATATCTGTCATTCTTTTGTTGATAATGACAATATTATCTTCATTCATTGTATTGAAGAAATATACACCTTTGTGATATCCATATCGTCTTACAACTTTTCTAATGCCATCGCAAAAAACTACTGCACCTTCTTCAACATTAGAAATTTGACTACGCCCTAGTGTTACACCGTATTCATCATAGATAAGTTTTTGAAATGCTTCACTACAGTCCTTTGAACCCAATTTATAAGTTTTATCCATTTTTATATAAATGCTATCAAATTCATCTTTAAAAACAGGGATGGATTGTGAATCAATCAAATCTATCACTAAATCACTACGACTCTTCTTACCATTAAATAGTTTGGATGATTTTTTATAACCATTTGAAAGATATGTATTTGGATTTGGTTTGTTAGGTTCAAACTTATTCCAAATGTAATCCCAATTGCATTTAGTTTCATCACCGCATTTTGCATGTAAGCACTTAGCGATTATGTATCCATTAGTAAATTGGATTATGCATGCACCTTGCTGTCATCATGCCCTGTATCAAATAGACAGTGCTTTAACGGATATTGCACCCCGTCTTTAATTTTTTGAATTCTTGTATATTCAATTTCTTTCATCTAGCCAAGCCTTAAATTAAAGTGTTGATTATAATTTAAAGATTTATTTGCATTGCTAACATTCTTGTTAGTTTGAACACTCATTGACTTACCATGCTTTTTGTTGAAGGCTTCTATAACTTCTTTAGGTGTTATCACTAATTGTCGACCTTCAATATCATCAATGATACATGATTTTCTATGAGGACGTTCTTGTGTACTTTTTCCTTTACAAGCCATTGTTCCATATAATTTTGTAATTCTTGATGGATTAAAGGTTGATGTATCTACTTTAGATTCTTTATCATCATATAATGATGCAAGCGTACCCAAGAATTCTTTTATCATTCCAGTAATTTCTCTACTATTAGTCAAATCCACTTTTACTAATAGATGCGCACCATTTCCTGAATCCGCAAGAATGGGTTCTTGAAATCCTTCTTGCATTTAAAAGCTTTTAATTTTTTTAGCTTTTTCAATTGCTCTATCATGTTCATCATCTTTTGATGATGTATTTGTTGGTCGTTCAGGATCAATGTCTATTAAGATATAGTCTCTCTTTGTAATATCTCCATCCGCAACAGTCTTTCTTGAATGTGTTTGTAAAACGTTCATACTACCATTTACTGCATCATTTTCAAAATCATTGAGTGTAAAAAAGATATTGTACTTTCCTTCATAAGCAGATAGTTGTTCATCAAGTAAATCATAATTATCAAATATTCCTGATACTACTCCTCTATCTGTATTTAAAATTCTTACTTCAATCTTTTTGTCATTTTTTAGGAATGATAACCCTTTAGCAAGTTTTCCCATTTTGCTATATCCTTTCTCATAAATTTACAAAAGGATTTACAAAGGTCTCTCCCTTTGATAAAAAAGGACAGCCAAAAGTGTAGGTAGTTTAACTACCAAGAAAACTAAGTAATGTATTTTGCAAGATTGAAAAAGTAAGTCATTGGATACAATCTCCCCTTACCCCAACACTGCAATCTTTTACACAATTTGGGTACAACAATCCCAATGATTCCAGTGTCAAAAAATCTATTCAAATACATTACATCATTCTCATACACAATTGGATGTCCTTAATAGTTAGTTGATTTGTCTCCTATTTGCTTTATGGGCACGCTACTAACTATTTCATAGTATACGCGGAAACAAAAGCGGTTCACTCAATAACAACATACCAACGTACTAACGCACAATCACTTTTTTTACCTACGTGACGGCAAATTAGTATCTGTTTTTGTATATAATCATTTTGTAATTACAATTGTAGCACCTGTTTCGTTTATGTCAATACATTTCCCAGCATTAATTTTTATAAGTGTATCAATTGCCTTATTCAAACTTATATTATAATTTTGAAAGGAGAACGATACACATGAAAACTATCAAAGTCATTATCAAAGAAAGCAATGCCAATCCCTATACGAAATCAATTTCTAGTGGCATTGAAAACTTACAAAATTTTTTTGTGGGAAATGTGGCATTGAAAACTTACAAAATTTTTTTGTGGGAAATGTGGAAATTAGCTGTTGGCTGACAGATGATAGCGTCATAATTGTAAACGCTGATACAACATCATCCACTACTGCCACTGTCACTGCATTTAATGGAAAGAAAACTGATGTAAGAGGTAAGTTCATCATTGTTAAGATGAAAGAACTTTCAATTCACATCATTGTCACCCAAAGAAATTGATTACTGCTTTAAACTGTTAAGCAATGATGCATCTTCATCAACTACTGCGGACTTATCATTTGCTTAATACATCCAAAACTTAATTCACAAAAGAAAGAGAACAAATCAACTCACGATCGTTTTCTTTCTTCCTTTTATGGAGGAAAACTACTATGGAATATTACACTAAAATGTCGTTACTTTATGACAAATGGCATATCGAGAAATGTATCACCTGTTCACATCAGTCATATTATTAATATGATTAATCAAGACAGAGTAAACAAACAAGAGGCTGACTATCTTAAGGTGTGGAAACTCTATCCTAATAGAGAAGATAAAAGATTAGTCATTGAAGAATCACAGGAAGTGCCTGAATTTAAAAGAGAGAAGACCATACCTTATGAAACAATTGACACTCCAATAACCATTTGGAGTATTTCAGATGGCTTCAACAAAGCTATGAACTGTGAAGTTGTTACATTTTTACTACCGGAGGAATATTGATATGATAAACGATGAACAAATGAGACAAACGATTTTATACTTTGCATTGAAGTATGATGGTAATTTCAAAAAGATATTGAGGGCTATCTCAACCAAAGAGAAGTGTCGGATGAACAGTTAAAAGAGACAGGGTCGGTTAGGGACAGTTATACAACAATAATTGATTCTAACTATCCTCAATGCTTAAGAAATATAAGTTGTCCACCCTTTGCTGTTTTTTATGATGGCAATTTGAAGCTCATGTGCAAATGTCAATATAGTTACACAAGCGATGGCTCAAGAATTTTCTTTACTGCAATTGATAACAATAGTAGCAACTTAGAAACACAATACCTTATTGTCTGTGAAAACATCAAACATTTGCATAACCTACAGGAAAACCTCAAAGAACTTATTCACAAAGGATCATAGAAAAGAACATAGAAAAAAAGAAAATCCATACCTACTTTTTGGATTTTCTTTTTGTTCACTATTCGAACTGTATATCAAAATCTTATATCCGCACCTCTTGGATGATCCTCTAAACTATTGACGAAACATGCAAAATTTGAGCTTAAATCTTCTTTTTTAATTTTTTCATATGCCATCTGATTTGCCATAACACACCAATATTTGAAATACTCCATACTTTCATTATACAATTCTTTTTCGATTTCTTTGAATTTTGGATAAAATGATTCAATTGTCCCATATTATCAACCTGTCTTAATAGCTGACCATATAAATTATCAAAGTGGAATCTTTCATTGATTTTATGTCTTAAATGACTTGAAAAATTCATATACTCCATTTCTTCTGATTCATTACTGTTTTTTAGAATGTATTGTAAAACTTCTCCAATGAATCCCCATACCAAGATCCAGCCTTTATATTCCAATACCTCACTATTACGATATATGTACTGTCTATTAGTTAATTGATAGTATGTCGCATTACATAACAGTTTATATATTTCTCCATCTGATAGACTTACAAATGCTTTATCTTCTACACATTTTAATACGTATGCGTTTTCTCCTAATATAATTTTGCTTTCTTCCATTTATTTCACTTCCTACGTCTCTACATATAATTGTATCATATAAGAATGTAATTTTTGATGTTCTTCAGTAGAAAAAAATGCAGTTTAATATCTAATTTCTCCACTTATCATTGTTCAACATTCAAAAAAAGCATTCCTTTGAATCAATCCAAGGAATAGCTTTTTATTACAATATTAATCTTACTTGCTTTTTATGTAACAAGATACAGCATAATCATCACTGTATATGTAAAGCAATCTTATGCACAATTGTCCATTGGAACATACAAATACATCTGCAAGTTCATTCATTGATAAATCAAGTCCTTTAAATCTTTTTAAGGTACTGATGACCTCATCCATTTCAGCTATCATAACACATCCGCCATATGAACAATTTCCCTGTTCAAGAGATTGCAAGTCATAGCTTTCTAACAACGTTGCAACATCATCATAAACACGTCTGCCTAATTCTTCATCTTCATAGACTAACTTTTTAGCGTCCTCTAGTGTATCAATGTATTGCATTGGTTATTTACCTTCTTCTTTAGGACTTTCTTTTTTGCCTGTACTGGCTTTTGAGGTTCAACTGGTTTCAGTTCATCAGTAAGCTTCTTAATCATCTTTTCAATATCATATGGAATAAGCTTCCATCTCCCACCAATATAGTTACCCGCATACAATGGATGTAAGCATTGTTCATCATCATGCTTATAAAGTTCAAGATTATCAACGATCCTCATGACCTTACCTTCTTTATGATAAGGCAACAGTAATTCATACATCATTTTCTTGCATTCCTTGACACGTCTGTTCTTTGACATGGTTGTTCCTACTGCAATAACGATTGAATCATAACCTTGTTCCAACAATTTCTTTAGATACTTAAAGCTGTCTGTCAATTCTTCCTTTGTATAGGATGTTGGCTTTAGCTTTTCATCAACTCTTGTGAATAAGTTGAAAAGCGTTATCTTTGAATATCCTAATTGAGTCATGTTGATAAACGTGAAGTATTTCGTTCTATCAACATAGGTCGTTGAATTGTTACTTTCTGATGACAGTGTAATAACCAATGCTTTCTTGCCATCAAATCCATACTCCCTAGTAAATTCATACACGCTCTTTTGGTCTGCTGACCTTGTAATGGTTGTCTTGCAATCCATTGTTTCAATTTTTGTCTTTGTCATATATACATTCCTCGCTTTCATAGGAATAATATATGTTTGAACATTTGATAGAAATTTAGCTTATATAACTGACCCTACCCGTCACTAATAAGCCAACTGTTGTTGCTTGTCATATTTAATAACTTCACAAATTTCAACTGTCACTACGACGATCGTTGCAAGTACCATACCCGCAAGTCCTAATGCTTCTACTGTCATTTCTTTCCACCTCCTAACTTGATTGCTTTCTTGACCTGTGCATAGAAATCAATAATCAACTTGAATCCCATGTACACTGCTTTAACCTCTTTCATCATGATTCCCTCCTTTCAATTCTTTTTTAGTTCATCTACCGCATTTTCCACACTTTTTGCAATGAACATCAATGCCCTGCAATACTTATCCACACTGATGACCTCACTTTCATAATGGTTTGCGATTGACAATACGAACAGCATCGTTTCCAACGTATCAACTTTTTCTTTAATATCATCAACTGACTTTTCCAATTTAAAGTTATTCACATTTATCATCCCTTTCTCTTTAAATGAAAAAAGACTAAAATCAAGGAACTTAATCCTCAATTTTAGTCTTATGTTTGTATTTAGTTTTTCATGTTACAATCCATTTCTATATTGCTTCTACAAGTCTATCCCACTCAACCAATAAATCATCATTCAATTTATCAACATCTATATGGTTACAATTGTAATTCAATCTTACTTCCATAACGCCTGATATTGCTAAATTAACAGCAAATTTCTTCCATGCTTTAAAATTCAAGTGAAGTAAGAAATCTATTGTATATGTAGTAGCGTCAACACCTTTTGCACGTACTACTGCATCTCCAAGTCTACTAGACATAATGAACCTTCTCCAGCTAGTAACATTCTTCTTAAAATGATTGCATTGCTCTCTTTGTTTGTCAATTCTCTAGCCAATACAATAGGTACACATTTCTTTAAAGGTTCATGATGATAATAATGTCTCTTTAACATCCAAAAGAGTCTTATGCTCATTTCATTTATGAACACAGGTATTGACATTGCTAATCCAAATCTAAAATCATAACCTTCTTCAAACATTTTAACTGCTGTTTCCGCAATAGTTAATTTATCTTCTCCTATTGAACCTTTATCAGCAAATTGAAACAGTTCAAAAAACGGTATACTAATTCCACTACCTCTACTATTAGGATTGCTTCTTCTGTTTGGAGAGCTTCCAGCAACATCAGATATGCAATGTCCTAACCAATTAGCAATACCTGCAAACAATTTTGAAACAAGGTTACTTCCTTGTAAAGTTGAATCAGCACGTATTGAAATCAATTTCCCTTTTTCAAAGAAATGTGATTGATTTGTAAATTGGTCAATGATTGAGAAAATCAATCCAACAATATCTGGTGCATGTGCCAATGACCTTATATGGTGATTGGATGAAGTCATATTCGTTACAAGATTATCTGTCATTTTTGAATTATGTTGATCGTAATTAATTCCACCATGTTTCAAATAATTGCTTATATCTTTTCTATTTCCCATTCCATACCATTGTTCAAATTGTTGTATTGCATTTGCCACTGTCCTTTTTTCAGCACTTTGCGGTTTCCATCCTTTAAATTCAGCTAACTTGATGATAATTTTATCTACTTCTTTATCAGCTATGTTTTGAAATTTACTTTGTCCAGGTCTTCCAACAAAGAAACTATCTATAAGTCCTGACGCAACCCCACAAAATGCAGCAATTATATAATCATATCTATCCATTTCTGGCTTATGTGTATAATAATCATTTTGAACCATTTCTACTAACGAGTTTCTTTGTGATTCACTCATTAAAGACATATATGGGTCATCTCTCAAATCAAGATGATGATTATTAGCATACTTCATCACTGAATTAATATAACTGTCCCAATCATCTCCATATTCAACTATGTCTGTTAATTGAATATCAACATTTGGTTTTGTTTGTAGTTCTGTTGATTCAATTTGTTTCAATTGTTCATTGATTTCATTAGCAAAATCCGAATCTAAAGTAACATTATCCTCACAAAGTTGATTAGCTTGTTGAATTAGTAAATCTAAATCCTGTAAGTTGCTATCATTAGCGTCACTCAATTGATTTAATACATCTTCTACTTGATTTTTTTGTTCCTCTACTGACATTAACTGGTCTTTTTGTGTCTTCATAGCTGAACCAGATTGTTTTAACATATCTTTCTTCATAGGGACACCTCTAGTTATAAGAAATTTCTTCAAATGCTTCGTTAATTCTTGTTAATTGTGAAATATTAAGATTTTCTTGTAAATGATATACATCATGATTATCCTTTACGTAATATCTTAAAATGTAATTACATTGAATCTTATAATCTCCTACTTGTTCAATTGATTTCAACTTTTGTATGTCTAATGTTCTTGGCAATCTACAATATAATTTTTTTCTTTCCATGTTTTCATTTGTTCTTACAGCATTACTTGCACTTTTAGTAATCTTTGATAAGACTAATGACAATTGATTAATTTTTTCTCTAGAAAGAGCCCCCTTATTGACTTCTTCAATTAATTTTTTGGAAATGATATTCATGTCTTCAACTAAGTTATTCACTGTTTTTTGTGTGTTTTTTATAACAGTTTGAAGTATCAATTCACGTTGTTTATCAATTGCTTGCTTCTTTTTCTTCTTGCCAAAAATTTTGTTATATGAATCATAACTATACACCGATCCTGAACAGTATAGGGTCATTCTTGGGACTTTAAAAAGTTCAGCCATTTTTTGCATGGTTTCAATATTTTTCTTTATTGTATTTGTATCACTATCTTCTTTAATCATTTCCTGATGTAATTTAACAGCAGTTAACATTAAATCTACTTGTTCAGGATTTAATTTCAAAGCATTGAGCATTCCACCAATGAAACCATCTTTTTCCCATTTACTATCACTATCCTTTAAGTAATGGAAATATAAAGTATCTTGCATAAGTGAATATCTAATGATATAGAATATTCCATATTCAACCGTGTTCTTTAATTTGTATAACAACATTCCTGTTTTTTCTTTATTTTGAATGTCTGTCATATATTCACGTATTTTCATTCTTGTATCAGGACCCGCATCAATTCTTACAATTATCTTTTGTAATGATGAGTATTCATCTGAATCAATGACGTTATCGCCTATATATGTATAATTACACAAAACTTTTAAGTAAAGTAATTTTGCAATCTTCTGGCATCCTATCTAAACTTAAATTTTGTCTTGTTTTAGTAGTTTCTCCACCATCAGTAATTAAATCTATGATCCCGTTGAGTAAGTTTTCCATTGCCTTACAATCAAACCCTAACATACATTCTTCTAATTTGATTATATCTCTATTTTTTAAAACGATACTGATTTGGCCTCCTAAACTGTATGAGTTATCTTTTTTATCACTATGCTTTTTATCGTATTTAACAAACATCATGTCTTCAAAGAGAACTTCTCGGTTCGAATCCCTTTTGTTGTTGGAGAAATATAGTTTATCTCCTGTAAATGCAAAACCACTATGAAAATCCGCATTACCATATGCTAATACGTAATCTTCTTCACCTTCATTGATTACATATTTTAAACATTCATTCATGCTTTTTTCGTCAATATCTGGTGCAATTAAAACTCTAAATCCTAATGTTGACACGTTGGTTTTAATATATTCTTCTACGGTCATAAGCTTTACCTCTTTACATGTTTTCTAAATCATCTAAACTGATTTCTTCACTATCAATGTTAGTCTTTACATCGTCTCCTCTGTAATTTTTAATATAATCATCTCTAAGTGCAAATTGTATCTATATGGTTTTGGTGTTTCACTGATTTTACAATTAAATCTTTGAGCAACATCCGATAGATTTTGAACAGGTTCGAAATCTATCATTTGATATCCACCAAATCTGTTCATTTCATTGAATAATTGTATTGCATCAAATATTAAAAATGATGCATGAGAGTAATGTGTATGATTAAGGTAAGTGTTTGGTACATTAAGTAATTGATCGATACTTGCTCTTCCATTTTTATCAATATAATCTATATACACTTGTATCCAAGTAAAATCTTCATTATTTGTAAAGTATTTCTTTTCATTTGCAAGTGTAAATTCTTCTGCAATATCTAGATAATTTCTAGACATTTTACTGTCTTTAAATTGATTAAGTGTCTTTTCCCAATCATTGTCATCCATTTGACCTAGTTGTTCACATTCAGTTTCTAGATAATTTTTAAGTTGCTTTTCATTTCCTTGTTCTGCAAACCCTGGTAAGTATTTAACAATCGCATAAACTACTCCTACAAATAAGATGGCTTTGATTATTGTACTAATGTCAACATTAAACGCAAAAATCAACGTTAATAAAAAAACTCCAGCTACTCCATAAAAGATTTGCAACTTGTATTGTCTATAGTAAATAAGTAGAAATAGTGCTACTACTCCGATTATTATAAATGGCATATTAATTTTCCTCCTCTATTGGTTTTCAATGTTAAAACAAATTTCTTTTTCTGATTCAATTTTTTCAATTGCTTCTTTACTGAATGTCGAATAATCAATTTTTCTTTCTGCTTTCTTTAATTGCCATTGATTATCAACTCTCTTAAATTCCATTTCTACATTGATTTTAACTTTCTTTAATTCTTCTTCACTTCTAAATACAACTTCTCCACCCATAAATGTTAATCCTTCTTTTTTACTGTCCAATATGACTGAATCAGTAAAATCACTCAACACCTTTAAGTATTCTTCAATTGTATAATTATCAGTTTTTTGAAAAATTTTAACTAATTTTTCTTTAATTAAATCAAGTAAGTTTTTACTTTCATCTTTCTTTTTTTCCATATAATGTCTCCTATACCAACATCATTTCTAAATCATCTGAAATATCAAACTCATCATCCATGACTTCGTATTGTCTATACTTTTCTGGCACTTCTTCTTCATTTTGTTTAACTGTTACAATTGTTTCTTTCCATTTACCTACTTCATTTACTGAATAGTTTTTGATACGTTGTTCGTATACCTTATCTCCTATCTTCTTTAGGTATGTACTTACACCTACAACAGCCAAATGAGTTTTTCTTTCAACTAAATTAATTGCCTTTTTTAAAAACGATAGTAATTTGCTAAAGAAATTACATATTGCATCAACAACTTTGTTTTTGCTGAAATAATCCCATTCACAATCTTTTCCTTTGAATCATCCTACTCCACCCCTTTCTTTGCTAGCTTTGACAGAACATACTCTTTTGATACTTCTTTTTCTTCTATCCTAATATCCAATTGATTTGCTTTCTTACTTTTCAATATATTGGATAACGCTTTTTCAAAATCATCCTGAATCAACAAATCATTTCTCATTCTTGCTGTTTTCAATGCTGACGTTAATAACGCTGTAGATATATCACTACCTGTAATTCCATCATACTTATGAGCGATATATGGAATATCTATGTTATTTGGAACAGTATCTTTCAAGTAATGGTTCAACAGCTTGTTTCTTACTTCTTCATTTGGTAAACCAAATTTAATATGATACGGTATCCTACGCATGAAAGCTGAATCATAATTACTAATGAAGTTTGTCGTAAATATCACCATGCCTCCAAATTTATCTAACAATGTTAGCAACACTGATCGTGTTTGATTTACACTCACATCTGTTGCACTATGCATATCGACAACTCTTTTGCTCAACAATGCATCTGCTTCATCAAAAAGGATAAGAACATTATTCTTTTCAGCATATTCAAAAATCTTCATTAAATTCTTTGAAGTTTCTCCAACGTATTTGGATTCAACATCTGCGTAATTGATTTGTAAAATTTTTAAATTTAATTCATTTGCTATCGCATGTGCCACCATAGTTTTTCCAGTACCTGGATATCCATATAAATTGATACATAGATTCACATTTTTCTTGATTACCGATGATAGGTTCCATTCATTAAATAATTTATCTTTGAATTGGATTATTCCTAAAGCATTATGTATTTCTTCATATGTATCATCATCCAATACTACATCTTCAAATGAATTGAGTGGTTCACTAATATTAAATTCAATTTATCTTTCTTTTTTTCAGCTTTTTCTTTTTTCTCGTCTTTTAACGGTGTTGGATTAATTGGCATCAATTTTCCCCCTTAACATAAGATAGCATGCAACTATATGGTAGCACGCAAGCTATGAAAATGCAATTATTTGGTAGCATACTAATGAGGTGATAGTATGTATTTTAAACGTATTGAAGACCTTCGGATTGATAACGATTTGACGCAATTGGAGGTCTCTGAATATTTAGGATGTCAACGTGAAGTTTATCGAAGATACGAGAAAGGGACACGTACTATTCCTATTGATTTTTTAATTAAACTTGCAAAGCTATATCACGTAAGCATTGATTATATTGTAGGAATATCTGACAGCAAATCTCATCACTAGCTTATGAATGTGCTTATCTTTTGAAATACATACTCTACTTGCACATCTACAAATAATTAAGTCATCTATTCCATTCCATATGCAACAAAGGTGAACATCTTCATCATCAATCATTCTTTAGTCACAATTATTTATCCTACATCATCTATTTACATTATTAAAACCAAACAAAAAACCTATGATTACATGTTTCATTTACATGCATTTCATAGGTTTTCATTATTTATATTAACGAAATTTTACATTTTCGTGGTTTACATGGTGGAGATGGCGGGAATCGAACCCGCGTCCAAAAGCAATTCCTCCAAAGCGTCTACAGTTTAGTCCATTGAATAATTTAACTTGGCTACAATCAACGAACAATTTTACACCAAGCGATTCTTTAAATTTTCGTGGTTAAAGTCAAGACTCCTTCAACCCTTATCCTAAAAGTTATAATACTAACAAAAAGCTATAGGCTCACTAAATGTTAGCAGCTTTCATGTCTATGTCGACTAAGCGAAAGCGTAATTAGTTTGTCTGTTTCCAGTTATTTTTTGTTTGAGTTTAACGTACTCCAACGACTGCAGCTAAGGTCAAACATACCCCTGTCGAATCCAAGACATCCCCAGATTAGTAGTAATTTTTAAGAGACTTTTCGATATCTCTTTTTGCAGCTTTTTCTTTTAGATCATTACGTTTATCATAAAGTTTTTTACCTTTAGCAAGTGCAATTTCTAATTTAGCTTTAGAACCACTAAAATACATTTTAGTAGGTACGACAGTTAAGCCACCTTCTTTTAACTTATTAGTTATTTTAAGGATTTCTTTTTTATGAAGCAAGAGTTTTCTTGTTCTTCTTGCTTCATGATTAAAGATATTTCCATGATCATAAGGAGCGATATGCATGTTTTCTACATAACTTCGTTATTTTTGATTCTTACAAAAGAATCTTTTAAATTCACATTACCTAAACGCACAGATTTAATTTCAGTTCCTTTTAATTCAATACCTGCTTCATAAGTATCTAACAAGAAATAATCATGATGTGCTTTTTATTTTGAGAAATGATCTTCATACATATCACCACCTTTTCTATCTTCTTTTTCTTTAAACTTTTTGTTTTGGCTTTCTA
>ENA-OQDF01000470-OQDF01000470.1-human-gut-metagenome-genome-assembly--contig:-NODE-470-length-16519-cov-2.263299_pt1 | contig 16519 bp, 24 predicted proteins | sample MGYA00242769_ERZ504597 | MGnify/ENA primary metagenome ERZ504597 (study PRJEB26092, sample SAMD00036305) | human gut metagenome | host: Homo sapiens | study: EMG produced TPA metagenomics assembly of...
GACCTCTGGTGTCCCCAGAGGTCCAAGGTTCAAATCCATGGGGCTTCTGAGCTTATCCAAGCTCAGTTTAGCCGCTTAAAGCTAGGGGTGCATGATGAATCATGAGAAACAAGATCAGCGCACCGGTCCCATGGCGCGAAAGCATCAACGGGTGGACTGACACCCTTAGGGCGGCCGGCCTATCAGCACAGACAATCAAAAGCCGTCGATACAAGATGGTGCATCTCGCGACATTGCTCATGCCATCAGGTCCCGAAGACGTGACCACGGAGCAGATCGTGCAGGCGTTCGCACGGCAGCAATGGAAACCCGAGACGCGCAAAGCGTACAGGAACACCATATCGTCGTTCTTCCGATGGCTGCATAAAAGCGGCAGACGGTCGGATGATCCGAGTCTGGACGTGCCAAGGGTGAAGAAGCCGCACGCGCATCCCAGACCATGCCCGGACCGTTACATCGCTGCGGCGATGGAGAAGGCCACGTCGTCGGAAAAACTCATGATCCGGCTCGGTGCGGAGTGCGGGCTGCGGCGTGGTGAGATCGCACGGGTCCACAGCGATGACGTGGTGGCAGACAGCGCCGGCCGGTCATTGATCGTGCGCGGCAAAGGCGACAAGCAGCGCATAGTGCCGTTGCCGGATGATCTGGCCGGCATCATCATGGACGCGCGGGGCTACCTGTTCCCTGGCCGGTTCGGCGGCCACGTCGAGGAATCATATGTCGGCGACCACATCAGCCATCTGCTGCCGCGCGGGTACGCCGCGCACACGTTACGCCACCGGTTCGCTACCACGGCCTACGCCGCCACACACGACCTGTTCGTGGTCGCGGAACTGCTCGGCCATGAATCGGTTGAGACCACGGAGCATTACGTGGCGATGCCGGACGGCCGTCTACGAGAGGCAGCGGCGGCCGTCCGTCTTATTTAGGCCGCGTGGCGTGCCGAGAGCCGTGCTTTCTTGGTGCGAGCCGCCTTCGTCACGTCGTTGTCCTTCCAGTAGCACCAGATGGCGCTGCCGGCTGTCCATGCGAGGCTCACGAGCTGCGTGATGGTCGTGTCATCGATGTTGAGCACCGGATGGCCGAACATGGTCAGTGCCTGGTTGACAAGCGCAAGGAGCAGCACGAGGAATCTGGATATTGTGCCGCCGTCGATTCTCGGCGTTGATGCCTCGGCGTCGTCATCGGTGGCGGCCTGTATCTGCGCGGAGACCGGCATCACGGTTACTTCCGTTGTGCTTGCCGTCGGTAGTCGGTTTTCCGTCGTGTCGGTCATTTCGTGGTCCCTTCCAGCTTGCTGATTTTTTCGGACAATTCGTTGATCTGCTGCTGCTGCGTCTCGATGGTTTTGGTGAGCTGTTTCAGCATTCCGGGTATCTCGAAGCAGATGGTGTTGTAGATGTTGCCGCCCGGTGCTGAGCCTTGTAGCTGTATTGCATGATGCTGTCACGGACACGCTGCGGCAGCTCGTAGGCGAGCAGGTTGTACATGTTGCCGCCCGGTGTGGCGTTCTTTCCGGCGGGCTTGTAGGCCCAGTTCCATACTTCATCGCCTGCGTTTGACATGGTTCCTCCCTCGAGTATCTGATTTGCTTTGTCGATGATCTGCTTGTATGGCAGGCCGTTGGGCGCGAGGTCGGGGCATGAGAGGTGGTCTGTGCCTGGGATCTCCCGGTGCAGCCAGACATTGCCTTTCAGCCGTCGTGCCACAGTTTCGTCCACCCGTACCTGCGTGCGATGTCGGCGCAGAGGCGCGCGCTTGCGTCGATGCACTCCTGAGTGCAGACCGCACCGTTGGCCATTCCTCCCTCATGCTCGATGCTGATGGTCGAATTGTTCGATTCGTAGTTCGCGTCGGAATAGCTGCCGTCGAGTTCCGACACGTATTGGTGGATCTCTCCGGTCGCGCCGATGCCGTAGTGGGCCGAGGCACGGCTTGACTGGCTGGCGAACGTGGCATCTGTGCCGGCGAGGTATCCGACCATGATGTGCAAAGTGATGTGGGTGACGCCGTAGCCGTTGCGGCCCACGTAGTGGTTCGGGCTTCCTTTCCAGATGATGTCGCTCATGTTGGCTCCGTTCTAGTCGTTGAAAAGGTCTTCAGGTGGTTCCGGCGGTGGTGGTGGGGCGCGGCGGTAGATGTGGTCGATGAGTTGCCGGTTCCATTGCCATAGGCGTTGGTTGTCGGCCTGCATCTTCTGTGCGAGCCTGTAGGCTTCCATCTTGTTCTTCGCGGCGGCCGAGAGGGTGGAGACCAGTGCGCCGACGACCGCGCCGACCGCGCCGACGATGGCGATAATGAGATCCGTCATGCGGCCGGCCACATCATGGTTGCATAACGACTGTCGGAGATTTGCCCGCCTCCGCGACGCGAGTAGACGATGACTCCGGTGGGTTTGACGATGAATACACCGATTGAATTGTTGTTGGAGCACATCGGTGCGAAATTCAGTTCGAGCGGCGGTCGTGCTTCCTCGGGGAGCGTGCCTGGCATTTGGCTTTCGCTCCATCCTTTGGTGCCACTGTCCGAAAGATTAACCGTGACGTAAACGAATCCATGTTTCATCATGTATTCGCATTTCCAGCCTGATTTGTTGACGAGCGTTGTTTTGGCTTTGTCATCGGCGGTGTACCAGTGTGCGTGATGCCAGCTGGTCCCGTCCCAGATGTACGGGCCGGTGTTGTCGCCGTCCGAGGTGACGAAGCCGGTCTGGCCGACCGTGGCCGTCTGTGCCTTCAGCGATTCGAGCGTGGTAGCGATCACAGGTGTCGCACCGGCTGGGGTGGAGCGCTGGTCGACCGTGTAAAGCGCCTGCTCTACCGTGTCGGCCATGACCTTGAACGACCCCGCCGCAGATGACACGAGGTCGGAGCCTTCCGGATATGAGAGCCCGTAGATGGGTGTTGTTGCTGTCATTGTGTTCCTTCCTTTTCGGCGGTGGGCGAAGAAGTGTCGATGATCTGGATCATCGAGAGGTCGCAGATGTGCAGGTCGAGCTGCTGCCAGCTGAGGGTGGGCAGGTCGGCCCATGTGATCCGTTCCGTCAGCAGCGGCCGGAGCGCGGCCAGCGTCGCTTCCTGGGTGAGTGTGGGCTTGCCCGAACGCCACCGGTATGAGAGCGTCCCGCCGATGGTCGTGATGGGGCCGGAGAAGGACGGTCGGCCGTCTGAGCCGGTCAGGGCCGACGATTTGGCCTTGACGATGATGAATGGGCCGGATGGGCTTGCCTTGTACAGCCATGGCCGTCGTGCCGGTCGATTCGCGTGCTGTTGAACGTCACTGTCTCCGGTACCATGCGCAGGTCGTGCGATTCGAGCCATTGCGCGATGTTGGCGCGGTCCGTGTCGCTGACGTTCGAGGTGCCGCCGCTGTTCCAGACGCCGCCCGAGTCGTCCACGGCGAGCATGTCGGAATCGACGGTGAGGCTCTTCTGCATGACGGTCAATTGTGGTGGCAGACGGTCCTGGTCTCCCATCGTGATCTCCACGTCATCGAAAGAGAGCTTGCCGTTGTCCGATTTGACGCGTTTCGCGTTGATGACGACCTGTGTCAAAGGTTCGGTGATGCTCAGATCCGTCGATGCCTCGATGTCGGCCGCCGAGAGTGCGTATCGTGTCTCTCCGTCGGTGAGGACGTTGAGTCGGCCATCGGTTGACAGATGCACGGCGATTGGGTCGGCGAGGAACAGCGGCCTGATGGTAGATGCCGCGCCGTCGTAGACTTCGTGCCATTGAGGGAGTCGTGGCCCGACGGTGAGCCGGTGCAGCAGGTCGAGCTGCGATGGGTGGTCGGATGGCGTGTATGGTGCGACGCTTGACGGCAGGGCGAGCCCGTCCAGTTGGGCTTCCGGCGCTCCCTGCGCCGAGGCCCTGCGGTTCATCTCCTTGAGGCGTGCGGATGGCGTGCCTATCCAGTGCGCGCCGTTCCATTTCGCGGCCGTGTCTGTCGGTCCTTGGGATTGCAGGCGTTTCCATATGGCCATCCTCGATGTGGCGGAGAGTTTGAGCAGCCATCCGCCGTCGCTGGCCGGTTCGATGCTGCCGCCGGTGGACACGCTGCCGGCGAACATTGTTTCGGATGGCGAGTCTGGCGAGTCTGGCGAGTCTGGCGAATACGTCTTGTGGAGCGAGTCGATGGGGATGCGCAGATCGCGCCAGCAGCCCATCGCTGGCGTCAGGTCCATCCATCGAGGCTGGTTGGAGAATTGGACGACCACTTTCATGCCGACCAGTGTCAATGCCTGGCCTGCGAGCCGTCCGGTGCGGTCGCGGAGGGTGAATGACATGACGGCAGGTTCGGGCTGTTCGTCGATGCTGTCGCTTCCCCAGTCGATGACGAACGAGTCGAGGGCTGCGATGGCCTTGGCGGAGTCGTTCACCGGTGTCCAGCCGTTGCCTGTGTCGATGAACATGAAGCACTGCTGCATATCTCATGACCTCCTTGCGTCGTAGTCGGCCAGGAGCCGTTTGATGGCCTTGGCGGTGCCGTCCTTGTCGATGACCTCGCCGTTGATCTCCACGTTCCAGGTGTTGATCACGGCTGGCGTGGCCGTGTTGCCTTGGGCGGAGAGGTTGAGTGGCATGGCCGCTAGTCTGCGGTTGGCGCGGCCGATGGCGGTTTCGACGTTGCTGTCGAACCCGGTGTTGAGCCCTGGCGAAGCCGGTCATGATGGCCTGGCCGGCGGGGATGAGCAGGCGACGGTCGTAGCTGATCGGGCCTTTGTGGGCCTTGATCCAGTCGCCGATGCCGCTGATCCAGCCGGTCACGTTGTTCCAGGCGCCTTTGAGGCCGTCCCAGAAGCCGTTGATGATGCTTGCGCCTGCGTTGACGAGGATGCTGCCGGCGTTGGAGAAGAAACCGCCAATGGTGCCCGGCAGGCCTCGGAACCAGCCGACCACGCCGTTCCACGCGTTCCTAGCACCGTTCGCCGCCGAGCTGAAGATGCGACGATGGTGGAGCCGAGGCCGGAGAAGAAACCGGTGATGCCCTGCACGCAGGAGCCCAGGAAACTCGTGAAGCTCGACCACACGGCCCGGCCGGTGTTGGTGCAGGTAAAGAAGTAGGTGAGTACGGCCGTGAGCGCGGCGATGAGCGTGATGACCAGCATGATCGGGTTCGCGGCCATGACCGCGTTGAGCACCGCCTGAGCGACGGCGGCGACCTGCATTGCGGTGGTCACGGCGGTGACGGCTGCCACTGCGCCGCCGATCGCGGCGACGAGCGGGGTCACAAGATCCAGATTCTGGCTGATCCAGTTGCCTGCGGTCTTCAGCCAGCCGCCGACCGTCTGCGCGGCGGTTGCGACGGTGTTGAGTGCGTTGCCGAACGCGGTTCCGGCGGGCTGTCCTCCGGTCATCGCGTTCACGACGGCCATGATGCCGGTCCACAGTGATTGGAGTCCACCGCCGACCGACTGCGCGGCCGACTGCAGCGAGGTGAACGCTCCGGTGTCCTTGACCTGGCCGAAGAACGTCTGCAATCCCTGGACACCGTGGTAGCGAGGCTGGTCACGGCGGCCGATGCGGCGTTGATGCCGCCCGTCACGGCCGGTTTGAACAGGTTGAACGCGTCGGTCAGACCGCCGGTCACGGCGGCTTCGAGGTTTCCCATGGCTCCCTCGATGGTGCTGGTCGATGTCGCGGCCTGTTTCGCCACGTCGGTCATGCCGAGGTCCATGAGCGCCTTGTTGAACTCGTCTGCGGTGATCTCGCCCTTGGACATGGCGTCGCGGAAGTTGCCCGTATACGCGCCGTTCTTCAGCAGCGCCTCCTGGAGTTTGCCGGACGCGCCCGGAATGGCGTCGGCAAGCTGGTTCCAGTTCTCCGTGGTCAATTTTCCCGCGCCGGCCGTCTGGGTGAGCATCATCGCGACGCTCTTGAAACTGTCGGCGTTGCCTCCGGCCACCGCGTTGAGGTTGCCGGCCGCCTCGGTCAGTTCCATGTAGTTGCCGATGCCGTTTGCCGCGAGCTGCGCGGTGGTGTTCTGGATGTCATCGAGCCCGTACACGGTGTCGTCGGCGTATTTGCGGGTTTCCTTCGCGGCTGCCTGCACGGCTTTGGTGTCGATGCCGGCGAAGCTCATGGTGTTCATGAACTTGTCGGTGCTGTCCGACATGTTCACCACATCGCCGGCGAAGCCCTTTACCGTGTCCCACAGCGCGGTCACGCCCTTGACGGCCAATCCGCCGATGGCGCTGCCGAAAGCGGCCGCCTTCGTAGTGGTCTTCTCGAACGCCTTGACGGCATCATCGGCGTTGCCGGTGATGCGCACGTTCATGATCGCGCTGTGCGCCACGTTTCACTCCTTCCGTGATTCGGCTTCTTTGAGCAGTTCGGCCAGTCCGGTGCCCCAATCCAATTCGTCGGCCTCGTTCCTCCACTGCCATGGCGTGCCGCCGAAACGGTTGGCCAGGAGGAACGAGAGACGGCCAAGCGAGTCTTGGGGCCACGCGGCTAGTCCGTAGGGTTTCCCTCTTCCGGTTCCTCCTTCGCGGCAGCGAGGTCGAATGAGCCACGGTGTCCAGCCAATGCTCGAAGTCTGGCAGATTGCGGCCGGCCATGCGCAGGGCCGCGTAGGCCGCGTATGCGCCGGAACGGACGGGTGACTGGGTGATTGGCCCCCAGCCCACGTCGATGGCGTGCGCCTCGGCCTTGCATGTCGCGCGCATCGTGATCGGCACGGTCTCGCTGGTACCGTCCGTGTAGGTGATTCTCGTGGTTGCCATTATTTTCCTTTCACTTGCTTCAGTGTCTTGTCGATGAAGTCCTTGTAGACCTTTTGCCATTGGCTCTCGGTGGAGGCGACGCCGTTGTTGACGAAGAGACGTGGCTTGATGTGGCGGGCGGGCCACCCGTAGTTGACTGGTCCTGCGTAGGGCACGGCCTTGCGGCCGGCGCGGATGACGCCGGCGCGTTTCGTCGCTCCGACACGCAGGCTGCCGGCCAGCCGGCCGGTTTGCTCGTGGGGCGAGGTTGCGGACGGCGGGCAGTGCGATCTGCGCTGCCGCGCGGTTCACTTCCTTCAGGTCGTCCATGTCCGCGCCGGCCTTGCGCATCGTCTGAACGAAGCGTTTCTGGCCGACGACCATCAATGCCTTGTCAGCCATCACTCATCACTTGCCCGTGTACGGTGCGTGGGCGACGTTCGTGACGGCGAAGCTCAGATCGTTCGTGTTCTTCGATTTGACGTCGCCGCCGATGGCGATTGGCGCGATGGTGACGTTGAAGGTCCACTGGATCTTGCCGGTATTGTTCGGGACGAACTGGGCCGGCAGCGTCTCGCCCTTGTGGTCGAAGAGCCAGACGGCCAGACCGTCCTCGCTGAAGTCGTCGCCCACGGTGCCCTCGAACGTCCATGTTGTCGTGGTGTTCGTCTCCTCTGATCCGTCGAGGTAGGTGGTCGGGTCGTCGCTGCTGTTCGACGGGTTTAGCTGCGCCTTGGTCAGGTCGGCGCTGAAGTCCCTGCCGTTTTCGGTGTCGGTGATTTTGAAGATGCCTGGTCCGAGCGTGCGGATCTTTCCAGCCATGATTTTTTCCTTTCCTTGTCTTATTCGGTTTCCAGAGCGTTCAGCACGACCTGGTAGGCCGCCAGCGTGCCGGCTCCTGCGAGGTTCCAAGTCGCGGGCGTGGCCTTCTGAATGTTCAGGCCACGTTCGGCGAGCCGGTCGAGCGCTGTGAGGATGTCATCGACTGCGGATGGCTGCGTGGCCGGCGTGCCGGCGATGACGTCCAACGTCCAGACCGGTTCCGGCGGGCCCCATGATGGCCATTCCACGGTTGGCGGTTCGATGAACACCGCGACTTTGCCGGCCGCCGGGCGGATCAGTTGGGCGTCGGTGCTGACGCTGCTGACCAGTCCATCGAGCATGTTGGTGAGCGTGTTCATCAGCGCGGCTCGTTGTTCCTGGATGTTCATGCAATCACCATGCCCCCGGTGAGCACGCCGGCGGCGCGGAGTTTCGGCCAGACCGAGCGGAGCGGGTCGGTGGAGATCCTGAACGGTTCCACAGTCGAATCGCCCACGTCCATCACGCCCAGGCGCGCGTCACGCATGTTGAACAGGTCCGCCGCGCAGGAGACGATGCAATCGGCCAGCAGATCGTCATCGACGGTGGCGGTGCCGACCGCGTGCGCGACGTATCGCTTCGCCGCCGCGAGTTTGACCGTGAGCCGTTCGTCCTCTCCGGCCGCACTCCAACCTCGTCGCGGAGCCGTTGCAGCAGGATGTTGTCATCGATCATCATGCCGCGGCGAACTTCACCGGAATCAGGCCGTCCGCATGGGTCGTGGCCACCGCCATATACCCGTAGACGCTGTAGCTGTTGGTCAGGCCGGTCACGTTCCCGTCGGTCAACTGCGCCGGGCCGCCGGACTCCCAGACGGTCACGGCGGCGGGATCGATGAAACTGGCCAATCTGGCATCGGCGTTCGGCAGCAGCACGACAGGGACGCGCATGAACGTGCCGGCCACGCCGGTCAGGTCGAAACTTCCGATGGTGTCCGACCCGTCGCCGCTGAGGTTGAAGAACCGGTCACCGGTATCCTTGAGTTTCACCAGTGCCTTGAGCACGTCCTTGGAGACCGCGAGGCGCGTCAGCGACACGTTGCGGTCGTCGGCCAGTTCGGACGCGTCGATGATGAGCGACACCCAATCGTCGATGGTCATGTTGGCCAACTGTGGCGCGTCGATCTTGTTGGCGTTAGAGGATGCGTCGCGCTGCGCTTGATCTCCGCGTACAGGTGGTCGCGCACTGCCTTCTCGGTGGCCTTCGCGTAGGCGTTCTGCAATGCGGTGATCGCGGTGTTGAGCATCGGCGTGGTGCTGCGTTCGATGGTCTGGCGGCTCAAAGAAGTGTAGCCGCCGTAGGTGTTGATGTCGGCGGTCTTGGTGCCGAAGGCGACTTTTCCGAAGGAAAGCTCTGAGCCTTCCGTCTCCTGTTTGCCGACGGCTGTGGTGTCGGAGGTCACGACATGGTATTCCATGCTCATGCCGGTCGCCGGGAGCGTGTCATGGGTCAGGAGCTGTGAGACCTTGCGGCGGTCCTCGATCAGTTTGAGGTCGTCGGCGATCCAGGTGGCGGTGTTGCCGGTGTCCTTGGTGGAAATCAGGTCGCGGCATTCCTTCATCACGGTCATGGCCTGTTCGTCGCCTCGCGCGAGGGCCTGCATGTATTCGCCGTGGCTCCGGTACGCCGCGCCGATGGCAGCCGGTGCCGGTTTCGCGCCCATCTTGCTGATCTCGGCCTTGATGCCGCGCTGTTCCTCCTGCATGGACTGGATCAGGTCCATCAGTCGTTGTTGTTCTCCATGGTTTCCTTCCTTTGTTCCACGGCTGGTGCCGCTGATTTGGTCATTTTCGCGTTCTGGTAGCTGGCCAGCTCACGATGCTGGTCTCAAGCAGACGGACCTTGCGGCGGTGGGTGATGCCGTCGCGGTCCTTCTGCGATTCGAGCGGGATGAATCCGACCGAGAAGCTGTCGAGCACGCCGTCACGTATCAGGGTCATGGCGTCGCGGCCGCGTGCCGTGTCGCTGATCCGCGCGGTGATGTGCAGTCCGTCGTCCGTGCTTTCCGCTTTGGTGATGCGGCCGATGGTCTCGCCGTGCTCGAAGCACAGTTTCGCCTCGTCAAGTCCCTCGAAAGAGCAATCACGGTCGAAGGTCTCCGCACCGTCCCATGTGTCGATGATGTCGCCGAACGGCACGGCGACGCCTTCCACGGTCGAGGTGCCGGAGTCGTCGGCGGAGCGGAGTGTCAGGCCCTTCCAGGCGATTGTGCGTTTCTCGATGTTCATTGGTCTTCTTCCTTTCCGAGTGCCGGCAGCCCTTCCTTGCGCCTCACGTCATCGACGGTGAGGAAACCGGCCTCGATGGCGGTCTTGTAGGCCGTGTAGCGGTCGCTCATGTTCGCGCGCTGCGAGCTGTCCCAGTCGAACTTCGCGGTCCGGCCGCGCGGCAGGAGCCGGTTGAAGATCTCCTCGATCTCGCCGGTGTAGGCCGCCAGCGTGTAGTCGGCGAACTCTATCCACGACTGTTCGATGTTGCTGTAGGTGAGGTTCGAGCCATCGACGGCGGCGAGCATGATGCTTGCCGGGATGCCGAGCAGACGGGCGATCTGCGTGGTGTCGAACTTCTGGGTCTCAAGAAACTGCAAGTCTGCTGGCTTAAGTGAGAGCGGCACGTATTCCAGGTTCTTGCCGACTACCTTGATGTCGCCGGCCTCGCCGACGCCTTCCATGATGCCTTGGCCTGCTGCGCGGCTTCCTGTGTGATGTTCTCTGATGTGCGCAGATAGCCCTTGAGGTTCGAGCCGTCCGTGAAGAACCTCGCCTTGTAGTCGCGGGCGAGCTGCGCGGCATCGATCTCCTCGCGTGCCGCCGAGATGGGGCCGAGCCCGCGCAGTCGGCCGGGCACGTTGAGGAATTTGCTGTGCACGACGTCATCGGCGGTGTAGGCATGGCCGAGATAGGAGAACCGCAGGTCGGGGCGTGCCGGGTCGTCGCTTTCGTCGGTGACGGTCACGTATTGCGGCGGCAGCATCTCGCAGGTGACGATCTCGCCTTTCCAATCGCGCACGATGCGCGTGAAGGCGTTGCCGTCGAGCACGAGCGATGCCACGATGTCGGCGATGAAATCACGGCGGGAACGGGAGACGTCCGGCTGCAACACCATGGGGCTCACGTCCGGTAGGTCACGGCCGCCGCGCTGTTCCACGATCGGCAGGCCGGTGATGGCGGTCTGAAGCACCTGCACGCCACGGAACACGGTTGAGAGTTGCAACGGTTCGGTGGCCGGCCCCCGTTTCGGCGGCTTGATGCCGTCCGGCATGTCCGTGCCGTCCGCGCCGCGCGTGAGCACGCGTCCTGCGAGCTTCATTCGTTCCCAAAGATTCATGACGCCGAGGATATGGCCGTGGTTCCGTCACTGCCAAAAAACGGTGACAAACGGTGACAAACGGTGACAAACGGTGACAAACGGTGACAAACGGTGACACGTCAGAAGATTTGCAACGTGCCGTCAGATGGCAGGTGATGCGCGCCCCACGCGGCCAGCATGCATGATTCGATCGGTGAGGTCAGCCCGGTGCTGCCGCGCCGTGTGACGCGCCATGCGTCGCCGCTCCACGTCCTCGCGCAGTTGGCCGCGCTTGCGTCGAGCTCGGTATCGGCGGCGTGGCGGATCAGCTTGTTCCGCAGGCCGCTGACGAATGCCTGGCCGACCGCGAGGTAGTCGGATGATTGCATGGCGATGAAGTCGATAAGCGGATCACCGGCTTCGTCGGTCATGGATGCGAGCCGGTCGTGCAGGTCGGCGTTTGGTCCCTTGCAGTCCATGACCAGGGGAGCGTGGTAGGTGTCGCAGATTCTCGTGATCTCGGCGGGTGCCATGCCGGTGCCGTCCAGGACTTCGAGCAGTTGCACGGTCACGGTGCCGTCCGTGTTGACGATCGCGGCGGAGACTGACGTGTTCGTGGCGTCCACGTCCACGGCGGCGGCGATCACCACGGGTCGCCGTCGATCCGGTCCGGCGTGATCGGCGTGGCAACGTGGATTGCATAGCTGGTCGGGGATGACGCGCTCGGCCACTCCGTTGTCTCGCCGGTTGCCGAAGGCGCGCGCCCAACCGGCCTCGTTGCCGGCGAACTGCTCGCGGAAGTCGCGCAATTGGCGGATGTCCCAGAGCAGGCCGGCGGCGGGATGCCATTTCAGGATCGTCTGGAAGTCCTCGGGGTCGGCGTCGTCGGGGATGCCGAAATCGAACCAGCAGGTGCGTTTCGGCACGTTACCGGCGCGGAAGGAGTCGAGCAGGCCGTTGAGGAACGTGGAATCTGCCGTGCCTTCGGTCGAGGTTATCCAGATCTGGGGCTGGACGCCGGTGAAGTGCAGTCTCGTGTTCATGGTCGGTGCCATGCCGTCGAGGATCAGTTTGCCGGTCTCGTCGTCCAAGCTGAATGCCTCGTCGATGGTGAATTTGTCCATCTGCGTGCCATGGCCGGCCACTTTGGTCACGGCCAATGGGCAGATGAAGCTGCCGTTGCGGAAACGCTGCTCCATCCCGCCGTTGGAAAGCCTCGGCTTGAGGGCGAACGGCGCGAGCTTCGATTTTGAGAGCTGCTGCACGAAGTCCTTGAAATGCTTCTCGGCGTCCTTGCCGGTCTGCGCGAGGTAATAGATCTTCCGGTCTGGGCCGAGCAGAGCGTTGCGTGTGTCCTCGGTATCGATCAGCGTGCTCTTGCCGCACTGGCGCGGAGTGGAAAGTACCACACGGTCGTAATAGTACGTTCCGGTGGCAGGGTCGATTTCCCCGGCGACGTCGGCCACGTATCGCTGCCATGGCAGCAGCGGCTTGCCGAGCATCTCGGCAGTCCGTGCGACGATCGCGCCGTCGGTCGGCCGCGTTTCGTCGCGTTTCGTGCCGCCGCGCATGAGCATGGTCACAGTCCGGCCTTCGCGTCGGAGATGAAGTCGGTCAGCGTCGGGTCGAGCTGCGGCTGTTCCGGATACATCGCCTTGAGTTCCTGGAACCATGTGAGCAGTGATGTCATGTTGCGGCTGATCTCGCGTCCCTTGCTGTTCTGGATGTCGATGTTCCTGGCTATCGAGAGCATCGACTTGCAGATGTAGGTTGCTTCCGGCGTCAACGTCTTGCCATCCACGAAGCTTTTGATGAGATTCATGGTCGCCTGCTCCTGAAGGCCGCTGATGCCGTAGGGATGCGTGTATTCCTCGAAACCTTCCAACGTTCCTTGATTCATGATGTGTTTTCCTTGGTTTTCCAACGTTTTCATGCTTTTTTGCATGGTTCTGGGGGGAGAAAAGACTTGGCGCGGGGTCTTTTGGGCGTCGACTGTTTAAAAAGCGGGTCACCATCGCGGCCGAGCGGCCGGAGAGTCGCGGCGGAGTCCGAGAGCGGCGAGGCGTTGTCGTCTGGCGGCGAGGCGGGCGTCCACGGCCTGCTGTGTGAGATGCAGCGCGTACCACTGCTGCGCCGTCCGATACTCCTGCGGCGTGAGGTCGAGAGCGAACGTGGAATCGGCCGGTGTCTCGATGACGTGCACATCGTAGTCCAATGCCAGCCATTCGGCCAGCATGTCGGGATGGCGGCGGGAGCGTGGCAGCGTGCGCACCAGCCACACGTCCAACGGCTCCGAGCTCTTGGCCAGCGTGCGGGCCGGCGCCGTCCCATGCCATCGCGGCGGCGAGGCGCAGCCCGTCGGTCGCTTTGGATTGCGTCGGGCACAGGTCGCGCAGCAGACTGTCGAAGCTGACCACGATGCTGTCACGGCGGAGCATGGACTGCATGGCCATGCCGAAGTCTGCGCGTGGAGGTCCGATGACCGCGTGCAGGGTCGCGCCGTATCCGGACAGCACGCGGTCCTGGCGCATCGCGTTGCAATGCTTGCATGCGCGGCGCAGGTTGGCCACGGTGTCCCTGCCTCCGTGGCTGTACGGTACGATGTGGTCGTCCTCGGTCGCGGTGATGGAGCAGCCCGGCATGCCGAGCCAGCACCGGTTGCCGTATGTGGCGATGACCTTCGCTCTGATGCGTGGATCTACGGTCTGTCTTCTCATGCTTTGCCTTTCTCTCGTTGGGTGAGTATCCACCGTTCACGTCCTGTTCGGCGTACATGATCGAGTTGCCGATGCGGATTGCGGCGGTCCGATGATCGGGATGGACTGCCGCCACCGGATCAGCGTGCGTTTGCTGACGTTTAGTCTGGTCGCGGCCTCGGTGGTGGTCAGCATGCTGATGCGGGTCATGCCGTGGCCTTGTCCCTGAGCAGCAGCGCGATCTGTTCCAGCTTCGCGGCGACAATCGGCCAGTCGGCCTTCGAGATGTCCGACCAGACCATGCGCGGCCCGTCCGGGCAGATGATGTTCTGGCCTATCTCCACATCGCCGGGCTGCGGCAGGTCGTGGTCCTCGACGTCAAGCGAGATGTGAATCTGCGGTTTCAAACAGTGGCTCACCTTCATATGCGGTTTGTGGTTTCGTCTGCGGCCGGTATGGCGTGTAGGCGGTTGCCCATTTGCGGAAACTGCGGCAGTCGATGCGCCATGCGCCGGCCTTGTACGCCGGTAGGCGTCATCGCACAGACTGAGCAGGCCGGTACGTTCGGCTCCCCGAGCGCCCGGCAGACCTGGAACAGTTCGATGTCGGTGCGCCGGTTGTTCGCCGCGATGCGGTCCACAGCGTCGGAGAAGCCCTGCATGAGCATCCTGCGCGATTCCTCCGGGTAGTTCAGCACCTCGTGCAACGACGGCTTAATCCTCGATGACATAGGCCCACATCCCGCACCATTGGCCAGCGTCAACAGCAGAGACTCGGAATCGTACATCTTGCCGGCGGCGGGAGAACGGTAGACGGGAGCTGGCACGCCCTGCTCTCCGTAGGCCATTTCAGAGCGGCCTGGAGCTGGTTGTCGTTCAATCCGGACGCTTCATCAACGACTGTCGTGAGGTGTTCGCCCTGCATCTGATGTTCTTGTCGATCATCGGGAGTGTCATCCTCATCTGCGTCCTGAGTTTGTCGGGGAATGTTGCCTTGCTCAATTTCAATCCTTCCTGTAGCTTTCGGTTGGTGAGCGCTTGAGAGGTCAAGACCTAGAATCTGCTGATGAAAACGCTCGGCCGAGATTCCCCGGCCGGGCCGTCAACAGATTCCAAAGGTCTCGCAGAACGTTTCGGTCGGAGCCGCGCCGTCGATAACAAGAGCGGCCGAAGCCGCCGGGAATGGTCCCCAATCAGGCCACGGCCGAAGCCGTCTATGGTCGCCCGATTCCGCCTTAATCGACGGCCTGAGAGGGTCGGGAGCTAAATTTCGTCTCGCAAATGGCGCGATAGCCACGCGCCTGGCGTTGCCGGTCGCTAACCCGGCTCAGCGGTGGCAGGGGTACGCCGTACGCCCCATATGCCGTTAAGTTTTGTCAGTCGTCGTCGTTGAGGAAATCATCCAGAAGGACGATCGAGAGCACCAGCCCCAGCATGAACAACACGAAGGGGCTGAGCAGAATCAGAAGAACGATCTGGATGAAACGTTTCACTGCTCGAAGCATCGCGCTATCTGCCTTTCCAAGTCCTCAAGCTCGACGCCGTTGAACGGGACGCGCACCGTCATGCCGTCCTCCGTCTCGACGATCAGCTCGAAGAAGCAATGCCGTTTGCCGTCCACCCGCTTGACTGTGACGCTCATTCCTGGGCTCCTTCCCATTCACGGCGAGCTCGACGCGTGTGCGTCATCGCCTTGTTGATCGCGCCCTTCATCGTCTGAAGGTCGCCCATGTCCAGACCATCGAACCCGAACGTGCTTCCGGCCACCTTGATGCGGCAGGCGAAGCGGTAGGGGTTGCCGCCGGTGCATTCCGACGGGTCGATGTCCTGCACCTGGAAGTAATTGCTGGTGCATTCCGGATTGAAAACGCTCATTTCACTGCTCCTTGATTCATGGATTTAGGCTCCTTCCTCCGCAGCGATAGGCTTGTAATCGCACAAACCAAACCTTTCAAACAACGAAGGAAGGAAGAACAATGAGTGACGAAAACACGTTCGACTTCGCCCTTTACCTGGGAACGACCACGCCGCTTACCATCACCGGTGCGACGGCCTCCACGGTCAGTGAGCTCTCCGAACGTCTGAAGTCCGGCACCAGCTTCGTCCAGACCGTCAGGTTTCCCGACATGAGCATCCACGCCATCACCATCAACCCAAGGCCGTTCCGTGGTGGCAGATCGACGCTGGCGACGTCGTGCTTCCCATGCAGATCTTCTAACGCCGCTGGATTGTCGAGCGTGGCCATGACACCACGCTTGACAATCGCGGCCTGCTCTGGCGTCAACGCCTGATTATGGATGTACACGGCGCGCGCATTAAGGACAATGCAGCCCTCGCCGACAATCCTCACCGATTCAGCCGATACGACGGCGACAGCACCCGAAGCGTCATGAATCAGCATCATTTCACCTCCGATCTGCCATCGACGGCGGCACACCCATTGCCTCGCGGGCCAAGTCCTCCGCATAACCCGCCACCGACAACGCTTCGTCGGCCTTCCACTTGGCGTCGCCGACGAGAGATTCAGCGTGCAAAGCGACACCCAGCGCCACAATTGAAACAATCAAAGAAACAAGCCCAAGCACCGTCACTTCACCTCCAACGGAACTCGCCCAAGGAGCACATCGGCGCTGACATGCAAGAGTTCGGCAAGCTCGTTTATCTCATTCGCGCTGAAAGCGATTCGGCCAGTGCATTTCTGCGAGACCGTGGACCGTGAGCAGTGCAATAATTCAGCGACTTCTGCCTGTGTCAGGCCATTGAGTCCCATAAGGCGTTTGACCTTTTCACCTACAGTGGGCGAATCTACTAAAATGTTTGTCACACTCACATCTAACCACGAATATAGTTAGACCTGCTCGTTCGGCGTGTCGTGTTCTATCTTTTGTTAGTTTCGCTAAACTTATGTGCTATGACAACAGCAACAATCAGCTAAGGTCGCAGCTCAGGCCGAATCTGTCAGTTTGCAGGAT
>ENA-OQDF01000471-OQDF01000471.1-human-gut-metagenome-genome-assembly--contig:-NODE-471-length-16518-cov-1.890306_pt1 | contig 16518 bp, 28 predicted proteins | sample MGYA00242769_ERZ504597 | MGnify/ENA primary metagenome ERZ504597 (study PRJEB26092, sample SAMD00036305) | human gut metagenome | host: Homo sapiens | study: EMG produced TPA metagenomics assembly of...
GCCTGGTGCAGGGGCTCTACTTTGTCCGCATCTACCGCAGCAATGGAGGCCGGCAAACTTAATGGGGTTGGAGCCGCGGCCTCCGATCGTCACATCCCAGATCAGAAAGGCGGCGTAGAGGATGGCCTCCAGAGTGAGAAACAGGGGCAGTACCCGATAAGATAGGCGCAAAGACCGCCTCCTTTCTGACTGCAGGTTCTATCATACCACAAAGGGGCAGAGAGAACAAGAAAGAGGGCCCGGCGTTTGCCGGACCCTCTTGTCTGGATGGAAAATGGAATTACTTCTGAGCGGGCTTCTTGCGCCGAAGATGGTCATGCAGCCTCAACAGCCAGCACGATAGCCAGGATGAACAGCAGCACGCCCAGCGGTGCCGACATGGCAAACACAATAAAGATGGCAATGGTGGGAATGTGGGCAAAATAATGTTTTTTGGGCTGCATGAGCAAAAACCTCTCAATTTATCCTGACTGTCCGGCAAAAGAACAGAAAAAGACCGCGTTCCACTCTATTATAGCGGAGCACGGCCTTTTTGTTAAGGGGGAAATATTGATGTGCGTGGAAGCAGCAGGGGAGTAAGTCTGCTGCCTGCCGGAAAAAGTTACTTCATCAGACTGCAGACGGCCTCGGCGTAGGCGGCGGGATCATCCACCGGCAGGCCTTCGATCAGCTGAGCCTGTGCGTACAGCAGAGCACTGTACTTCTTGAGCTTGTCGGTGTCACCGGCCTCCTGTGCGGCCTTGAGCACGGCAAACACGGGGTGGTTGACATTCAGTTCCAGAACCTTATCGCTCTTTACGCCTTCGCTGCCGGGCTGCTTGGACAGCACTTTTCCATCTCAATGGACAGCGGGCCGTCAGCACTCAGGCACACAGGGTGATCCTTCAGGCGGGTAGAGACCTTGACCTCTTTCACCTTGCCGTCCAGTGCGTCCTTCATGGCATCGAACAGGTTCTTGTTCTCAGCGGTAGCGTCCTCGGCGGCCTTCTTCTCTTCCTCGGTCTCAAGGCCAGATCACCGCTGTTGACATTCTTGAACTCCACGGTACCGTCCTTGCCTTCGGCATCCTTGCGGGGATAGGTGCGCAGGATCTGCAGGCAGAACTCATCCACATCCTCGGTCAGCAGCAGGACATCATAGCCCTTATCCATGACCAGCTCAGCGGCGGGCAGCTTTACCAGACGGTCGGTAGAATCACCGGCAGCAAAGTAGATATACTTCTGCTCAGCGGGCATCTTGTCCACATATTCCTGCAGAGTGACCATCTTCTGCTCCTTGGCAGACCAGAACAGCAGCAGGTCGCGCAGCAGCTCGGCGTGCATGCCATAGTCGGAGTAAGCACCGAACTTGATCTGACGGCCGAACTCTTTCCAGAATTCCTCGTACTTCTCGCGGTCATTGGCCAGCATGGCGTGCAGCTCGTTCTTGATCTTTTTTCCAGAGCGTTGTGGATCAGCTTGAGCTGGTTGTCCTTCTGCAGCATCTCGCGGCTGATGTTCAGGCTCAGATCCTGACTGTCCACAATGCCCTTGACGAAGCTGAAGTAATCGGGCAGCAGGTCGGCGCACTTCTCCATGATGAGCACGCCGGATGCGTACAGGGCCAGACCCTTTCATAATCCTTGGTGTAGAAGTCGTAGGGACGGTGGCTGGGCACGAACAGCAGAGCATTATAATTTGCAGTGCCCTCGGTGCGGCTGACGATGACGCGGGCGGGGTCGGTATAATCGCCAAACTTTTCCTTATAGAAGTTCGCGTACTCCTCGTCGGTCACTTCGCTCTTCTGCTTTTTCCAGATGGGCACCATGCTGTTCAGAGTTTCCAGCTCGGTGTAAGTCTCCCATTCGGGCTTATAGTCCTCCGGCTTGGGATCGGGTTCCGGCTTCTGGCGCTCGTGCTGGCGCTCCATCTGGATGGGATAGCGCACATAGTCGCTGTACTTCTTCACGATGGCCACGATGCCGTACTCATCGAGGAAGTTGTCGTAGTGGTCCGTCTCAGTATCCGGCTTGATGTGCAGGATGATCTGGGTGCCTGCGGTATCCTTCTGGGCGGGGGTCATTTCGTAGCCGTCCACACCGGAGGACTCCCACTGCCATGCTTCGTCCGAGCCATAAGCCTTGGAAATGACGGTGACTTTATCGGCTACCATGAAGGAGGAGTAGAAGCCGACACCAAACTGGCCGATGATATCGATGTTCTCGTCCTTGTTGTCCTTCTTGAAATCCAGAGAACCGGAGTGAGCAATGGTGCCCAGATTCTGCTCAAGTTCCTCTTTGGTCATGCCGATGCCGTTATCCTCAATGGTCAGGATGCGGTTCTCCTTATCGCGGGTGATGAGGATGCGGAAATCGCCCTTGTTCATGCCCACAGAAGGATCGGTCAGGCTCTTATAATAGAGCTTATCGATGGCATCCGATGCGTTGGAGATCAGCTCGCGCAGGAAAATTTCCTTATTGGTGTAGATGGAGTTGATCATCATATCCATCAGCTTTTTGCTTTCAGCCTGAAATTCTTTCTTAGCCATAATGCAAAACCTCTTTTTATCTGTATTCGGCACCAAGCACTCGGAATAGGATATTACTTTTGAATACTTAGCACTCGTAACTTTCGAGTGCTAATATACACCGACGAAAAGCAAAAATCAAGGGCTTTCATAAAAAGTTTAAAAAATGGTTCGTTTTGTGCTATAATGAACCGCAAAGGATGCAGTAAAAGGAGGAAATATCATGCAGCTGAAACAGCTGGAACTGGCCGGCGGTGGGACACTGACCGTTTATCTGCGTGATTGCTGTGAGCGGATGCCGAATGTGCTTGACCGGCCATTGGTGCTGGTGGTGCCCGGCGGCGGCTATACCATGTGAGTGCCCGCGAGGGCGACCCGGTGGCGCTGCAGTTTGCGGCGGCGGGGTACCACACCGCTGTGCTGGACTACGCCATCTGCGAAAAGGCAAAGGACTACATGCCGCTGCGCCAGCTGGCCGAGTATCGGTCTTGTGCGGCAGCACGCGGCCCAGTGGCATATCCTGCCGGAAAAAATTGCCGTGTGCGGCTTTTCAGCGGGCGGCCACCTGGCCCTTTCCGGTGCTGTGCTGGACATTCCCGGCGAAGCGGCCCAGCCCCGGCCCAATGCGGTCATTCTGGGCTATCCGGTGGTCACGGCAGGGCAGTATGCCCACCGCGGCAGCTTTGTGCAGCTGGCGGGCAGCGCCGACCCGGCGGCACAGCAGGTGTTCGGTCTGGAGGATAAGATCACGCCGCAGATGCCGCCGGTGTTCGTATGGACCACCATGGAGGATGCCACCGTTCCGGTGGAGAACACCCTGATGCTGGTGAACGCTCTGCACCGGGCGGGCGTGCCCTGCGAGGCGCATCTGTTTGAAAAGGGGGTGCACGGTACCAGCATCAGCACAGCAGAGGTGGACCAACCCAGCCGCCACCGGCATCACTGGGTGGAACTGGCAGTGGAATGGCTGGGAGACACTTTTGCCTTTTCCGTCTGTTAAGTCTGGATATATTTGAACGAACCTACAAAAAATTCACAATTAAACTGTTGACTTGCATAAGCCTTTGACGTATACTGGTCAGCAGGGACAAACTAAAGGAAGAAGGAAATACCTATGGTTATGGACCCGACCCTGCCGCGCATCTCTGTGCGCGACCTGATGATGCAGGCTTTTCTCACCGGATGGGAGCTTTCGGACAAGACAGTTTCGCAGGACGAATACCTGCAAAGCTCCATTCAGGTGATCGAAATGCTGCAGGTGGAACCGGAAAACCTTTATGCCGAAGAAGGCCTTGGCCTGCCGGACGGCGAAGAAGTGGATCATCTGGACGACTGGCTGCGTGCCGACGGCCAGTGGCTGTACTACGGTGTAGAGGAAGAAAATTTCTTCCTGATCCAGTGGTACCCAGACGAAGCCGCCGCAAAGGCAAAACTGGCCCAGCTGGAAGAACTGGGCGACGGCAAGCAGTATCTGGTAGATTTTTCTCTCAAGCGGGAGAACCCTTCCAGTGCAGAGAACTTCGGTAATTCCAATCCGGTCCAGCTCCGCTCCTGAAAACATCACCTTAAAGCGAAAGGAAATTTTGCAGCATGCAGCTTTCTGAGATCGAGCGCGAACAGCTTTATGCCATCGTTGAAAAATACGATCATCACCCGGATGTGCAGCGGATGCGGGAGTACATCCAGCACGGCTCTGTCACCACCTACCAGCATTGCAAGAATGTGGCGCTGGTGAGCTTTTGGCTCAACCGCCGTCTGCATCTGCACGCTGACGAGACCTCGCTGGCAGTGGGTGCCCTGCTGCATGATTTTTATCTGTACGACTGGCACACCACCGGTACCTTTCACGGCCTGCGCCGCCTGTTTGAGATGCACGGCTTCTCCCATCCGGGTTATGCCTGCGTCAATGCAAAGCGGGTGTTCAGCATTACCACAAAGGAACAGAGCATCATTGCAAGCCACATGTGGCCGCTGACCTTCCGTCATGTGCCCACCTGCCGCGAAGCAGTCATCGTCTGTCTGGCCGATAAGTACTGCGCCGTGGTGGAAAGCATGTTCCAGCGTTCCCGCGCCGGTGCCGTGGTGGACGGCAGCGTGGACATCGACGGCGAAGAGTGGTAAGCCTGTTTTTACCTTTATCATTTTATCAATGGACAAAAAAGAACTCCGCACCTCACAGGGCGCGGAGTTCTTTTGTATCTTACAGCTTTTTATAGCCTTCCGGTTCATTGGCGGCAGCGCGGTATTCCATTAAGAATGTGTCCAGCCAGCGGCCGTGACAGTCGCGGGCAATGCGTTCCCGGCGGCCCACTAAGCGAAAGCCGCATTTTGTGTGCAGGGCGCGGCTGGCAGCGTTGTCCTGCAGCACGGTGGACTGCAGTGTCCAGTAGCCGGCCTTTTCTGCCTGATGGCACAGCTCGGTCAGCAGGTGATAGCCAAGGCCATGGCCCCGGAACTGCTCACCCACGTAAATACTCACCTCGCAACGCCGCGGTAGCACCAGCGCGGGTCCACCCGGCGCAACGCCGTCCACCCGGCGATCACGCCGTCGGCCAGCAGTACCAGTCGGCATTCTTTTGCGTGGGAAGCATCCCACGCAGAATACGGCGGACAGGTGGTCTGAAAAGTGGCATGTTCTGTAGCAATGCCCTCCAAATAAATTCTGGAAACAGCGCTCCAGTCTTCCGGCTCCATGGGCCGGATCTCGATTTTGCTCATATTTCGATCCCGGCGGAAAGTGCATAGCTTTCCGCGCCCTCAACTCTCAAAAATATCCGGCTCCAGTATAGCAGAATTTGCGGTGCGGTACAAGCGCCGTACTGCACAGAAATTTCTTTGACAAGCGGAAGGTTTGTGATACAATAAATCATAACAAAGAAAAGCACGGCAGGATACGCCGCTGCAGAATGGAGGATGTCCCAAAATGAAGTGGATTAGAACGATGGTGTGTGCGCTGGGAATGCTGGCGTGCGTATCGCTTTCGGCATTGCTGCAGAGTACGGCGAGCCGAACATCACAACAAAGACGACCATGAAGGAGCTGCGGGAGAACCCCAGCATCAAAGGCTCCGGCTACTACACCTACTGCAACGAATGGATCGAGGGCAGCACGCAGTACGATGATACGCCCATTGAGGGCTATGTAAGCTACGCGGCTGCCGAGGATGCCGCCGAAGGCATGAACCTTGTGATCGAAACTACAACAGGGGCGTACAGATCACATGGCAGGTGTATACCCCGGAAGAAATTGCGGAAAATTCTTCTCTGGGCATGGTGCAGCTGTATTATTTCCCGGCTAAAACAGCCAACGCAAAGTACGCCATCGTGGTGCCCGGCAACGGCGGCAACACCACCGCAGAGCTGAACGAGGGTGCATCCATTGCCAACCAGCTGCACGAGCTGGGCTATGCGGCTTTTGTGCTGCGGTACCGCTCTTTCCTGAATGCATCCGACAATGCGCCACTGTACGATATTGCCAATGCCATAAAGTACCTGACCGAAAATGCAGATCAGTTTGGCGTTCAGCGCGAAAACTATGCGCTGATGGGCTTTTCTTCCGGCGGACACATCGTGGGCCTGATCGGCTCAGACAACGAAAAGTTCGGCTATAAGGCATTTGGTCTCCCACAGCCTGCAGCGCTGCTGCTGGGTTACCCCATCAACGATTTCTTTGAGGTGAAGCCGCTGTATCAGCTGGCCATTGACCGCTGGTGCTTGGCTGGCGTTACTACTGGACCGATATTTCGGATGTGGTGAACGAAAACTTTACCCCTACCTATTTCTTCTACGGCAAAAATGATCTTTATATGCAGCGCATGTGCTACTCCCAGCAGGGGCCGCTGCTGGAGCGCAAGCTCCGGGAGAGCGGGGCTGTTTATGAGTGCCATGTGTACGAGGACGCACCCCACGCCATTGGCCCGGGCCGCCACACCGATGCGGACGGCTGGATCCTGCAGGCAACGGAATTCTGGGAAAAACAGTGCAAATAAAGAGATAAATGGGGGATTGCTGTGAGAAAACGATTGCGCACGGTGATGTTTGGTATTGGCCTGATGATCCTGCTGGCACAGCCGGCGTTTGCGGAGGAGCTTGGTCAGGCAACATCACACCGCGCACCAAATGGCAGAGATCCGCTCCAACCCCAGCATTGTGGGTGCGGGCATCTACACCTACTCGCTGGATCAGGACCGTGTGCTGGACCGGATGTACTGGGACGCGCAGCCGCTGAGCCGCCTTTCCAATCACTGGACGGCACAGGATGCGGCGGATGGACTGAACTATCTGATCCGCACCTATAACGCTGGGCAGCGGGTGACCTTCCCGCTTTATACGGCGGAGGAGATCGCGCAGGATACCAGCCGGGACGGTGTGGAACTGTATTATCTGCCGGCAGAAGGGCGCAGGCGAACCAGAAATATGCGCTGGTGATCGGCGGTAATGCGATCGTGGTCAGCGCGGAGATCCGCGAGGGCATTTCCACTGCATGGAACCTGCACGAAATGGGCTATCCGGTGTTCGTGCTGCGCTACCGCATCGGCATGAAGGCTTCCAACAATGCGCCGCTGCAGGATGTGGTCCGCGCGGTGCAATACATCACGGAACATGCAGGACAGTTTGGCGTGCAGGCGGAGGATTATGCCATTGTAAGCTATTCCTCAGGCGGCAGATCGCCGGACTGTTCGGCACCGACGCGGTGGGCTACAAAAATTACGGCCTGCCAAAGCCCGGTGCCATGCTGCTGGGCTACCCGGTAAACACCTTTCTGGAGTTCAAACCGGTCTATAATATCCTGCTGGACCCCGGCGTGTGCAAGCAGCGGTATTATAAATGACATTGTCTGATTACATCACACCGGATTACCCGCCTACCTATCACTGGTACGGCAAAAACGACATGACCCTTATGACCATGTGCTGGTCGGCGCAGGGGCCTGTTCTGGAAAAGGCACTGGCCCGCAACCATGTGACGCATATCTACCATGTGTATGATGATGCTCCCCATGCAGTGGCCGCAGGCAAGGGCACCGATGCGGAGGGCTGGCTGAATGAAGCAGTTGCCTTCTGGGAGGAACAGGTCGGCTGAAAAGGAGATGTTGAGTTGAAACACAGGATATGCACCGCAGCAGCCTGTATCTGTCTGCTGCTGATGATGGCGCTGCCCGCATTTGCAGCAGAGTATGGCGAGCCGGATATCACGCCGCAGACCACCATGGGCGAGATCCGCTCGAACCACAGCATCCTTGGCGCAGGCGTTTGGACCTATTCCAAGGAGCAGAACCTGCCCGGCACCGAGGACTGGTGCAATGACCAGACGCTGGAAAAATATGTGAGCAGCCATGTGGCACAGGATTGTGCCGATGGTCTGAACCTGCTCATCCGCAATTACAATGCGGGCGTGCAGATCACCTATAAGCTCTACTCGGAGCAGGAGATCGCCGAGGACAGCTCCCGCAACAATGCGGAGTTCTATTACTACCCGGCCAGCACGCCGGATGCAAAGTATGCGCTGGTGCTCTCCGGCAACATCCTAAACCGCACGGCAGAGTTAAAGGAGTGCATCTCCACAGCTTACCAGCTGCACCAGAAAGGCTATGCGGTGTTCGTGATGCGCTACCGCGCCTACCCGGATAACGACAACAACAGCCCCATGGAGGACATTGCACGGGCGTGAAGTACATCACCGGCCACGCACAGCAGTTCGGTGTGCAGACGGAAAGCTACGCCCTGATCGGCTATTCTTCCGGCGGACATCTGGCGGGCCTGTTTGCATCGGACGCTCTGGGCTATAAAAACTATGGCCTGCCCAAGCCCGGCGCAGTGATCCTGCGTATCCCATCGTGCAGTTTTCCGAGGTCACACCGATCTACCGTGTGGGCATCGACCCTTTGTGTGCGGCCGGTTCTACTATGAATACAGCCTTGCCGACCTGATCACAGAGGACTATCCGCCGGTGTACTTCTGGTATGGCAGGGATGACCTGACCTTGAACCTGCTGTGCTGGCCGCTGCAGGGGCCGGCCCTCAGCAAGGCACTGGCCGCGCATGGCGTACCTTACAAAGAGGTGGTATATGACCACGCAGCCATGGCATCGGCCTTGGCCGCGGCACGGCTGCGGATGGCTGGCTGGACGAAGCCGCTGCCTTCTGGGAAGAACAGACAAAATAATATAAAGTACGCAGATCCGGGCTTTGCAGCTGCACAGCCCGGATTTTGCAATAGGAGACATTATGGAATTTTTTAGCGTTTCTTTACACGGTGCTTCTGGTGGCCATCTGCCTGATGATGGCCCTGCTGCTGTACCGCTCGGCAAAGCCTGCCGCAAACCGGGACGATGCAGAACGGAAGGAATGGCTGCGTCAGCAGCTGGAAGCGCAGAACCGCCAGATGGACGCGAAGCTGGCAGAGATGGCGCAGCAGAACCTTGCCGCTATGGGCCACATCAGTGAAACGCTGCAGGCCTCGGTGCAGAGCATGAGCACCGCCCTTGCCGCAGGGCAGGCACCCAGCAGCAGACCATGGAGCAGCGCCTGCAGGGGCTGGAAGCCTCCAACGCCCGCAAGCTGGAAGAGATGCGCCGCACCCTTGCCGAGGGCATGACTGCCCTGCAGGCCCAGAACGCCCAGAAGCTGGACGAGATCCGCCATACGGTGGACGAACAGCTGCAGGATGCGTTGCAGAAGCGGGTGACCGAAAGCTTCAAGGCGGTGAACGACCAGCTGGAACAGGTGTACAAGGGTCTTGGCGAAATGCAGAACCTTGCCGCTGATGTGGGCGGGCTGAAACAGGTGCTTTCCGGTGTGAAGACCCGCGGTATTCTGGGTGAGATCCAGCTGGGAGCCATTCTGGAAGAGATCCTTGCCCCGGAACAGTACGACACCAATGTGGCCACCATTCCGGGCAGCACCCAGCGGGTGGAGTACGCCATCCGGATGCCCGGCGCGGACGGCGGCACGGTGTGGCTGCCCATCGACTCCAAGTTCCCCGGCGACACCTATGCCCATTTACAGGATGCGCAGGCATCCGGCGACGCGCAGGCTGTGGAGAACGCCCGCCACGCATTGGAGCTGGTGCTGCGGGCCGAGGCCAAGGACATCCGGGAAAAATATGTGGAGCCGCCCTACACCACGGCGTTCGGCATCCTGTTTTTACCGTTTGAGGGCCTGTATGCCGAGGTGGTGAACGCCGGTCTGCTGGAAGTGCTGCAGCGGGACTATCAGGTGAACATCGCGGGCCCCAGCACCATGGCGGCGCTGCTCAACAGTCTGCAGATGGGCTTCAAGACCCTTGCCATCCAGAAGCGCTCCGGTGAGGTATGGCAGCTGCTGGGTGCGGTGAAGACCGAATTTGACAAGTTCGGGCAGGGGCTTTCCAAGATGCAGCAGCGCCTGCGCCAGACCGACGAAGAGCTGGATAATCTCATTGGCGTGCGCAGCCGTGCCATCAGCCGCAAGCTGCGGGCGGTGCAGACCATGGACGAGGGCACTGCCGCCGCGCTGCTGGAGCTGGACAACGAGCCGGGCAGACCGGTGGCGGCACGTCTGCCGGAGAATGGGGAAGAGCTCTGATGTGCAGAATATTCCCACGTTATCCCTTGCGATTTTTCTGACGATGTGGTATGATAGGAACTGTTCTCAGAAACAATCGCCGCAGAAACGCGGCACTGCATAAAATATAAATAAGGAGACCGAGCATTATGAGCGTAAACAAGATCAGTGAAGCCATTTTGGGCGTTGGCGTGGATGATACCACCATCGACCTGTTCGAGAGCCAGTATCCGGTGCCCACCGGCGTGAGCTATAATTCCTATGTCATTCTGGACGAAAAGACCGCCGTTCTGGACACGGTGGATGCCCGCGCTACCGAGCCGTGGCTGGAAAACCTGACCGAAGCTCTGGCAGGCCGTAAGCCGGATTATCTGGTGGTCTCCCACATGGAGCCGGACCACGGTGCCAACATTGCAAAGCTGGCGGCACTCTACCCTGAGATGCAGGTGGTGGGCAACGCCAAGACCTTCCTGTATATGGATCAGTTCTTTGGTGCTGATGCTGTGGCAAAGGAGCGCCGCGTGGTGGTGAAGGACGGCGAGAGCCTGAGCCTTGGCACCCACACCCTGACCTTTGTGTTTGCCCCATGGTGCACTGGCCGGAGGTCATGGTCAGCTATGAGAGCAGCGAGAAGGTGCTGTTCTCCGCTGATGGCTTTGGCCGCTTTGGCGCTGTGGCAAAGTTTGACGAAAAGGCCGACTGGGCCAGCGAAGCCCGCCGCTACTACCTGAACATCGTGGGGAAATACGGCCCGCAGGTGCAGGCGCTGCTGAAAAGGCCGCGGCTCTGGACATCCAGACCATTTGCCCGCTGCACGGCCCGGTGCTGACCGGAGATCTGGGCAAGTACCTGAACTACTACGACATCTGGTCCAGCTACAAGCCCGAGGAGCCGGAAAAGATCCTTGTGGCAAGTGCTTCCATCCACGGCCACACCCGTGCAGCAGCCCACCTCATGGCCGAAAAGCTGCGTGCAAAGGGCGCAAAGGTCGTGGAGATGGACCTGACCCGCACGGATGTGTCCTATGCCGTCACCGAAGCCTTCCGCTGCGGAAAGATCGTGCTGGCCTGCGCCACCTACGACGGCTTCCTCTTCCCGCCGATGGAAAATCTGCTGACCCACCTCAAGACCAAGAGCTTCCAGAACCGCACGGTGGGTCTGATGGAGAATGGCACATGGGCACCCATGGCCGCAAAGCTCATGCGCGCCGAACTGGAAAGCATGAAGAACATCGCCGTGTGTGATACTGTGGTCACCATCCGCAGTGCTGCCAATGCTGCTGCCGAAGCGCAGATGGATGCACTGGCTGCAGAAATCGTGGCAAAATAAAGCACTCTGGAAAAATACGCAAGATCCTCTGCCGACTGCCCGGCAGGGGATTTTTTTTATTGAACCATGTGGAAGAGTTTGATATACTGAAAAGCAGAAGTTTATGGATGGAGGAATATCATGTCTGTAGAAATAAAAGCGGATATCAGACACTGGCTGCGGGAGTGGATAAGAAATATTTCTTTGTGATGCTGGGCTTTGCGGTGATGGTCTATTTTCCGCTGATCAGCTTGAAGCTGACGAACACAGTGGATGGTCTGTGGACAACGGCTGAGTACATGGCGGGAGCATGGGAGCTTTCCAATGGGCGATGGTTCTGGCTGGTGACCAGTTTTCTGCGTTTCAGTCTGCAGCTAGAACCCATCAATGCGGTGGTATGCTTGGTGCTGGTTTCTCTTGGAGTCACCAGGCTTCATATGCTCTTCAAACCGGCATGGATGAGAACATCCTGCATTGACTGGCTCGCAGGTTTATGCTATGTTTCCAATGTTGTGGTCGGGTGCTATCTTTCGTTTCACTTCATTGCACCGGAGTACGGATTTTCGTTTTTCTTTGCAATGCTGGCTACAGAGCACGTGATCCGGGGAAAATCAGCCGTAAGCAGCATTGTGCCGGCAGCGGTGCTTTTGGCACTGAGCCTTGGCCTGTACCAGACGAACCTTGCCTGTTTCTGTCTGGTGCTGCTGGCCTATTTTCTCCTACTACTTTTCCAGAATGGAGAAAAACAAAAGATTCGGGAATATATTTGCAAAAGCCTGGCAAGTGCTGCATCCGGCGCAGTGCTGTATCTGCTGATCTTAAAGATTACACTGTGGGCGACGGGAACGGCGATGGCCGATTACCAGGGTGGTGCAGATATTTCAGTGTCTGGAATTCTGAAAAATCTTCATTCCAGCGTTGAAAAGTGCTATGAGCTTTTTTATCGGTATTTCTTTGGTACCCTTGTAAAACACAATATGCTGCAGGAACTGCAGTTGTATTTGCTTTGATTTTTTGTGTGGTGGGTGCCGCGCTTGCGTGCAGACTGGTTCGCTCATACGCCGGAAAGATTGGGAAAACACTTTCTATGGCACAGCAGCGCTGCTGGTGCTGCCCATGATGTGCACGGTATTTATGGTGGCAACCTCGCAGGCGTCGTTTTATATTCCCATGTCCGGAGGTCTGGCCTTGTTCCTGCCGGTCTGTTTCTGGCTATTGGACAGCAGCCGGGAGGGAAAAACAGCCTGTGATGCGTTCCGCAAATGCTGGAATAACGCAGAAAAAGCACTGATCCTGCTTACGGCGGCTGCTGTCGTTTACGGGAGCGTATTCATGTCGGCTATCGATCAGCAGGCGATGTATGAGGGACGCAAGGCAACAAAACAAATCGCGGACCTTGTGGCCGGTGAGCTGGTGGCAGAGGCTATTATGATTTGCCGGAAAAACTGCCAGTGATGCTGGTAGGCCGCCCCAGTGCAAGCCCACTGTTCCGGACACATGTTATCTACTGGGATGCAAACGACTACGCACAGGTGGGCCTTTTCGAAAAAGAAAATGCCGCCACAATGCGCTACTCATGGAATGCGGTGTTTCGTGACCTCACACCGATGCAGCTGGAGCTGTGCAGTGATGAGGTATATGACGAACTGATCCGGACAGAAGAAATCAAACGAATGCCGACATTCCCTGAGAAAGGCTCCATGCAGGAAATGGACGGCGTATATGTGATCAAAATTCAGAGGATTATCTGATCGATGAATAACAAATGAGCCTGAGAACATAAAACGGGACAGATGGAGAAAATAACGATGAAAGAAAAAATCGATGTACAGAAACCGGACGACCTTGGGCTGGATATATCGGATCTAAGATATTTTCTGGTGATGCTGCTGTTTTCGGCGGTAGTGTTTTTCCTGCTGATCAGCCAGCGGCTGACCAATACATTTGACGGATTGTGGAACAATACATGGTTCTTCGGCGGCTATTGGCAGGTAGTCACGGGCCGATGGCTCTGGCCGGTGATCGATGCGCTGCGGTTTGGCATCCAGACGGAACCTTTCAATTCATGCTGACGCTTTCCATGTCGGCGCTGGCGGTTACCCTGCTTCGGAAGTTTTTTACAGAGAAGGATTCTGTCGTGACCTATCTGGCGGGTATGGCTGTTCTGGCCAGCACGGTCACTGGAATACAGCTGTCATATCGGTTTCAGTCGCCGGTGTTTGGCTGCTCGTTTTTGTTTTCTGTTCTGGCGGCAGAGCGTGTGGTTCGTGCCGCAGATTTTAGAAAAGCGGTCGTACAGGGAGCACTGCTTCTGGTCATGAGCCTTGCGTGCTATCAGACGAGCTTGATAACTTTTGTCTGCTCCTGCTGACATATCTTCTGCTGCTTCTGTTCCGCAATGTGGACAGAGAAAAGGTCCATGCCCACATTGGAAGAAGTCTTTGCAGCGCAGCTGCAGGAATGGTTTTGTATTTCCTGCTCACAAAGCTGATCGTATGGGCATGTGGATGGCAGATGGCAAGTTATAATGGAGGAGCGGATGTTTCGGTACTTTCTATACTGAAAAATCTGCCCAATGCCATTGCAGAGACCTACCAACTGTTTGGAGCTTACTTTTTTCAGAATTACTATCGGCATAACATTCTGCAGCCGGTGGGCTTTTTCGTTTTGGTATTTCTGGCGCTGAGCATCGGACTGCTGAACCGCTTCAGAAAAATGCTTCACCGGAAAAATTGGGAATATATCCTTCTGGGAGTGGCAGCGCTGATCGTTTTGCCCATCATGTGCAATGCCATCATGCTGATCACAAGCGAGGCGGTCTGGCTTTTGCAGATGGGCGAAGGATTGAATCTGTTCGTGCCGGTATGTCTGCTGCTGCTTGAAGGGACGCGCACAAATCAGCCTATGGTAAAAAAGTATGTACGTGCTGCCCGGACAGGGGCTGTAGTACTTGCGGTTTTGGTCGTCTATGGCAATGTCTGCTCTGCCGTGATCGATCAGGAAGCTATGTATGAGGGAAGAAAAACACTCAAGAGCATGTCGGATCACATCGCGGACGACCTGATGAGCAGCGGATATTTGACGATAACGAGCAGCTGCCGGTGCTGTTTGTGGGCAGACCCAGCTCGAACTCCAGTTTTATGAAGAGGGAGTATTACCTCTATGCAAATCCGTATGCGCAGATGGGCCGCTTCTGGCTGAACGATTACTCGGCCAGAGCGTCTTGGAAAGCGGTTTTCAGGGATATTACTCCGGCAAAACTCAAGCATTGCTCGGTGGAACAGTATGGGGAACTGTACAGCAGAACAGAGCTGGAACAGATGCCAGTCTATCCGCAGGAAGGATATATCCAGCAGATCGACGGTGTGGTCGTGGTAAAAATTTCAGATGATTACAAAGTTGATAAAGAGTTTGCGCCACTAATCGACCTGGGAGAATTGTTTCAGCTCATAATGGATGACATAAACGATTCATAATGGTTGCGGCTTTGTGAAAAAACCTCCACCGAACGCGATTTTTGCGGAAAGTGACTGCACAGCCCTTGCAAACTGTCCCGAAATGTGGTAACATAACTCTTGGTTATAAAACCTGAATACTCCCAAACGCAGCGACGGAGAGAGTAGGCATGGCGTACACGGCAAAGAGAGAAGCTTCACCGGCTGAAAGGCTTCCGGGTGTATCTGTGCTGAAGTTCGCTCCTGAGCGGTCTGTGCGAAACAGCAGTAGTACAGAACGGCCACGCCCCGTTACGGCGTTCTGAGAGCCGCCCGGCATCTGTGCACGGGTGGAAACCGGGTGGTACCGCGGAGCTAAGAATCAACAGCTTCGTCCCTTTTGCCTGAGAAATCGGGCAGGGGACGGAGCTTTTTTGTTGCACTCCGCTCATCAACACGAAGAATAAAGGAGAGAACATCCATGCAAGCAATGATCGACGAGCTGGCAAAACAGGCCGCTGAAAGCCTTGGTCAGGTGTCCGGCAAGGAAACGCTGGCCTCCTTCTGGCAGGAGTACCTCAGCAAAAACGGCAAGATCCCTGCCTGATGAAGAACCTGCGCACCGTTGCGCCGGAAGAGCGCCCCGCTATGGGCAAGATCATCAATGAACTCAAGGCAAAGGTTCAGGCAGATTACGACGCTGCTGCAGAACAGGTGAAGCAGGCAGAGCTTGCTGCCCGCAATGCTGCGGAGACGGTGGATATCACGCTGCCCGCCAAGACCCGCTCTGTGGGCGGTCTGCACCCGCTGACCCTGATCACCAACCAGATCATCGACGTGTTCTCCGGCATGGGCTTTTCGGTGGGTACCTTCCCGGAGATCGAGGACGATGACCACAACTTTACCCGCCTGAACGTGCCCAAGGATCACCCGGCACGCGACATGCAGGACACCTTCTACCTGTCCGATGAGTTCCTGCTGCGTACCCAGACTTCCGGCGGCCAGATCCGCACCATGGACGTTCAGAAGCCGCCCATCAAGATCCTGATGCCCGGCCGTGTGTTCCGCTCCGACTCGGACGCTACCCACAGCCCCATGTTCCACCAGATGGAAGGTCTGGTGGTGGATAAGGGCATCACGCTGGGCGACCTGCAGGGCGCACTGAATACCTTCGTGCAGAAGCTGTTCGGCGCTGACACCCGCACCCGCCTGCGTCCCTCCTACTTCCCGTTCACCGAGCCCAGCGTGGAGGTGGACGTGAGCTGCTTCGAGTGCCACGGCAAGGGATGCCCGCTGTGCAAGCACACCGGCTGGATCGAGGTGCTGGGCGGCGGCGTTGTCAACCGCAAGGTGCTGGAGAACTGCAATATCGACCCGGACGAGTATTCCGGTTTCGCCTTCGGCATTGGCATCGAGCGTATCGCCATGCTGAAGTATGGCATCAACAACATCGGCCTGATGTTCGAGAACAACCTGCAGTTCCTCAAGCAGTTCCACGAATAAGAGGGGAGAGAAGAGACAATGAAAGTACCTTTCAGCTGGTTAAAAGAATTTGTAGATATCGACGTTACTGCGCAGGAACTGGAGGAAAAGCTCTTCTCCTGCGGCTTTGAGGTCGAAGAGCTGATCCCGCTGGATGCAGGCATCAGCAAGGTGGTCGTCGGCAAGATCGTGGAGATGGAAAAGCAGGAGGGCACCCACCTGACCAAGTGTGTGGTGGACTGCGGCG
>ENA-OQDF01000472-OQDF01000472.1-human-gut-metagenome-genome-assembly--contig:-NODE-472-length-16495-cov-1.516923_pt1 | contig 16495 bp, 26 predicted proteins | sample MGYA00242769_ERZ504597 | MGnify/ENA primary metagenome ERZ504597 (study PRJEB26092, sample SAMD00036305) | human gut metagenome | host: Homo sapiens | study: EMG produced TPA metagenomics assembly of...
TTTATTTTTAAGCTTAATTATTTACCCAACAACCATATGCTGTTATGGTTTGGGTATGATATTTGTTTTATTAGGTTTTTATTAATTATGCATTAATGAAACCTAATAAAAAGAACATCATCAGTAAAACAAAACCAAGAGAGATTGTTGGTAAAGTAATAAGTTTATTATTAAGTGTTTTAATGATCTTTGGATCAGTAATGATCAATAAAGGTTATTCAACATTAGATGATATTACGAATTCTAATACGAAATCTGCACATTATGCAATTGTTGTATTAAAAGTAGTAAAATAAATAGTTTATCTGAATTACAAAATGAATCGATTGAATATTGTTTACAATATGATAAAGAAAAAGATATGAATCAAGTTATTGCAGAAGCTAAAAAGAAAGAATCAAGCTTGAATTTTGATGTTGCTATGACATATTCAAAACTAGGGGATGATCTTTATAATAATACTGTTAATGCTATATTAATTAATACAGCATATAATGGTATGTTTGAAGATAATCATCCAGATTTTCAAAATGAAGTTAAAGAAATATGGACAAGTGATATAGAAACAAAGTCAAAGACTTTTTCAACAAGAGTTTCTGTAACAAATACACCATTTATTATTTATATCAGTGGTATTGATACATATGGAAGTATTACAACAGTATCTAGATCAGATGTTAATATGATCGTTACTGTTAATCCAAATACAAAGAAGATCTTATTAACATCTATTCCAAGAGATTACTACGTAACTCTTGCGAATATGCAAAAAAAGGATAAGTTAACCCATTCAGGTATTGCTGGACCTGAAAATACGGTTAAAACAATGGCTAAGTTTTTAGGAACTGATATCAACTACTATGCAAGAGTTAACTTTACATCATTGGTTACAATGGTTGATGCATTGGGTGGTATTACTGTTAATGTTGATCGAGATTTTAGTGCGGGTGGTTATACCTATAAATTAGGTCTTCAACAAATGAATGGTGAAGAAGCTTTAGCATATTCAAGGGAAAGACATTCATTTGCTGATGGAGATAATGTACGTGTAAAACATCAACAAGATGTTTTAATGGCTATGCTTAATAAAATGATGTCACCTGCAGTTATTACTAATTATAGTAGTGTTTTAAAAGCTATATCAGGATGTTTTGAAACAAATATGGCATCGAGTGATATTACAGATTTAATAAAAATGCAAATAAATGATAATGCTTCATGGACATTTAAACAAAAACAATTTACCGGAACAGGAGTTATGCAGACAGGTGGAGCTTACATGCCTGATAGCAAACTTATTATATGATTCCAAATGATGATAGTGTTAAAGAAAATCTACAAGCAATTAAAGATGTTTTAAATGGGAAATAGGTATTTGGGTCATTTAGATTGACCGTTTAGTAGCTATATATAGAAAATAGATAACACCAATTATATAATAATGGTGTTATCCATTTATTTTACATATAAATGTAAGCGGTAACATGAAACTAATTTGGTAAAATAGTACTAAATTTAAATATTTTTTAAAGGATGTGTTTATATATGGATATAGATGTTAATTATTTAATCAAAAATACAAAATTCCATATTTGATGTAGTAGCTTTGTGTGCAAAAATGATATTTAATGAACAAAATATATATAACGATTCTAAAGAAATGCAAGATGTGATTTATAATGATACAAATGATATAGTTGATGAGTACTGTTTAAAAAAAGAATTAGGATCAGATATTTTTGCAAATTTATATCAGGATGTTATAGAAATATATATAAAGTATAATTCGAAATATGTATTTAAGGCTATTTTAGATCATATATGTGAAAAAATTTCTTATTATTATTATGATCATGATGAATATAGTGAATATAATGATGGCGTTTTGATTGCATTAAATCATAATTATAAAATTACAGGTCTTGTTGTAATGCCAATAAAGGGGAATAATTTTATCAGTTCATTAAATAAAAAAATGAATTTAAAAAAAGAAGTTAGGGGTTTGCGCAAGATGTCAACATCATTTGACAATGAGTATTTAAAAAAGGGGCATTATATTATTTATAAAAAAGATTTGTTTGAACAAGATGTTCAAATTTACATTAAAAGAAATTTAATGGATTTAAACGAAAAAAAAGAAGTTTTGATTACTCTTTCACCATTCATTTCCAGTAAATTAGAAAATTATATTTTAATGAAAGAAAATCGAGAAAAGTTTTGGTTTACAGAGTACATAGGATTAAGCATAGAAGATAGTTATTTAAATAGATATGAAACATGTTTAAATGGTTTAAAGAAAAATAGAGCAGATATAATTATTTTTCCAGAATTGATTTTTAGTGATTTATTAAGGGATGAAATTATTAAAATGATGAGCAGAATAAGGAATGAAAATGATTGCTTAATAGTTGCAGGAAGCCATTCAATTAATGGAGAAAATCATTGTTATATATATGATAACTATGGGGAAAATCTTTTTATACAAGAAAAACGAAATCCATTTCTTTACAAAGGAAAATTAAAAGAAAAGCTTGTGACTGGGAAATATCCTGTTTCTATATTAGAAATAGAAAATTTGGTCGCATACTTGTATGTATTTGCAAAGATATAAATGACAGTTTGATTCATAAAATAATTGAAATGTTTGAAATTCAATTGGTGATAATAAGTGCATATTCATCATCTAATGATCTAGCAACACAAGCAAAACAAATTACAGAAAACTATAATTGTATTACCATACTATGTAATGCTTGTTCGGCATATAATAATTTTGAGGTATCTAATGATTTAGGTAAAGAGATAGGATTTACCTTTACACCTGGAATAAAAGAAACAAAGAGAATTTCAAAACAAACAACAATTAAAATTACAGAAGATTGCTTAAAATGTTCAACATATTGTCATTCGTATCTAATAAGGATAAGTGATTCTTTGAGTGTCGAAAATAGTACCATTACTTGCAAAACTGAAACGTTGACTATATAATAAGCTAAAGGAGTGAACAATTGTGAACAATGAGGTTGATAAAAAAAATGAAATATTTTTAGATGACTATCTTTTATTAGATTTTTTTATTAAAAAAATACAACTTACTAAAGAAGGGAAAAATTAATAGCGGATTAAATAGGTTTACTAAAAGTATTTTTAATATGATTTTTAGTGATAAAAAAAATCAAAGTATTTCTAATTTTGAAGATAAAATTTTTGATATACGTTGGCAATTAAAAAGAACAAAACCAAGCGATTTAGATGAAAAAAATTTAATGATGTTTTTAAATGGCTTTTTTTATTCTTTAGAGTCGCAATATAACTTTTATAAACAAAAGGAACAAGAAAATATCATATTTATTCAACTTCAAAAAAATCAAAGTATAGTAAACATATATTAATTCAAATAAACAATAATCCAGGAATTAATCAAAAAACGATAGCTCAAAAGTTAAATTGAGAGTAAATTATTTATCAAGTATTTTAAAAAAATGGATAAATCTGATGTCTATTATTTCAATGAGTTAGGAAGAGAAAAACATTTTTATTTAACGCAAAGAGGTAAAAGATTTGTAGAAAAAGCAATATTGGATGAAAAAGAGATAATAGTGTAGTTTCTAATAAAATAGAAATTAAAAATTTAAAAGAACCGTATAAAAAAATGTTAGAAACACAATTGAAAGTGACAATAAGTGCTGATTTTAAAGATTATAAAAACTTAAAGGTTATTAGAGCTGATTCATATATTAATGATTTCTTGGATGAAAAAACAACACCGCATGTTATTGAGGCGGATATAACATCTAGTAAGACAATAGAGTTGAAAAAAGATAAGGAGAAATATTATGCATGAAAATATTAAACAATTAGTTAATACTTTAAAATGTGGACTAGAGCAAAAAAAATTAAATATTGGTTTATCTGATTTTGTAAAGGGTGATGGACTTGAAGTTCCAAATGAAATTTCAAAAGAATTTGATGATTTTTTTAATGAATTTGAAAAAATATATAAGGATGTTGATATTAATGAATTTGAAGAGGATGATAAAAAATTTATAAGTTATCTTTGTGAATATTTTAAAATTAAATATGATTATCTGAATAAAATAAAATATTTTCAAACAAATGATATTGAAAGAACAAATTGTATAAAATATATATTTGATAATTTTATTTTAAGAAAATCTAATAAAGAAAGAGAATATTATAATATTGGAGAGGATGAGTTTTTAGATTTAATGAATTTTATTTCAAAAATTGTTGATAAACAAATTGAAGATAATTTAGATGCGGATGATTTTATTGATGATTTAAAAGAATTTTATCTTATTGAAGAGCCAATAGCAGTTTATTTATATGGTTTAATTAAGTCTAATGAGGATGTATTGTTTAAAAGATATGTTATTAATAATCTCAAAGAGATTAAAAATTTAGATATGTAAAAAGTGTGATGATTCATTTGTTTTTAATTATTTCATTACTTGATTAAAGGTATGTGACAAACAGCAGATAAAAATAGGACGTACTAATCAATAATTATAGTAGTTTTAGAAAACTAGAGTTACTATATTAGGTATTTTTAGTATTTAAAAGAATGTATGCATAGTATTATGTTAATGGTCCTATGTTGGTAATGTATGGGTTAAGAGACAGCAGCAAAAGGTAGCGCTATCTCTTTTTTGCTTCACTTAAATTCACTTGAGAATTACTTTTTTCAAATTATAGAAATATTTGTACTATCAGTAATTCGTTTTACAGGGTTGACTTTGTTATTCATATTTAATATTATAGTGTGTGTCAAATTCGCTACAAAAAATCTAATTATTTGCTATTCACACATATATATTAGAATATAAGGTAATTTGGTTATTCCACTCTAGTTGATCACTCATTCCGATTAGGTTGACCAACTATTCCGATAGACTTGATCAACTGCTATTTTTCATTAAATTCCGATGGGGTTGATCAATCATTCCGATGAACCTGACCATCTAAAAATCCTGACTGTATAATATCAGCCAGGACTTATTTTTATCTGCTTCTCATTGACTTGTCACCTTTGATTTTTATTGTTTGTGATTTTGATACAATTCTATCCAATATAGCGTCAGCTAATGCACCTCCGCCAAGTTTACTGTGCCATCCTGCAACATCAAATTGAGAACATAGAATCGTTGAATGTACTCGATATCTTTTTTCTAATACTTCTAGAATATCTTGTTGTTCAATGTTGTTTGTCGTTACCAACAACCATTCGTCCAATATCAAAAGATCACATCTTTCATACTGTCTTATTTTATTTCTGTAAGTTCCTTGGATTCTTGATAATTCTAATTCAGATAATAAATCCGGAAGTCTTACATATTTTACTTTTAATTCTGCATTGCAGGCTTCTACACCAAGAGCACAGGCAATATACGATTTACCACTTCCTGTAGCACCAACTATAACAATATTTTCTTGTTTTTTAATGTATTCATTCGTTGCAAGATTTACAATTTGATTCTTATTCAATTGTCTATCTGCATAGTATTTAATTTGAGTAACAGATGCTTTAGATTCTACGAATTTTGCATTGGCAATCAATCTTTCAATTCTATGATTATGTTGACTGTCTACTTCAGCATCAACAAGAAGTTCAAGTCTTTAATCAAAAGTCAAATCATTTATATCTGCTGAATCAACCTGTTCCTTATATGCTTTTGCCATACCAGGTAATCTTAATAATAACATTTTGTCATATGTATCTCTATTCATTTTCATTTCTTCCATAATATGATGAACCTCTAATAATCGCATAGCTTTCATCACTCGTTTCTTCATCCATTGTTTTTCTAACATCTTGATTATGTACAATGATTAATTTAATATTCTTGTAGCGGGGCAAGGCTAAATGATGAAATGCCATTTCACATGCTTCTTCAAGCTGCCTAGATGAATAAGAGTCTGCCAACTTTAAAATCGATCTACAGCCATTATATGCTTGTTGTTCCGCTCTATAATGATTTAATAACTGATCAATGACCTTATAGGTATGAGGACCAATCTTATTTGCCCAGTTTCTGAATCTGTCACCATTCCATTCACCACCTTTAAAAGGTACGATAATGAAAAACTATTATCCTTATACTTATTTTCGAGAAATGGCGGATTTAGATATTTGTATTGATTTATGCAATAGAGAAAAAGTTAAAAAAATTTTAATTAATAGAGATTATATTGTTGATCAATTTGGGAAAATAGGTCACGATGTTTATTTTAAAAAGCCAATTTACAATATAGAGATTCATGACTATTTGATAAATAGATTATTTCCAAAATTAAATCAATATTTTAAAGATGGTTTCTCATTAGCAAAGAAACAAAAAGGAAATGTTTATTATTTATCAAATGAAGATTTTTATCTTCATTTGATATGCCATGCCTATAAACATTTTTATGAAAATGGTACAGGTATAAGATCTGTATTAGATATTTATGTGTTTAGAAATATTTTAAAATCAGCTAAATGAGAAATATATCAAAGAAAAGTTAAACTGCTAGAAATAGAACAATTTGAAAAAATATTAATCAACTATCATTAGTTTGGTTTGAATGTGAAATGTACAATCAATATGTAAAAAGTTTTGAAAAAAGTATTTTTGATAGTGGAACATATGGTAGTAAAGAAGTTTATGTAAATAATATTTATAAAAGAAACTTGGAAGTATTACATAATAGTTTGTTAGCTAAAATTAAACTTTACTGGTCGCGAATTTTTCCAAAAAATTCTTTATATGAGGGAGAATTTTCCAATTTTAGAAAAATTCATTATTTTATTACCTTTTGTTACATATATAGAATATTAAATACTATAGTGAACAAAAGAAATGTTATAAAAGAGGAAATAAAATTAATTAAAAATGCAAAATGAGTAAAAAAATCGTTCAATGGGAATAAGCCAATCTGCTTTACATTTAAGAATTTACATGGGTATGTAAAGGATAATAGTTAAATTTCTTATAATCACTGCTATAACATATATGATATATAAATTACCAATAATATAGTTTATGGGATCTTCACATTCTATATTGTAGTACTTAGAGTTCTATATTTTTTAACGTTTACGTAGGTAAAAAAAGAAAATATAAATTTTAATGGTAATGCCATCATATTTTTATGAAGAAATTAAAAGCATATTATGGTGATTATTATAGCGTAACTGATCAGCCATTCCGATTAGGGTGATCAATCATATAATACAGACATCTTTTCTTATAAAATTAAAATGCATTATAAGTAATTGTATATGCAAAATAATTACAGTGATTTATATTAAAGAAAATTAATCAATGAGAACAAGTGAAAATAAATAATTAAAACCTGCTTTTAAAGCAGGTTTTACTGTTGTCATTTTCATTAACACACTGTCGTCACTCGATTAACATGGTGTGTGCAGGAGGCTGAAATATTCAAATATATTAAATTCGAGTGACTTTATAAACATATTCAATATTTTAGTAAAGTGGACTTATTCAACGTATTGAATGGACTTTTCTAGCGTAATAAGTGGTCTTTTATTAGCGGAATACTCAATTGGATAAATTATCAAATGAAGCTATTCAACAAATCAAAAATAGAAGATATGATTATGATTTAAAAGGAAAAGTGATTTATATAGGCTTAGCCCATCATGGTAAAGATGTCATGATGAAATGGGAAGAAAAGGTTTATATTTGATGTTTGTTATTATAATAAAAAAATCAACGACTGTTGATTTTGATAATGGTGCTGGAGATGGGATTTGAACCCACAGCCTACTGGTTACGAGTCAGTTGCTCTACCGTTGGAGCTACTCCAGCATAGAAATAGAAGCAAAGCTTCTATTTTTTTTCAACTTTTGTTTCACAATAAAGACAACGATAAATACGTTTATCTTTATTTGCTAAATAGAAAACATGATCTAATCCTTGTTCTACAGATGTAATACAACGAGGATTTTTACATTTTTCTACATTTAATGATTTTTTGAGGAAGTTGCAATTTTTTCTTTTCAACAAGTTTACCATCTTTAATAATACAAACAGTAATATTAGGATCTAAATATCCCAAAACATCAAAATCTAATGCAAATTCTTCATCTATTTTTAAAATATCTTTTTTACCCATTTTATTAGATTTAACGTTTTTAATAATAGCAACGCTACAATCTAATTTATCTAATCCTAGTGCTTTATAAACTTCTAAAGATTTACCAGCAGTAATATGATCTAAAACAATCCCGTTTTTAATACTATCTATCTTCATTATCTTTCTACCTCATTTTCCAATCCTAACATTTTTAAAATAAGTGCCATACGCATAAAACGTCCGTTTTGAACTTGATCAAAATACTTAGCTCTTGGATCATCATCAACCTCAATAGCAATTTCATTAACACGAGGTAATGGGTGCATAACGATTAAATCAGATTTTGATTTTTCTAATTTCTTTAAATCTAAAATGTATGTATCTTTTAAACGAATGTAGTCTTGTTCATTAAAGAATCTTTCTTTTTGAACACGCGTCATATAAAGAATATCTAAATCTTCAATAACTTCTTCAATTGTTTCTACTTCTTTGTAGTCTAAGTTTTTAGCATCTAATAAATCATGTTTTAAATATTCAGGAATTTTAAGTTCAGATGGTGCAATAAACACGAATTTAATATTTTTATAACGTGACATTGCTTTTGTAAGAGAATGAACTGTACGTCCGAATTTTAAATCCCCACAAAATCCAATTGTTAGATTATCTAATCTACCTTTTTCTCTATAAATAGTAAGTAAATCAGTTAAGTTTGCGTTGGATGGTTATGCACCACCATCTCCAGCTTGATTAAAGGTACTGTACTTTTTCTTGTAGCAACAAGAGGTGCTCCTTCTTTTGGATGACGCATTGCAATAATATCGCAATAGCTTGAAACAACACTAATAGTATCACTAACACTTTCACCTTTAGAAGCGCTTGTATTGCTTGCACTTGAAAAACCTAAAACACTTCCACCAAGTGATAACATAGCTGATTCAAAAGAAAGTCTTGTACGTGTACTTGGTTCAAAAAAGAGTGTAGCTAGAATTTTATGACGACAAACATCTTGATAGCGTGTACGATCTTTAATAATATCATTCGCAATATCAATTAGTTCATCAATTTCTTCTACACTTAAATCCATTGGGTCAATTAAATATTTCATAAGAGTCTCCTTTTTTTCCTTCAATATTATAGCACTCCTTAGAAAGCTATTAAATATATTTTAAAAAAAATACGGAAATTTTCTTTCCGTATATTTTTTACCATTAAAACAATAAGTACAGATCTTATCACTATCAAGTCCAATAGCTTGAAGCATATCATCCAAACGATTAAAACGTAGAGAAGTAAAATTAAGTTCTTTACGGATTTCTTCTACCATTGCATTATATTCAGGAGTATCTGGATCACTATATGTTTCTAACATATTGATATCATTTTCTCCTTCACGTTTTCTAATAACACGACGTGTAATTAAATCCATATCACTTGTACTTCTTGAAAAGTTTAAGTAAGGACATCCATACATAATTGGAGGACAAGCAGGTCTGATATGGACTGCTCTTGCTCCAGAATCATATAAATATTCAGTTGTATCTCTTAGTTGTGTACCACGTACAATTGAATCATCAATTAATAATAATGATTTTCCTTTAATCAAGCTCGCAATTGGAATTAATTTCATTTTTGCTATTAAATTACGATCCGCTTGAATTTGTGGCATAAATGAACGTGGCCACGTAGGTGTGTATTTAATAAAAGGTCTTCCATATTGAATATGTGATTCATTTGAATAACCAATCGCATGGGCAATTCCACTATCAGGAACACCTGCTACAAGATCAATATCTTTAATATCATCTCTTTGAGCCATTAAACGACCACATTCATAACGCATTTCTTCAACATTACGTCCTTCATAACAACTTGTTGGATAACCATAGTATACCCATAAAATGAACAAATTTTCATTTTATCATTGGCTTCTACAAGTGTTTTCACTTCTTCACTGGTCATAAAACAAACTTCACCAGGTCCTAATTCTTTATATAAAGAATAGCCTAAATTGATATAAGCATGACTTTCAAACGAAGCACAGAATCCATTTTCACCCTTACCAATATTTAATGGAGTTCTTCCTAATTTATCACGTACTAAATACAAACCATCTTTTGTCATCAACATAAAAGAAATAGAACCTTTTACTTTTCTTAAAACATTGATGATTCCATCAACATAAGTATCCTTTTGATTAATCATTGCAGCAATTAATTCAGTTTGATTGACTTCGCCCCCAGACATCTCTAGAAAATGAGTATGCCCATTATCAAAAGCATCTTGAATCAATTCTTCCATATTTGCAACTCTACCTACAGAAACAATTGCATAACTACCTAAACGACAATTGATTAAAAGAGGTTGAGGTTCATTGTCTGAAATACAACCAATCCCCATTTTTCCAGACATTCCTTTAACGTCATTTTCAAATTTAGTTCTAAATGGTGAATTTGAAATATTATGGATTGCACGGTTAAAACCATTTTCTCCATAAACAGCCATTCCACCTTTTTTAGTTCCTAAATGAGAATGATAATCAATACCAAAAAACAAATCAGTAACGCAGTCTTTACGACTGACAACGCCAAACATACCACCCATATGTAATTTTCTCCTTTTTCATTTGTTCTCTAAATGCCAAAATTATGATAACATAAAACAAAATGAAGATAAAGGACGTAAAAAAATGAAATTATATATAGTAAGACATGGTCAAACAGGTTATAACATTGATAATAAAGTTTGTGGCATTTCGGATGTTGAATTAACATCTTTAGGAAAGCAACAAGCTAAAATGGCCAGTGAACAATTAAAAGATATTTCATTAGATATGATTTTTGCTTCACCACTTCAAAGAGCACATGAAACTGCAAAAATCATAAATGAAAATCATCAATTAGAAATTAAAATAGATTCTAGAATTCAAGAAATCAATTTTGGCAAATTTGAAGGAATTGTTAATAATGAAGAATTTCAATATTATAAACAAAATCATGGACTCCATTATCCAGGCGGGGAATCTTTATTTCAAGTAGTCCATCGTGTGTATAGTTTTTTAGAAGAACTTGAAAATAATTATCCTGATAAAAACATTTTAGTTGTTTGTCATGGAGGTATCGTGCGTGTCATTCATAGTTATTTTCATGATATGACAAATGAAGAATTAATGACATGGTTACCCGAAAATTGTTGTATTCAAAGCTATGAAAAATAATGAGTTTTTATTGATTTAATAGTTTAAGTGTTATACTAATTATAGGAAAAAAGGAAAAGGAGAGTTAAATATGAACGTAGATAAAGATACTTGCATCGGATGTGGAGCATGTGCTGGTGTTTGTCCAGTAGAAGCTTTAGCTTTTGATGATGATGGTAAAATGGAATGTGACAAAGATACATGCATTGGATGTCAAGCATGTGTTGGAACTTGTCCAGTAGAAGCTATTTCACCAGCTGAATAATAAGATAAATTTAATTGTTATAAAGGGCTTTTTATGATATATGATTATATCAAAAAAGTCCTTTTTATTATGTTGAAAAATTTTTTCGGTCGAAAAAAGCATGTTTTGGTCGTAAAGGATATTTTTTGTTGAAATTATGTGATAATATTAGTTTATAAAAATTATATATTTTAAAGGCAAAACTATTGAAAAATAGTGACGCAAAGCTACAGAACTGAACCGTAAGGAAGTTGGCTGAGTTGCAGATGATGTGTACTTAGTCTTTTCTTGCGGCTTTTTTTTATAATTATCATTTATCGTCAATATTTTTTTATAGTTTTGTAAAATTGGGAGGAAGAATAATGAATAGAAAGAGGAAGTTGTTTTCACTATTATTAGTGGTAGCCATGATAGTAACAGCAGTTTCAACAAATGTATTTAGTGCATTTGCTGAAGAATCGGTAGATTTATCTCAATTTATTGATAAAAATCTACCAAGTGATGTAGTTGATAGAAGTTATATTAAAATTGGAGACCATATTTTACAGCCGAATATAGAAAACAAAATACCGTATGGTTCAACAATTTCTATCAAACTAGTATGGGGATTTATTGATAATCAGTTTCCAACAAAAGATAATAATACGATGGTTTATCAATTACCCGATGGTATTACTATGGAGGAAGGTGTTAAAGATTTAAAAGATGGTACAGAAACTGTAGGACATTTTGAGGTGAAAGGTAATACAATTACAGTTATTTATGATGCGGGTGAACAAAGTGAATTATTTTTTAGTAAGTCAAATAGATATGGTTCACTTATTATCAATGGAACGCTTAATGATTCGTTTACAAATGATCATGAAGGTGGAAAAGGAAAACTAGACTTACCAGGTGTTGGTCAATTTATCATTGATATGGATCGTGATAAAATCTAACGATAAGGTAGATAATTGAAAAACAGGAGGAAAGGTTATAAGTGATGGGGATAAATCTTTCTGCAGAATTTAAATTAAAGGTTTCAGCAACTGGTCCACAAACAAACGTTGTTGTGACTGATCAAATGGATGAAAATATGACATTAGATGGAGATGTTCAATTTACACAGATGAAGCCTGTACAATTTCTTATACTGGTACAGTTACAAATAATTTAAAAGAAACTAATAAATTTCAATATACAATTGGAAGTATGAATGATAAAGAAGTTTTATATGCTAAATATAAAGTAAAAGTAAAAAAAGATGTTTTTGCATATAATCCGGATGATTGGAATTCTAAAGTTGGAAATAATATAACTGTAAAGAGTGATACACAAACAAATGAAAAAATTCTTATAAGAAATTAGAATATACTAAGAAAAATTGGGCAGAAAAAAAGCATAGTGTTACTGGTGATGATAGTAATAAAGTTATCAATTGGGAAGTTACGTTAAATCCTGGGGGTAATTTTGATATTGGTGGTTCTACTATTAAAGACTCGTTAGGTGATAATATTGGTGAATATATTGATGGAAGTTTTAAATGTAGTCCTTCTATTGAAGGATTAACATGGGAAAGTTTAACAACTAGAAATTTCCAAGTACCTGCTGGATGTGATAAGGAGTACAAGATGACTTACCAAACTAAATTTGGTGAAGATTCTAGTAATGCGCCAGCTATTACAAAACGTAATACATTCACTATTAATCCTTTTGGTAATACACAAAACACGGATTATACAGATTCATTTAAAGTAGGAAAAGAAAATTATCAATTTATTGAAAAAACTTGTCTAACAACAAGAAATTCACAAGAGGTTGCATGGCAAATAAAAATTAATGTTCCTGAAAATGGTATAAATCATTTAATTGTTAAAGATACAACGCCAGAAGGAATGAATTATAAATCATATCAAGTTAAAGTGGATATAATGGTACACCAATATTTAGTCAAAAGGATAGAGAATTAACTTTTTGACTTTGGAAAAGTAAATGAAGGAACTATTATTATACAAGTTATTACATCTCTAGATAATATTCCATCAACAACAACATCTTATGCAAATAAAGGTGAATGTTTTAATGAAACAAAGAAATTAGGGGAAAGTAATGCTAATTATGATTATAAAATTGAAACTTTTCTTGAAAAAGAAGGTTATTGGGGTAGCTCTTGTAATAAAGATGAAATGGCTTGGAAATTAATTGTAAAAAAAGTACCAACCGATGCAAAAAATGTTTTTATTGAAGATACACTTCCTGAAAATACACAGTATGTAGATAACTCATTAGATATAATTGAAAAATGGGATAGTCAAATAACAAATGAAGAGATTCTTAAGAATATTCAAGTAGAAAAAGAAAACGGAAAAAGTTAAGTTTATATTTACAAATGCAGCATTAGATTATTTGAAAACAAATTCTTTAAATCTAACATATAAAGCAAGCATTATAGATGTTTCAAAAGCACTAGGAGATAAAGCCTATGACAATAAGGCGTCTTTATCTATTGATGGCAATATTTCAACAGCAACAGCTACAAGATGGTTTGGGTTATCAAAAAACGATATTTTAAAGAAAGAATATACTTATAATCAAGATACAGCACCAAATGTTAGATATAAAATTACGGTGAATGAAGGTGCAATTAAATTAAATGAGGGTAAAGATATCGAACTTGTTGATGAAATGGGAAGTGCTCTTGATTATTATATGAATAGTTTAACAATTAATGGTAATAAAGCTACGGCTAATCAAGTAAGCTATGATGAAACAAAACATGTATTAAAAATAATAATTCCTGATGAAAAGAAAGTTGTTCTTGAATATGAAGCAACTATTAATTTGCCAGTAGGTGAAGATAGTAGCGCATTAAATGAAACAAATGCCTACAATAAGTGTTCTTTAAAAGGAATACCAAATCAATCTGAATTAGAGACGTATGTTTCTTTGAAAGGAAAAGTACTTGAAAGTTCAGGAGCTTCCACAGGGAAAGGCGTCAGTATAAAACTTATAAATGTGATAAAGATGATCAAACAAAAGCCTTAGAAAAAGCCAAATTTAGCTGTAGTGAAGTAACATATAATAATAATTTTGAAACAACTGCTACAAAATTAAAAGCAGAGGGTGAAACATTACCAACGGGTTATCTTACTTTTTCTGGGTTGAGTAGAAATGTTCTTTATAGAATTGTTGAAACAGAAGCACCTGATAATTATAAATTAGATGCTACACCACATTATTTTATATTTAAAGGAAATAGTGAAGAAAATTATCCTGAAGCTATTAAAGAAGGAGATAATACTTATCCTGTAACACTTATTGATAAAACACAAGCAATGCATTTTTATACAATTTCTAACGAAAAAGGAACAACAAAAGAAAATACTATTGAAATTAGTAAAATAGATGCACAGACGAAATCTGAATTGAAGAACGCACACCTAAGTATTATTAATAAAGATACAAATGAAACTGTAAAAGTTGGATAACTGGAGAAAATAATAATCCAGGAAAGTTAAACTAGAACCAGGAACATACGTTTTAAAAGAAACCAAAGCACCAGAGGATATATGGTAGCTGATGATATTACGTTTGTTGTGGATAATGATGGTAATATAGTTGGTAATGATCAAAATACAATAATCATGGAAGACAAACATATCGAAAAAGGTAAACTTATTCTAACTAAAACAGTAGAAGGGAATATTTCTAAAGAAAATGCCAAAAAGATTACATTTAAAGTAACGAATCAAGAAACAAAGAAGACAGATAAATATACTTTAGATGAGTTTCGTATGATGAAGCAAGTAAAACTTGGACAAAAGAGTTAGATGTTTTAGCTGAAGAATATACAGTTGAAGAAACAAATTCATCAATAGAAGGTTATACAGTTAAAACAACTTATAAATTGATACACAAGAAATAAGAAGGTAAAAAACTGAAAGTATACAAATTGAAAATCAAGGTGAAGTAACTGTAGCCTTTAAAAATAGTTACACTCCAAAACCATATGAAGTAGCTATAAGCAAACAAGATCTAACAAATGAAAAGGAAATTGCTGGAGCAACACTTAAAATAGTAAATCAAAAAACAAAAGAAGAAGTAGCTTCATGGGTCAGTGAAAAAGATAAGACACATACTGTTTCATTACCGTTTGGTGAGTATATACTTATTGAAGAAGTAGTACCTGACGGTTATAAAAAAGCAGATGATATTTATTTTAAAGTTTCTAAAAATGGAGAAATATCTATAAAAGGTAAGAATGGTACTTATAGTAAAACAAATAAAGTCATCATGAAAGATAAGGCAAAACCTGGAAAAATAGTAATTAGTAAAAGTGTTACAGGTTCAATCAATAAAGAACAAGCTGAAAAAGTTATAAGTTTTAAAGTAACAAATAATTCAACGAAAGAAGTAAATACGTATTCATTAAAAAACTTTAATTATGATGAAGTAATAAAAATGGACAAAGGAATTAATACAAGTTGCAGGAGGATATAAGTTGAAGAATTAGTAACGTCTATAAAAGGGCATAAATTATCTTTAACTCAATATCAAATAAATGAAAATGGTGAAATAAAAGAAAAGGTAACAGATAAAATAGCAGAAAAGGTTACTGTTAAAAAAGATAAAACGACATTTATTGAATTTGAAAATAATTATGATTTAAATGTGTTTGATGTTGAAATAGATAAGACAGATATTTCTGGTACAAAAGAAGTAGATGGTGCGAAGTTAAAAGTAATTGATGAAGAAGGTAATCTAGTAGAAAGATGGATTTCTGGTCAAGATGATGAAAAAACGCATAAATTAAAATTATCTCCTGGGAAATATACTCTTATTGAAGAAGAAGCTCCTTATGGTTATAGAGTGGCGGATCCTATTGATTTTACAGTGAATGAAAATGGTAAGATTGAAGGCATGAGTGAAAATAAATCACTATGATAGATGAAAAAACACAAGCTAAAATTAATTCT
>ENA-OQDF01000473-OQDF01000473.1-human-gut-metagenome-genome-assembly--contig:-NODE-473-length-16471-cov-1.642438_pt1 | contig 16471 bp, 24 predicted proteins | sample MGYA00242769_ERZ504597 | MGnify/ENA primary metagenome ERZ504597 (study PRJEB26092, sample SAMD00036305) | human gut metagenome | host: Homo sapiens | study: EMG produced TPA metagenomics assembly of...
GATATACCGAAACCGGTGGCGTACGTTTTTCATACAGTTCCCTGTTCATGGCAATAAAGTGTTTCCGCATAAAGATTCCGGGTATGGCGAAGGAGGAAGCACTCAAACGACTGTCTGATTATAAAGACGGGATTCTTCTGAACAAATGCACAACTGAAACCAAATGATAGACAAGGAAGATATACTGGAACGCACAGGCCGCGGGCTTGCCGTGTTCAAACATTACATCAACTTTCCGGTGAGACCCGGAAAAATTTCAGGAATCCGCTCTACGAAGACCGGATTGCTTCATGCAATATCTATTATGACCGGCGTGCCCAAGTGTTCAAGATGAAGGATTTCGGAAATAACGAATATTCGGGAGACTGCTTCTGGTTCGTCGGCATGCTTTACGGATTGGATGTGAAAAGAGACTTTGTCGCTATCATCAACCGTATTATATCGGACCTGAACATCACCATAGTCCACACAGGAAACAACGATATGCCTGCTCGTAAAAAGGCAGTAGAAAAACGTATCATTATGAATGAGAATGACAATCCAATAAGAAAGGACTACCATACAGAGGTTAAACCCTTTTCAGTTGCTGAACTTGCATACTGGCAGCAATATGGAATCAAGCCGGATACTTTAGAAAGATACAATGTACATTCCTTAAAGTCATTTGAAGGCTATAACCGTTCCAATAAAATTTATAAAATCAGTTCATCTGCAACAGAACCCATGTTTGCTTACATGGGCATTGGATTTACCAAGGTATACCGGCCTCGAAATCAGAATATGCGGTTCTTTTATGGAGGAGAGACGCCTGAGGTGTACTGTTTCGGTCTGGAACAGCTACCCAACAAGGGGACATGGTTTTTATCACCGGAGGAGAAAAGGATGTAATGTCACTTGCCTCCAAAGGATTCAATGCCGTTTGTTTCAACAGTGAAACGGCCGCCATACCCACTTCACTGATTGAGATGTTTGACCGTAAGTTCCGTCATATTGTCTTTCTGTACGATATGGACGATACAGGCCGGAACGAATCTGCCAGACGCATGGATGAATTGTCCTCGTTTCATGTACTCAGAATGGAACTGCCTATATCCGGAGCAAAGGGAGACAAGGATATTCCGATTACTTTGCTTCCGGAAAAAGTTGCAGCGGACTTTCAGGTACTGATTACCTCCATGCTGGAAAAGCTTTACTCAACAAACTATGAATGCTTTTAAAATCTTTGCGAAATGGACTACAACAATCCTCCCGAATCTTCCAAAACAGTGGTTTCCGTCAACGGAGTACCGCTTGGGACCTACGACAACCTTCTATGTATAACAGGTGGTGAAGGTACCGGAAAAAGCAATTTCGTATCAGCCCTGATTGCAGGTACACTTGCTGACGACACACAAAACATCGACACGCTTGGCTTTGAAGTTTCACCAAACTACTCTGATAAGGCCGTGTTGCACTATGATACCGAGCAGTCTGAGTTTCAGTTATTCAAAGAATCTGAGCAAGACAATCAAACGTATCGGATTACCTGCACCACCGGATTTTTATCATACGTTCTATCTGGCCCCTATGTCAAGAAAGGAGCGTATCAGCATGATCCGTGACAGCATGGATTTGTATTACCACCGGCACGGAGGAATCCACCTCGTTGTACTGGATGGCATTGCAGACCTTATCCGCTCGGCCAATGACGAAGCGGAAAGCATTGCCATTGTGGATGAAGTGTACCGCCTGGCCGGCATCTACAAAACCTGCATCATCTGTGTGCTGCATTTTGTGCCCAACGGAATAAAACTGCGCGGCACATCGGCTCGGAGCTGCAGAGAAAAGCGGCAGCCATCCTCTCCATTGAAAAGGATGAGAATCCCGCCTATTCCGTAGTCAAGGCAATCAAGTCCGTGACGGCAGTCCGTTGGATGTACCCATGCTGCTTTTCACATGGGACAAACAGAAGGATATGCACGTATCTGCCGGTGAAAAGCCGGCCGAAGACAAGGAGAAACGGAAAAAGGAGGAGTTGCAGGGCATCATAAAAGAAATCTTCCGAAGCCGGAAGAAAATCACGTACACTGAACTCGTAACCGAACTGACGCAGGCGATGGACATCAAGGAAAGGACAGCCAAAAGCTATATCAGCTACATGAAAACGAACGGTATGCTGAATCAGGACAGTTCGAACAACTACCAGCCTTGATGCTTCCGCCATTGGGAAAAGTCAATCTAACAATTTAATGCTTATGAGAGAAATGAAACCTACATGCGACCCGAACGGGGTCTATTCCGTCAAACGTGTATGCGCCGAGCTGGGCATAAGCTACAAGACACTCCGGAAATACAGGGAAAGCGGCTATATCAAGCCGTTGAATCCGGGCAATGTCTATCGGCCTAAGTATTCCGGACAATCCATCATTGATTGCTGGCATGTCCTATGCACCCTCTGAAACAACCAGCAGACTTGGACTCCCACCACACCAGTCCAAGTATGTTTTCAGAAAAAAGACACAAAGCGAAATTCTATCTTTGGTTTTCAGATAAGGATTCCGCTTTGTGTCATCTATAAATAACCCGTGAGCAGACTCATGGGTCTTCATCTAAAACAATCCCGTCATGTATGCAGGCAAACAGAAAATATCCTTGTCTTTTCTTACATCTTTTGTGTAGAGAAGATACCTTTGCAGGATTCTTGAAGAAAATTTCTCCTGGAAAACATCAAGCGACTTATGGGACTTATATCCGGAGGACTTCACTTCAATAGGACATATCTTATCTTTGCGGGAAAGCAGGAAATCCACCTCATAGTTACGGACAGTCTTGTTCCCGTCTTCGTCCTTGACTATTTCTTCCTGGAAGTATAGTAGAATAATTCATTGCCGGCACTCTTGAGCATCTGGGCTATCGCATTTTCATATACATACCCCAGATCCACAGCAAGCTTATCCGAAAGAAGTTTCTGGTATATCACATTTTCTGTATAATCGCGATCCATAAAAGCGAGTGTAACGAACAGTCCTGTATCGGCAAGGAACAACTTGAAACAATCATAATCGGCATGAAGGGAAAAACCTACACTGGGGTCATTTGCATGATAGGAAAAGTTTACCGTCATCGAATCCGCCATATCCATCAGCAACTCACCCAGTCTGGAGGCAGTTGCATTCTCAATCACGCTTCCCACCTGATAACGCTTCGAATTTCGGGAGAGTTCTGCAGGTATTGAAGTAAACAAGCGTGAAGCACGTCCTGTCGGGTCTATTTTACGGAAATCATCAATATAGAGTTCGAGAATATTACGCTTTACCGCATCTATGGCTGAAAAATCATTCGATTCCAAATAAGCATTTACGGCCTGCGGCATACCACCTATAAGCATGTAAAGACGAAAATTACGCATAAGGTCACGATTGACAGCATCACCCAATGATTTTAAGTTTTGGTATGAGTATCTAATCAAATCGTAGGTTTGGGATTTATTGACAGCCCATAAAAACTCTTCGAAATCCAACGGGTACATAGAGATACGTGTTTCTTCACTCGGAATTACGATTCCTTTCACATTCTTTTTAATGGAAAGAAGTGACCCTGTTTCAATATAGTCATACCTCCGGTCCTTAACCAAGTGCTTGATGGCTTGTCGGGCCGGTGGATACAGTTGCACTTCATCGAAAATGATAACCGATTTTCGTTCATGCAATGAAACATTGAATAGTGACTGAATCCGCAGAAAAAGTAATCCAAATCTGAAATATGGGAGAACAATTCTTTGACTGCTGCATCAGCTATTGAAAATCGATGTTGATATAGGAGTCATACTCTCTACGGGCGAACTCCTCAGCAATGGTTGATTTTCCGATTCGACGTGCACCTTTTATCAAAAGTGCAGTCTGTCCATCACTTTCCTGCTTCCATTGGAGCATTCTTTCATAAATTTTGCGTTTGAATATTTTTTCGGACATATACTGAGAGTTTATTTGATTACAAAAATACACAATATGTCGAAATCAGCAATGTTTTCGGCAGTTTTTGTCGAAATCAGCAAAATGTTTTTAGCGGTTTTTGTCGGAATCAGCAAAATGTTTGGCATTAAAAGAGATTGACGACAGTCATCCCCCTCTTCCGAGCCTCACGGCAAGTATAATAAGTCCCTCCTTTCTGTTTTCCGTCATAATAGGCAATCACAAAGTTTGAATGCTGCAGCATGAAGTCATTTCGTCTGAGCAGACATCCTTTATAATAGGTATCACTCAACACAATCACCTTGTCTGCTTGGCAAGTATATGGTCATATCGTTGCTGTTCTGCCAAGTTCCAACGGCTGTTTTGTCCTCTGAACGGCACAACAGCTATCAGTTGCAGATAAGGAAGGCGAGCTCTGAGGGAAAGAACTTCCTCCGCTGCGAGCATGTCGAAACCCAAAGCCATCCCACAGATACATTGGTACTTTCCTTCCTTATAAGCAAGAGAAACGGCCTTTCTGAGCCGTTCTCTCACCTTATCTTTCTGTTCGGGTGCAATATTCCGATGCCCTGTAAAGGCTATGGAAGCCTCCTTTATCGTAAATCTTTGTTTCATTGTCTGTTTACTTTATAGTGAGTTTTAGCCAGGAAGATGCCCCCGATAACATGTGCGCCCAAATTCTCCAACTGGTCAGCATAGGTAGCCCATGTGATGCCGCGAGTGATAACATCATCAAATGTCACTACGGATTTTCCACTGAACCAATCTTCATCAAAATCGATGATATGCACTTTGCGGATTTCCTTTTCCATCTTCCGGTTTTCATGAATGGCAAGCCGTCCGCCGATTACCCTTACATGCTCATAGCCGTTGATAGCTCCGGTCAGCTCACAAACCCTTTCACAAAAAGCCTTGTAACGGAGTTCGTTCTTTGGACTTGTGGATGCCGGAACTTGAACAAAAACAATATTCTTGCAGGATTCGCCATATTGTTCCTGCATGCTTGCTGCGGTCATTTGCGCTACCGCTTCAAAGCTTCTTCCGTCTTTGAAATCGTACACCATCTGTCTGTCGGCAATTTCCTTTTCACCGACGTTGCGGATGCGCTTCGGGAAATACTTGCAGAACCATGTCTGAGGTTTTTCTAACTGCTTCTTGAGGTGATTGTCCATGTGTGCCATACGCTCTGATTTTTTCCCTCTTGTTTTGCTGTTTTGCAGCTTGTCCGAAGGGATGTTTTTGCTTTTCTCAGAGTGCTGGCAGCCACCAATTAGGCAAATTCAAGGCAGAAAATACGCTCAACTTGTTTGAGGAAGATTTTCTGCAAGGGATTTGACGTTTGGTGGGGACAGCCTACCTTTGCAAAAAAATATCCTCGTAGGCAGAGATGATAAAATAGAACTGTCACCGTCTATACCAATCCTGTTTCTGAACTTATACATCCCATAAACAGAAATCGCAAGTCATTCCCATATAAATCATTCAGGAAAGACCGAACTCACCTTGGCAACAAGTAATGAGTAATACAAAGTCTTTCAAAACATCACAATATCCCTCATTATCAAAGATTTTACCTATTGTAAGAATGGACCTGCATGAGTAACTTTACACCCAAAAGAATACTTATGAACTATATACAGCAAATACAAACGATTGTGATACTCCCGGAAAAAAGATATTCCGTGAAGGAAGCCTGTATCTTCCTCGGCATCCACCGGTGTACCATCTATGACTACATCAGACATGAGGAACGTCCGCTTCCTTTTATCCGGATCCATACCGATAAAAGAGGCATCGTATTCCAGGGAAGCGACCTGCTTGCCTATAAAGCGGCAGGTCTCCCCAAGAAAGGGCGCAAATTCAAAGACAGCACATCTCGGTAGAAGGCTGTCTTTGAATAGTAGTAGAATGTGGGGGTCAGTTCCATTGGTTCCAGGGTAAGCCTGCCAGCAATGACTTCCGTCAGCTTCCCTCAGTTCGCAAGCCAGCAGCCACGCATCAGTCCGGATGGCATCCATGTCGTTTACCGCCTGCTGATACCGGGAAGGAGCCATAGCACCTGACTGTATCATCATTCCCCGGCACAAGCCTCCGGGTCAATGGCATCCACAAAGGATTCAATCTCCTTGATAAGGTTCTCTAACTTCTATCTTTCATTTCAGCGGTGAAGGAAAACGGAACACCGCTCAAGGTTTCCGATGGAAGTCAAAGAAAAGACTGCATCTACATATTTTACAGAAACGGTCCAGCCAAGCAAGGCTGCAATGCTGAATACATTTTTATTTCTCATAAGACATAAAGCTACATACAGACCTGCCAAGTCCGTGATGGATATGGCAGGTCACTTTCTTGTTACAAATCATATGTTCAATAACCCATTCTTGCAAGGAACTCCTGCAAACGGCTGTCACGCAACTTTTTCAGTGGCACCGGATGGAAGTTTTCCTGCTGCCTTACTTGCAGCTTGCCGAAGCCTTGTTTGGTCAAATTCAACTCAATGTCCGAAGTTCATTCAAGGAAATGTAGCCGTACTCGTCCTCCATCAGTCCGATTACGATACCGAAGAGGATAGTGTCGTTTCCTTCTTTTTCACCTTCAAGAATGAACCACCGCACACCACCGAGCGCAAAGATGGCACGGCAAATAGCGTCCTTTCCCTTGCCGTCCTGGGAATAGAGAGGAAAGCCTTTCAAGGCTTCCTCCAACTGCGTTGTCATAAGTCTGCACATATCAATCCAAATTATTTCGTCTTTATAAACATCTATTTCTGCACCACTGCTGAACTGAACCACAAAACCATGTTCAGAGAGGGCTACGATAGTTCCTCGGTGGTAGCCTCGCCAAGGGGTTATCAACTCGCATTGTCTGCCGTATTCGGGAAAATCATATTCGTCCATAGTCCTGTCATTTAGAGGTTGGAAATTCGCGGTCAAAAATCAAGTCACACTCAATGAGCCGTTGATAGGCTTCTGCAGAAAGCGTGATGCCCACTCATTGCGGTCATCGTATCTTCCCTGCTGATAGTTGTGTGCCAGCTGCTTCATGAAGCCGAGGAACACCTTGAACATCTGCTGTTGCAGGTAGCGGTGAGCTTTGGTCAGTTCCCTGCCAGTCTGGTCAGGTGAACACATACTGCCATTTACAAAGTTGGCGAACTCTTGTGCAAAAGCCTTGTCACGTTCGGAGATGGTAGCTCCGGATAATTCGGGATAATCCATAGTTAAAACAATTTAGATGGTTGCGATTCCGATTCTTCTCCCTCTTGTGAAGCCCTTTAGAGCTTCTTAGTCGGGAAACCGTTTTCGTGCAGTTCCTCACTGCGGACAACAGGGAGAATAAGGCAAGTGTGAGGTCCGAGGACTTTACGGAATACCCAATTTGGCACAAATTGTGGAAGGCTGCCGGAAAGTCCTCAGTCCGAAAGCGTCAGCGGCACTTGACGTTTCTCCCGTCCGCAGTACCTTTGCACGTATAAAACGAGTTGGACCAAGAAGCTCCAACGGTTTTCAAGACTTTCCCGACTAGGACTCCAAGGGAAAGAATTAGTTCTAACAGGTCATCTCAAATATATTCCTCAGAAGTCCGCGTAACCCAGTATCCCGACCGTCTTGAAGATACACATCCCCAAAAACCGTTGCCGTTGTGAGAACCTACAAAGTGAAGCGAAGTGGAGCCTTGCAGGTTCTCTCTATGGCAACGGATTGGAGTTCCATTCGCAGCCAAAGCCAATCAGACGAGCTTTGCTTGGTGTCACGGACACGGAGCAAAACGGATGGTACATCCTTCCCAAAAGGTCGTCACTTCCGGCATCGCATACAATACGATTAGTCGGAAGTGGCGGCCAACATCTGTGAGCTAACTGTATAAACCATTCGATGCTCTACTTCCGCAAGCGTCAGCCTGCGTTCGGTAGAGCCATCGAGTAAATCATCATTGAAGAGCAGCAGCCTAACCTCATTGACATTGTGAGAAACAACTGAGTGGAGCGAAGTGAAACCCTGCTGTTTCTCTCTGTGGCAATGAACTGGAACTTCCATTTGTACTAAAAGCCAATCAGCGAGATTGCTTGGTGTCACAGACACGGAGCAAACTGGATGGCACATCTTTCAAAAGAGGTCTCACTTCCGGCATCGCATGCAATACGAATAGTCGGAAATGACGGCCAACATCAGTGAGCCAACTGCCAAAACCATTCGATGGCTCTACTTCTGCAAGCGTCAGCCTGCGTTCGGTAGAGCCATCGAGCAAATCACCGTTTGAAGATTAGCTTTCCAACCTCATTGACACTGTGAGAAACAGCTGAGTGAAGCGAAGTGAAACCCTGCCGCTTCTCTCTGTGGCAATGGACTGGAACTTCCATTTGTAGCAAAAGTCTATCAGCTGAGCTTTGCTTGGTGTCACCGACACGAAGCAAACCTGATGGATTTTTCTCTGTACAAAATCCTCTCATCTCCATAAAGGTTCTTGTTCCCAATTATAAGGAAAACCTAGCAGACGAGTGTTTACTGAAGGGTATTTTATCAAAAGTTGTTTGAAATCGGCAACAAAGGTATTGTCTGGGATAATGGAATTGAGCCAATATACCAGATAGCATAATTGTGGATAAAGAGTCTGTTCTCGAAAAGAAAAATCTGTAATCCATTTATTAGGCATACGCTCCGGCATTTTAGGCTTTACAGGAAAGACTCGGTTTGACAATCTTGAATGATGGGCACAGCAATTACGAAGCACGGCAAGACACTCCAACCAGCTTCGCAAGAATTTGTGATGATTCAAGCCGAACTCTCTCGCTACGGCATGTTTAGCGGTAGCATCCGAAAAGTTAGAATAAGTTTGGATAGTGTACCCATTGAAATAACTTCCAACGTTTTCCATACAGGGGGAAAATCAGGTTCACTGTATTTACGAAAATGCTCTGTTATAAAGTCATCATGAGAACGCGATACTTCCTTACGGATGACAGCCAGATTTGTAGCAAAACGATCGTCATTAAGTGCAAAAGTTTCATCCATAAACCAAAATGCACCAAAACCAGGGGAAAAATGCTTGATTATTTTCGTCCTGACCGAAACTTCTATTGTTTGAATAGCAGTAAACAGCAATGCTCGAAGTTACTTATCAAAAGAATACAACTTCACTATATCTGAGAAACAACTGCCTTCCCTAAATTAATGTGTGAAATGGTCTATTTCAAAGTGTTTCCAATAGCCAGCAAGACGGAAATAACTGATGGTATCAAGAAGATCAATTGCTTGCTCTATATCATCAATAAGCAAACCTCTTTCTTGGAGAATTTCAATTTGCTGTTCAGTGGTTATGGCTTGATTTGTATATCTGACTCCCATAAATAAAAAATGTCCCGCTGGGTGCGCTAATCTTACGGGAAGCGGGCGGGATTTGTTGTTGCAAAGATAACATATTTATTTTAATCTACCAAGGCTTTATTTATATTGTATCTTGTTTCCTGCAAATAGTCCCAATTTTTAGTACAAAAGCATTATCTGGCAGGTCGGACGAATTTATAGACCTCAATTTCCAAATAACGCAGCAGTCCTGTCATTGCTGTCTGGCGCTTGCAATGACAGAACTACTGCAGAAGTTCTTACTTCCTCTTTGGCAGGCGGATTTTCCGGTTGTCAGTTTCCCATTTGTCCACATAATTGTTCAGAGCTTCAGAGATAACGTCCTTCAATAAGGCACCTTCCACAAGAGAAATGTACTTCACCTTTGAAGTAATCCGGATCTACGATGAAGGTGGCTCGAATTTCCTGGGGCTTCTTGGCACTTTTGGCTGTTTCGCCTTTCTTGGGGCGACCCACATTTTCCCTGCGTTTGGCTTCCAGTCTGGATTTCATTTTTCCGGTAGTTTCTGTTTCATTAGCGTCTTTTTTAGTAGATGTCTTTGAAGATACCGCCTTCGGACTTTCCTGCTTATCGGTTTGAGCTGTTGGTTGTTCTGCTTGTTCAGTAGCTTGTTCCTTAGGCTGTTCCTGCACCGATTCTGCTTGATTGGCTTCACCCATGAAGCATCCATCAATAAGGATAAATTCTTCTTACTCATATTGCTTACTTTATTATTTTTTACTTACTGATTAACTTACTATACTACTAATAATTTTTGTGATTAGTCATATAATAAGATAGTTTACCTATTTTCTTCCCGACTGATTATCTCATCGGTCAGCGTTTGATAATCCGCTGCGCCGTTGCTTTTCGGCTCGTACTCAAAGATAGTCTGACCAGACAGCGGCATTTCGGCTATGGCGATATTCTCCCGGATTTTTGTCTGAAATACCTTCTCTCCATATCGTTTTTCCACCATGGAAATCACTTCCTTGTTCAACTTCCGGTTATTGAACCTGGTGAAGAAAACACCGCCTAATTCAAGCATTGGGTTTACCCTGCGTTTCACTTCCCGGACTATATCATCCAGCATGGTCAAGCCTTTCAAGGGCAAGGCTTCGGCAGTGAGCGGTATGTAGAGTTTGTCCGCTGCCACCAGCGCATTGGTCGTCACGATACCAAGTGAGGGAGAGCAGTCCATCAGGATGTAGTCATACTTCTCTTTCTGTTCATCGAGACAGGATTTAAGGATGCCTTCCCTTGCCATCATGGTAGCCATGTCTATTTCGGCTCTTGCCAAGTCCAGTGATGCTGGAACAAGGTCCAGGTTTTCACGGATGGGTACGATAGGCAGCGGTTGGTCTTTGACCAGCGTGTCGTAGATACTTGTTTCCGGGTCTTCGTTCTGCGTCAGCGTGAACGTGAGGTTCTGCTGCGCATCCAAGTCAACGAGCAGCACCCGTTTTCCTCTCAGAGCAAGTGCTGCGCCTATACATGCGGTAGAAGTGGTTTTGCCGACTCCACCTTTCTGATTACCGATGGCTATTGTTATATTTTTTGCTACCATTTTATAGGTTTACTATATTATTTTACTACTATATTATTATACTACAAATATACTATATTATTTTATTATTACACAATTAGTTTACCTATATTTTATTAAAAATAGCACGATATTTATATGTTGTATATCATGTATTTAAATCATTTTCCAAAGGAAATAAAATATAAATATACATACCTAACCTCAATGCGTAATTAAACAGATTATTATGTGCTCTATATCATATAATAAATAGATATTTGCATTATATTTCAATTTAATATTATCAACTATTTCTACTATTTGAAATATAAAACTCCGACCTGCACCTCACGGCAGAAGTCGGAGCGGAACATATATAAGGAATTTACGCTGTCTGTTTCGCTGCAAGTATCTGATGGGCATGAGCATTGACCAGCCGGACAATCCGGTCGTGGTGCGGAGTATTCGTATTGCAAAGTCCACGGCTATGTATCACTTTCCCCTCGGTCAGTGAGAACTCAATCGTCTCGATGCGGTTCCCTCCTTGTCATGAGCCGATAGTATCAAGCTGTCCGCCTTGGCATAGTATTCGCACTGAAAGACGCAATGATGCAGGGCATTTCCCTCGGCTTGGAAGGCTTCCAACGTATCAAGTACCGAAATCACCAGGTTTTTGTCGGTGATGGTAATGCCGAAGTAACGTGACTTCTCCTTGTAGAACTCGGCTTCCTTCCGTTTGGCTTGCTGCATCTGCTCCCGGCTTCTGCGTTTCTGCTCCATTTGATTGTGTCGGTTCATCCAATAGTCATGCTCGGCTCTGAGGTTCTGCGGACAGACATACTTAGGGTTGCAGATGTCCTTGCCACACTGCTCCAGCAAGCGGATGGTGTCTGCCCACAATCCCATGTCCGAAGGGCGGTAGTGATGCCGGGTGGCTACCTTATACGACTGCCAGCATCGGTCAAGTTCCAAAGGTCGGTTTACAAAATAAGACACGGCATGTAAATCTTTTGACTTGAGGATGAAAAGCGGGTGCATGGGTACCACACTGAAATCGTCCCCATTGGAATAGCAGTCGATTTGTGCAAAGTTGGCGCCGTCCTTCCGGATGTGTGCATAGAAAGGAGGCATACCGCAAAAGCACTTGCGGAGACTCTCTCTGTCCCACTGCAGGGTGAGTTCGTAAACACTGCCCTTGTAGAGCATCTTTTCTTTTCGGTCTTTGAGTTTGTATGCCATAGCTGAACTAATTTTTTCCCTTTGGTTTGAAGCCTTAGGGCTTCTCACTCCCGGGTGATTTTTACGATACTTCATCTCACGAAGGGTGTAAGGGACGGAAGGCAAATGTGGCAAGGGGAAAGCAGACGGAATACCCAGTTTAGCTCCTCTCAGCTCAGATTCCTGAATCCGGTGAAGGTCATCCGTATAATAAAGAAATGCCGTATTCCTCTCCGGCAATGTAGCCTTTGGACTTGAGCATGAACGGAGTCTTACCCGTGCCCGGTTGGACACAACTTGATGCGGGTAATGGGACTCAGCCCGAAGATAACCCTCCGTCTTTCCCTCCGCATGATATCAGAATGGATTCGTGAAAGCACCTTAAAATCTTCCAATGCAGTACGCTTCAATCCCATTCTAACAGCAATGCGCCGGGCATATTCCCGTGAAATTCCCAATTCCTTGCCTATCTCAGCATAAGACCGGTGAGCAAAATGCTTGCGTACATAATCTGCATGCTCCATCCAACGGCTTTTTACCGCTTTCTTCAGCCCCAAGCTGCGGGCCTTTTCTTTTACAGCACGTTCGCACATGCCCAATACCTCTGCGGTTCTCGGGGTTGTTTCTATGGGATAGAGCTGAATAAGAACCGCAATCTTCTGCTCTGTCCAATTAGTCCTTTTCTTTCTCATAATCTTTCTGATTGAAGTTTGTAAACAGTGATTTCTTTTCTCTGCGAAATGGCACAAGCTGTAGAAGGTAAATATCAAAGAATGTACGGACAATGGCATTGACCATATCCGAACGGCTGCTGTTATGGATGTTGCAGTCATCCAGCGAGTCTGCCAGATCCCGGTCCAGCCTGCATACCAGTCGTTCGCTTTTGACATTACTTTCATCGGAGATTTCCAAATTTTTCAGGAATCCTATCCAATAATCTTCCACCTCCTTTGAGGGAGAAAGATGGATAGGTTCTCCGTCAGTTTCCGTTTTCTTCTCACTTGTATCATTCGTCCGATCCTGAAGGCCGGATGATTTTTCCAACATTTCGGGCAACTCGTGCGTCAGGATAATGTCAGAATCATTGATGCCTTGTGTCAAGTCACCAATTTCCGGAATGTCATTTTTCATGCGCTATGTTATTTGATGGTTACTGATAAATTTAATCTCGTCATTCATATTCCGTTTCCTTTTTATCGGTTGTATCGGTAGCCAAACCTCCTGCTTCGCGTTCTTCTTCATTTCCATCTTCATCCATGGCAATATGTGTAACACCTTCTTCCCGATTTTTTTCTTGCCTATTTTCGGATTAAGATTATCCGTCAGTTGTATTCCGGTAAGCTTTACCTCCCTCACTGGAGTTACCTTGCCGAAAATGCTGAAATAGATCTTGTCGAAAACATTGCCAACATAACGAATCTGCATATCCAGTGCAGCCACTGTACTGAACCGCTCCATATCAGCCCGCCTCGGTATTTTCCCGGTTACATAACCGTAATTAGAAAAAGTTTCCCGTGTGTTGTCCCAAAGTATCAGTCAGAGCGCTTGCCTACCCGGTTGTCATTGAGGTTGGGAATGATGAAGAGCTGTGCATTCATACGGTCTCCAACTACCTGACGAAGTCTGTCAAGAAAAAGCAGGAAACTGGCTGTGGAAGGAACGGTCACCAGATCATAGTGGAAAGGAACAACGATGATATCTGAATTGACAAACATAGGGACCAGACCTTCCGCTTTCAAACTTCCCGGTGAATCCATAAGCACCACATCAATCTCCGGATCATTATGCAGCTTTTCAATTAGGGAGGTCATGGCCGTCTTGTCATCCGGTTCATAAGCCCATACTTCGTAAGGCACCTGTTCCTCTCCATATTTTTTAAGGTCCGTCTTACGGCACTTCATAATCGAGTGCTGGAAATCACAGTCGATTATTACCAGACGAACACCTTTCGTCACCAAGTAATTGGCAAAGGTCACACAAGAGTAGTCTTTCCGACTCCTCCTTTCTGGTTGGCAAAGGTTACTATGACGGGGGTCTGTATCATGTCGTTTTCGCTTTGAATTAAATTTGCAAGCAAAAGTATGTGCAGAGATATAGAAAACCTAAATGCACAACATCAATGTGCTTGAGATTGCAGAAACATGGTAAATAAGTCGGATAAACCAGAGTTTTTCAATCTATATGCCCGAATAGGTTGCAGTAGGCAGTCCCATGAAAGGTGAATGTAAACTTTATCAGGTTGTCCAACTCGAATTGCTGAATTGGGCAACTTGTTTCAGTAAGTTGGGCAACTCAGCTCTTTGAGTTGGGCGACTCAGCAAACTGAGTTGGGTTGCCTTAGGAAGAAAGCAACAGAAAGTTTCTAATTCATGAAGAGAATTACCTGCTTTACCAGTGCCTCCAAATACCTATTACTTTCATTTTAGCTATACAGATAGCAGGATGGACTACCAAATCGCTTCGATACCGAATTTTGCCGCTTCAATGCCTTTTTTTGCCGCTTCGATACTAAAGGTGTTGCAGATTAAAAGTGCTCAAATTACCTTTGAACCAGATATTTACAAGTTTATTAAACATTATAAAGCAAATAAAGAATGAGAATTCCTATTTTATTAACACTACTGGTGTTTTTGCTATCTTCATGTGAGAAGAAGAGGCTGCGGAATATACCCTACATGATTCAAAGCCTTTGAGCCCTGTTGATACATTATCTACAAACAACCTACAGTGGGATGTGATAGTTGATAATAGTACCCCTAATAATGATATATTTATAGGAAATCAATATTTAGGAATACAAGGATGGTCACATTTAGCAACTCCACCCTATATTTATGTAGGTGCAGTGTTCCCATCAAGTTCATTTGCTCGTTCCTTCGACAAAGAAATTACAGGTAAAAAAAATCCTATTGATTTGTCGTTCAATTTTCCAAATCCCTATTTAACAAGGATGGAGAAAGGGAGTGGAAGTGAATACCTCCAAAAAATGAAAGAAGCCATACATTCGGATGACTATACCAATTATTCATCATGCAAAAGGCCGCATATTGTTAGATTTACAGCTTTGAAGAATCTTTCTGAGGTAGAAAATCTATTCCATAATAATCCGTCTTTTGGAAAAGTACTAACTAAAATATGTAGTCAGGAGTTTAGTTTGCACAATGTAAAAAGTATTTGTTTTGGTGAGATTATATTTAAAGGCTTTACGGTATCAATGGATACTCCTCTACATGGAATATTTGTAGATGGGTATAATTCAACAGATAGTCTTGTTTATATTAAATCGCTGACTTATGGTGTTAGTGCATATTGTGTGATAATAAGTAAGTATTCATACAATGATGTATTAGCAGCACTAAAACAATCTTTTATTGAAAGCAGTAATACCCCTCAAGGAGTCTTACACGATTCGCAGATAATAGCCTTGATAACGAAGAATGTTAATCAAGAAGCTGAAATAAAAGAAACATTTCAAGACCTGGATATATTTCTGAATAATCCTTTCCAGCATGGAGAAACTTATGGTTATCCAATATATTGCTTAGGATACTACGAAAAAGGGAATGGAGTTTTTGTGAATAATTAACAATAAAATATTTTTACTATGAGATTTAAAAAGTTCACAGTGTTATTCTTTGCATTAAGTTGTTTTATTACATCTAATGCACAAACATTTCGTATTGGTCCATCTGTAGTAGGTAACCTTAATATTGCGCAAGACACAAAAGCTCACATTGGGTTCGCTATCGGTGCCAAAGGAGAGGTTAATTTCAGTAGTATGGGAAACGGTTGGTTTATGGATGTAGCTGTTTTATTCAACAATCGAAATCTTGACAGCAAGAATTATTTTGACTCAACCACTCGAAACAGCTATCAATGGAAATATACAACCTATTCACTGAACATTCCGCTGAATGTTGGCTACAAATTCCAAGTGTCGAACAAATTGAATTTGTTAGCAGCTGTTGGTCCTTATGTTGACTTTGGGTTAACTGGAAAAGATAAACTTTTTACTACAGATGAGCAAGGGCATGAGAGCAGTAAAAAGTTGTCATCCAATATCTACAAAGATAAGCTGTTGAATCGGGTCAACGCGGGAATGAATATCTCGGTTGGTGCAGAAATTGCGCGTCACTATCAAATCAACCTGTCGTATAGTCGCAGTTTTACCAACTTATTTAAAGGTGGAGGTCATGTAAAAGCTCAAGATCTTCAGTTGGGATTGACTTATATGTTTTAAAAAAGTTTTACCCATAAAGAATATTGAAAAATGAAAAATGTTTTATGTAGATATATTGGCCTAGTATGCTGCACATTGTTATTAGTTGCAATTACTTCTTGCAATGATGAGCATAATGATATACCCTATTTAAATGACAGTGTTTGGATTCATCAATTCAGCCCTGAAGATAACATCGTAGATGCTGCTGGT
>ENA-OQDF01000474-OQDF01000474.1-human-gut-metagenome-genome-assembly--contig:-NODE-474-length-16462-cov-9.722253_pt1 | contig 16462 bp, 16 predicted proteins | sample MGYA00242769_ERZ504597 | MGnify/ENA primary metagenome ERZ504597 (study PRJEB26092, sample SAMD00036305) | human gut metagenome | host: Homo sapiens | study: EMG produced TPA metagenomics assembly of...
TGAAACCAGTATGCGCCGCTTTAGGCAGGCTGCTTAGAAAGAGGATCGATGCATGTACACATATCTGATTGTAGATGATGAATGATAGAGCGAAAGGGCATTCGGATGCTGCTTTCGCGGATGAATATCCGGGAGAATATTCTGGAGGCCTCCAATGGAGAGGAAGCGCTGGAGGTGTTTGAAAAAGAGAAAATTGACGTACTGCTGACCGACATCAATATGCCGTTCATGGATGGAATTGAGCTTCTTTCCCGGATTCATGAGGCGTATCCGGGGACGGAAACGGTGATTTTCAGCGGGTATGATGAGTTTTCCTACGCAAAAAGGCAATTTCCTACGGTGTTTTCGCCTATATTTTAAAACCGGTCAACCCGGAAGAATTTGAAAAGGTGGTTGGTGAAATCACGGAAAAGCTTGCAAAGAGTGAGCGTGAGGAAAAACGGAAGGACGAAAGTATGGAGTTTCTGCGGGAGCATCTGCTGTATCTGATGGTCAATGGTCAGAGCCGCAGCGCAATGCAGGAGAAAACACAGACGCTTCTCGATATGAGCTTTGTCCGGGATTTTTGCCGTATGGTACTGCTGGAGTGTGCCAACAACTATTTTGAACAGGTAAACAGCGAACAGATTGAAAAGATGCAGAGCGATTTGCAGATGCCGTTTCACTATCTGAACCTGAACCCACAGCAGTCCATCCTGTTTTTTAGCGAGGAGCCGGATGGCGGCTGGGAAGCGTTCGGACGGAAGCTGTACCATTATATTCGTGAAATGTGGGACCAGGAATGCTTTCTGGCCGTGTCGGGTGAGATCACGCCGGACGTTGAGCTTTACGATGCATTTGCACAGACGGAGCAGCTCATGGAGCGTCGCTTTTATCACACGGGAAACCATGTTTTTCTTCCCTTTCAGGAGGAGCAGTCCGAGGTGCTGGTGCAGATTGATGCTGAAATCCTGATCCGCCAGATCCAGCAGGACATTCGCATGAAGGATCTGGAGAGCCTGCGTGAACACTTTGACCAGTTCTGCGAGAAGTATGAGCATCAGACGATTTTTTCTCAGATTTATATCAAATTTATGTTTTCCAACTTATTGAAAGAGATTTACGACAATCTCGAGAGAAAAGATGAGCGGGAGCTGGACCGTGAGATTGACGCCCTGTATCACAGCAGCAACATGGTCGGTGTGATTCAGGCAGTCCGTATGGGTATTGAACGGCTTGAAACGGTCTTCCGCGCAGACGGTGGTGTTGCGAAACGCAGAGAAGTCGAGCAGATCAAACAGTATATCCGTGAGAACTATTCTGACAGCGGCATGGGCGTCGACCAGCTTGCGCGCGAGGTCGGCATGACACCGAATTACCTGAGCAGCATTTTCAAGAAAAATACAGGAGAAAACCTGAGCCGCTACTTAAAAGGTTTCCGCATGGAGCGTGCGCGGGAGATGCTTGAAAATACGAATGAGAAAATCGGTATAATCTGTGAAAAATGCGGTTTTGTGAATGTGTCCTATTTCTGTCAGAGCTTCCGCGAGTATTTTGGAATCAGCCCGCAGAAATACCGGGATCAGGGGGAGTAAGATGACATCATTTGCCGCTAGAATAAAAAAAGCATTTTCAGATATGAAGGTACACCGGAAGCTTATCGTGGCTTACGTTCTCACAGGACTTTTCCCAATGTGCCTGATGTTCACAATGTTTTACACCCAGATGCGTCGTGTACTTGTCGAGCGTGAGATCAAAAATCTGCAAACCACCTTTGATCAGGCAGTGGACGATGTGAATACGGAGCTTGCGCTGCACCAGAGTATGTCGGACTATCTGGCATTCGACCAGACAATTGTTCAGATTGTAAAGGCAGAAGACAAAAACAGCTTCGAAGCATACGAGCGCATGGTGAAAGAGTTTGATCCGATGATGGATTCCTTAAGTTATTTTTACCCGGAAATCCGACAGTCTACGGTCTATGTGCGTGATTTCGTCATTCCGCACGGCACGTATCTGCGTCCGGCGCGGGAAATGGAAAATGATGAATGGACAGCACCGGCAGACAATGATGTTCACTGGTATGCCGATATGGATCAGGGAACGGTGACGCTGGTGCGGTCTATGCCGCTGATTGATGACGGAAAAGGCGGTTTTTTATACATTTCCATGGACTACAGTAAGATTTTTGGCTCCATGGAGCTTGCAGTCAATGAGGATTACGGTGTTTTCGTCTACAATGAGGACAAAGAAGTGCTGTATGAAAATCAGAAGATGACCAGGAATGCGAAATACCAGATGGAATTTTCAGACTTTCAGAAGATACAAAAAAAGAGAAGCAGAATACAGCGAACTACATTCTCCTGGAAAAGGAGATTGAGCAGAATGGATGGCATGCCGCGTGCTATCTGCCGAAAAAAGGCATCATCAGTCCGATGCAGCCGATTCTTCTGATAGTTCTTCTGATGTGGGCAGCTGCGTCCTTTTCTCTGCGGTCGTGATTATGAGATTCTCCGGAAATATGGCGCACCGCCTTGAAAAGCTGAAAAAGACGATGGCCGAGGTAGAGGAAGGAAACCTGGAAGTGGAAATGGTTTCTACGGAAAGAGATGAAATCGGTGATCTGACGCGTGGCTTTAATCAGATGCTGTCGCGTATCCGTCAGCTGATTCAGGAAGTCTATGAGAGCCGCATCCGCCAGAAGCAGTATGAGATGACGGCGCTCCGCGCACAGATTAACCCGCATTTTCTGTATAATTCCCTGTCGCTGATCAACTGGAAAGCGCTGGAAATCGGTTCGGATGATATCAGCAAGGCGACGCTGGCGCTTTCGCGGTACTACCGGACTTCTCTGAACAAAGGCAAAAATACGATGTCCATCCGCGAGGAGATCGACAATGTGCGTTCGTATCTGCAGATTCAGGAAATGTTTCACGACTACAGCTTTACGGTCAAAATGGATGTGGCGGAGGATATTCTGGATTACCGTACACTGAACCTGATTCTGCAGCCGCTTGCCGAAAATGCGATTGCGCATGGAATTGACCGGCGGCGCGGCAGTGAGCCAGGCGTGATCACAATCAGCGGACGGCGCGACGGAGACTGTGTGGTGCTTTCCGTGGCGGATAATGGCGTTGGCATGGAACAGGAAAAAGCACAGACCATTCTGACGGAGAAGAGCAGCGGCTACGGTGTGCGGAATGTCAATTCCAGGATTCAGCTCGAATACGGAGAAGCGTATGGTCTTTCGATTGAGAGTGAGCCGGGAAAGGGAACGAAAGTGACGGTACGGATTCCGGGTGTGGAAAGGGAGGTACAGGCATGATGCAAAAAAATTGCGGCAGGCCTCGCTGTATTGCTGGCAGCGGGAACGATTCTGGGTGGCTGCGGAGAAAGTGGCGCAGCAGGGAATGATTCTGTTTCCGATGCTGCCGGAAATGAGGCTGCGGCTCTTACGGAAGCGAAAACAACGCCGTACGGACGTTACCCGGAAACCATCACGTACACGCTGGCAAAAATGACGGGTGTGAATAATTCCAATCTCCCGGAGGGAGAAACCTATGAGGACAATGCCTATACACGCCTGATCCGCGAAATCATTAATGTACAGAACGAGGATGTTTATGAAAACTACGGTGATACCTATAACGTTGGCATTTCTACCATGATTGCAACAGGAAACATTGCCGATATCATGGTTGTGGATCAGAAAACGATGAATGCCATGCAGAAAAACGATCAGCTTGCCGATCTTACAGAGGTTTATGCAAATTGTGCCAGCGACCGTATCAAGGATATTTATGCAAGCTACGGTGAGGAGATTCTGCAGGGCTGTACCTTTGACGGAAAGCTGATGGCATTCCCGGAAACCAACATTCGGACGGTCCGAATCTTCTATGGGTGCGGAAGGACTGGATGGAAAAACTGGGACTTTCCGTACCGGAAACGATCGATGATGTGAAACATATTGCGTTGACGTTTGCAGAGGAGAATCCGGCAAACCAGGAGATGGGTAACATCGGTCTTGCAGTCAGCACAACTCTGTACGGCGGCACGGGCATTTCTTCGGAATACGGCATGAATCTTATTTTTGCCTCATTTGGTGCATATCCGGGAAGATGGCTGACGGATGCGGAAGGAATGCCGGTTTATGGTTCCGTTCAGCAATGTAAAAGACGCACTTGGCATGTTGGCAGACTGGTACCAGGAGGGCGTCCTTGACCGGGACTTTTTGATCCGCACACAGGATGACATTGCCGATCTCATTGCCCAGGGACGCTGCGGCATTTTCTTCGCACCGTGGTGGGCACCGAACAACCCGCTCTGGCGCTGTCATGAGACGGATCCGGAGGCCGACTGGCAGCCGTTTCTGATTCGGACCGGGAAGGATGGAAGTGTGCGGTACTGCAACGAAAAGCTGACCGGAAATTATGTGGTAGTGCGAAAAGGGTATGAATATCCGGAGATTGTGCCGAAGATCCTGTCGGTGATGTTTGATTATATGCGCTATTCCTACGATGATCCAAGGGGAGAATTTCAGCAATATTATACGGGAAATATCGATCCGACGGCACGCCCCTTAGCAATCAATCTCGACTATAATCAGGCACTGACGATCTGTTACGAAAATCTGCAGGCGGCACTGAACGGGGAAAAATCGGAGGATGAGCTGGAGATTCTGGAAAGATCGTTCGAAAAGGTATGCCGCGCCTATCTGGAGAACCCGAAAACAGCGAGTGCGGAGGAGTGGAGCGCGTATTTATCCCGTATCAAAGCCTGCTCGCTTTTGAGCGACGAAAAGATTCAAAGAGTGAATACGATTTATCCGACCCGGACGAAGACCACAGAAGCATATCGTTACACCTTAAAAGAACTGGAGTCGGAGACCTTTTTTAAAAATTATCCGGGGCGAGTCTGAGCTTTCTTCTTTTGATGATTTTGTAAAAGAGTGGCAGGAGGAAGGCGGAGATGAAATCATTCAGGAGATGATTCAGGAAAGGAAAAGCCTGAGTTCACAGGAAGATCAGAAGGCGGAAGAAAAAACAGAAGAAAAAACAGAATAAAAAACAGAAGAGGAGGCAGGACGCACCGGAAAAACGGTGCGCTGCCTCTTTTTCTGCTGCGGAAAAGAATTCTGCAGATTGCGGAAATGATTTTCCGGATACGCTCCGGTGTAGAAATGTAACGTAGAAATCCAACATAGATCATAGATTCTTGATATTTCAGAAAAATCCGCCAACTGCTATAATAAAATCAACAAGAACGAGAGATACCAAGCAGCAAATGCGATATGACAGCAGACGTTCCAGAAAGAAAAATCATATAAGGAGGATTTTCAATATGAAAAAGAAGTAGTATCTATTATGATGACCGCAGCACTTGCAGTTGGCATGCTGGCAGGATGCGGAAACAGCGACAGCGGTTCTTCAAATGCCGCTTCCGGAAACGATTCCAAGAGCACATCCGAGGCAGGAAGCACAAGCGCATCTGCTTCCAACGCAGCAGAGGAAGAGGAAATTACCACAACCCTTACCGTATGGTCTCCGTCAGAGGATCAGGCAAGCGACAGCGGTGAGTGGCTGCAGACCATGTGCAATCAGTTTGCAGAGGAGCATCCATCCTGGCACATTACCTTTGATTACGGTGTATGCGCAGAGAGCGATGCAAAAGATACCGTAACACAGGACGTTGAAGGAGCAGCAGATGTTTACATGTTTGCAAACGACAACCTGACATCCCTGATCGCTGCAAACGGAATTTCAAAACTCGGCGGACAGACAGTTGAGGAGGTAAAAGAGAACAACTCTCAGGCAATTGTAGATTCCGTATCCGTTGACGGCGATATCTACGGTGTACCATTCACCACAAACACCTGGTTTATGTACTATGATAAATCTGCATTCACTGAGGATGAAGTGAAAAACCTGGATACCATGATCGCAAAAGACAAGATTTCCTTCCCGATTACAAACTCCTGGTACATTGCTTCCTTCTACGTAGCAAACGGCTGTACGCTGTTCGGTGAGGACGGAACAGACGAGGCAGCAGGCGTTGACTTCGAAGGCGACAAAGCAAAAGCAGTAACCGATTACCTGGTTGACCTGGTAAACAATCCGAACTTCGTATCTGATGCAGACGGATCCGGTCTTTCCGGTCTGCGTGACGGTTCTGTAAAAGCAATGTTCTCCGGTTCCTGGGATGCATCCGCAGTTAAAGAGGCACTCGGTGATAATTACGGTGTTGTACAGCTTCCGACCATCACCATCAACGGCGAGGAGAAACAGATGAAATCCTTCTCCGGCTCTAAAGCAATCGGTGTGAATCCGAACTGTGAATATCCGCAGGTTGCAGTTGCTCTTGCAAGATATCTCGGAAGCGCAGATGCTCAGAAAGCACACTATGAAATGAGAAACGTAGTTCCGTGTAACGAAGAGCTGCTTTCCCAGATCACAGACGATGCACTGGTAACTGCTCAGAACGATACCTTCAACAATACTTCTATCATCCAGCCGTTCGTTAAGAATATGAGCAACTACTGGACTCCGGCAGAGAATTTTGGTAAATCTCTGGTCAACGGTGAAGTTACCCATGATAACGCTGCAGAAATGACAGAGAAACTGAACACAAGCATGAATACTTCTGCAGTCGAGTAAGTAAAACCGGCTCTGAAGCGTTCGAAAATCAACAGGATTGAAACCGCAGGCATTGTCAGACACCAGGATTGACAATGCCTGTCTTTCGGAAAGGATAGATTATGGCATCATTGAAAAAACGCGCCAAAGAGTTTGAGACTCCCTATCCGGTGACAAAAGCCATCACAAAGGGCGATGCGGTCACGAAACTTTCCATGCTTGTCATGGGACTGGGAAATCTGGCTCACAAACAGATCGTAAAGGGTATTTTATTTCTGGCAGTAGAAATTGCGTATCTCCTGTTTATGATCGAGGGCGGTATCAACAATCTCTATCATCTCATCACCCTGGGCGGCCGTGCGCAGGAAGAGGTGTGGAACGAGGCCAAGGGTATTTATGAATATACCGGCGGCGATATGACAATTCTGTTCCTGCTCTACGGAGTGGCAACGATTTTTATTACGGTTCTCTTCTTTATGATCTGGCGTGTCAATATGAAGAGCGCTTACGAGGTAGAGTGCCGTGCAAAGGAAGGGAAACATATCAACACCATCAAAGAGGATCTGGAAGCACTCGTTGACAAGAGACTGCACTGGACCCTGCTGACACTTCCGATTCTTGGTATTGTGATTTTCACAATCCTTCCACTGGTCTTTATGATCTGTATGGCTTTCACCAGCTACAGTAAGTCGGCGATCATCTGACGATTTTCCACTGGGTTGGACTGAAAATTTCAGTACGGTTCTTGGCATGGGCAACTCGATCGGCAAGACATTCTGGTCTGTTCTTGGATGGACACTGATCTGGGCTGTGCTCGCTACCTTCCTGAACTATATTTTTGGTATGATTCTTGCGATTGTCATCAACCGTAAAACGACCCGCATCAAGGGATTCTGGAGATTCTGCTTTATGCTCTCCGCTGCAATTCCGCAGTTCGTTTCTCTTCTTCTGATGCGTACGATGTTAAAGGACAACGGCCTGGTCAACAATCTTTTGATTCAGGCCGGGCTGATCAGCAGTCCGCTTCCGTTCCTGACAAATGCGACCTGGGCGAGAGCGACGGTTGTTATCATCAACCTCTGGGTTGGTATTCCGTTTACCATGATGCAGGTTACCGGTATCTTACAGAACATTCCGGGTGAGCTTTACGAGGCAGCCCGTGTGGACGGCGCAGGCCCTGTGACAATTTTCTTTAAAATTACGCTGCCGTATATGCTGTTTGTCACGACTCCGTATCTGATTACGACGTTTACGGGTAATATCAACAACTTCAACGTTATTTATCTGCTGACTGCAGGAGCACCGGTTCCGGTCGGAGCAACCGCAGGAAAGACGGACCTTCTGGTTACCTGGCTGTACAAGCTGACGGTTGACTTACAGTACTTTAACGTTGGTGCGGTTGTCGGTATTCTTACCTTTGTCATTCTGGCTGTGGTTTCACTGATCACGTACCGGAATACTGGTTCTTACAAGAACGAGGAGGGATTCCAATAATGAATAACAAAGAGAAAAAAACACACTCCATGAAAGCGCGCGGAATGATTTCCGATGTGATTGTACATGTGGTTCTGGCACTGCTTGCGATTGTGTGGGTGATTCCGGTTCTGTGGATTGCACTCTTAAGCTTCAGTACACAGAAAGGATCTTATGTTACCAGCTTTTTCCCAAAGGGATATACGCTTCATAATTATGTGCGTCTGTTTACGGATACGCAGGTTTTGGACTTTCCGCAGATGTTTAAGAATACGTTTATCATTGCTGTGTTCAGCTGTCTGATCTCTACGGTATTCGTGCTTTCGGTTTCTTACTGTATGTCGAGAATGCGTTTTAAAATCCGTAAGACTTACATGAACATCGCGATGATCTTAGGTCTGTTCCCGGCATTTATGTCGATGGTTGCTGTCTACTATATCTTAAAGGCAGTTGGTCTTTCGGAGGGATCAATGATCCGCGTGGCATTGATTCTGGTGTACTCGGGCGGTTCCGGAGCGGGATTCCTGCTTGCAAAGGGATTTTTCGATACGGTTCCGAAGGCACTGGATGAGGCGGCTTATCTGGATGGAGCAACGAGATTCCAGGTATTTACGAAGGTGACAATTCCACTGAGTAAGCCGATTATTGTGTACACGACTTTGAGTGCATTTCTGGGACCGTGGCTGGACTTTATTTTCGCAAAGGTTATCTGCAGGGCGAATGCGAAGTATTATACGGTTGCACTGGGTCTGTGGAAGATGCTGGAGAAGGAGTATATCGACAGCTGGTATACTTGCTTTGCGGCGGGAGCGGTTTGCATTTCGGTGCCGATTGCGATTTTGTTTGTTGTAATGCAGAGATATTATACAGATGGGCTTTCAGGAGCCGTCAAAGGATGATTGTGGAGCAGCCGATGAGGGGTCGGCTGCTCTATTTGTGTGTGGGGGGGAGGGACGGATCTGGCTCCGGCGCGTGGCACCTGCCGCACAGACGGGCGCGGTGGCATCGGCGGGCGGATGATGACGTGTGGGAGGCGGTGGATTGAGGAACCGAGGCTATTCGACAGGAAATCTGATGATTTCCCGTCTCAGAGCCTCTTGACTTCCGGCCTGGATGGCCGTCCGTCATCCTCACTCCACTGCCTCCCACGAGTGCATCATCCGCATGCCGCCGATGCCAATGCGCCTGTCTGCGCGGCAGGTGCCACGACGCCGGAGCCAGATCCTGGGGTTGGAGGACGGGAGGAGTGGTCTGGATCTGCCGGAGGCAGATCGGCGTGAGATTGTTGTGTGTGGAAGGGGAGAGTGTGTTGGAGGACGGGGAGAGGGGCTGGATTCGCCTGGAGGGCGAATCGGCGTGAGTTTGTTGACTGGTGCAAAGTTTGGAGATAGAATGAAAAAAATATTTTCGGAGTTTTTTGTGCTTGATTTTATGAGAACAGAAAAGTTTCGGGAAGATATTGTGTGAAATTTGGAGGTTTTTGGGTATGGATAGGATTCGACTGAATGCTTCGGAGTGGATGGATTTCCGGAGTGGAGAAAAGAAGTGTTTTTTGCTGACAAACGGACTGGGAGGTTATTGTTCGCTGACGGTGATGGGGAATGCGGCGAGGAATGATCAGGCGCTGTTAATGGGAGCATTGAAGGCGCCTACGGTGCGGGAGCATCTGATTTCGAATGTCTGGGAGACGTTGGAGGTGGATGGTGAGGAGACGGAGCTGTTTTCACAGGAGTTTGTGAATCGGACGCAGAATGTGGAGGGGTTTCGGTTTCTGGAAGGATTTGAGATGGGGAGTCTGCCGGTATGGTTTTACCGGGTGAAGGGGGTTGAGATTGAGAAGACGATTGGGATGGTTCAGGGGGAGAATACGGTTCTTGTCCGGTATCGGGTGAGAAGTGGGAAGAAGGGGAGTTTTTCGGTTCGGCCGGTGATGCGGTTTGCGGCGAAGGGGGAGCAGCTGCAGGAGGGGCAGGATTTTGCGGTGGACCGGAAGTGCATTGCGAGCAATGGTGTGATTCTTTCTTATGGGACAAATGGGGAGCTTCAGATGGAGAAGGAGAGGATCTGGAGGGATTTGTTTTTGAGCAGGATGCGCGGGATGGAAGAGATGGCATCGGAAGTGCTGTCGTGAATCACCGGATTCGGTTTGAGATGACGGGAGACGGCAGGGAGCAGGTCTTTTTTGTTGTGTATAGTCTTGCGGATGATGTGGATAAGTGGGATGAGGAAAGGATTGCGCTGTGGATAGAAGAGGAAGAAAAGCGGCAGGAGGCGATTGCGGAAAAGTCCGGGATTTCTGATCCGGTGGGAAAGCGGCTGGCGGTGAGTGCGAGTCAGTATATTACGGAACGGGCATCGACAGGCGGGAAGAGTATTATGGCTGGCTTTCCTTATTTTGCGGACTGGGGGCGGGATACGATGATTTCGCTCCCGGGATGCACGCTGGCACTTGGGGAGTATGAGGCGTGTAAGAGCATTCTTCGGACTTTTATGGCATATACAAAAGAAGGACTGATGCCGAACCTGTTTCCGGAGGGGGATGCGCTTCCGATGTATAATACGGTGGATGCGGCCCTTTTGTTTCTGGATGTGGTGTATGAGTATTACCTTGAAACAGGAGATCTGGAGTTTGTGCGCGAGGCGTTTCCTGTGATGGAGGATATTGTGTTCTGGTATCAGAAGGGAACGGATTTCCATATTAAAATGGACAGTGACGGGCTGATTATGGCCGGGGGCGGCCTGGAGCAGGTGACGTGGATGGATGTGCGGATTGACAAGGAGCTGCCGACACCGCGTCACGGAAAGCCGGTGGAGATTAATGCGTACTGGTATAATGGTCTGAGGATTCTGGAAGAGCTGGCACCGTTTGTCGGAAAGGATGGATCGGCGTATGGGAAGCTTGCGGAGCAGGTGAAGAAGAGTTTTCTCGAAAAGTTCTGGATGGAAGAGGAAGGATATCTGAAGGATGTGCTGAACGGCACGTATGAAGAGAAGCAGTTCCGATGCAATCAGGTCTTTGTGCTGGCGCTTCCGTTTCAGATGGTGAGTCAGAAGCAGGGGCAGCGGATCTTACAGGCGGTCAAAGAAAAGCTGTATACGACAGCAGGACTGCGGTCATTGGAGATGGAGGATCCGGCGTTTCATCCATGGATCGGTGGAAGTCAGCCGGAGCGTGACAGAGCATATCATCAGGGGACAGTCTGGGGATTTCCGCTTGGGGCGTATTTCCGTGCGGTGCTGAATTATTATTTCCCGAAGGAGGGAAAACAGGAAGTGCGCCGCGGACTGGACCGTCTTGCGAGCTGGATGCAGGAAGGATGCCTGTTTCATCTGGCGGAGATTTATGATGGTGCGGCGCCGGTGATGTCGAAGGGCTGCTATGCGCAGGCGTGGAGTGTCGGAGAGATTCTGCGAGTTTACAAAGAAATGGAGGGAAAGAAGATGAATGCGGTGGTGAAAAGAACGCCGGCGGAGTGGAAAAGTTTTTTTGAATCGGAAGAATTTGTGGAAAACTTTACGTATGAAGGGGATGACCTCGGTGTTTCGGTAAAAAAGAGCGGGGAATGCGATGAAAACTGGCAGATGCCGAAAAAGGATGAACAGTTTGTGACAGAATGGAAGCTCTGGGCGCCGACAGCGATGGAGGTTTCGCTGGCGCTGTTTTCCCGCGGCAGCAGCCGGGAGAACGGGGACCGAAAAATAGCTTCGCTTGCGATGACACGCGGCGAAAAGGGTGTCTGGAGCTGTGCAATGCAGGGAGCCTGGTATGGAACGTATTATACGTATCATATCCTGCACTCGGATGGTGTCTTTGATACGACAGATCCGTACGGCGTGGCTTCCGGTATTGATTCGGAGCGGAGCATGGTGGTGAATCTTGCAGAGACGGACCCGGCAGGCTGGGAGCAGGATGAAAGACCGGAAATCCGGCCGGAGGATCGTTGTGTGTATGAGCTTCATGTGAAAGATTTTTCGAGTGATCCGCATTCCGGTATTTCGGATAAACACCGTGGAAAGTTTCTGGCGTTTACGGAAGAAGGCACGACGCTGAACGGCGACGGGATTCATGCGACGGGGTTCAATTACCTGAAATCGCTTGGCATTTCTCATGTGCATCTGCTTCCTGTTTTCGATTTTGGCAGTGTGCCGGAAGATGATGCGGAAGCGTTCAACTGGGGATATGACCCGGTGCAGTACAATGTGCCGGAGGGATCCTATGCAACCGATCCGTTCCACGGGGAGTACGTATCCGGGAAATGAAGGAAATGGTTCAGGCGCTGCATAAGGCCGGCATCGGTGTGATTATGGATGTGGTATACAATCATACGTACAATCTCGATTCGCCGTTTCAGAAAACAGTTCCTTACTATTATTATCGTGAATGGGAGGACGGCACGATTTCCAATGGTTCCGACTGCGGAAACGAGACAGCGAGTGAGCGGGAGATGTTCCGCCGCTTTATGGCGCGCTCGGTTTGCTACTGGGCGAAGGAGTATCACATCGACGGATTCCGCTTCGATCTGATGGCACTGCACGATACGGAGACAATGAATGCGATCCGCACAGCGCTGAACCGGATGCCGCGCGGCGAGGAGATTCTGGTTTACGGTGAACCGTGGAAAGCAGCGGCAAGCGCAATGCAGGAGGGATATTTTCCGTCGGATAAACAGAATATCGGAAGGCTGATGGATGGCATTTCCATGTTCTGCGACGATACGAGAGATTCGATCAAGGGAAGCGTTTTTATTGCCGCAGAGGGAGGCTATGTCAATGGAAAAGAGCGTCTTTCCGCAGGAATACTTTCTGCGACAGATGGCTGGATGGACGGAAAAGGAGCCTACGAGCCGCGCAATGCGAGCCAGCTGATTCCGTATGTGTCGGCACATGATAATTATACACTGTGGGATAAATTAAAACTGTCCGATCCGAAGCGGAAGGAGGATGCGGAGCCGGATTTTGACAAGATGGATGAGCGGACGCTTTCGATGAACCGTCTGGCGGCGGGCATTGTGATGACCTGCAAGGGAATGCCGTTTTTCCAGGCGGGTGAGGAATTTGCGCGCACGAAGCATGGCGAAGGAAACAGCTTCAAATCGTCGTGGCAGCTCAACAAAATTGACTGGACACGCGCCTTAGAGCAGGAAGAGCTGGTGGACTATTACCGTGGTCTTCTCGCTCTGCGCCGAAAATTTCAGGCATACGGAACGTGCGAGCCGGACTGTAAAAAGACATTTTTCCGTGAAAACCAGATCGCAGGTTACGAACTGGAATACCCGAATGGCCGCGCAGTCTGCGTCTTCTACAATCCATGGGAAAAAGAAGCTTTGCAGAAACTCCCGGAAGGAAACTGGAAACTGCTCTGCGATGGAAAACGCTGTGCAGAGGATGGAGCAGAGATGAAAGAAAGCATGATGCTTCCGGCAAAATCGATGGTTCTGCTGGCGCGGGAGTAAAATTGTAAATTTTGTCCCTTTTTGTCGGAATGCTGTCTGCGGAAACGGGCATCGATCATTCTGCCAGGCGGCGAGCGGGAATCAATTGTTTTTCGTTTAACAGAAAATGCACTGTGGAATTGTCCGACGACGTTCCACAGTGCATTTTTATGTTTATGTGAGCAATGAGTCAGGATCTGTGCTTACATGAGATCCTGGCGGTATCTAAGAGTTCGGATCATTATTCGTCCACAACTTCCAGTACATCCATCGGGCAGGCTTTCGCGCAGATACCGCAGGCGATACATTTGGAAGCCGGATTTCCCTCGGTTTTTACGATCAGGCCAAATGGACAGGCCTTCGCACAGGCTCCGCATCCCGTACATTTTTTCTTGTTGATCATGTAAACGCCCTTCGGGTTCTGGGTGATGGCGCTTCCGGACAGGCCTCGGCACATTTACCGCACTGCGGACAGGCGATCGGGCGAACAGCCTTTTTCTCTACGATCTGCAGACATGCCTTGTCCGGATCAAATACCTTATAAAATGCCTCAGAACATGCTCCCACACAGGCAAGACAAGCCATACAGGTGCTGCCTTTTTTTACTTTCAGTTTTTTCATTTTGTTTTATCCTCCGCTTAAAGATGTTGTTTTTCCTATTTTACCATTTTTGAACTTTTTTCTCAATGATATTTCCGGAATTTGCCATCTTTTTCCTGCTTGCGGTTTTGCTTCCGTTTCGCATGGCTTTGCACAGATACAAAAAATCTTAAGAAAGCAGACGGAAAAAAAGCAGTTTTTCTTCGGAAAATATACAAAAAGAAAAATCGGAAATTTGTTATGATGAAAAGGAAGAATGTACTCTCAATCATCTCACAAAATCAGGCACAGAAAGATTTTGGGAGTACACCATAAGATCGGGAGGGGGATTTTTCATGATCCGTGAAAACAATACACTGGAATGGCAAGAGATAGCAGAACAAAAAAGAATGACACAAAGAAGGATAATACAAAGAAGAGAAAGAGCACGGAGACGAAAAAGAAAGGTATGGCGGATCCGCGGGCTGCTATTGCTGTTCGGCTGTCTTCTGTTTTTGGGCGGTGTGCGGCGCTTCCGGCAGAATCCGATCCAACGGTATGCGAAAGCAAACGGCATTTCAATGGATCAGTACCCGGAGGAGCTGTTGTCGCTTTACGAGAGAAACAATGAGACGGAGACGTTCGTCGAAGAATATCCGTTGAAAAAAGAGGAGGAGCCGGAGATTGACCTGAGCGACCTGTCATCCGCATCGGAGGTTCCGCTTCTCTTGCAGTGGGATCAGAGATGGGGCTATCACCGATATGCCGGTGAAGTGATGGGATTAAGCGGCTGCGGACCGACAGCACTTTCCATGGTTGCCATTTTCATGACCGGCGATATCACAAAAAATCCGCGCTGGGTCGCCGATTTTGCCTCACAGAACGGCTATGCCGTGGACGGCAGCGGAACCGCCTGGTCTCTGATGCTGGAAGGAGCCCGGCAGATCGGCCTTTCCAGCAAAGAAATCCCTGTGGAACGGGAACGGGTGGAAAACAACCTGCAGGCCGGAAACCCATCATTGCCCTGATGGGACCCGGGGAGTTTACCAGCAACGGTCATTTTATCGTTCTTACCGGATTGCAGAATGGCAGACTGAAAATCAACGACCCAAACAGCAGAAAAAATTCCGAAAAAACCTGGGATATCGATCAGGTGCTGGAACAGACAAAAGCGGTATGGGTATATTACAAATAATAAAATAGAAGACATACCATCAAAGCCTCCGAATACACTGTAAAAACAGCGTCTTCGGAGGCTTTTTGTGAGGGACTATATCGAAGAGCGTGCTGTGGAGACAGCAATTTACATGATTGAGACGAAAGCGACCGTACGGCAGACGGCGAAAAAATTCGGAGTGAGCAAAAGTACCGTGCATAAGGATCTGACATCACGTCTGGTACAAGTGAATCCGGGTCTGGCGGCAGAGGCAAGGAAAATTCTGGATGTGAACAAGTCTGAACGCCACATTCGCGGCGGCATGGCAACGAGAGAAAAATATCTGCATCAGAAGCAGAAGTGAACGAAAGTGAAACAAAGAAGCTCTTTCCTAATTGCCTCAAATAGGGTATGATAGAGAAAGAAAATTACGAAAACAGAGGGAATTTTATGAACGATTATATCCTGGAAGTCTGCGTGGACTCGGCGGAGTCGGCGCTTGCGGCGGCAAAAGGCGGGGCAAGCCGGCTGGAGCTGTGTCAAAATCTGGTGATCGGCGGAACAACGCCGAGTCCGAAGCTGTTTGAGGTGATCCGCAGACAGACAACCATTCCGATTCATGCATTGATCCGCCCGCGGTTCGGGGATTTCTGCTACACCCCATATGAATTAGAAGAAATCCGCGAGGAAGTCGCGATGTACCGCGAACTTGGTGCAGAGGGCGTTGTGGTCGGTGTACTGAAAGAGGATGGAACGATGAATATGGCGGCAATGGAACAGCTGATGGAGGCAGCCGACGGCATGTCCGTGACGCTGCACCGCGCGTTTGATGTCTGCCGCGATCCCAAAGAAGCGCTTGAGCAGGCGGTATCGCTCGGTATGAACACCATTCTCACCTCAGGTCAGCAGAACAGTGCGGTAAAAGGAGCAGAGCTTCTCGCCGAACTGCAGCGCCAGGCGGCGGGACGCATCCGTATTCAGGCGGGCGGCGGTATCTGCGCGGATGCGATCCGCGAGCTGTATCCGAAAACCGGCGTGACCGCCTACCACATGTCCGGAAAAATCGAACTGGCGAGCCCGATGCAGTATCGGAAAGAAAATGTGAACATGGGACTTCCATCCTTAAGCGAATACACCCTCTACCGCACGGACGTCAAAGCCGTGCGCAGCGCGAGAGCGGTACTGGAAGAACTTTAAGAAAATAAAAAAAG
>ENA-OQDF01000475-OQDF01000475.1-human-gut-metagenome-genome-assembly--contig:-NODE-475-length-16436-cov-1.252744_pt1 | contig 16436 bp, 27 predicted proteins | sample MGYA00242769_ERZ504597 | MGnify/ENA primary metagenome ERZ504597 (study PRJEB26092, sample SAMD00036305) | human gut metagenome | host: Homo sapiens | study: EMG produced TPA metagenomics assembly of...
ATTTTATAGTCATTTTCCTGATCCACATGGACCACCGCAGGCTCTCCCTGGGGGCCGCAGGCACGGTAGTCCAGGAAAATCATATCGTGTCCGGCGCTGGGACAGTCGCAGATGGCCACACCGATGGCAGGATACTCCCACTCATCGATCATAAACTGGCTGCCCAGCTCTCCGCAGAGAGAGCAGCTCTTTTCTCGCCCGATGCCGAAAATGCCGGTGATGGCACATGGTCTTCTGCCCAACAGGTCGGCTCATCGCAGGATAGCAGGTATTCACCGGAATGCCGCCGTTGTGCTGCTTCATCAGCCAGATATAGGCGGCGGGCAGCTTATAGCCCAGTTCCTCCTCCACGCTGGCGATCAGCTCATCGGAAGGCGGATCGCTGACATACTCTTTCAGCGCATACATACTGTCGTCCCAGAAGTGGTGAGGTCGAAGCCTCGAAGGGGGTATCACCGGGCACGAATTTGGCCTTCTTCCGGCTGCGCTGGCGTTTCCGGATCTCCGCCTTACACTCCCGAATTACCGCCGGAGCATTTTCATCCTCCGGGTCCAGCTCCGCCCACCGCTGGGCGTAGGGAATGGCCTTTTCCTCCTGACCATAGAGATACTGATAGCCATAGGCCATCCGCATATTCCACTCCGCCTTGTCCTGGCCTTCCTCCCGGACGGACTCCAGCACCTCAATGGCCCTCAGAAGGGCTTTGTCTCCCTTGGATTTCAAAGTACCTTCGTCATGGTCCCCGATGATGGCGTAGTTCTCCAGTGCACGGGCCAGGGCGTAGGCGGTGCGGTAGTTCCTCCAGTTCTCCGGGATGGCATTCAGTGCTGGATACAGCGGGTGTACTCGTCTTCGTCGTTCCACTGCTCCAGCTGAGCGAAGAATGCTTCGGCGTTCTGTTGGGTGTAAGGAATATAGTCCATGCCCGTCAGCGTTTCGTCCAACTCGTCATCCTGATTCTCAGTTTCTGTCCCATCATCTTGTTGCTTTAGGGGTACAGAACCGGCTTCACGGCGGAAGGTGTGGAAGATGGCCCATGGGATGTCCGTGCCTTCAAAGAACTCTTTCGCCATGTTCAGCGCCTCTTGGATGTCCCAGGCGATGAAGTCCACATAGCCACAGTAGAGGCCGGTAGCCCCGCCGGTGAGAGTGAGCACTTCCGAACCATCCCCGCCGGTGAGCACTTCCTCCAGTTTGTCCCGGAAGTCGAAATTTCTGACTGCCTTCCTCCTCCCGCAGGGTATCCAGGGGATAGCAGAAGAAGCCCGCCACCGCGCCGTCGGCATGGAGATCGTCCATAAAATCATTGTCGGCATTCAGATAGCCGTTGATGAGCGGCACACAGCAGGTGGAACCGGCCATTACATCCAGCCGCCAATCGGCGTCCGGGTCCTGTTTGGGTTCCATTTTGTAACCAAGGTAGCTCTCCAGATAGGCTTCCGGGTCGGTGGAGAGCTCCAGGCCCTGCTCCCGCAGTTTGTCGGGCAGCTGGGACAGGAGGAAGGACGGCTCTGCCTTGGGTTCCTCCAGCACATCAAAGCTGTCTATGTATCTCATGTGGGGGATCTCGCCCAGCACTTGGTCGGTGAAGGTGGTGAGCATCCACCAGGCCCGGCCTTCCTCCTCCCGGAGCATAGGCAGCAGCTTTTCGCAGTAGGCGGAGATGGCGAAGCTGTTTTCACCCTGCTCCTCCAGCCAGATCTGCACATCCTCCCCGGAGATGTCCCAGCCGTCCTCGGTGCGCAGGCCGATGTTCTGGAGGGGCTGACGGCCCACCAGGATGTTCCAGTGCTCCAGCACCTCCTTGGGGGCGTGCTTCTGGAAGTAGACCAGCTCAAACAGCTTGACCTTGTCGCCCTCCGGGGTGAGGATCAGCTCATGCTTTTTGCCGTTGAAGCCCATCTCGAAAGAGATCTCATCAAAGACCAGATTCAGGGTTTCCTGCATTTGGGCCACGAGTTCGGCACCGCGGGTGTGATCTTTGTCCTCATCCATCATCTGGCGCAATTCTGCTTCCATTTCCGCAAAGGTTTCCCACCAGTCCTCTGTCCGCTCCCGGAAGCACTCCCAGAACTGCGGCAGAGAAATACCCCTCTTGCACCGTTCGATAAACTCTTTGGTGTCATCGTCACCAGGGCGGACTTCCAATGCCTTTTCAAAATATCGCAGAGCCCGGCCCTCCTGATCCAGATAAAAGTAAGAGTAACCCATGCGGAAGTTCCAGTAATAGTCGTCCTCGAAGTATTCCTCATGGGGCTTTAGCAGAGCGAGGGCCTTTTTGAGCATTTCTTTGCAAGTTGGCTTATGTGGGTCTGCCAGATTGTTATAGGCGCGGGCCAACTCGCTGTCCATCTCAGGGGTACGCTCCTCGGCGGGGATGGCCTCCAGCGCATCAATAATTTTATGTTGTTTGCTCTCCTCATGCCACTTCTGGCACTGCTTCAAAATATCCATATCAGGGTCCTCCTCGTCCTCATCTGGTTTCCAGTCTTTGATCTGCTGGAACACGCCATTTTCATCCCGCTCAAAGGCGCAGGGAGCGGGGGTGTTCAGCAAAGGGATGATGTCGGGATCGTCATTGCAGATCGTGTTCAGCTTGTAGATCCCGGCATTGTTGGGATCGTCCATGTACGCCTCGCTCTCATCACCAGCAGTGAAGCGCCCAGCCACTGTACCCAGCCGCCGTCCGGCTTCTCCCGGTAACAGTAGCCGACCTGTAGCCCTCCACCGTGATACGGTTGGTGGCGATACAGCCATCGGCACCCTCCCAGTCGGGGAGCAGATCTTTACATCTTTCCGCCTTTACATGGTAGTTCCGGTTGCGGCCAGAGGCTTCGTACAACTCCTTCCGCAGCATCTCCACCTGATAAGCCATATCTGTGATCTCATCCTCACCCATCATCTCGCTGATGTCGTATTCCAGCGGGTTCTGGGCAAAATCCGCCAGGGCCTTGTCCATGGCGTCGTGCTCCTCTGGCGTGGCGGTGATGCGGATGCGGCGGACGGGGGTGTTGTACTCGTCCAGATCCTGAAGGTTTACACTGCCACTGACGCTGCACTCCAGCAGGATAGCGGCCAGATCGGTGACCACATCAATGGCGAAGTGGAAGTCCATCTCCACGCCATCGGAGTGTGTAAACTCCAGATACTCCACGGTTTGGCGGAAGTCCCAGCTCTGCTTGTCCAGACCGATCTTGGCGAAAATCTCGCTGAGGGGGATCTCCTCTTGTTTCTGATCCTCCAAAAATGCCACAAGGTTCAGGCTGTCGTCCGAGCCTCCGAATAAAGTTGCCCCAGTATTTTTTGATATACATTTGTCGTGCCTCCTGTTCTGAATCCAGTCGATCAATGAGCTGATTCAAGTGTTCCAACCACGCAGGAGCGATCTCACCGCTGTCCTCGTTCTTCCAAAGATCCACAATCTCACGGATGCCGTCCTCGTCCGGCACCTCGTTTTTGATGTCGGTGAGCTGCCGCAGCAGGAAAGCAAGGGCTTCTTTGGATGCTGTGAAACCGGTGACTTATCCCATATAGCTTCTTCATGATCGTAGTCCAGTTTGCTGTTATCCTTCCATTGGAAATACAGCTCCGCCAGAGCATCGCAGTATTGTCAAAGAGGAAGTCGATTGTGAGAAGTCAGCTCCCAGCATGACTTCCTCTTTCATCAGTTCGATCATCTCGCCCAGATCCATTACCGGATGCTCCGGTACATATTCATTTTTGAGGATGTCCAGTACATCCAGCCCTTCGTCACGCTCTAATGCTTTTATGCCCCATGCTCCCATGTCGGCACCTCTCTTTCTTTATTTTGTATCAAGCTTCTATTGTCAATCATAGTTCTCCAGCCGAATGATAGGCCGATAAAAGTCATAATCTCCGTTTAGTTCATTGTCCTCCTGCACTTCCGGCTTACAGTGGGGCGAACAGGGTAGGAAACCGAGAAATGGACAGCCGCCGCAGATATTGCACCCGCCGTCACCACCGCAGGTGGTAAGCCTATCAGCCTGCACCACTTCCCGCATATAGGGGTCGTAGGCGATGGACAGGCCGAAGAAGTTGGGTTCCTCCATATCATAGGCCGGTTCTCATCCTCATCCATGTCCTCAAACCAGTGCAGACGCATGGAGTAGTCTAACCCATCTCCCCATGGAAACAGGGTCCGACACCCGCCGCCACACAGGTAGGCCCACTCGTCCGCCGTGGGCAGGGAGAAGCCCCTGTTTTCCAGCATGGCAAGAAGCGCATCGTAGTCTGTGTGGTTATAGATACAGATCTGAAAGCCCTTTTCCGTCCGCTCAATGCGGGCCGACTGATGCAAGGTAAGACTGCTGCTGTCACTCCAGGCAAAATCACGGAATTCCTTCAGCCAGTCAGGGTGGACAGTCAGCCTGGGATCGTCCATTTTGACTGGCTCCCAGTTAATTTCCTCCAGCTCCCGGCCCACCAGCATGGTCCAATGGCCGCCTGCCGAACAGGAGCCATGCTTTCCCGGATCATCTCCTCCGGGTTCTGCGGTTCCATCTCCCATTCCTGGTACAGATAGTCCAGTTCCTCACGGCTCTCCTGATTCAGTCCCACGGCAAACTGCTCCCAGCCAGGGTGACAGTATCACCGGGAACGAAAACATACTCCCGGCCATCTTTCTCGAATATGCCGGTGGTGCTGCTCTGGCCCCAGCGGTCAAAGGTATGCAGGCCGAGAAAGGTCATATCATAACGGGCAGCCAGGCTCTCCATCAGCGCCTGCTTCTCGGTGGTGTCCATTTGATTGAATTGGGTGCGGAATAGTCTTTTGTTCATAACAAGTCCTCCTACAGCCTATCCAGGTTTTCCTGTAAATCGCCCTGCATCAAGTGCTGGGCAATGGCTTGGTTCAGTGCCTTATGGGGGTGATAGGCTGCCTGCTCTACATCGTGCAGGCACTCCTCCATCAATGCCTCCGGAGAAATGCCTTCCCGTTTGCCATAAAGATGGCCGAAGGCATAGCACACGGACTTGAGAAAGTCGAAAATATAGTCGTGATTTCCACGCATACTGGGCAGGTCGTTGAACGAGCCCATACCTCCGTATGCCCGAAGATGGTGGGCAACCTCCCGCCGCTGGTTCCAGTCCTGAATGTCCCGCTCCAACCAGTCGATCCAGTTTTGGAACTCTGGATGGTCTGCCAGAAGGATGGAGCGCAGACAGGTCAGAGCCTCGGTATAAATATCAGACTGTTTCATTGGCCATCGCTCCCCCAAATACCTCCATAGAGCACACCATCTTTCCAAGGAACAACATCCGCTGCGAAGCAGGCTGCACTGCTCCACAGCGACCTTGTTTCCGTCACAGGTGGGAATAGCCTCCTGTTTTTTCCCAAGGTGATCACCATGAGCGGTAAGGAAGTAGAATTTATCCCGTTGCTGGTATCCGCCTTGAAACAGGAAGGTATTGCCGGACGGGGCAACAGAAAAAGCTCCGCTTCCTTCGATTGGCAGTTCAAATACAAAGTCCTCTTTGAAGTTCGTCCGCACCAGCCGGAATTCATCGTAATAATAAAACCACAGGTTTTCTTCTTCGTCCAGGCTGATGGCGTAGCAGTCATAGATGGAATAGTTCTCATTCTTCCAGAGAGGAGTTCCCTCCGATGTCCATGCAATCAGGCCGCAAGCACCCAGAGGTTCATCCCAACCGTAATTACCAAATACACCTTCGTCAAAGTAGCTGGTAATGATGGTGCCATCTTTTTTACCACACAGTCTTGAATGCCATCCCCCAGGCAGAAACGGGACAGCACAGCTCCGTCCCGGCTGACGATCCAGGCGTTCTGGTCGGGGCCGTTTTCCCGATAGGCGCATCTTGCCCCCAGCAGGAGGAAGTGATCACCTGCGGGCCGCAAATAATGAAACTGGAACTTCAAGAGGCCAAGAGGAAACAGCGTCGTTTCCAGCACCCGCTGTTCCGCCCAATCCAGCTGGATTTCCACTGCGGTATAGGTGGAAGGAGTGCTGAGCCAGTCCTTACCCTGTGTTTCGGACGGCTGTTCCATGAGAAGATAGACTTTTCCATCCCTTGCCGTGAAAAAGTCTGTCACTTCTGTGCCCTCCAGATGGTTTTCCCGGCGCAGCTGGTCCAGGTCAATGATGGAGAACAACGGCAGATTTTTGGCTTTTATAGGTTTGTTCATAGTGTCTCCTCCTGGCTACTTTAACGCTCCATCATAGGTGTGGCTTTCCCAGATGGCCTCAAATTCCGCTTTCTCTATAACGCAGGCGTGGAATTCCTCGCCCCAGACATGGGCGTTCAGTTCATCTACGGTGGGGATCGGCGTGATCTCGATAGCGTCTTCGTAAAGGTCAGGTATGTTGCGGGTGTGACCGTCCATAAAGATGTCAATGGAGCGGAGGGCCAACCGCTCATTTTCGGTATCCACTTCATAGAGGATGACCGATGGTTCACCCTCCGGTGCGCCCTCCCAAAAGAGCTTGATATACTCGATCATTCCATTTCCCTCATTTGAACCAATGCCACCCCGTCATGGTGCCGGTTACCTCATCTATCTGTATTGCAATATCATAATTGCCGCGACAGCCCAGCAAGGCCGCAAGATGATCATTTTCCATAATCAAATCATAAAACTCAACCGCTATACCTTGGAATTCCTCTGGGATCTCCAGCACAGAAAAGAAATCCACTGACTGAGCATTTTGGAAAAATTCAATGGCCGTTTTACTGCATTTTACTACTATCCCTGTTTGAGTAGTTAACTCTCTCATGCTTCCGCTGCCTCGCTCATGTTCAGATACATCCGCATCGTTTTTTCATCGGCACAGGCCGCCCGGATCATTTTGGACAGTAGCATCAATCGTCGATGTATTGGGAGTACACGCAGAACACATCTTCGTCGGAGTCGAAGTGAAACAGATCCACGCCGCTGTTATTTCCTCGAACTCCTGGATCACGCCCCGGACAAGCCGCTCCCAATCCTCGCTGCTTCCGGTCAATCCAAGCCGCAGAATTCTTCTGCCCGGAATCCGTCACTGATTTTCAGCAGAAGGGAGATCGCATAGGGGTGGTGGGGAATGAGAAAGAATGGCGCGATCTGCTCCGGCTTCACCCAGATTTTGAAGGGCGGACGCGGGTCAGGTATCCAGGGCAAGATTTCCCATTCGTCCTCCGGCCGGTTTCCGTATTGGCAAAGGTCTTTCATAGTGTTCTCCTCATTCGATGTCGCTTAGTTCTTCTTTCACATCCAGTGGAGCGCCGTCCAGAGATGTGATCTGTGCCAGTTCTGTTTCCGTCAGATTTTTCAGGAAATGCAGTATTCGTCCGGGTGGCCTCCCACAAACTCCATTTTGGGCATCTCGATCTGCTGTGGGTCGGTGATCCACAGGCAAGGCTCTCCCGTTGCCCAAAGTGAGTCAGAGTAAGAATTTGGCCGTTGTAAATTACTTTCTGTTCCATCCTCATTTCTCCTGCATTTGCCTCAGCAGCTTCACGATCCGCTCCCGGTTCTTTGCGGTTTTCATGAAGGTGGGGAGATGGTCAGCCTGGGTCATTTTCGCTCTTCCCGGCGGCTTTTCCCGCAGGTCGGCGCTGAGATAGCCGATCAAATAGGCAAGATGTTCTCGGTTGAGTGCCCAGACTGGCTTACCCTGGAAGGAGGTCAAAAACCATAGTTCCAACCCGAAATAAGGTTCTCGTCCATCCCTGATTTCGCCAATATATGAAAACGCCTCCGCTGTTTTATGAACTTCTCCTGACATGGTTGTTCCACAATAGGGACAGGCCACATGGAGAACGGAAAACTGCTGCTTTGCCTCATCTTCAATATCCACCGATAGTATCTGCCGCAGTTTTTGCACTGGTTATGGACATCATAGCGGTAGATCGTCCGGTCGCGGGTCTCCTGATGGCCGCAACTCAAACAGCGGAAATAGGCGTTATCCTCATCCGCTGTCACCACACCCGCGCCGTGGCACTTGGGGCATTTCACCTGAATGCCGGATGTCAGGGCGTTGTATGCACTGTATGTAAGTAGGGTTTATCGACGATTCGGCTCATGCGCCCACACACTCCTTTCATCCGTCTTTCTCTAAATAAAATCCCCATACGCAGTTGGAGAACTCTCCAGCAGCAAAGCGGTGGATCTGCCATCAATCTCTACCTGCCAGACCTCGAAGGTATGGTCTTGGTGATAGATGGGGTCTTTGATTTTTACCCGCTTGCCGGTGGTTTGCCAGTCGTAGTCAAAGATGTTCACACCGAACAATTTGCATTGACCGTCCGGGCCAAAGGTTTCATATTCCCAAGCCATGTGATGCCTCACAATTCCGTGCGCTGCCAGCCGTTCAGCCGCTCCTGCACCGCATCAATCTTCCAGCCTTCGCCCACACGCTTCATAAGAAAGCGGCGGTCAAAGCCGGTGTTTTTCTCCCTGGTGTAGATGTAGAGCTTGTTTTTGGTGATCTGCTCTGCGTCAAGGAATTCTTCCCCGTTGTAGGTGCCCTGGGCGCTGTATGAGAGGCCCAGAGGTCGATAGCCCGGACGGGGCTTTTCGCTCACATACTTCTCCCAGATCGCCAGCAGGCGGGGCACAGCCTCGGGATCTTCAAACCCAGCCTGCTCCATGTACTGCTCCCATTCTGTCATCTCGGCAAAGAAGGCAGACAACACCCTGCGGCATTCCGACGCTGCCTGCTCATCCAGCTGGACGGGCTTTTTGGCCTTTTCTCGCTGGAACTGAGAGAAGTGTTCCATTTGCTCCTTGGTGAACTGCACATGGACCACCGGCTTGATGTAGTTGTTGCCGGCGACAGCCAGCAAGCCCTCATAAGTGACAGCAGTATGGTCGATCCAGATATGGGATAGCTTGGGGATGGAAGCCGCCTGGAGCAGACCGGCATCATCCAGCAGTGTGGTCAAGGGCCAGCAGGTCCAGCTTACAGCTTTGCAGGGCGGACAGGCCGCTTCCGTCGATTCCGGAGTTCCCGGTCAGCAGCAGGATGCGCAGCTTGGACATGGCGGAAAAACGGGGAAACAGGCGTCGGTAAGGGCGCTGTTCTCCACGCCGAAGTTGACCATACTTTTATGCCCGGCAAAGGGGGCAAGCAGTTCATCCGTCACCGGATACCCTTTCACATGGAATCCCACCAGGTGTAACCGGCCAGCCGTTCCATGATCTCTGTGGTCAGCTCCGGAATATCAAATTTCTTTTCTCCATCTAAAGTTAGGACACCGTTTTCCCAATCCGCTGTTCGTGCCCGCTTTGGCCATTCCATAGTTTACCTCCTTACTCTTGCGCTCTATCTATTACCATTCTCCACCCGGATGTCTGCACCCGGATAACAGGACGGAAAAAGTCATAGTCATTGTGAATCTCATTATCTTCCCGAACCTCCGGTTTACAATGAGGGGAACAGGGTAAATATCCAAGCAAAGGACCCATGCCTCCGCAGATATTGCAGCCTCCGTCGCCGCCGCAGGTGGTCAATGTTTTCCCGTCTACCAACTCTCGCTTATAGGGGTCGTAGGCAATAGACAGGCCAAAGAAGTTAGCCTGCTCTATGTCGTATGACTTACCCTGTTCTTCCTCTCTTTCAAGTGGTGTAGTTTCATCTTGTAGTCCAGTCCATCCCCCAGGGAAACAGGTTCGGCATCCGCCGCCGCACAGGTAGGCCCACTCATCCGGCGTGGGAAGGCTGGCTGCCAGCTCCCACAACAGGGACCGCTGAAACTCTGGGTAGGTCATTGGATGGCACAGCCACGCTCGCCAGCTATCAGCATTGCGTTCAAAGCGGACCGTTTCGTGTATTTCAAAGCTCTGGCTGTCCTGACCCGCCCACCTCTGCAAGTTCTCCAGCCACTCAGGGTGGGCGGTGATGCGAGGGTCGTTCATGGGTACACTTTCCCAGCCAATCTCCTCCAGTTTTCTGCCCACAAACATGGGGCCAATGGTCATCTGGCGTACTGGGGTCATACCTTGCCGAAGAAATTCCTCCGCAGTGCCCTCATATTCGATTTCCGCAAAATATCCGCCAGTTCCTCTTGGTTGGCCTTGTCCATTCCTTGGATAAAGCCCTCCCAGCCAAGAATCACGGTATCGCCTGGGACAAAGACAAACTCCCGGCCACCTTTTTCAAACAGGCCGGTAGTGCAGCTCTGTCTCCAGCGGGAAAAGGCGTATAGTTCTTTGAATGTCAAATTATAACGAGTCGCCAGCGTCTGCATCAGCCAGAGCTTATCGGACAGTTTCAATGTATCAAATTGTGGTCGAAATAAATTCTCGTTCATATCAAGTCCTCTTTCAATTTGCTCCGGCAGACTGTGATTCCTTTTCCACAAGGCGAACCGCCTCCGTCAACAGCTTGGGAAGCTGATTCCTTTCTGCTGTTTCATACTGCTGGACTGGATGCGTCCAATCAAAATTTTGAATGATAGAAATGATATATCTGTCCTGATACCAGCCCATATCCAGCAAGAAACTGTTTGGATATTCCACTTGCAGCATATCTTCTTTTCGTGTGTCATCCAGAAAGGTGACCGTTCCGGTACCAAAATCCACCTTTGACCAAACTTGCACGGCAAATTCCTCCTCACGATTCTCCGAAATGCTCCAGATACAACTCCCGCACGGAATAGGGACCAACAAGGGTCGTTTCCTTTCGGCCATCCCAGGAATACACATGAATTTCGCCTTCATCCCCAATGTACCGCTGCTCCTCAAAGGGTGCGGGAAAGGGGAAGCTTTCTACGATGCTCCAGTCAATCTTGGGCTTCAGCCCATCAAACTCCTCGCGCTTGAGCCTTTTGAAGTTAAACACCAGTGCAGCACCAATCCCATCGAACAGCAATTCTGCGTATTCTCTGGGGTGATGCTCTCGCTCACATTGGCGGCATCAATATTGACATCCAGAACCTTGTTGCCGCAGTTTGTCCAGATTTTATCGGGAGAGAACCAGGTAGTCCGATCCTTGCCGCCTGCAAAGTCCTCACGGAAATAGCTTCTGTTTGCGCTGTCCATCTCGACACCTTCCCGAAGCGGCCCGTTGTACGGGGAAAGTGGATAATATCGGTGTTTTGCTGGGTCAAACTGGTCAAACGAAATGTCCAACAGATACCCATGCTTCTCACTGCGCATAAGCTTGTGTGGCTTCACAATGTTTTCTTCGATGAACTCCAAATGTACTCGTCCACATGAATAGATACACGAGGGCGACTGAATAATGTGATTTTGTAGTGATCCTCTCTGTCCATTCTCTCCGTATTGAACCAAATACGATGAATTTTAACCATAGTTATCCCCTCGCATGATTTCTGCAAACGACACTTCTGTTTCAGCCTAAAAAAGCAGTTCACCGAAAAACAGCCTGAGAGTCACGGCAGATAATGTTTCAAGCTGTGGCTTGCTGAGAGGAGTGTAGTGAAGGACAATTTCTCCATACAACTCCGTGTTGATGTGGTGTTCTTCCAGATACCGCAGAACCTTTCGGTTGTTCCGCATGATATTTAGACGAAACCTGGTATTATCAAGGGCATATTCAAAACAGTCCGGGTCAATCAACTGACCATTGGCTGGATCATTCATTTCCAAGCGGAGTGCTTCCGCGCCGGTCTTGCGGGAGAGTGTAAAGTAACCATCCTCCAGTTCAAAGGACAGGCAGGACAGCCCTTCATCATTGTCCAGCTCCCAAGTCATTCTTTTTGCAAATAATTCCATTGGCTTACCTCATATCAACGCTATCATACTCAGCCCTCATAACTACTCCAAGGTCATTTCACAAAGAACCAGCTTGTCTTTCTCATCGCTGAGAAATGCCCGATTTCCCCATACATCCAGCACATGGAAGGAAGCGTATCCACGGGGCATGGCAAGGTCGATCAGCACCAAATCTGAAAGGCGCAGCACCTTTTGTTTACCCTTCCAGTCATCATTCTTAAAAATGGGAGATAGGATCAGGCAAGTCCTGTCACCGGAGAATTTTCCGCGCATCCCATGTTTTCCGGGCAGGCGGCTTAAATTATCTTTACCCCCACAGTTTTCTTTTTGAATAGTCCGTTTTCCTCCAGTTCCAGATACCAATAGTAGCCCATGAGAGAAAGACCCGCCGGATTGATAGTGCTGCTTTCCAAAAGGCATAAAACTGTCCATTCTGTTCCAGTATGGAGCCAATCATAGGATAGTTGTAGTGAAAGTCTGCCTGGGCAAAATTGCCGCCAGCTCGCCTCTACCGCCGCCAAATGGGTCTGTCGGGTTCCTGCTTTGCTGTATACACAAGAGCCGCTTTCTGCCAGTGTGCAGTTATGGCTTCAAAGTCTACCGTCAGGCTGGTAAAACTGTTGGTCGCATCAGCGGAGTTGTCCACTCGGCACACAATAGGGAAAACGCTATGGCTTCCGGTGACTGCCACCGGCTTGGGAATACCCTGGGCACACCAGTTATCCATGGGGATCGGAATCCACTCTCCATCCATCTGCGGCATCCACCAAAGGGATTTACTGGCTGGGCAAACCAACAGTATTCCTCTGTCGCATGAGAGCAAGACAGGAACTTCCCAAACATCTTGCTGCTCTTTCGGCTCTGGGCTGGGAATCCACCTGGAAACTTCGCCTTTGACCCACAAAACGCCGCTGCACTTTTGCAAGAGATGATAGGTCCAAAACACAATTTCATCCTCGCTGCGGGCTACCATACCCTTGCATCCAGTCGGGCTGTATTTGAAGGAAGTTCCCGTCAGTTCAAATTCCTCGAACTCCCAGTTCTTTATCACTTTTAGTTTCTCTTTCATACTTTCACCTCACAGCAAGTCTACCTTGATACTGCACCGTTCCAGAACCGGCAGCACCTGTTCTGGCTTGGAGGACATGAGAGTAATATGTTCGAGATTGGGGAACTGGCGCAGTTCCGCCTCAGTAACGGTATTAAGATCAAAGGCTCCATCCTCGCCATCCCAGAACGGACAGAGCTGGGTATAAATCTCGCTGCCGCCATCCATCTCGAATTTCTGTGACCTCCGGTGCCAGCCGCTCCGGGACAGGGTATTTCTCCAGCCACTTCCGAATCTCTGGGATGGGTTCATACCCTTCCGTGTCAATGTCGATTTTGCGTCGGCTATACTCTCTGGCAAACTCATGGGCATCCAGTTTAGGAGCCAGTAAGCCTTTCTCGTACATCAGGACTTCCATGACCGCCAGCTTGAAGTTGAAGCTGGTAAAGGTGAGCACTGGTTCAGTCGGCTTGGATAACTTGTATTTCTGTGCTTTCGCCGCCTTTTGCTCTGGCTCTTTCCAGCTGATCTGCACCATGGCGGAGAGGGCCTCCAGCTTTGCTTTCTGCGCTGACTGCTCCTCTGAAACAGGACCCGGCAAGCGGGTATAGACGGTAAAGCCGCCTAATTTGAGGGTATGGGCAAATCCGGCGAAATCCTTCCAGCTGGCCTCTCGGTAGTCCTTGGACCCGATCCAAACCGCTCCGTCAAATGTCTGCCGGACCGCATACTCTCCCTGTGCCGCTACCCGGACACCAATGGTTTTGATGGTCTGCTCATCTTCGTCCAACCAGCCCTGTAGTCCAAGCTCGTCCCACAAAGCAAGTGCCTGGGTATAGGGACTCTCTCGGCCAGTCATGGGGCTTTTCCGTGTTCCATTTTGCAGGACAATGTGGGCAGGCCCCAACTTTTCCGCCAGCTGCGACAGGGTAAACGGCGGCGTAATACCGACCCAGGATGGTCAGGCTGTCTTTTTTGAGAATGATTTTTCGCTCTGTGGCCTTGGGCGGTAGGAAGATGGGCAGATTTTGGTATACTTCTTTGTACTCCCGCCATTCCAGCTTTTTGGGCTTGTTTGCCGTCCGAAGGAAGCCCCAGAAGTCGATGGGATAACGGAACACCGGCCAACCTGTCCCGCCGGGTAACGATGACCACCGTGCCATCGGTGAGTATTCCAATGTGCTGCATTTTCTCCCCGCCGAACATTCCCGGACGGATACGCAGCACTTCACAGGTGTTCCTATTGATGAGCTGAGCAAAGTCATCGGAGAGGATTTCGCCGTTTCCCTGCACCAGCAGCCAGTCCCCGGTAAACCAGCGAAGTTTCAGCCCCTCGCCCATTCCGGCAGGGGGGCGATGCGGCACCGCCCGGTGTCCATGTCCAGTTCCAGCAGGCATTCTTCCATCCGCCCCTTGCCACTGACTGCGTGGATCATGGTAATGCGGCCTGTGCCGGGAACGGGAACGGCCTCGGAGAGATGGTCGTATCCATCCAGAGAGAAGGTGTGTTTTGTTACCTTGCCGTTTTCCCAGCGGTAAATCTGCCCTTGTACCACTCGTTGGAAAAGTAGACCCGGCCCAACCCGTCTGTCACGATGCCACAATGGTATTTGGTGCTCCATCCATCTTCCGGCAGAGTCCAGTTTTTCACATCCTGACAGGTGCCCCGGTCGGTGAGTTCAATCCGTGTGGCGTTGGTGGGATCGCCCACCCAGAGGGAATGGTCAGCCCAGCACAGGTCCGGGGCGGACCGTCATATCCAATGGGGGACGGCTCGAACCAGTTGAGGGTAGCCGGATTCTTGCTCAGTAATGCCCGGCCAATCGTCCCGCTGCCAGCGGCCCTCGATGCAGCATATAGTTCATGTTCCGGGGAATAGGTAAGGCATCCAAGGTGCGGCAAGCTGTGGGAGCGGATTACTTGCGGCGGACGGTGGCGCAGATCGGCCACACAGCCGTTTTTCCACTCCTCTGCGTTTTGGTTTTTCCATTCTCCCGCCGCAAAATCACCCGCCAGAGAATTGAAGAAATAATCGTACTCATCCTGAAGTATGTATTCCTCGCAGGGCATTAGCTTTCCAGGGTCCTGCTCCTTGGCATGGTCGCCCCATTTTCGTCCTTGCTGTTTCATCAGGTGACAATATTGCCCCTGCTTTTTGCAGTAGCGTTCCCATTCGCTGCGTTCTTCCTCTGGGATCAAGGCAAACAGATACTCGTCCTCATCATCCAGGTTATACAGCGCCCAGCCGAAGGCAGACAGCTCCTGCCCCAATGCCGCCGCCCCTTTTCATGGGATAGCTCATATACTGAACGCCAACGGCATCAAAGCGTTCATCCAGCAGCGCCGGGACCTGCGCGCCCCATTTTTCTCGCAGTTCCGCCAGAGTGTCCTGTACGGCTCCGTCAAATTTCAGAATGTCCAGCGCATCGGATATGATTTGTGCCCAGTCTGGCATGAAAGTACCCCCTTTTTAGTGACTCAAGTTTGCTGCTCAGCCGCTTGACTGGCGCAGACATTACATCTGGAAAATGCTTACACAGAATCTTTGTGAATAAGGTCATTGCAAGAAACGGTTTGAGATTACCTGCTGCAATCTCAAATATTGAGAATAGCCCCAATCCAACTCATCTTCTCCGCACCAAAAGTTGAGAAGTTCTGCCCCCAGATCCATCCGCTGACTGGATAGGGATTTCCATGGAATCTGTGACCGCAGATACTCCTGAACCTCTCTGAGCTGTTCTGTGGCAATGTGCTGATGGGCATAATCCTGCACATTCTTGAAATAGGTATCCAATTCTATGTAGCTGGGAAAGAGGCTGCTGCAATCAATCTTGGAAAATATCTCCGCCATACAGAGAATGCGCCGCCGGTGAAAATCCTCCATTTCCCGCTCCAAAGCCTCGGCCTGAATCATTTCGTGTTTCTCTCTACAGGCATAGGCTTTATTTTCTGGTACCTAGAACGCTTCATCTACTTTCTTGGCTATGGTAAACATCTGGATTTCATCGGTATTCTTGCGCTTCCGCAGATCATCCCAACTGCCTCGTTCCAATTTATCCTCTTTTGAATAACAAACAGAGCATATCGCCTGTGCCGGATCAATTTCTCTCGTCAAACAGTAAGGACAAAGAATTTTCGCATTCTCACACAATCTGGTCGCCTCCTTTCCGTTGTGTTACAGCGACAGCCATGTGGTCAAAGCACTGATTTCCTCCCGCAGCAGTGGGGACTTCCCAGCGGCGGCAAAGGCTTTTTGGACACCCCCATAGCGCCGCTCGGAGCGGTCTACCAGCTGGAGTGCGGCTGCCTCCAAATCGGGAATCACCATCACAGCATCTGCCAGCGCCTGAGCGGAGAGTTTATCCGCAATCAGAGAGGCGGCAAAGTAGCGCAAATGGCTGAGAGAGAGGGCGGACAAATCGCTGAGTTTATGTAGCTCATAGAGTTTCAGAGCATAAAGGGATGGAAGCCCATCCAGAGCCGGTAGTTTCTGCACAGCCGGTAGTGACTGGAGATAGAGTTTCTGAAGCCGGGTCGCCGGAGTCAGGAAAGGGGTGAGATCTTCCGTTTTCCGCATTTCCTCCAAATGGAGATAGGTAATGCTGGTGAGAAGTGGGGTGATGTCGCCATTCTTTTCCCCACGCAGGTGGAGAACACGCAGGCCGGGGAGAGAAACATTGTCCCAGGAAA
>ENA-OQDF01000476-OQDF01000476.1-human-gut-metagenome-genome-assembly--contig:-NODE-476-length-16414-cov-5.591453_pt1 | contig 16414 bp, 16 predicted proteins | sample MGYA00242769_ERZ504597 | MGnify/ENA primary metagenome ERZ504597 (study PRJEB26092, sample SAMD00036305) | human gut metagenome | host: Homo sapiens | study: EMG produced TPA metagenomics assembly of...
GTAACCGGATAAAAAAAGAACCGCGGGACACGCGGGGATAGCCTGTTTTAGCTTTGCCCTGAAGGGCAATTGAGCAGGAAGCTCCCACTTCAAAATCTGTAAGATTTAAGTGGCGAGAGCATGTCACCAAGTTTCAGATTTGTCTGTGACTGGCCATGAAATAAAATTTTGAAAAAAGTTATTTTCTTAACACAGATTTTATTTCTCAGATGCTATAATGTGTGCATATCAATAAAACGATGCCTGTTATGCGGGGACAAAATCCAAATCTGCGGACAGACATAAGGAATTAACCAATTAAACTGTGAAGCAGTTATTTGGTTAGGAGCAGGTAGAGAAGTGTATGTTTTTATCGGCTTGGCTTAAAAGTAATATAAAAATCATAACAGTAAAAAATGAAGGGAGCTTACTTATAATGAAAAACAGAAGAATGAGATTAATGGCGATTTTTGCAGCAGGTGTATTAAGTGTGACATCTATGGGAGGTATTGTAACTGCACATGCAGAGGAAACTCTTTCAGTGCCTGCAGAGGAAGCCGGTGCAGGTGCGGTTCAGATGGATGGAAAGGATGCTCAGGCAGCAGAAGATGGCAGTGTGGCAGCTTCCGAGGGCTTGATCGCAGGATCTTTCAAACCGTCAGAGATTGCTCAGCCGGCACAGGATACTTATGAATATCCATTCCTTGGAATGAAATTAGGGATTTCCAAAGATCTGAAAGAGCAGATGGAGAAGAAGAACATTTCCATGTTTACAGATGAGAGATGGAATGACAATGCAGATGCAGTCACATATGCTACAGCAAGCTGGTGCACCCTGACAGATGAGCAGAAGGATGCAGAGGTGGATAAGATGGGCACCGGATATGACGATTGGCTGAAAAGTCTCAGCAGAGTAGGTGTGATCGGAATGTATGATGAGGAATCCCAGAAAGATCTGGATAGGATTACCGGCTGCACAGAGCATAAAGAACTGGGCACCAGCAGTGATGGCAAATATAAATATTATCTCAGCACAAACAAGGATGCGGATGCAGATCTGTTAAAGGACGTGGAGGGGATTGAGGTAACACTTACAGAAATGACTCCTTTCCAGATGCTCTCTGCATTTGACCAGCCACAGGATACTTCTGACAGTACAGAGGCGACTGAAGGAACAAATGTAGGTAAATTTGAAACAACAGGAGTTGATGGAAAAACTTACACACAGGATATCTTTAGCAAATATGATCTGACTATGGTAAATATTTTCACCACCTGGTGTTCTCCATGTGTCAATGAGATTCCTGATCTGGAGAAACTTTATCAGGAGATGAAGGATAAAGGTGTGGGAGTAGTAGGCGTGACACTGGATACAGTAGGCAGTGGTGGAAAGCAGGATCAGGAAGCAGTGAAAAAGGCTCAGGTACTTCAGAAGAAAACCAAGGCATCCTATCCATTCCTGATCCCGGATTCCGGAATGATGAACGGACGTCTTAATGGAATCTCCGCTTTCCCGGAAACTTTCTTTGTTGATAAGAACGGAAATATTGTAGGCGAAACTTACTCCGGAAGCCACAGTCTGGACGAGTGGAAAGAGATCGTGGAAAAAGAGCTGGAGAATGTAACAGAGGGAAAATAAAAAATGGATGAATTGAAAACCAGCAAAATATGGAACAGTAAATGGCCGGCGTTGATTCTTATGCTTGTAGGAGTCTGCTTTATGGGATATGGGATTTCCCGCGGAGAGCTGGCAGTGGTGTTTACAAAAGCCATTAATATCTGTATGGAATGTGTAGGAATAGGATAAATGAGTAACAAAAAGAACAGCGATAACAAAAGTAATAAGAAACAAAACACAAAAAATATGAAGATCAATGAGTGGCCCCGCCACGGAATCCAGGCACTATGGGCGTTCATTACAAACAGTCATGTTACCGGCTTTGTCACAGGCAAAATTTACACAGGCAAATTGAAAAATGCCTGTGTTCCGGGCCTGAACTGCTATTCCTGCCCCGGTGCTGTTGGTGCCTGTCCTATCGGTTCTCTTCAGGCTGTGATAGGGAGCTGGAATTTCAAAATGGCTTATTATGTGGTGGGATTTCTTATCTTCATCGGAGCTATGGTGGGAAGGCTGATCTGCGGTTTTCTCTGTCCCTTCGGATTGATTCAGGATCTGCTGAATAAGATTCCGTTTCCTAAGAAAATCCGCACATTCAAAGGCGACAAGCTGCTTCGTAAGCTGAAATATGTGATTTTTGCAGTATTTGTGATCCTGCTTCCATTGTTTCTGGTGGATATTATGGGACAGGGTGCACCGTACTTCTGTAAGCTTATCTGCCCGGCAGGAACACTGGAGGGCGGACTGCCGCTGGTACTTCTGAATAAATCCATGCGCAGTGCACTGGGCTGGCTGTACATATGGAAGAATGTGATCCTTGTCATAACCATCATTCTCTCCATTTTGATCTACCGTCCGTTCTGCAAATATATCTGTCCTCTGGGAGCACTTTATTCCATCTTTAATCCTGTGTCTCTGTATAAGTATAGAGTGGATAAAAATAAGTGTATAAAATGCGGAAAATGTGCAAAAGCATGCCAGATGATCGTAGACCCTGTGGAAAACTCCAACAGTCCGGAATGTATCCGCTGCGGCAGGTGCAAGAAAGTTTGCCCGACAGATGCAATCCAGTGTGGGATCAGAAAAACACCTGACAGACTATAAAAAGTAGTCTGCCAGGTGTTTTTGTATGTTTTTGTTGGAAAATGTACAAAAATATCGAAAAATATATAAAAAACTGGTAAAATCATATTGTGAAAATACAGAACAGAAAATGAGGTGACTGTATGGCAAAGAAGAGAAAAAACCGAAGATGGAATTCCGCTATTACCAGATGCCTGCCGGAAGTCCGATCCTGGCTCTTCTGGGACAGAAGTGGGTTCAGAATTATGGAAATGATGTGGATTATCTTCATTTTCATAATTATCTGGAGATTGGTTTCTGTTACGAAGGGGATGGAGTTATGGCGTTTGGTGAGGCTAAAATGCGGTTTTCGGGAAGAGAATTTACGGTGATTCCACCCAATTATGCTCATACGACTAACAGTGATCTGGGTACGGTCAGTAAATGGGAGTATCTTTTCATAGATGTGGAAGGTTTCATGAAAAAATTTCTGAACAATCCGGTAAAGGCTGAAAAAATGATTCAGAGAATATATTCTAAGGCTTTATTTCTGAAAGAGAATGAGTCCCCCTCTATAGCTGCAAAATTCTTAAGATCATGAATATCATGCGTGAGGGAGAAGAATTTTATATTGAAGAATCCAGTGGAGTTCTTGCGGCATTACTAGTAGAAATTGCCAGACTGAACCGGGTTTCACCGGAAGACAGGGTGGAAGAGGAAACAGGGAAACTTACAAATATGATCACCCGTGTACTGGATTTTGTTTCTTATCACTATATGGAGGACATTCGGATTGAGGACCTGGCGAAAATCTGTCACATCAGTGAAACTCATTTCAGAAGAGTATTTACATCGCATATGAAAGTAAGTCCTTTGGAGTATATTAATTCTGTGCGGATTCATACTGCCTGTGAATTCTGCAGAAAACAGATATACCGGTGGCAGATATTGCGCACAAATGTGGTTTCACGACCAATTCAACGTTTAACCGGAACTTCAGACAGATAATGGGAGTGACTCCGGTTGAATGGAGAAAACGGCCGGAGAATTATGAACAGCAGCTTTTGGATTTCGATATTCATTCAGAGGAAGGATGGTAAAAAAGTTATGAACTATAAGATTGTGGAGCAGGTATCAAGAAAGAAAAAGAGTATGTCCGGAGTCCTGCGTGTGGTAATGATTATTTTTGCAGTGCTTTTTGTGGTTATGGGAATCACGATTTCCCAGGCATTTATGCTTCCGGGATTTCTGCTTGCGGGGCTGTATTTTGTCTTTGATATATTCAGTCAGAAGGATTATGAATACATGATGGAAAACGGTCAGTTTGAAATAGATGTGATCTATGGCAAGAAGTATCGCAAAACAGCTCATATACTGGAACTGAGTAATCTGGAGACAGTGGCACCGCACTGGCATGAAAGTGTTGCAAGGTACAAAAAGAATGGTGGAACGGAGAAGCTGAAAAAATACGATTATACCTCTTATGATGAAGATACTCCTTATTATACAATGATCATCCGGGAAGACGGGCACAAAATAAAACTGCTTCTTGATCTTAATGAGGAACTGCTTCATGCGATGAAAACACAATATCCTGAAAAAGTCTATTTTGCATAAAATGAATTAAAAACTGTAAAATATGTACAAAAATTGAACGGAAAATTTATGAAATAATAACAAAGGTCATTTTTAAAGACAAAAATATATATTTTTTTGTCCATGAAAGTGGCCTTTGTTATTAAAATTACATAGTAAAAACATAGTAAATGAGAAAGTGAACAAAAAATATATTTTTAAATATTTTTAATAGTGCAAAATACATAAAATGGTCGAAATTGCACATTATGTGTGCGGTTATGCAAACTATACCTGAAAATCGGATGCTATAATCAACTTACAAGCGATTCGGAAGAAAGAATAAGCTTAATAAAGGAGGATATAAATATGAGAAAAAAAATTACTCGCAGTATTAATGACCGGTGCTATGGTAGCATCCTTTGCAGGATCAGCTACAGCTGTTTTTGCGAAATCTGATGATGACAACAAGTTAACTGTATGGGCGTGGGATCAGAACTTCAACATCAAATCCATGCAGATCGCAGCAGATCAGTATGCAAAAGATCATGAGGGATTTTCTGTAGATATCGTAGAGACATCTTCTGATGACTGCCAGACTAAACTGACAACAGCAGCAAATGCAGGCGATTACAGCACACTTCCTGATATCGTTCTTATGCAGGACAACAGCTATCAGAAATATCTGAAGAGCTATCCGGATGCATTCACAGATCTGAAAGATATCAACATTAACTGGGATGATTTTGGTAAACTGAAACAGTCCTATTCCATGGTAGATGATACACACTATGGTGTTCCGTTTGATAATGGTGCTGTTATTGCATGCTATCGTACAGATATCCTTGACGAGGCAGGATATACTATTGATGATCTGACAGATATCACATGGTCCAAGTTCATGGAAATCGGTAAAGATGTTCATGAAAAAACCGGAAAATATCTTCTTACAAGTGAAGCTACAGGTGGCGATACTCTGATGATGATGATGCAGTCCTGCGGAGCTAACTTCGTAAACGAAGATGGCGAAGCTTACATCGTAGGCAATGAAGTTGCAGAGAAATGCATCAATCTTTATGTAGATCTGGTTAAGAATGACGTTGTTAAACTTGTAAATAACTGGGATGAATATATCGCTACTATTACAGGCGGTGAGGCAGCAGGTATTGTAAATGGTAACTGGATCACAGCTACTCTGATGTCTACAGAAGATCAGAAGGGTCTGTGGCAGATCACAACAATGCCTAAAGTAGACGATGTTGATACAGCTACAAACTATGCAAACAATGGTGGATCTTCCTGGTATGTTACATCCAACTGCCAGAATGTAGAACTTGCAGAAGATTTCCTTGCAAGTACATTTGGTTCCAGCACAGAGTTCTATGATGCAATCCTTCCGGAAGCAGGTGCAATCTCCTGTTATCTGCCGGCAGGTGAATCTAAGGTTTACAACGAGCCAAATGAATTCTTTGGTGGACAGCCAATCTTCTCCACAATTGTAGAATACTCTTCTCATATTCCGGAGTTCACAAAAACACCGTATCATTATGAATCAAGAGAATGCGTCAACACAGCAGTTGTAAATATCGTAAATGGCACACCTGTAGAAGATGCCCTTCAGGAAGCTCAGGATACTCTGGCATTCAAGATGACTGAATAAATTCTGATCGCAGGATCAGATGATGTCAGGATTGCGGGAACAGTGAAACTGTGAAGCAATCTGTAGACAGTGATTAAGTGAATGAAAACAGGTAAGTGCGGGGGACTACCAGCAGTCCCCCATCTTACTGCAAAGAGTTGGTAATTGTCCGGCAAAATGCTGAACAGTTACAGAGTTTTTTGAAAGGAGGAGTTCACGTGAATTCTAAGAAAAAAGGTATGTCTCTGCTTGGCAAGCAGAGGGCAGCAGGATGGACGTTCCTGGCTCCTGCAACTATCATGATCGCGATCATGAGCTTTTATCCAATGATACGTGCATTTATCATTTCCCTGCAGACCGGAGCCGGAGCAAATATGAGATTTGCAGATCCGATCTTTAGCAACTATAAACGTATTCTGGCAGACAAGGTATTTCAGCAGTCTATTGCAAATACATTCCTGTATCTGATCATTCAGGTGCCGATCATGCTGATACTGGCAATTCTTCTGGCACAACTTCTGAATAACAAAGATTTGAAATTTAAGGGATTTTTCCGTACTTGTGTATTTCTTCCATGTGCGACATCCCTGGTATCTTATTCGTTGATCTTCCGTTCTATGTTTGCTACAGATGGTCTAATCAACAGTATTCTGATCAAACTTGGAATCTTATCTACCGGCTATAACTTCCTGGGAAATTCAGCCAGTGCCAAGATTGTAATTATCCTTGCGCTGATCTGGAGATGGACCGGATATAACATGGTATTCTATCTGGCAGGACTTCAGAATATTGAATATTCTGTATATGAAGCAGCCAAGATTGATGGCGCCAATGGCTGGAAGACTTTCTGGAAGATTACTGTTCCGCTTCTGAAACCGACAATTATTATGACATTTATTATGTCAATTAATGGTACACTGCAGTTGTTCGATGAGTCTGTCAACCTGACAAAGGGTGGACCGGCAAACTCAACAATCACAATGTCCCACTATATTTACAACACATGTTTTATTAACGTACCAAACTTTGGATATGCAGCAGCAATGTCATTTATCATATTCATTATGGTAGCTGTACTTGCATTTATTAATTTGAAAGTAGGTGATACACGTGACTAAGAAAAACAAATCAGCCATTCAGAGAAGATTGATTCCAACCTATATTTTTCTGATCATCGTGTCATTTATTTCAGTATTCCCGTTATACTGGATGATTTCAGCTGCAACTAATACATCCACAGATGTATCACGTGGACGAATTATTCCGGGAAGCCATTTTATGGAAAACTTCCGTAATCTTACATCCCAGCAGCCACTGTGGAGAGCACTTGGAAACTCTTTCTTTTATGCAATCCTTACTACAGTGATCTGTCTTCTGATCTGCTCTATCGCAGGTTACGGATTTGAAGTTTACCATGATAAGTGGAAAGACAGAGTATTTTCAATCCTGCTTCTGGCTATGATGGTTCCGCAGGTTGCAACTATGGTTCCGTTATTCAAAATGTTCTCCAAGGCAGGACTTTTGAATACAGCAGTAGGTTTTATCCTTCCGATTATTTCCACGCCGTTTATGATCATGATGTTCCGTCAGAATGCCAGATCATTCCCGGTTGATATTATTGAAGCTGCACGTATTGACGGACTCAGCGAAGTAAGGATTTTCTTCCAGATGTTCATTCCTACAATGAAATCTACATATGCGGCAGCTGCTGTTATTACCTTTATGAATGCATGGAACTCTTATCTGTGGCCAAAGGTAATCATGACAGACAACAAGGCAATGACCATGCCAATGCTGATCGCCAACCTGATCACAGGTTATGTGACAGATTATGGTATGCTGATGTGCGGTGTATTGTTCTGTTCTATTCCTACAATGATCGTATTCTTTGTATTACAGAAACAGTTTGCAGAAGGTATTACCGGAGCAGTCAAATAAAAAACTGAAAAAGAAAAATATAACTTCGACCGTCTGGAAGACATTATCAATAATCTATACAGAGAGGGCGAAAGAGAACACCCGGCAGATTATGAAAAGTAATTTTGCCGGGTGTTTTTGATGCCTGTTTGGAAATTTATAGCAAGCCTCTTAATTAATATGCATTACTGCAACTATACAGAACCATATGGTTCCGAAAAGGTAGCATTATTTTATGGAATCGATATAGTATTAATAAATTTGTGGTAGGCATAACGGAAAAAGTACGGTAAAATGGTTAGAATGCAGAAAGTATTTTTCCAAAATAAAACAAAAGGGGGAGGGCCATGTCTGAAGTAAAGAATAAGAAAAAGAAATCAAGTATTATTCAGGTCAGTATTGGTGTTCTGGCAGTTATTCTGGCTATCCTTATTATCATAATGATGGGAATTGTCTCAGATATTCAGGGAACGGCCCGTATTGTAAATTATACCGGTTTGGTCAGGGGAGAGACACAGAGACTCATAAAACTGGAGCTTTCCATGCAGCAGGAAAATGAGATGATCCATGAGATAAGAACTTTTATTGACGGTTTGCGAAATGGAATGATGAATTAAATCTTGTACGTCTCAATGATGTTGATTTTCAGAATAAAATGCAGGAACTGGATGATAAATTCTCTGACCTGTATAAGAAAATTTATCTTGTGAGGTTCAAAGGAGCCAGAAACACAGATATTATTCCGGAAAGTGAGGAGTTTTTTGTGATCTGCGATGAAGCAACAGGCCTGGCTGAAAAATATTCGCAGAAAAAAGCCACATCCTTATCATTGCTTGAGAAATATATCACAGCAGATATTGTTGTGCTGATGCTGTTGATCGGATATGAATTCATCAAAGCAATACAATATGCTGCAATGAACCGCCTGCTGCAGCGAAAGGTATATCTGGATGATGCGACAGGGCTTCCGAACAAAAATAAATGTGAAGAATTACTGAGTGAGGAAGAACCGGATGCAGATACCGGTGTCTGCAGTTTTGATCTTAATAATCTCCGGCGTATTAATGACAGCAGAGGTCATGAAGCCGGTGATGCCTATATCCGTAGATTTGCCATCTGCCTGCGGGCTTCCATGCCGGCAGAGCAGTTTGTGGGAAGAGCAGGTGGAGATGAAATTCTTGCAGTTACCCACGGACTGGACAGGGAACAGATGACACAGTGCCTTGAAAAGGTGCGCAGGGATATGACAGAGGAATCCAGAGTGTATCCGGATACTCCCCTAAGCTATGCGGTGGGATTTGCACTGGCCGGCGATTTTCCCGGAAGTACAATGAGAGAGCTGTTTAATTGCGCAGACAAAAACATGTATATCAATAAGAATCATGTAAAAAGGGAAGAGGCTGCAGCAGAAAAGCATCAGGGATATCAGTTGTTAAAGCTGCTTAATCAGCATGGCAGTAATTTCTCGGATTGTCTGTACTGTGATGCCAGGATGGATACTTATCGGGCAATCCGTTCCAGTGAAAATTTTTTCCTGGCCTCTGATGGTGCATATTCCGGAGCAGTGGAACAGATCATAGAGGAACAGGTTGAAAAATCCAGTCAGGCAGATATCCGCGAAGGACTGCAGATTTCGGAACTTCAAAAGAAGATGTATACGAAGAAAGATATTCTGGAATATGAGTATAATATCGGAAAACAGGGGGCATATAACCGCTTTACACTGATTCCGGTGGACTGGGATGAGGACAAAAAGCTACATCATTTTCTTCTGGCATTTGAAACCATCCGAAAGACTTCTGAAGGTCAGACAGGTGCAAAAGAGCAGCTTCAGCTCTATTATGAACAACTGAAACAGTCAATCCTGGAAAATGACAGCTATGTGGATGCGCTTCTGGAATTGTCAGATGTGATCTATACAGTAAATCTGACAAAGGATGCTCTGGAAAGAAGGATCGTACTGAATGGAAAAGAACAGAAGAGCCGGGAACTTTTTATGGACTACCCGCTTCCATGTTCTTATCGGGATTATTGCTGGGAATATGAGAAAAAATCACCCAGGAAACAATTGCCGGTTACTGCATGACAGATAACTGTGAAAAACTTCGTAAGAGGTTTGAGAACGGAGAAACAAATATGTCTGTGGAATATTTGTGCCGCGAAGATGATGGAAGTATCCGCTGGGTACAGAAAACAGTTCTTATGACCAAAATGGTGGTGTTTGATACAGAAATTCTTGCTGAGGTGCCTATGATTTATGCGATCATTCTGCTGCAGGATACCACACAGAGACATGAACGGGATGAGCAGGAACAGGCACGCCTTCAGGCCGCCTTCAATGAGATGCGTGCTGAAAGCAGGGCAAAAACGAATTTCCTCAGCCGCATGAGCCATGATATCAGGACACCTTTGAATGGTATTATTGGTCTGTTAAAGATTGATGAGACCCATTTTGAGGATAAGGCACTGATACAGGAAAATCATAAAAAGATGAAGATAGCAGCGGATTATTTGCTTTCCCTTATCAATGATGTTTTGCAGATGAGTAAAATAGAGGAAGGTCATATTGTTCTGACTCATGAATATATCTGTCTCAAAGATCTGGTCTATGAGATTGAAAGCATTATCACTCACAAGGCAGCAGATGAGGATATTCAGTGGATTTATGAGAAAAATAAGGAGAATATCTCTTATCCTTATGTCTATGGAAGTTCACTGCATCTTCGCCAGATTTTTCTGAACATCTATGGAAACTGTATTAAGTATAACCGGCCGGGAGGAAAGATCACTACGGTAATGGAGGCTGCAGATGTACATGATGGAATCTGTACATACAGATGGACGATTTCTGATACAGGTATAGGGATGAGTCCGGAGTTCCTGAGTCATATTTTTGATCCGTTCTCACAGGAAAAAACAGATGCCCGTAGTGTTTATCAGGGAACCGGTCTGGGAATGGCGATCACTAAAGGCTTGATTGAGCAGATGAATGGAAGTATTGAAGTAACAAGTCAGGTGGGAGTTGGATCTGTGTTTGTCATTACTATTCCATTTGAGATTGCCCGGGAACAGAAAAAGGATAAGGAAATTGCTGAGAAATATGATATTCGTGGATTGCATCTGCTGGCAGCTGAGGATAATGAGCTTAATGCTGAAATCATAGAAATGCTGCTGACAGATGACGGTGCGAAGGTTACAGTTGCAAAAACGGCAGACAGGCGGTGGAGCACTTCGAAAATAATCCTCCGGGAACCTTTGATGCCATATTGATGGATGTCATGATGCCTGTTATGGATGGTATTGCAGCAACAAAAGCCATACGTGCCATGGACAGAGCAGATGCAAAAACAATTCCGATCATTGCAATGACTGCAAATGCATTTGAGGAAGATGCCAAAAGATGTCTCGCAGCCGGCATGACTGCACACCTGGCAAAACCTTTCCAGATAGAAGATGTGGAGAAAACCATTGTGGAGTGCTGTGGAAAGTGATGCCATCTGTAAGGTCTGTTGTTATGAGTAAATTATCATAAATAGAGTTAAAAGTCTGGATGATGAAAATATGAGCAGAGAAAGGCGTGAGTCACAGAAATGTGGCTTGCGTCTTTTTTGAGTAAAGGTAAAAAAATGTATATGTTTTGTCATAATCTGACGTATGGAAAAAGAAGGCAAAGGTTGGTACTATATTGTTAACAAAAGAAGTACTTCTAAAATAACAAAAGGACAAAGCAGGTAAAAGAAAGGAGTTTTTATGAGGAAAAAGATGATTAGCCTGATGATGACAGTCGCTATGGGGACAGTCATGATTAGTGGAGCAACAGTTGTAAAAGCGGATTCAGACGAAAAAGAAACTGTTAAATTAGCGGTGTGGTCTTCTGGAGCAGCAGATAATTTTCAGAAAGGTGCAGATGAATTTAATAAGCGCCAGGATAAAATTAATTTTGTAGTTGAAATGCAATCAGGAGATTATAGCCAATATCTTGGAGCAAAGGTGGCATCTAATGATCTTCCGGATATGTTTTTCCTGAATCCATATGCACAGGTGCAGCAGTTTGCAGCAACAGACAGAATTGTGGATTTGAGCGAGGAAGGATTTGCAACAAAGATTTATGATTCTGTAAAAGATGCATGTAGCTATGATGGAAAAATTTATGCGTATCCAATGGCTGTGGAAATGTTGGGAGTTTATTATAATCAGGAGTTATTTGAAAAGGCCGGAATTACAGAAGTACCGAAAACATTCTCACAAATGAAAGAAGTATGTGAAAAACTTCAGGCAAGTGGTATTACACCATTTGCAGCCACCTATAAAGATGCATGGACATTGAATCATTTATTTAGCTGTCTGCAGGGAGCCGCAGTTGGAGATTATGAGTCATGGGTTGCAGATATGAATGCAGGAAAAGGAAGTTTCAGGAATGATAATTCTTCACTTGAATTTGAGTTTATGGATATGATGAAAGAAAATTCCGGTGGAAATTATATGGATGCAGATTCCACATCAGGCTTTAATGCATTTGCATCAGGTGAAGCTGCTATGATTGTGACCGGAGAATTTTCTCTTCTGAATGCACAAAGTATTAATCCGGATTTACAGGTTGGTCTGTTTGGAGTACCACTTACAGAAAATGAGGAAGATGCAAAACTTGATGTAGATGTAGGAATTTGTATTGCAGTAAATCAGAATACTCCACATTTGGATGCAGTGCGTGAGGTTTTGAATTATCTGAGCGATAACACAGATGAAAACGGATGGATGCATTATAGTGCTGATTCAATGGGCGCAGCACCACCTGCAATGGATTTTGCAATGTCAACAGAATATCAGTATTTCGAAGATTATAAGAATTATATGTCAAATAACCAGACAAAACCATGGGTATACTCACAGCTTGAGTCCGGCGCTGGTGATATGATTGGGCCGGTAATTCAGGGATATTTTGCCGGAACAACGGATATGGATACTACTTTAGATCAGTTAGATTCGAAATTTTCAGAGCTTCTTGAGTAAAGTAAAATCGGGAAAGGTATAAGTGGTAACAGAAGCTTCTGCAGAAATATTGCAGAAGCTTTTGTTATCAGAAAGGAAGATAATTTTATGTTGGATTGTTGTAAAAAAATAAATGGTTTTATTTTGGTCTTACGATTCCGTCGATGTTATTATACGTTCTTGCACTTGCAGGTCCATTACTTTTAGGAACACTTCCGGCATCTTTTTATAATTGGAATTTGATAAAAGGAAATAAAGATTTTGTCGGTCTGGGAAATTACACTAAGCTTCTTGGAGACGAGACATTCATTCATTCTGTGGTATTTACTTTAATTCTGGCGGTAATATCAATTTTAATGTCAAATCTGATTGGCTTTGTAATAGCATATTTTTAGATTCAAATGTACGGTGTAAAGGCGTAATACGTTCTTTATTTTTTATTCCTAATATTATCAGTGGTGTAATGGTTTCTTTTGTATGGTCTTTTATTTTTACAGGAGCCATTCCAAATCTGGCCAAAATTTTGCACGTAGATGCATTGGCTAATATCAGCTGGTTTGGAAATGCAGGTACTGCGGCTTTTACAGTTATTTTAGTAACAACATGGCAGTCTACCGGTTTTCTTATGATGTTATACATTACAGGATTGCAGACAATACAAAAAGATGTGTTGGAAGCAGCTGTTCTGGATGGATGTACAGGAATTAAGAAAATTATTTATATCCAATTGCCATTGTTAATGCCGACAATTACAATTAATCTCTTTGTATCAATTGCAGGAGCTTTCAAAGCATTTGACATTCCGTTATCACTGACTGGTGGAGGTCCGGCAAATAGTACACAGACAATTGCACTGAATATATATAATGATGCATTTGGTTCGTTTAAAATGGGATATGGCTCTGCAAAATCTATAATACTGTTTTTATTGGTAGGTATTATTGCATTGATTCAGCTTAAGATTACTAGAAAAAGGGAGGTACAGATGTAAAGTGGAAAAAGAAGGAATGAATAAAACAGTAGTTTTAAAAAGTATTTTGTGGCTGTGCCTTGGAATTATCTTTATACTTCCGGTTTTTCTTATTATCATGAATGCGTTTAAACCGAATAATGATATATTAACCTCGTTTATCTCATTTCCCAAAAGTTTATATCTGGAAAATTTTTCTGAAGCAATGCGGATTATGAACTTTTGGACAGTATTTCGCAATACGCTGTTTGTGACGGTATGTACTGTCATAGTTGCCAGTGCCGTGTCTTTTATGAGTGCATATGGAATTTCACATCTTCCTCAAAAGACAGGTGACAAATTATACACATTGTTTGTAGTAGGACAGATTATTCCGTTTCATGCAGTTATGATTGCAATTTCTATGTTATCTACAAAACTGGGACTGACTAATACGCATTTAGGACTGATTATATTTTATAGTGGGTTTTATACATCGTTTGGTGTTATGACATATGTCGGTTTTCTGAAGAGTGTGCCAAGAGAGTTGGAAGAGGCTGCTGCAATTGACGGTGCGGGACCTTTCAGAACAATGGTGCAGATTATTTTGCCACTGGTAAAATCCACAACAGTGACAATTGGCATTTTGTTTTTCCTTTGGACATGGAATGATCTGTTACTTCCGAGTATTATGATCAGCGATGTGAACCTTCGTACAATTACAGTTAATTTATATATGTTTAAATCTTCTACTAATGCTCAATGGAATCTTTTGATTGCAGGATTAGTTGTAAGTATGATACCAATTATAATTATTTATATTGTAGGACAGAAACATATTACAAGCGGTTTAACAGCGGGTGCAGTAAAATAATAGGTAATTGCGAAACAAGTTCGCAATCCTAACTAAAAAGCGGTAAGAATCCTGCAACGCAGGATTCTTAAGATGAAAAATAGGTACTTCTAAATTTGAACATGACTAAAAGACTTCCCAGATAAACTGCGAAGAAAAGATTGTATGCATATTAATAATCAGGCAATCAAAGGCTTCAAACTCCGGATGTATTGGTATTGATGAATCTTATCAGCGACAAGCACAGTAACAAGCTGGGTAATTCCTGCAAGCAGTAAATCAGCATGAAGTGTTTTCTCATTCTGTGTTTTACGATCTGCAATGCAGAAACTATCTTTGAAATGGTTGATTGACTTTTCAACATTTACACGGATCTTGTAAGTATCCTCCATTCCTGTGAGCCGCGTTCTACACCAGGATAGGCACGAAGGTTCTTTTCAGGATAAATGTAGATCATTCGTCCGCAGGAAGAAGATGTACATGGATTGTCACAATGACATACGCGATGTTTTGACTTGTCGGCAGGATTGTATTCCCATTTCATTTTTGGACATACAAACTTCATGGTAGGAAGTTTGCTCCGCAAATGGGATCTGCTTCCTTCACGCCGCATCGGAAGTGATGGATCGTGAGGACAGCAGGGAATACCGTTTTCATTGACAGTATAGTCGGTTCCTTCCACAGAAAGCTTTGTTTTTAAAGGGATAAAAGCTTTTTGAAAGCCAATTTCTTCAAAGAGGGATTTGTAAATGTTAATGGCATCAAACGCAGCATCTCCAAGAAACGTCTTTGAATTTATTAAAGGATGTTTCTGGAAAAAGTCAATTAAAACTGGAAGAAGTGCTTTCGAATCGGCAAGGGATTTATCCTCATCCGGTGAATCTGATTTCTTCCCTACAACGATATCAGGATGTTTTTTTAGAAAGTCCTTGTTGTAGAAAGTGATGTCACGAACAATACCAAGCCCGTTCGTAATAATGCCAAATTTATAGGCGTAACAGAAATGTCCATTGATGTACATCTGCTGGATTGCCTGATTGGAAGCCGCATGAGTTGGCATAGAGCCATAAGCAGCTTTATAAGGATCATAGGAATCATCAAGGTTATGGGACTTTTTGAAAGCCTTTAGCTGCTTGATAATACGGTTGGCATATTTTGGGTTATTTTCTGTAACCCATGCTTCAATGCCAGAGGTATCAAAGATTGTCATGGAAGCAAGGGCAGGATCAAGACTTTGGCAGATCGGTTCGGTCAGATCAACAAGATGATCGAACATAGATTGTAAGTCCGATAAAAATCCTGTTTGAAACGTGTAAATTTGGAACCATCCGGAACAACATCAAAACCGCAGAAATCACGCAGTTCCTGGGAAAATTTCAAAAATACGATCAGGAGTGTGTCCGTCGGGATTGAGAAAATACGCTGGATAAGAAGTGCCTTAAGCATTGGATAAAGCTGATGTTTGCGAGGTCTTCCGGTACTGGCGTAACAATGAGAAATAAAAGAAACAGGAATAATTTCATCAAGGTCAATGGCTTCATCAAGAAGCGAAAGGAACTGATATTTGTCGTTGTCGAATTTATTTTGACAATCTTCAAAAATTTCTGCCAAAGTGAGCTGTTTATATGTTATCATGTAGGTATATCTCCTTTAGGTGGATTGGTTAATTAGTTTCTAGGCAATTCTATTTTACCATAAACCTTGAGGAGATATTTTATTTTAACAACAAAAAAATGCCGTATTTATGCGGCTTTTGGCGTTTCGCAAACGCTAAGTAAAATAAAAAAAGACAGGAGAAGTAAAGATGAGTACATTTTATGAAGATAATATGAA